>Ga0210044_10005459_pt1 | contig 17187 bp, 13 predicted proteins | sample CryGey13umfilter_2_FD_183959 | JGI IMG/M metagenome (GOLD analysis project Ga0210044, IMG submission 183959) | Groundwater microbial communities from aquifer in Utah, USA - Crystal Geyser 4/9/14 3 um filter (SPAdes) (version 2) | ecosystem: Environmental > Aquatic > Deep subsurface >... | reverse complement strand
GAAACCGCCGATTCCCGTTCCAGGTGCGGCGACGTTGTATTTCGAGCTTGACGGGAAGAACCCGAACGCGCGGGCCATGCAGAATCGGCTCGAATCGCTTTTGAAAATCTTCATGACTTCAAGCAACCCGAAGAAACTCGGCGAGTCGGCGGTGCGTTATGATCGTGAAACGCAATCTTATTATCTACAACTGGAAAGAGCGGACCGATTGCGTATCCCATCATGGGGCTGGGTCGGCAACCGGTTTCTCGTAGCGGGTTGGGGCGCGCCGGTGGTCATGCAAAACCGCGATCGGATCGAATCACTACTCCGAGAAAGGAAGAATCGCAACTGATCGACGACATCGGGCGCAAACGTGATTTGGTATACGGAAGTGGCCAATCTGATAGGCTGGTCGTTCGAGAATCGCTGGATTGAGTGATCGTGAGCCCATACAAAAGTTGAAAATTCGATTGTCAACCCGGTTTTTTCGTTGTTCTTAGGTAAGTCGAGACAATCGACGATTCGGCGATTAGAATCACCTGATCTGAATAGTTTGAATATTCAGATCGCCGCAGATCATTGATCTTTCGAGCCCCGATTCTGCGCATTCAACCAAGGAAAAGCGCTCGCCCGCCCTTTTTGAGGAGAGGGTTCGGGTCGGAGATCGGGCTAATCGCTGGTAAATATGCGATTGGTTGATTAAATGAGGCCTCTGTCCCGCCGGACTAGTATTACAACAGGACTAGAACATGCCGATCACGACTGTTTACGAAACTGCGATTGAAAACGTTACCATTCTCGATGCCGACGGGAAATTCGATCACGAACTCGGCGACGGGCTGATCCCGAACGATGATGTCGTGCGGCTGTATCAGCACATGACCGTCTGCCGGGAGTACGATCATGTTGCCTTCAAACTACAGCGTTCTGGGCGCATGGGAACCTACCCGCAGAACTGGGGACAGGAGGCGACGAGCACCGGCGCTGCCTACTGCATGCTCCCGCAGGACTGGCTCGTAACCTGTTACCGCGAGAATGCGGGCATGTTCTGGCGCGGCCTCCCCATGGAATACATCCTCTGGCACTGGATGGGCGATGAACGCGGGAACCAGATTCCTGATGATCTTCGCATTACTCCCATCGCAATACCGATCGGCACCCAAATGCTTCACGCTGCGGGATTGGCCTGGGCTTCCAAAATTAGAAAAGAGAACGCCGTTTCGGTTACGTTCTTCGGCGACGGCGCCAGTTCGGAAGGCGATTTCCACGAAGCGATCAATTTCGCGACAACACTCAAACTGCCAGTCGTTTTCTTCTGCCAGAATAATGGTTGGGCGATCTCCACACCTCGCACTCGGAACGTCGCGGCTGAAGTTGTTGCGCAGCGCGGCTTGGCGTACAGCGCGCATTGCGTGCAATGTGACGGGAACGATCTCTTTGCGGTGGTCAAAGTGATGAAGGACGCTATTGAGCGAGCGCGTACTGAGAACAAGGTAACGTTTGTAGAAGGAGTTACCTACCGCCTCGGTGACCACACGACGGCCGACGATGCACGCCGATATCGCGACAGTGACGAACTCGAAAGATGGAAGAAGCGCGATCCGCTCGTTCGTTTGGAAAAATTCCTTTGCGCAGAAAAACTCTGGGATGATGCCAAGCAGGAATCGCTCGTCGCAAGCGCCAAGAAGACCGTCGCAGAGGTCATCAAACGGGCCGAAGCGATCGCCAAACCCGAAAAAACCGACATCTTCGATTACACCTTCGCCGAACTTCCGGAAGCGCTTCGCCGACAGCGCGAGGCTATGGAAACGACGTCGCTCGGCGTGGAATCCTCAACGGGCCAGCCGGTTTGATGTAAACGCGTTTTCCTTGACCGGGGTGCTCCTGCGGCTTACCCCGACCCCCCTTAGATCGGTCATGAAATAGGTTCCGCGCCCTGTTTCGGGGCCGATTCATGCGTGCCGGAGGTAAAAACGCTCCAATCTCGCGCTTCCGTGTCAATCTCTCGCGAAATTACGTGTTGCAGACTCCGAATCATTAGACACAACGGCCCATCAGCCGGGCGGTATAATCGCGCGTCGGTCAAATACGTTGTTGCTGCCGAGAATTTGTCGATTCTGAATGTATTTTCGTAACCGTTTGACCGTTCGACTCATATGTTAGGAATAAGAGAACAACAGCCCTGCGAACCAATTCATACCTTCAAGGAGACCGAAATGTTTAATCTGCGGAAAAAGCGCGGACATACGACCCGCATGCTCAGGCCCCACATCTTCACGCCTTCCCCCGTTGTCAGCTCGATGCTGGCCCTCGCGCTGGCGGGTACCGCCGTCGCGGGCGGCGATTGGCCGAATGTCATCGACCAAATGCCGAATGACGCGCAGATCGTGTTGTGTACTCGGCCTCTCAATAGGGTGAACGACGATTACAGCCAATTCACGGCTGCTATTGAACTGGCACAACTGGGATTTATGCCCGGCCCCCTCGATGCACTTGCGATGGTCGGCTTGAATACTGACGCAATGAACCTCGACGGCTCAATCGGGATTGCCGTCCTCAAGAACCGGTGGGACAACCCCGCGCCGCCGATTCTTGCATTCGTCCCGGTATCAAATTACGACGCGTGGATCGGATCCTTCGGCGCCCAAGCGGTTGCGGATACCAAGGTGTCGAAAATCAATTTCGGCCAGGCGATGGGACAGGAAGGCAGTGAGACCTGGTTTGTTCGACCATCCGGCTCGTTCGCCGTGCTCGGATTGGATCAATCGCTTGTCACCGGATATAAAAACGGCAACGGCAACATCGGCAAGTGGCAGAAAATCGTCGGCGAACTCGGGAGCGGAATTGTTTCCCGATGCGATATTTCGGCTTTCGTCGACTTCGAAGGGCTTACCCCGCTCCTCAAAGAACGGATGAATGCATCCTTCGAGGAAATGGATGCCGCCATAGGCAACCTGCCGCCCGGCGTACGCGGTCCGGGAATGGATCCCGAATCCATCAAGCAAATGTTCAACGCCTACAAAGGAATTGCGACTCTTGTGGCCGATGAGATGCGATCCGCTGCCGCCGGCCTCCGCTTTGATGCCAACGGCACGGCGCTTGATTTCAGCATTCAATGGAAGGAAGGCGGAAAATTCGCCTCGATGTTCCCCGGCACGAAAGGAAAAACGACCAACGTTCTCAATCGCTTTCAAGATAAACCATTCATGTTTGCGGTCAACGCCGACACCTCCGGCATCAAGGTCGATGAATTCATGCAGCTCCTCATGGACAATCTCCCGGAGCAGATGACGATGGGAATGGGAAACACGGCTTCTGACATGTGGAAAAATGTCAACGGCATGGGAATGGTGCTGTATCCTTCGCCTGCCGGCATCATGATGGGTGGACTTTTCAACGGTGCCGCGATCATCTACACCGGAGAGGGAAAAGCCCTGCGCGACAATATGATGAAGATGATGACCAACCTGAACGGCAAGGAACTCCAAGGAATTAAATACACCTTCACGTTTGACGAAGCAGCCAAGGAAATTGCCGGCGTTCCCGTCGATTCATGGACCATGTCAATGGATGCCCCGCCGAAAATGGCCACCCAGTTGCAACAATCCATGATGATGATGTACGGCTCGGCGGGGCCCGGTGGCTACATCGCACAACTTGACGATGGAATCGTCATGACCATGAGCCGTAACAGTAAACTTCTTGAAGCGGTCATCAATTCAGCACGAAAGAATGAAGGCATCGGGCGAAACACTGCGGTCCGCGCCGTTGACGGTTTACTCTCTCCAAATCCGAGTTCGACCTTCTACATCGGCATCGGCGCCATACTTGAGCAAATCGGTCCGATAGCGGCGATGGCTATGCCCGGCTTGAAGTTCGACCCCGAAACCCTCGGATCAATCCCTCCCATCGCGGCGTCGATGTCCATAGCAGACGGAGGCATCCAGGGGACGTTGGCCATTCCGTCTCCAACCATCAAGTTGGGAATGAAAATCTACTCCGATTTTCAGATGGCCAACGCGATGAACAATGGCAACGGTGGGGGCGAGGATGATGAGCCGGACATATTCTGAAAGCCACCCGCTATCATGTATTTGAAGTATCACATGACCTCGTATCATCCGTGAAACGAAGCCCGACGCTCGCCCCAAGATCGTCGGGTTTTTTTCCGATGACATTGGACGTAGATTGAATCGGATCGCAGCAGGCAGATAATCAAGCGACGACATGATCGGCCGACAACCGATCCATCGTCGAATACGAAATCGATCACCAAGCGTGAAGGAGTAGACCACCATGACGACTAGCGCGGACGTTATTGACTAACCAGATACTCGGCGACGATCTTCAGGCCGTCGTCATCACGCTCGACCCTCAGGAAGCGTGCGTCGCCGAAGCCGGCGCCATGATGTTCATGGAGGACGGCATCGAGATGGCGACGCAACTCTCAATGAAGCAGGACGGCGGAGGAATCTTCGGGCGAATCTTCGAAGCGGGCAAGCGCATGATCGCCGGCGAATCGTTTTTCATTACGATGTTCGCAAACAACGCGCGTGAGCGTCGCGAAGTTGCTTTCTCCGCCCCGTATCCCGGCCAGGTCATTCCCGTCGATCTGGCGGAGCTCGGCGGACAAATCATCTGCCAGAAGGACGCCTTCCTTTGCGCCGCCCGCGGCACCGATGTCGATATCGCATTCAACAAGAAGCTCGGAGCCGGGTTCTTCGGCGGAGAAGGATTCATCCTCCAGCGCATCTCCGGTGACGGCCTCGCCTTTCTCCATGCAGGCGGATCAATCGTCAGGAAGGAATTGCAATCAGGCGAAACATTGCGCGTCGATACCGGCTGCCTCGTCGCCTTGGATCCTTCCGTCAATTATGACATCAAGTTCGTCGGCGGAGTGAAGACCGCGCTCTTCGGCGGCGAGGGATTGTTCTTTGCAACATTGCGCGGCCCCGGGACTGTGTGGCTCCAAACGCTGCCGTTCAGCCGACTCGCCGATCGCATCATCGCAAGCGCGCCGTCACAAGGCGGAAAACGCGTCGGCGAAGGATCCGTACTCGGAGGTGTCTGGAATCTTGTTGATGGAAGGTGATGAATTCAGGGCGCGATTGATCGTACGTTTTGCAATACGATTACTTCCTCAGGAGTTCCTCAAACACTAATCGATAGGCACTGGTATAAGGAACATCCGGATCAGTGAGGCCGAGCCGTGCATGCCCGTCGAGGAATCCCATGAGAACCATATCCTTCTCGGCATGGTGTGTTGGATTTACGTCGCGTCGAGTCAAGAACATCCAGTTGGCAGGATCGTCGAGAAACGCCACCATTTGGCTTGCGTATTGCAGTTTCGCACGCTGAAAGAGTTTTGTTCCCTTCGACCATGCTCCCGGATCTGAGCTCGGAATGCGATCGAAGAATTCGCGGTATTTGCTTTTCGTATCGGTCCACGTCAGGTTGAACGTGTAACTCGATCCGATATAGAAATAGGCGGGCATCGTTAGTGAAACCGTCTCATCTGCAATTCGATTCTCCTGCCAGTTGAAACTGGAATCGCCGGGGCATTTGAAAATCGGAAAATTGAATTGCTCCGGATCGCGCAGATCCTCCATCGTCACCGTTTCGTCCATTCTCCCTTTCCCGTCGAGCGCATTCGGGTCGCCGCCCAACGGCAGATTCGGGTGCGCATACGGATTCAACGGACGCATGAAACACTCCGGCGCTTTGGAAAGTGGTTCGCCCCCCTTGATCGGCGTCCGCCCTCCGAAGGAATACGGGCTCAGGCTCGTTCTCGCGTCCTGGAACGGCAGATTATCATTGTGATCATTACCGAAGTTCTCGTTGGCGAGAAGAACCTGTCTCATGTTGCTCAAACACACGCCTTTTCGCGCCGCCTCGCGCGCGCGGCCGAGTGCGGGAAGGAGCAGCCCGATCAAGAGCGCAACAATGGATATGACCACAAGGAGTTCAATCAACGTGAATCCGCGACCTGATCTTTGAGGTTTGGTCATCATCATCTCATTCAACTCCATTTTACAGACCCGGAGGGGGGATAGCAGCGTTCCTTGTCATTGTCCAAACCAGCTCGATCGGCTGTCAATTCATTGCCTTATAGTATCAACATGGAGTTCATCCGTACGGAAGGAACTCCTGATTTGACGAAACCCGCATTATCGCCACGGAGTCGTCGTAATGTCGCGTTCGGTGGTCATCGCTCAAGCGCGACTGCTTTATCAGATTTATTCACACGCCCCACCGAACCGCTCTTTATCCGGGCGATCGAGACCACGAATTGCTATTCATCCCGCAAGATTCGGATCGTGCGACCGTCCGATCCCGGCCGATCTTATTTTCTCAATTCCTCAAACGCCATCCAGTAATCAGGAGCATAGATGATGTTTGAATCCAACACTTGGATCTTGGCATGACCATCAAGCATTCCGATGATGGACATCGCCGTCTCACCGTGATGCGTCGGATTGGCTTTTTTACGGGTCCAGAACATCCAGTCTGCGGGATCATCAAAATACGCCACCATAAGACTCGGATACTGAAGTCGAGCGCGTGTGAAGAGTCGGACGCCGCGCGTCCAGGATCCCTGCTCACCGATGTCGATTCGATCAAAAATTTCGGTGTATCGACCTTTGAAATCGGACCACGTCAGATTGAAGGTGTAACTGGTCCCGATGTAGTGATATGCGGGCATGGTGAAGGCGGCCGTCTCATCGCCGTTTCCATTCTCCTGCCAGTTGAAGTTCTTGTCGCCCGGACATTGAAAAATCGGGAAATTATATTTGTCCGGATTCTGGAGGTCTTCAAGCGTCACCCCCGGATCACGCTGACCGCGACCGTTCAACTTGTTCGGATCGCCGCCCAGTGGGAGATTGGGATGGGCATACGGATTCAGCGGTCGCATGTAACATTCCGGAGCAGCCGAAAGCGATGCGCCCCCCTTAATCGGCGTGCGACCGCCGTGCGTGTAACTACTCCAGCCTCGTTGCGGAGTGCGAATTGGCATGGCATCACTGTTGTCGTTTGCGAAATTCTCGTTGGCAACGAGTAACTGCCGCATGTTGCTTAAACAAACTCCCTTCTGCGCTGATTCGCGTGCTCGACTCAACGCCGGCAGGAGCAAACCGATCAATAGGGCGATGATCGAAATCACCACCAGAAGTTCAATCAGCGTAAACGCATGTCTGGAAGGTTTTGCTATCAGAGGCATGATGCTCAACTCCTTCATCAATTGAAGTGGCAGCCGTCGAGAATCGATCAAAAAGAAACAGAAGAGACGAACCAATTCTACCGCCTCTTCTGCCGTTTTGGGTACAAATTATTCAAATTTATGCCGCTTTTTCCTTCATTTCCTTACTTCATTTGCTCGTAAAACAGGAACATCGGACCACCGCCGTATGGATTTTCCGTGTCAATCGGCGTCAACTCGGAATGCCCGTCGAGGAAGGCCACCGAGTATGCGTTCTTCGTCGAATGGTGAACCTGCGGAGCAAGAACCCTCGTTGAAATTGAGGCGTCAGCGGGATCGTCCCAGTAGGCAAGGAATTGTGACGGATACGCCAGCCTGGCTCGCTTGAAAAACCGCGATCCGTCGGCATAGGAAATTGATTCCGCTACATCGGAATACCCGTCGCCCACCCCGATCAGCCAAGCGAGATTGAACATGTATGTGGTCCCGATGGCGTAGTAGCAACTCACGCCAAGGGTGAGATTCGGTTTCGTTGAGTTCCAATCTATTTGATAATTGAAGTCGCGGTCCGAGGGGCATTCGAAGACCGGGAAATTGAACTTATCCGGATCGCGAAAATCATCAGCGGAAACACCATTGTTGAATTTGCCCTGCATACGTGCATTTCCCGAAGGCGTGCCGCCGAGATCGACATTCGGCTGAGCGTAGGGATTCAACGGCCGATCGAACGGGTAACGAACCCATTTTTCAGTCTGCCCTGCGTCGAAGGCCGCCTGAGACGGGTATCGACCGCCGTGGTTATAATTGCTCAACTGTCCGCCCGACCCGTACGGTCGCATGGTCGGCATCTCATCGGTGTTCTCATCACTATACATCGTCGTGGCAATCATAATCTGATGCAAGTTGTTCAGGCACCCCGCGAGGCGTGCCGTCTCTCTCGCCCGGCCGAGGGCCGGCAAGAGCAACCCGATCAATAGGGCGATGATCGAAATCACCACCAGCAACTCGATGAGTGTGAACGCTCCCCGAAGGCGTTTTGCTTGTGAATTCATCATGGCATAGATCTCCGTTATGTTAGAATTCTTCCGATGCCCGCGGCGTGAAGATCTTGGTAAAAATGCTCCAAGAACAAGAAACTATCCGGCTTCATTCTGCCATTAAATAATAGCAATTTCGTTAATCGCGCGCCAAATTCATCAGCCAACGGATCTCGTGCGTGGATCGCTGCGTGTGGTATCTCCCACCTTCGACTCGACTTGCGCGGTTTTGCCAGAAATTCATCTAAGGATTCGTAGGCTAAATCGGTCGAAAATGCCGTTTCTGCTGTAAAAACCTAACAGAATTTCGTGCCGATCGCAAGTAAAAAGGCGTCAGACCGGACGATTCCAAGCATCTTTTGTAAATTCGAGGTGCATCCCTCAGGCCGTACTCGAAATCGGGCGAAGTCCGAGAAGTTGGGTCGGTGAAGGTGGCAGTCCGCAGCCGAAGTCACACTCCCAGCCAACCAGAGCGCTACGTCAATATCAGCATCAAGAACGCCACCAGAACAAGCACCGCCACCGTTGGAAAGGCTACCCGGCTCATTCGTCTCCACCCCGCCGAGGTTGCTTTGCCTCCGATACCCTCCGACGATCGAATCTGAAAAGCGCCGCAATGCGGGCAGACTTCGCAATCATCGTAAATCTCCTCGCCGCATTCAGTGCATCGCGTAACCACCACGGTGTCATACCCGAATCGAGCCATGTCCGCCTCGCTGGGGAGTTCCCGATCGAGGTCTTCCGACGTGAATTGTGGTCCTCCGCAAGTGCATCCCATGGTTGTAACCTGTCTCCGGTGCTGAGTTATTTGACCTTCTCCAGATAATACGCGAGCAAACGCACGCCGAATCCGGTCGGTCCGGGGGCAAATGGAGGATCGGCCTTATCGATTGTTGCGGTCCCCGCAATGTCAATATGCGCCCAAGGAAGCCCTTTGTCAACAAAATAACTCAAAAACGCCGCCCCCTGGACCGGATGGGCGTCACGAACCGGCGCACTATTCCAGATATCGGCATGTTTTGACTTCATCATCTCCCGATAATCGTCAAAGAGCGGCATCCGCCACACCCGATCGCCGGACGCGGCCGCCGCCGTCTCGACTTCCTCACGAAGCCCGTCGTCATCACACCAGAGTCCTGCGCATAGTTTGCCGAGCGCTACCACAATCCCGCCTGTCAGCGTCGCCAAATCAAGTACCGCGTCCGGCTTCACCGTCTTGCATCCATACGCCAGCGCATCGGCAAGCACGAGCCTCCCTTCCGCATCGGTGTTCGTCACTTCGACGGAGATGCCGTTGAGGAATTCGATAATGTCGTCTGGTCGGTAGGCGTTGTTGGAGATTGAGTTCTCAGCGGCCGGGAGATACGAGACGATCTTGCATTTGGGCTTCATCCAAGAGACGGCATGCATCGCACCGAGAACCGCCATACCTCCGCACTTGTCGTATTTCATCCCTTTCATGCCGTTACTGATTTTGAGCGAAAGTCCACCCGTATCGTAGGTGACGGTCTTTCCGACCAGCATGATCGTCTTTTTGGCTCGCGTCTTCGGGGTGTAGGTCATCTCGATAAGGCACGGCTCGTTTGCACTCGCCTTCCCGACATTCATCAAACCGGCCAATCCGTTGCTGGCGAGGGCTTGGCCTCTTATCACCCTGCACTTGATGAGCCCGGCGGAGTTTCGTGCCACTCGCTGCGCCGTTGAAGCAATATGCATCGGAGTTGCAATATTCGGAGGTGTGGCGGCGAGGGCACGCGCGAAATTGCATGATTCCGCCAGTTTCAGTCCGAACGTGATCGATTTGGTCGCATATTGATTGTTGGTTGCGATCGACAATCTCTTCGATCGCCCCTTGCCGGCCGATTTCGACTTGGATCGTTCGGAGGGGGCTTTTTTGAATTGGTCAAAAGTGAATGACGCGAGCCCCAGTCCCTCGCCGATTACCCTTCCGAACGATTCGATCGGCATTTTCTTCGCAATCCCCGAATTGACCGAGACTTGCGCGGTTTGAACATCCATCGCATCGAGCGCGGACAGAAGTTTCCCGGCCGCCTTACGCACCGCGTTACCACCAAGTTTTTCCGCATTGCCCAAGCCGAGCACGATAAACCGATGGCCTGCCTTATCGGTGAAAATAGCTGAATCTCCGGGCGTCCCTTTGAATTCCGACCGTTTCACCGCCGACGACAATACCCCGTCATTTGCCTTGTCAAACGCTCGATCATCCTTGTGAAGGTTCGCATCTCCTGCAAAGCAGAAAACGACATGAGCATCGGGTTTCGCGCTTGCGTGAGTTGAGGTCTTGATCGATGAATACACGGGTATCTCCTCTCGAATGAAATTTCGGGGATGGCGGTTCTGGAACAATCGGTCCAGTGTAGGGTCATGAATACCTGATTGTTTTCGGGCAATTGTCCCTATTTGATTCGGCACTCGTGCCCTCTTCCTGCTATCGTTAACTATTATGAATCACCGCAATATTTGGGCTCCGTGGCGTTTGCCGTACCTCGAACGGCTTGGCGAGGAAATCGAAAGCGAGAAGCGCGATTTGTCAGCGGGTCGGCAACCGCCGAGCACCGCCGCTTCGCATGATTCTGCATGTTTCCTTGCAGAATACTGGCAACATCCGGAAGACGATGCCGAGAATTTCGTCATCGCGCGAAACGACATTGGGATGCTACTGCTCAATCGGTATCCGTACAGCAACGGACACCTGCTCGTCGCTCTCGGAGAAGGTCGCCCGATGCTGCGTGATTACGATCCGGAGGCGCGTGCGGAATTGTGGAAACTGGTCGAATTCGGTTGTGAATTGATGGATTTCGCGCTGAATCCGCAGGGGAGGAATATCGGTATTAATGAAGGTCGGGCAGGCGGAGCGGGCATTCCGCAGCATTTGCACGTGCATATCGTGCCCCGCTGGTCGGGAGATACGAATTTCATCACCGTGGTCGGACAGGTTCGCGTGGTCCCCGCCGCCTTGGAAGCCATGTACGCAACCTATATCAAGGCAAGAACCATTCACTTTGACCAAGAATTGGGACAGCGTGATTAACCACCCTCGAATTCCCCCGATTCATGTGTAACCGGACCATGCGCGCCCGTGCCTCGCAAATGTATCCGTTTCATACTGCAACTATTTACCTCGGCGCGGGTTGCGTTTCGATCGCATCGTGCGCGGCTTCGGATGACGTTGAGTTGACTGCACGCGCTTTTGCGCGTGCAGCGATTTTTCGTGCATGGCCGATGCCGAGGAGCTCGATACCTGATCGCTGAACGAAGAATCGGGCGGAATGGTGTCATCGTCTGGAGAAGATTCCTGGCTGGCCTTGCCGCTTTCTTTGGACGATACACGATCCTGATTTGCCTCGCCAGTCGTTTCATCATCATTCGATGCGTTGCGGTCCGCCGGTGCTTGGGATTCAATCTGCTCCGCCATTACTGCCCGATCGATCTTCAAATCAGAGGCATGACGGGTTGAACCCTGATGACTCGTTCCCGGGTCCGCTCGTCGCCCGCCACCGCCCCACTCACTCATATCGCAGAAAATCATTCGCCCCGCGGAGGTCTGAATCGAACTAGTCACCGTGCACTGAACCAATCGCCCGATCGAATCAGCCGCGTTTTCGACAACCACCATCGTACCGTCATCAAGGTATCCGACACCTTGCCCTTCGCCTTCGCCACGTTTGATGATTTCGATGCGTAGTTCCTCACCGGGCACGGCGGCGGGTTTGAGCGCGTTTGCGAGGTCGTTGACATTCAGGACATTGACCTCATGGATCGATGCTACTTTGTTGAGGTTGAAATCAGTGGTAACAAGGTGGGCTTTGTGCTGTTGTGCGTAGATCAACAGTTTCTGGTCAACCCCGGCTCCGGGCGGGTTTTCATCGGCGATTCCGAGATCAATGTGCGGGTTATTCTGCAATTTGCGCACCATGTCGAGCCCTCGCCGACCTCTGCTTCGTTTCAGACGATCTGAGGAATCACTGAGGGTCTGGAGTTCGTTGATGACGAATCGCGGGATAATGACCGGAGCGGCGATGAAGCCGGTGAGTGCGATGTCGTTGAATCGGCCGTCGATGATGGCAGACGTATCGAGGACGAGAGGGCGGGTGCCTCGGAATTGTTTGCTGAATTCGACGTATGGGATGACGAGGCGGAACTCATCCTGCGTGGCGTAAACTATGGAAGCGCCGAGGTAGCAGAGCGTGAGCGCGAAAGCGGCTTTGACCGCCATGATGATTCGGCCGACTGCCGCATTCTGTAGAGCATCGCTGGTCTGGACGATGAGGTCGATGACGAAGCTGAGGGCAACGGTGGCGAGAAGACCCGCAATGAGGCCGAAGAAAATTCCGGTGATTCCGGAGAGTTTTTTTCTTGGGGTGAGGGCATCGATGAAGATGGCACTGCTGCCAAGCACAAGTGCGACAAGTAGCGGGATCCACCACCATTGGACGAACCATTCGATCGTCTCATCCGCGGGGTTACCGGCTCCGCCGCGCAGGATGGCGAGCATGACGGCCGTAGCCATGAGCAATATGTAGATGGCGCTCATGGCGAGGCGGACGCGGGATTTACTTTTGGCGTCTTCTTCGACGGGATTGACAAGTACTGGATCGTTCATGAATCAAGTGTACCACAACCGCGGGGTGTGCTACCATAGATCGGAGAAGGAATTTGGGACGATTTTGCAGTATTGTCGGTCGTGATGCGACTTTGATCATCACTTCCTGAGATGGTCTCGCGTCCCCCCACCGTCTGAAGTCGGCGGCCGGGCCCGTAGCACGATCGGGCTACGAACCTGGTCAGGGCTTGACGGCAGCAGCCATAAGTGGATTCCGGTCGGGGCTTCGGTGTCCTGGTCGTCGACTCCGGGCGGTGGATTCTTTGGTCCGGTGTTGAGGATACCGCCTTCGGTATCCTTCGTAAAAATGGGCTTTTATGATTTCAGGATTTCCGTACACATGGCCTACACCGTTCTTGCACGCCGATACCGATCGCAGGATTTCGACGAAGTGATCGGACAGGACCCGATCGCCCGGACGCTGCGTCGAGCGATCGAGACGGACCGAGTCGCCCACGCGTATCTGTTTTGCGGGACGCGCGGAATCGGGAAGACGTCGATGGCCCGCATTTTCGCCAAAGCGCTGAATGTGACCAACGATCTTGAAGACCGAGACGCGATTGCGTCGGCGATCATGCGGGGCGATGATATTGACGTTATCGAGATCGACGGGGCCTCGAATCGGGGCGTCGAGGAAGCGCGCGAACTTATTGCTCGGAGTCTGTATCGGCCGGCGCGATGCCCGTTCAAGATTTACATTATTGACGAAGTCCACATGCTCACACCGGAATCGTTCAACACGCTGTTGAAGACGATGGAAGAACCGCCCGCGCATGTGAAGTTTATTTTATGCACGACGGAACCGCACAAAGTTCCCGCAACGATTCAGTCGCGATGCCAGCGATTTGACTTTCGGGATATTCCGATGTCATTAATCGCTGAACATCTTGCGGACGTCCTGAAGCGGGAAAACATGGAGGCAGATGAGGCGGTCGTTTTACAAGTCGCGCGAATAGCAAACGGTTCAATGCGTGACGGATTGAGTCTGCTCGATCGACTACTCGCCTCAGGCGAAGCGAAACTGACCGTCGAACTGATGGAGCGCATGCTGGGTTTGCCGGAACAGACGCTGATCGATCAGCTGCTCGGCGCGATCGCGGAATCGGAAGTGGCGGCGGCGCTTGAAAGGGTGAATGAACTTACGAGCCGAGGCAATTCACTCGATCAGATGATTGAAGTGCTGATTGAACGGCTGCGATCGATCATGATCGTGTCCGTTTGCGGAGCCGAATCGAAAGACGCGATTGAACTTCCGCAAGAGGACGTTGAGATTCTCCGGAATCACGCGAAGCATTTCGATCTGCCGGCAATTGTTCACATGATCGTGCTCCTGGAAAACGTGCGGCGCATGGTGAAACAATCGAGTACGGGTCGCGCTCTCTTTGAAGCGGCGGTCGTGCGCCTGGCGCTTGCGGAGAAATTCGCTGATGTGACAGCACTTCTGGAGCGAGGTGGTGGAACCGACACGGCTAAGGCACGAACCGCAGCGAGTGGATCGCCCTCCGCGAAGAAGCAAAAAAAAAAGCCGGTGCGTCAGGGAACCGTAGTTGAGTCGAAGGAGGTTCCGGCACCCGAAAGTTCGGCATCGGCGGCAAATCTTTCTGTCGCCAAACCACCTGCTGCCGAAAAAGCGACGGTTAACGTACCGCCCACTGGCGCACCAACGAACGCGATTCATCTGACGGATCATGAATTATGGAGTCGTCTTCAGGGAATCGCGAAGGATAACCGAGCACTTGATGCAATGCTTGACCATCTGACGCTTGCGTCCTTTAGCGGAGGGCGTGCGGCAATCGTGCTGAACGATTCGTCTCTTATCGTGCAAACCAGAAATAATATTCCGTGGCTCGAAAAACTGATGTCGCAGGAATGCGGAGCGGCGGTGCATATTGAATTAACCCTGTGCAAGGAAGAAACGCACGGATCGGCGCGGGCGCATCGATCATCGGCGGATGCGAGTCGGCTTACCCAAAAGGATCGGGAAGAGGCGAAGCGAATTCCGCTCGTGCGGCGGGCGATGGAAATCCTCGGCATGCGACTATTGCAGATCGAAGATGCGGAAGCGTCAGGCGGCGGAAGTGCTAAGAATTGCAGCGTCGAAAGAACGGCGCCGTCGGCGACTAACGAGTGAAAAGAGTTTTGACGCATTATCAACAATTAATGATTGATCCAATGGATCAGAGAATTCGATTCGGAGATTCGATACCTTGTTCGACCAACTCAAAAACATTTCGGGCATGGCCGGTCTGCTGAAGAACGCAAACCAGTTGCAGGAACAGTTCCGAAAACTTCAGGAAGAGTTGGCGACGCATCGCATTGAAGCGGAGACCGGCGGAGGTGCGGTCCGGGTCGTGGTAAACGGTGCCATGCAGGTGATTTCGATCGAGACGGACCCGGCGATGCTGGTTACGCTGGTTGATGTTGAAAATGAGGAAGATCGGCGACTGGCTCAGGAATTAATCGCCGGAGCCGTGAATGCTGCATTTGCAAAAGCGAAGCAGCATGTTTCCGAGGAAATTTCCACAAAGGCACAGGAAATGGGGCTGCCGATTCCTCCGGGAACGGACCTGACAAAACTGCTTGGCGGCGCATAATCACGGAATCAAACCTATGCTCCTGCGGAGCGTGGTGGTTTCTCGAGATGATCACGTGATCAAGCGCCGGCGGCCGACACGGCTGAGCGATTTTCAAGCCCCTGAAAAAGTAAGATCGAAGTTCCACATGCCCACACAGCGAATCAGGCAATCCGGCACCGCACAAGCCTACCCCGCATGTGTGGTTGATTTAATGGAGGAATTTGCGGCGTTCCCGGGTATCGGGAGGCGTACGGCGGAGCGGATGGCGTTTCATATTCTGAAATCGGATCGCGAAGATGCGCTTCGGTTGGCGCGGTCGATTACGGATGTGAAGAACAAGGTTCGGCATTGCCCGATTTGTTTCAATTTCACGGAAGCCCCGCCGTGCGCTATTTGCAGCAACCCCAAGCGTGATCATTCGATGGTTCTCGTGGTGGAGGAACCGAAGGACGTCATTGCGATTGAACAGACGGGGATGTATCGCGGGGATTACCATGTGCTGTTGGGACGGATTGCGCCTCTGGACTGCATTGCCCCGGAGGATCTGACGATTGACGTGCTGCTCAAGCGGATCGACGATCCCGCCGAAAATGCACAGGGGACGCGCGTGCGTGAAGTGATTCTGGGATTGAGCCCGAACCTTGAGGGTGACGGAACGGCGATGCACCTGATGAAGGAGTTTGAATCGCGAGAAGTGAAGGTAACTCGGCTGGCGCGAGGGTTGCCGAGCGGATCGCAAATTGAATATGCCAACAAAGCGGTACTGGCGGACGCTCTGGTAGGCCGTGTATCGGTCGAATAAATGAAAGATGACAACGGACAAGGTCCATGCGATTTGAAGCAGCCCAACATCTACGTATGAGTCAGCAGATGAAACTGGCTCCGCGCATGATTCAGTCGATGGAGATTCTGCAACTTTCCATGCAGGAACTCGAAGAGCGTCTGGAGCAGGCGCTCGAAAGCAATGTGGCGTTGGAGATCGACGACCCGGCGGCGGACGATCGCGCGATTGCGGAGGAACGCAAGGAGCAGGAACGGATCGACCACGAAGGCGAACGTGAACTATTTACGGATGTGGAGAACAACTCTGAAGGTGATTTCGAGCGTCTTGCGACGATGGAGAGCGCGCTGGGGGAAGAGCTCAACCCCGAACACCGGATTCCTCAACCGGAGTATCGTCGTGGGCGAGTCGGCGATGAAGATCCCAAGATGGAAGCGATGGCAAATGCGGCAGCCCGCACCGAAAGCGTCAACGAGCAATTGCTTCAACAGTGGGCGCTGGCGGAAGTGGATGATTCGATTCGCCGAGTCGGGGAGCATCTGATCAATTTTATTGACGATGACGGCTTCATTCGAACGTCGCTTGAAGAGATTGCCGATCAGGCATCTGCGAAGGTTGATCGCGAGTTGATTGAAGAGGGCTTGGAGGCGCTACAGGTATGGTTGGAACCGACGGGGATCGCTGCGCGGAATCTCGGTGAATGTTTGCAGATTCAACTTGAAGCCAAAGAGAGTGAAGATCCATCGCTTGATTTCTCGGTCGAGAAGATGCTGCTGTCGGATTTTCTTGAAGATATCGAGCAGAATCGACTGCCGGCGCTTGCCCGCAAATCAGGATTGACGATTGAAGAAATCCAAAGGGCGAAAGAAACGCTGAAGGGACTGAACCCGGCTCCGGGTCGGCAACTGGCGTCGTCGTCGCCCCACTTCGTGATTCCGGATGCTCTCGTCGAATACGACGATGCGCTTGACAATTACGTCGTATCGCTT
>Ga0210044_10005454_pt1 | contig 17196 bp, 22 predicted proteins | sample CryGey13umfilter_2_FD_183959 | JGI IMG/M metagenome (GOLD analysis project Ga0210044, IMG submission 183959) | Groundwater microbial communities from aquifer in Utah, USA - Crystal Geyser 4/9/14 3 um filter (SPAdes) (version 2) | ecosystem: Environmental > Aquatic > Deep subsurface >... | reverse complement strand
TAAGATGTAAAGGGTTGCAGGTGTCACTGTGACAAAAGTTCTCGCCGCAAAACCTGAAGAGGTAACACCCATGTTGAGCCCAGAGCATATTGCAGAAACCTCACGCCGCCTGGTTGCACGGGCTGCTCATCCTGCCAAGGTCATTTTGTTTGGATCCTATGCCAGAGGGGATGCCGACGGCGCTTCCGATCTAGACCTGATGGTCGTGGAACAAGGTCTGACAGATCGAGCCAGCGAATACCTTCGCCTGAGAGATGCCATTGGTCATGCGGGGGTTGGCATTGATCTGCTTGTAGTGTCCGCACAGGAATTTGAACGTCGCAGTCAGGTGCCGGGCACCGCAGCTTACTGGGCGAAAAAGGAAGGAAAAATTCTCTATGACGCCGCAGCGTGAGGAAGCCGAACGTTTTATGCGCTTGGCCAAGCGCGACCAAGCAGCGTTTGCAGCCCTGTTGAATGCCGCCAATGTCGACCCCGCAGTTGCCTGCTTTCCAACGAGTGAAGGCAACAAACGCATCAACCTCAGCCTGATCTCCAAAGCAACACTTACAAGCCTTTTAAGCCTCTAGCCCGCGTGGAATAAGCGCAAGCAGCTATTGTTTTTATCAATTTGATGCCTCACTGCTTGCCCAAACCTGGTTCGGCTCGATGCGCGTTGACATATTCGCGCAGGGCCGCGTTGATACGGCTTTGGTAGCGTTTGCCTGTGCCTTTGAAGAAACTCAGCACATCAGCATCAACACGCAACGTAATTTGCTGCTTGTTTTCTTTGGGCAGCAGCATGCCGGGTCGAGTCCATTGCACGGGTGCGGTTTGGCGGTGAATGTCACTGTAGTCAATGGCCTCATCAGGCATGGCAGCTGTCGCCTCCAAACGTTGCGTCTGCTCATTCGTGAGTGGCACAGGGTTGCTTGGGTCGAGTCTGTATTTAACTGTATTGCGTGCGTTCATAAGCGTCTGCCTTTCTGGCGGAGATTAATCGAATGGTCTCGCTGTCTTTGTTTCGAACCGTGTACACAACTGCCAACACCGCAAAGTTGACCAGTCCTATGGTTTTCCAGCGGTCTTCGCCATAGGCTTCTCGACCATCAAACGTTTCAATTCGATTGGGGTCAAGAAACACGCGGGCAGCTTCCTCAAAGCAAATGCCATGCTTATTTTGGTTCGCCTGCGCTTTTCTGTTGTCCTATTCAAATTCCATACATTCAGTTTACTACGTTTGTAGTTACAAATAAAAGCGGTGGATTTGGAGGGGATAATTGGGGTCAGATTCCAATTAACGGACTCAAACCAACTTTGTTAGCCTGAAGTCACCAAGCCCCGCCCCTCAAACGGCGGGGTTTTTTGCTGCCTGTTTTGCCATGAGTGAAGGCAACAAACGCATCAACCTCAGCCTGACATCCAAAGCAAAACTTACAAGCCTTTTAAGCCTCTAGCCTAGGTGGAACAAGCGCGAGCAGCTATTGTTTTTATCAATCTGCCATCTGGCGTCCAGCAACCAGTCTCAACAGATTTCAATGGCTTCTCACGCATGTCCTCGCTCATCAGTCGACGCCGCCGGGTTGCAGTCCATCTTGACAAGCAGGATGGCGCTTTGGTGTAATAACTGTTAGTAAATTTCAGGAGAAACAGCGATGCCAACCAGTGTTGCACTTAGCCACCATTTTGAGAGCTTTGTCCGGGTACAGGTCGAATCAGGCCGGTTCAACAATGTCAGCGAGGTGGTGCGCGCTGGCCTGCGTTTGCTGGAAGACCATGAGGCGCAGCAAGCGGCCAAGCTTCAGGCCTTGCGCGAAGCCGTTGCAGTGGGCTTGGCCAGTGGGCCGGATCTGTTGGAGGAGGAGGTCTTTGATCGGCTGGAAGCCAAGTATCTCGCGATGGCTGAGAGGCAAGCTTGATGCGGCTGGTTTTTCTGCCGCGAGCCGAGCAAGACCTTGAAACGATTGGTGACTATATCGCCTTGGACAATCCGCGCCGGGCAGCCAGTTTTGTTCGCGAGTTGCAGGTTCAGTGCCGTAAATTAGCCAAAGCACCGCAAGCCTACCAACCGAGACCGGAGCTGGGCAAAGGCATGCGTTCATGCGCCCACGGACATTACGTGGTTCTTTTTTACGAGGAGCCCGGCCTGGTGCGTATTGTTCGCGTGATGCATGGCGCGATGGACATTGAAGCGCAGTTCGCTGGGTAATTGGTACGGCTTTGGTAGCGTTTGCCTGTGCCTTTGAAGAAACTCAGCACATCAGCAGCAACACGCAACGTAATTTGCTGCTTGTTTTCCCTGCAACATAAAGGACACCCACCTTTGCAACATAAAGGACACCCACCTTAGTCTCAAATCAAAAAGCCCCGCCCCTCAAACGGCGGGGCTTTTTGCTGCCTGTTTTGCCATGAGTGAAGGCAACAAACGCATCAACCTCAGCCTGACATCCAAAGCAAAACTTACAAGCCTTTTAAGCCTCTAGCCCTCGTGGAATAAGCGCGAGCAGCTATTGTTTTTATCAATCTGTAATCTAGCGCCCAGCAACCAGTCTCAACATGACTTCGGCAGGAAGCAGCGGGGCAAAGCATCCGGCCCTCATCCCAACCTTCCCCCAGCGGGGGAAGGTGCCACACCAAAAGCCTGGCTGTTTGCCTTGGCCCACCCGCCATTGGGAGAAGGCTGGGATGGGGGCTGGCATCCAAGTGTCGCAGCAGCCCCCGCGCCGCTTGGCGTGGTGCATGCGGTTGACGTGCCGCCGGTGTTGCTTCAATGGACGCCGCGCAAATGTTGGCCTTGCCGCTCACCGGCCCGACACTGCTGTCACTGCGCCCGTTGCGGGACGGCCAGGTTGGCGCTTCAAGCATCAGTGATGGATGCGGTGATCTCGCCAACGGGCCGCTCGCCAGACGTATTGGTTTACCTGCCGCTGGCCGGACGCAAGTCGTTTTGGACGGTGTTGCTTGACCCGGTCATCGCCGACATCGTGGCATTTGTGCCGCTGGATTTTTTAGTTTTCGCATTTTGTGCCATTGGTCTATATTTTTTGACATGCCGACCGTCCTCAGAATATTTGGCTTGCGTTTTCACTTCTATTCAGATGAGGGAGCCTAGGAGGCTGTCGGACTTTCGGCATCGAAGCGTTCTCGAAGAGCGGCGTAGCCAAATTCGACCCCAGCGAGGGCAGTTTTTGCCGGATTTGCTGGCTCATAGCCGTAGCTATGGGCCAAAAAGACGGTAAAAAATGAACCGCTGCGGTCGGATTACAGCCGATGTACCGAAAGTCCGACAGCCTCCTAGCCGCCGCACATTCATGTCGAGTCGGGTGATGGCGAGTGCAAGTTTTGGATCAACCCTGTAACACTGGCCAGAAATCATGGCATGAGTGCAGTTGATATTCGCAAGCTTGAACGTTTGGTTTATGAACACCCAACCTTTTGATTGGAGAAGTACGATGATTTTCAATCCGAATGAATTCGAGTTTGTGGCGACACGGGCTTGGGTGGCGAATCGCATCGTTTTCATGGAATTGAACGCCACACTTGGCAGATTTCAAGCACCGTTGCCACTTGCGGCATAACCCCAGTCATCCAATGATTTCAAGATGCACGGGCTTTGCGCCAAGTACCAAATCAGGCCGAATGCGTTGATCAAAGGTGGCCAGCTTGCCTTGTTGTCGCACGGCCAAAGCGAGCAGATAAGCATCGGTCACCTGTCGGTGTCCAAGCAGCCGCTGCCAATCAATCAACCCCGCTGCCAGCAAACTGACATCAGCCGACCAAAAATTGTGCTCGGGCGCAAGGCAGGCAGAAGCCAACCTCTGAGCTACCAAGGCCGCCGGCCTGGGCGTGGGATAGCTCGGCTGTGACATGATGCGAACCACCCCATTTTGTGTTAAGGGGCACGAAGCCCATCCATAATCTGACTGTTTTGCTAGCCATTCTGTAGCGCGAAGATGCATGGCGTGTCCGGCATCAAGCAACGCAATCAACACATTGACATCAAGCAGCGCCCGCATCAAACGCCTTCGGTATCACGCAGCGCGTCAATTTGCGCATTGCTGATGATGACACCCTGGGACTCAAAAGGCTGAAAACCAGCCACCGTTTTTTGCGCCAGAGACATTTGCGTTAAACCACCCTGCCCCGTCATGGCATCGCGCAACATGCGTGAGATGACCCGACCAACCGATACGCACTGGTTGCGTGCCATTTCTTTGGTCGCAGCCAAAATATCGTCTTCGATGTCCAATGTGGTTCTCATGATTTTCCTTAATGGATGCAAAAGCATCATGATGCTATCACATCAATCAAAACCAGAGCTAAACAGCAAAGTAATTGGGTAATTGGGGTCAGACTCCAATTAACTGTGGGTAATTGGGGTCAGACTCCAATTAACTGGGTAATTGGGGTCAGACTCCAATTAACGGACTTAAAACTCCTTTGTTAACGTGAAACAACGCCCACAGCCGACAAGAATGGCGTGTCGTAGGGCCGACTTCAGTCGGCCATGGCGGGTTGAAACCCGCCCTACGCAGGGCACGCGTAACGCAGGGCACGCGTAACGCAGGGCACGCGTGTTTCATGCTTTGGGGTGTCCTTGTTGAACATGGACGTTACCGTGAAATAACGCCCACAGGCGACAAGAATGGCTTGTCGTAGGGCCGACTTCAGTCGGCCATGGCGGGTTGAAACCCGCCCTACGCAGGGCACGCGTAACGCAGGGCACGCGTGTTTCATGCTTTGGGGTGTCCTTGTTGAACATGGACGTTAACGTGAAACAACGCCCACAGCCGACAAGAATGGCTTGTCGTAGGGCCGACTTCAGTCGGCCATGGCGGGTTGAAACCCGCCCTACGCAGGGCACGCGTAACGCAGGGCACGCGTGTTTCATGCTTTGGGGTGTCCTTGTTGAACATGGACGTTAGTTTGAAATCAAAAAGCCCCGCCCCTCAAACGGCGGGGCTTTTTGCTGCCTGTTCTTCCAGGAGTAGATGCAACAAAGGCATCAACCCCGGCCTAACATCCAAAGCAACAATTACAAGCTTTTTATGCCTCTAGCCCAGGTGGAATAAGCGCTAGCAGCTATTGTTTTTATCAATCTGCAATCTGGAGTCCAGCAGCCAGTCGTCAACATGACCTTGGCAGGAAGCAGCGGGGCAGAACATCCGACCCCCATCCCAACCTTCTATCGCGCCAGTCAAGCGACACTCAAATTGAAATGCTCAACGGTTCAGGGAAAGCCGGGGAAAAATGGCGGCCACTCTGGCAGCACTGGAAGGCGCTTTCTCTGAGCGCCCGCCCCGATCTGTGGCAACCCTATGCGTCTGCCAAAAGCGAAATTTGGCAAGCAGCCAAACCGGCTACTGAACTGAAGGATCGGTTTCCCCTGCAAACATCAGCGATTGAAGCCATCATCGCCCAGTCGGGCCACGCACCCGAATCGCTGGCTTAGGGCTTGTTCATGATTTGTGAACAAGCCCTTACCTGCCGTTGGATTCTTTTTAGTTTTCGGTCATCAGCGGATAACCCTAGATTCCTCAGTTGGACGCACCCGAGTGGGCTGCTGGCGGCGCGGCTGGGTAGGCTGAGTGCCGCAGCTTCCATTGTGCCTGTGCACAATGGAACGGCACGAAGAGGCCAAGCCTCTGGCCTGGCTGCGCCCTGCAAGGGTGACGACGTAGCGGGCTACTGCCCGCAAGGAGGCGCAACGACCCCAGGCGCGTTGCCAGCGGCTCAAGCGGGCGCGTAGCGCTCTGACCCAAAAGGTGAATCTGACTGCGACTGAAATATTCAATGTTCATATGCACTTATTGAAGAAAACAAGCGCTCAACTGAGGAATCTAGGATCATGCCCAACCGGTTCAGCGCAGCGTGCGTCACCACCATGCCTGGCCTGCGCCCTTGTTGTTCCTGACCCCGCATTGGGTCAAAACTGGCGACCACAATGTCGTCGCGCTGCCAAACCTTGCGGCTCAAAGCCGCATCTCTTGGCCGACGGCTGGGATGAGAGTCGCAACCCATACCCCCTGCAGGCCGGGCTTCAGCCCGCCATGGTTGGTGCAAGTCGACCTGACATGTCATCCCGTGCGCCGAAGGCACAGAGACCAGTTGTTGCCCCAAGTGCGCGCCCAAGCGGCTATGAGGTGGAAATGCCCACTGAGGCACTTTGTAGTTGAATCTGCGGGTATCTTTTGATACATACAATACCCCCATATTCATCAGTATGGGTGTCCATATGAAAACAACGATTGAAGTCTCTGATGCGCTTTTTGTGACAGCTAAAAATTTCGCACGCGAACGCCAAACCAGCCTGCGGGCGTTGATTGAAGAGGGTTTGCGCCGCGTTTTGAATGAGGCAACGGCCTCCACAAAACCTGCTTTCAAGCTCAAAGATGCCCGTGTCCATGGCCAAGAAGTGCTGCTGCCAAACCCACGCGACTGGCAGCAATTGGAGGAAGAGCATGTGCTTTCACGCCATATCCACAGTGCGCCATGATCGCGGTTGACACCAATGTGTTGGTCTACGCGCACCGCGCCGAGTCCAGTTTTCATGCGCGGGCTTTTGACTGCATCAGGCTTTTGGCTGAAGGCACCAGGCCCTGGGCTATTCCGGTAAGCTGCTTGCACGAATTTTTGGCGATTGTCACCAATCCAAAAATTTTTCGGCCCGCCAGTACCCACGCGCAAGCGCTGACGCAGGTTGACGCCTGGCTGGCTTCGCCGCAGGCGCACATTCTTCACAGCGGCATTCAGCACTGGCAAATTTTGTCAGACCTGACGCACAAGGCAAAACTCCAGGGTGGCCAGTTTCATGACGCGCGCATTGCCGCCCTTTGCATTGAAAACGGGGTCACTGCCCTTTACAGCGCAGACCGGGACTTTGGTCGCTTCAAAGCCCTGAAAACCATCAATCCGCTGGTGGATTAGCTGTGGCCGTCATCCAGAAACTGTGTCAGTCATTGGGATCAGATTCCACTTAGGGATGCAGAAATTACAAATATACCTTTTCCGGCGGCACTGACGGGCGCATTGCATCGTTTCAATCCACTTGTTTAGCAGAGCTAAACGGCGCGTCTTGCGCCTAGCACTGCATCCCGTCAGCACTCGCCATAAACGGTACATTTGCAATTTCCGCATCCCTTAACGGACTTGGTCTGAAACAACCAACTTGCCCGGTTAGCGTGAAACAACGCCCACAGCCGACAAGAATGGCGTGTCGTAGGGTCGACTTCAGTCGGCCATGGCGGGTTGAAACCCGCCCTACGCAGGGCACGCATGTTTCATGCTTTGGGGTGTCCTTGTTGAACATGGACGTTAGTGGCCTGAACCGGGCGGCCTTTTCCCCCCAGTCACCCAATGATTTCAAGATGCACAGGCTTTGCGCCAAGTACCAAATCAGGCCGAATGCGTTGATCAAAGGTGGCCAGCTTGCCTTGTTGTCGCACGGCCAAAGCGAGCAGATAAGCATCGGTCACTTGTCGGTGTCCAAGCAGCCGCTGCCAATCAATCTACCCCGCTGCCAGCAAACTGACATCAGCCGACCAGAAAATGTGCTCGGGTGCAAGGCAGGCAGAAGCCAACCTCTGAGCTACCAAGGCCGCCGGCCTGGGCGTGGGATAGCTCGGCTGTGACATGATGCGAACCACCCCATTTTGTGTTAAGGGGCACGAAGCCCATCCATAATCTGACTGTTTTGCTAGCCATTCTGTAGCGCGAAGATGCATGGCGTGTCCGGCATCAAGCAACGCAATCAACACATTGACATCAAGCAGCGCCCGCATCAAACGCCTTCTGTATCTCGCCGCCAGGCATCATGCAGGCACGAATTGCCGCCTAATGGATTATTTGGGTTGAATACGCCGCCGCACCGCTTTAAGGATGCCGCGCAAAATCTCTAGCGGGGGGGGTGGGCAGCCGGGAATGACTTCATCCACCGGGATCACGTTGGCCACACGCCCACAACTGGCGTAGCTCTCGCCAAAGATGCCACCGTCGCAACCGCAGTCGCCCACGGCTACCACCAGCTTGGGCTCGGGCGTGGCATCAAAAGTGCGTTTCAAAGCGGTTTCCATATGACGTGACACCGGACCGGTCACCAGCAACAGGTCGGCATGGCGCGGGCTGGCGACAAATTTGATGCCCAGGCCTTCAATGTTGTAGTAAGGGTTGCCGAGTGCGTTGATTTCAAGCTCACAGCCGTTGCATGAGCCGGCATCCACCATGCGAATGGTCAGAGCCTGGCCCAAAATGTCGAGTAACTCGGTCTGGATGCGTGTGGCTTCCTGCTGCGCGGCCTCGCCAATGTCGGGCGCGGGTTCGCTGCGGATGCCGTGTTTGGTGACCTGCTGAACAATTTTCCAGATCATCCTAGATTCCTCAGTTGGACGCGCCCGATTGGGCTGTTGGCTGCGTGTCTGGGTAGGCGCGACGACGACGCAGGCTACTGCCTGCTAGAAGAAGCAACACCCCCAGGTGCGTTGCCAACAGCTCAATCGGGTGCGTAGCGCTGTTACCCCAAAGGTGGGTTTGATCAACGCAGAAATAGTCAATGTTCATAAGCACTTGATGGAAGAAGTCAGCGGTCAACTGAGGAGTCTAGGATCATAGGTCTTGCCCCGAGTAACTCAAGTTGAACGACTTGTTGATCAGCGGGAAGTCGGGCACGATGTTGCCCATGATGGCGTGCTCCAGCACCGGCCAGTTTTGCCAGGACGGGTCGTGCAGATGGCAACGCCGGATGCGGCTAGCCTGGCCAGCACCAGCCAGTTCCAGACTGACAAACACTTCACCACGCCAGCCCTCGACCCAGCCCGCGCCACGCGCGGCTTGCTGCGGCAACAATAGCGCGCACGACACCTCGCCCACTGGCATGTCGGCCAGCATGCCACGCAACAAACGCATGGACTCGAACACCTCATCAAAACGCACCAATACACGCGCGGCCACGTCACCGTTGTGGTGGGTTGCCATGGCCACCTGCAGGGCGCTGTAGGGTTCAAAAGGATGGTCGCAACGCACGTCCCAGGCCTGGCTGCTGGCGCGCCCGGCCAAGCCAGTCAAGCCAAGCCTTGAAGCCAACTCAGGCTCCACGCGCCCAGCTGTCATGAAACGGTCTTGCAAACCGGCATGGGCTTCGTAAATGCCATACAGCGTGTGCACTTCCTGCTCAACCGCATCACATTGATGCAGCAGCAGGTCGCGCTGGGCGCGATCCAGGTCAACACTGACACCGCCAGGGACGATGCAGTCCATCATCAGCCGATGTCCAAACACGGTTTTAGATGTCCGCAGCCAGTCTTCACGCAGTCTTGAAAACTGGGCCAGACCAAAGGCAAAAGCGGCATCGTTGCCCAGAGCACCCAGATCCGCCAGGTGGGCGGCTACCCGTTCACGCTCCAGCATGACGGCACGCAACCAGCCCGCACGCGCAGGGATGCTGGTTTGGCATGCCGACTCCAGCGCCATGCAATACGCCCAGGCGTAGGCCACGGTGGAGTCGCCCGACACCCGCCCGGCCAGGCGGTGCGCCTGCAGTGGCTGCAGCTGTGTCATGCGTTGCTCGATGCCTTTGTGGGTGTAGCCCAGGCGCTGCTCCAGCCGCAGTACTTTCTCACCCACCACAGAGAAGCGAAAATGCCCCGGCTCGATGATGCCCGCATGCACCGGACCCACGGCAATTTCGTGCACGCCGTCACCTTCCACCCGCACAAACGGGTAGTTTTGCAACGCGGTGGGGTTGGCCGCCGGAAGATGAAGCGCATCCTGCTGCAGGGGAACATAGTCGGCTGACCAGGCTCCATGGTTGAGCCATGGGCGCACGTCTTGGGCACCTTGCGCCGACACACCCGACAAGTCAGCTGCGGCCCGCTGCATGCGCGAGGCCGCAGGAAAAATAGGAGAAAGGTCGGGGTAGAGCCAACGCCCGTCCTGAAGGTTCAATGGCAAAGTCAGCCAGAACGCACCATCAAGCGTGACATACGCCGCGCACATGCACACCTTGTCCTGGCGGCTCACGCCTTCTGTATCAGGGAGGGGCATCGGCCCGGCCCACAGTGCCAACAAGCGCCCACCCTCATCGCGCACTGCTGACGCAGCGGCCTGCCACTGTGCCGTGGTCACCTCAGCGTGCCACACCGGCACGGGTGCGGCCAAGGCTGCAAATTCAAGATCTAAACCAGGTATTTGCATGGCTTCAGCCTCCCAACATGCTGGCCGCCTGCACATACCAGCCATTCAGGTACGACGGAATGTACAGCCCCAACACCAGTGCCAGCATCAAGTGCACAAACACCGGTACCAGCGCCGGTGGATGCGCCAGGGGCTTGAGCGTGGTGTCACCAAACACCATGGGCAGAACCCGAATCAAAATTGATGCAAAGGCCACGCCCAATGCCAAAAAGAGAAAAGGAGCCGCCCAGGGCTGCTCACGCATGGCCGTGGTCAAAATCAAAAATTCGCTGGCAAATACACCAAATGGCGGCATACCCAAAATGGCCATCACCCCAAGCATCAAGCCCCAGCCCACGGTAGGGTTGACCTTGATCAGGCCGCGAATCTCGCTCATCACCTGCGTGCCGGCTTTTTGGGTGGCATGACCCACGGTAAAAAAGATCGCCGACTTGACCAGCGAATGCACTGTCATGTGCAACAAACCGGCAAAGTTGGCCACTGGTCCACCCATGCCAAAGGCAAAGGTGATCATGCCCATGTGCTCAATGCTGGAGTACGAAAACATGCGCTTGACATCTTTTTGCCGGGACAGAAAAAACGCCGCCACGGTGACCGAGAGCAAACCAAATCCCATCATCAATTGGCCCGCCATGTTAGTGCCCAGCGCGCCATCGGTGAGCACCTTGCAGCGCAGCACCGCATACATGGCCACATTGAGCAGCAAGCCCGAAAGCACCGCCGACACGGGTGTGGGGCCTTCAGCGTGTGCGTCGGGCAGCCAGCTGTGCAAGGGCACCATACCAATTTTGGTGCCGTATCCAATCAGCAAAAACACAAAGGCCAGGCTGATGATGTTGGGGTCAAGCTGACCCTTGATGTCGTTGAGGTTGGTCCACAGCAGCGTAGCGTTCTCGGGGCCGAGCACCTTGTCTGCCGCCATGTACAACAAAATGGTGCCAAACAACGCCTGAGCAATGCCGACACCGCACAAGATGAAATACTTCCAGGCCGCTTCCAGGCTGGCGGTGGTGCGGTACACGCTGACCAGCAGCACGGTCGTGAGGGTAGCGGCTTCCATGGCGACCCAGACGATCCCTAAGTTGTTGGTGGTGAAGCCCAGCAGCATGGTGAAACTGAACAACTGGTACATGCTGTGGTACAGGCGCATGCGCGGCGGTGTCATCTTGCCGTGGTCTTGCTCTATGCGCATGTAGGGGCGCGAGAAGATGGCGGTGGTCAAACTCACAAACGCGGTCAAGGTGACCAAAAACACGTTCAACGGGTCAATGAAAAACTGTTTTTGCAAGACAAATTGCGGTCCCTCGGACACCACCTGGATGGTTAAATCGCAAGCGGCCAGAAAGGTACCCAGACTGAACACCACATTGATGTCACGGGCATAGGCGCGGTGGCCAAACAAGCCCAGCACCATGCCACCCAGCAAAGGAATCCCGAGTACAAATAACAGCGCGTGCATGCTCAGTCTTCTCTTAAAGCTTCAAGATTGTGGATGTCCAGGTTGTCAAACTTCTCGCGAATCTGGAACATGAACACACCCAAGATCAACACGCCCACCAGCACGTCAAGTGCAATACCGAACTCCACAATCATCGGCATGCCGTTGGTGACGGTGGTGGCAGCAAAGATCAGACCGTTTTCCATTGACAAAAAACCAATCACCTGGGGTACCGCTTTGGAGCGGGTGATCATCATCATGAACGACAAAAACACGCAGGCCAGTGCAATGCCCAGTGAACCGCCCGCTATTGAGTCCGACAGGCGCGAAATAGGCAGCGCCAGGCTAAATGAAAAAATCACCAGGCCAATACCAATCAACATGGTGGTGGGCACATTGAACAGCGTTTCTACGTCCCAGCGCACATTGAGCTTGCGAATCACCCGGTGCAGCATCCAGGGGATGAAGATCACCTTGAGCACCATCGTCAACACACCTGATACATACAGGTCTGGCTGATGGGTGAAATAACCAAGCAGGAACGATGCAGCGACCAACGCTGCCCCCTGAATCATGAACAAATTGATCAGCGTCACAATGCGCCGCTGCGAGATCATGGCAAACGACAGCAACAGGATCAAGGTGGCAAACAGGTTGATGAGCTGAGGCGCAAATTTGATCATCCGACCCCCAGCAACACGTTCACCAGCAAACCAATCACGGCAATCAGAAACGCTGTACCCAAAAATTCTGGCACGCGGAAGATGCGCATCTTGGCACTAAGGGTCTCAATCAAGGCCAGCAAAAACCCGCCTATTGCCAGCTTGAAGATCAGTACCGGCAACGCCAGAAACAGCGCCAGCGGTGAATTGGCCTCCGCCACGCCCCATGGAAAAAACAGCGCCAGACCCACACATGAATAAGCAAACAATTTGAGGCTGGCAGCCCATTCCAGCAGTGCCAGATGGCGTGCTGAATATTCCAGAATCATCGACTCATGGATCATGGTCAGCTCAAGGTGGGTTTCCGGGTTGTCCACCGGCACGCGGGCATTTTCTGCCAATGACACCATGGTAAAGGCCACCCCTGCCAGCAACATGCTGGGGTAGATGGCCAGGTCACGGTGCGCCAGGGTTTCCACAATGACGGTCAGCGAGGTAGAACGGGTGATCATGGAGGCACAAAACAGCACCATCAGCAAGGCCGGTTCAGCCAGAAAACCAACCAGCATTTCACGCCGCGCACCCATGCTGCCAAAGGCGGTACCGACATCCATGGCGGCCAGTGAAATAAACACCCGCGCCAAACCAAACAAGCCCACCAGTGCAATGGCATCGGCCGCAGGTGACAAAGGCAAATCAGTAGAAATGGTGGGGATGATGGCGCTGGCCAGCAGCATGCAGCTGAAAATTACATAGGGGGCCGTGCGGTACAGGGGTGAGGCGTGCTCGGCCATCACCGAGTCCTTGTTGAACAGCTTGTGCAACATGCGGTAGGGCTGCAAGAGACCTGGTGCAGATTTGTTTTGCAAGCGTGCGCGCCACTGGTTGACCCAGCCGGTCAACAACGGAGCCAATAGCAACGCCAGCACAAGTGCCAGAAGTTGTGAAAGAACGCCCAAAATGCTCATCGTTTCACCACCAGCAAGACCACGATCAGCGTCACAAAGCTGTACATCAGGTAAACCGCAATGCGACCCTGTTGCAGCATGCCAATGATTCTGGACACGCGTTCCACCAAGGTAGCCACCGGCAGGTACAACCAGTACCACAACGGGTCTTCCAACGTCACTTTGTAGCTTGGTTGTTCGTCGAAGGCCTTGGGCAAATGACGCTTCAAACGAAAGAAGGGTTCAAAAATTTGCCTGATAGGTTGGCCAAAACCTTCGGCCGTGTCTTGCATGCGTGGTGTTTGCCAGGGGTAGCCACAGTCCCATGGCGGCACCCGCCGCATGCGCCCATGGTAGAGCTTGCGCACCAACAAAAACGCCAGTGCAAAACTGCCCAAGATGCCCAACAAAAAGATAGCAGGAGCGTAGCTGGCTCGCTCTACATTCACAGGAATCAGCAACCAGCCATTGTCAGCCACGGTATGCGCCAGACCGGCATGCACCAGCAGTTGGGTGACCGGGTCGATGATGGCAATGACCTGATTGGGAAACAAGCCCAGCAAGACACAACCCGCCACCAACCAGGACATGCCCAAACGTTCCCACGACCCGGCATCATGGGCATGCGACAGGCTTTCCTCACGCGGTTGACCCAGAAAGATCACACCAAAGTACTTGACCATGGTGTAGCCCGACAAAGCAGCGATCAAGGCAATCAGTGCGGCCATCACCGGCACCAGCATGTCCAGGAAACCATTGGGCAAACCGGTGGTAAACAGAAAGCTTTGCAGCAGCATCCATTCGGCCACAAAGCCGCCAAACGGCGGCAAACCGGCACAAGCCAGTGCGCCCACCAACGTCGGCCAGGCCACCCAGGGCATGTAACGCATCAGGCCACCCAACTTACCCAGGCTGCGCTCACCCGTGGCGTGCATCACCGCACCGGTGCTGCAAAACAGCAGGCTCTTGAAAAACGCGTGGGCCAGCATGTGGTACATCGATGCCGTCAGCGCCAATGCCGACAAGGCTTTCATGTCATAGGCCGAGAACAGCAGCGACAGGCCAAAACCCGCACACATCAAACCAATGTTTTCGATGGAGGAATACGCCAGCAAACGCTTCATCTCCACCTGCACGGTCGAGAACACCACGCCAAACAGGGCGGTGGCCAAGCCGACCGCCATCAGCAACACGCCCCACCACCAGATGCGCGTTTGCAGTAAATCAAACGACACGCGCAAGATGCCATACAACGCAATCTTCAGCATCACACCGCTCATCAACGCAGACACGGGAGAAGGAGCAGCGGGATGCGCCTCTGGCAGCCAGGCATGCAATGGCAACACACCTGCCTTGGCACCAAACCCAAAGACAGCCAGCACAAAAGCAGTGGAAGCCCAAAACGGTGACAAGTGTTGCGCGCGCATGTTGGCAAAGGTGTAGTCGCCGGTGTTGGCTTGCAACAAGCCAAAACACAGCAAAATACCCAGCGCACCAATATGCGCCACCAAAATATAAAGGTAGCCCGCATGACGGATTTCAGGAATTCGGTGGTTGGCGATGACCAAGAAAAATGACGACATAGCCATGGTCTCCCATGCCACCATGAAAATATACGCATCATTAGCCAGAACCACCATGGATAAACTGGCCAAGAACAAATGGTATTCAAGACACATCAGACCTGGTGGCGTGCCTTCACCCTGACGAAAATAACCCGCCGCAAAAGCTGAGACCCCTGCCGACACCCCACCAATCAGCAGTAGAAAATAGGCCGACAGACTGTCCAACCGAAGGTGAAAGGGAAGCTGGGGCAGCCCCAGGGGCAAGACCGCTGTTTCAGTGCCACTGAATGCGGCGCTCAGGGCCACAGCCATCAGTAACAATGAAAAACAAGCCCCCACCGGGAACAGCACGACGGCCACAAAGCGGAACCGCCGCAGCGCCACCACGCCCATGAAGCCGATGGCCAACCACGCCACCACTACAACCAACACCCAGTCCAAATGGACCCAGTCGGTGATGGCGGGAAGAGGGTTCATCGGTTCAAAAAATCAGGAGTTATTTGTTGCAATATTACACCCACAATTCAAACATCCGCTGTAGACGCTGCGTAAAAACGTCAACATCGCGCCGGGTCTAAAATGCATGCAAAAGGTAACACCATGAATATTTTCTACCGCCCACAATACCAATCAGATGCCACGCTTTTCATTGACCAACTCAAGGCGCAAACCCCTGGCATGGAAGCGCGGCAACGCGAAGGCCTGGCCTTGTTGTGGAACAAGTCGGTGGATCGTGAAGCTGTCCAAAACTTCAAGCAAGCACGCGTGGCGCAGAAACCCTACGTCTATCAAACATCTAACAATTAATGAAAATATAGCCTGTAGCCCTTTATTAATAAGGGCTAGTAGCTACTTTTAATATAGCAATCTTGTCGCTTGATGGTTGTCCCTGCCGCCACCGTCATTGACAGCAACGCGACGCTGACGAGCATGCCCCAGGTGATTGACCAGGTGGCCGTGGCTCGACTTTATGGCGAGCCGCTGTTTGCGCTGCCGCAAGACCTCTACATCCCCCCCGATGCCCTGGAAGTTTTTCTGGAAGCCTTTGAAGGGCCGCTGGACTTGCTGCTGTATTTGATTCGCAAGCAGAACTTCAACATTCTTGACATTCCCATGGCCGGGCTGACGCGCCAGTACCTGAGCTATGTGGAAGAAATCCGCCACCACAACCTGGAGCTGGCCGCAGAGTACTTGCTGATGGCCGCGATGCTGATTGAAATCAAATCGCGCATGCTGCTGCCGCCCAAATCGGTGCCAGAGGGGCAAGAAGCAGATGACCCGCGTGCCGAGCTGGTTCGCCGCCTGCTGGAGTACGAGCAAATGAAACTGGCCGCCGCACGCATCAACCAGCTGCCGCAACTGGGTCGTGATTTTTTACGCGCCCAGGTCTATGTGGAACAGTCGCTGCAGCCCCGCTTTGCGGATGTGAACATCGCCGAATTGCAAGAGGCTTGGGCCAGCATTCTCAAGCGTGCCAGCCTGATCCAGCGCCACAAGATCACGCGCGAAGAGCTCTCGGTGCGCGAACACATGAGCATGGTGCTCAAAGCCTTGCAAGGCCAGCGTTTTGTTGAGTTCGAGCGCCTGTTCCAACCCGAAAAAGGTGCTGCCGTGCTGGTGGTCACTTTCATTGCTCTGCTGGAACTTGCCAAAGAAACCCTGATCGAAATCACCCAGGCCGAAGCCTTTGCACCCATTTACGTGCGGCTGGCCTACACCCCTTCCTGAACCCATTGCCGGAGTTGACATGCCCTCACGCCAGACCACAACCGCCACCGCACCGCTGCACTTTGATGTCCTGATTGTGGGCAGCGGTCTGGCCGGCTTGAGCTCCGCGCTGCTGCTGCCCACCAGCAAAAAAATCGCCATCATCACCAAACGCGCCGTCACCGAAGGCTCCAGCGGCTGGGCGCAAGGCGGCATGGCGGCCGTGTGGAACAAGAACGACACCTTTGACGCGCACGTGCAAGACACTTTTGTCGCCGGCGCCGGTCTGTGCGACCCGGCAGCGACGCGCTTTGTGGTGGAAAACGCACCCAAGGGCATCGCCTGGCTGCAAACCATGGGCGTGCCGTTTTCGCAGGAAGACGGCGCGCTGCACCTGACCCGCGAAGGCGGCCACAGCGCGCGGCGCATCGTCCACGTGACCGATGCCACCGGCGCGGCAGTGCAGCGCACCTTGATTGACGCGGTTCAAAAAGCACCCAACATCACGCTGTTTGAACAGCACACGCTGGTCGACCTGATCACCACCGACAAGCTTGGCCTGCCCGGCAGCCGTTGTGTCGGTCTGTACGCGCTGGACAGCGACACCGACGAGGTACTTACTTTTCAGGCACCGCAAACCATTCTGGCCACCGGCGGCGCTGGCAAGGTGTATCTGTACACCACCAACCCCGATACCGCCACCGGTGACG
>Ga0210044_10005453_pt1 | contig 17202 bp, 27 predicted proteins | sample CryGey13umfilter_2_FD_183959 | JGI IMG/M metagenome (GOLD analysis project Ga0210044, IMG submission 183959) | Groundwater microbial communities from aquifer in Utah, USA - Crystal Geyser 4/9/14 3 um filter (SPAdes) (version 2) | ecosystem: Environmental > Aquatic > Deep subsurface >... | reverse complement strand
TGCTCTCCATCAGCTTCGACACCTGAAATTCTTACAACCCGATCATCTATTTTCAATTTTTCATAACCGAATGCATGGGCCGACGAGGCGAATACAGAGGCAAGAATCATTGCAACCAGATACATTTTTTTCATTTTTATTTCCTTATTGATTATTTCGCCTTCTCGAAGGTTTAGCCCTTTCGGGCTTTGAGTAGAACAGCGGTCAAGACCGCATTATTGTTGAAAACTTCACCAAAATTTCAAGATAAGCATTATACCTCTATTGCGCTTATTTGTAAAGTTGAATTGTGTTGATTAATTTTTATGTTTATGGAAAAACAATCTTCACTATGAATTAGATGCAATCCTGTGTCTGATAAAAACGAAGGAGAAAATATGTGCGACAAACCTAAAGGTGTAAGGCTTGATATGGAGCCGGCTGCAGAGCCGTTCGAATACACGTTCTTTGATTGCTGGAGCCCGTCCGGGGATGAAGACACGGCCCAATATGAGGTGGGCACCAGGGAGGCGCTGGCAACGGCCAAGAAAGTCTTGTCCGACTGGGCAAAGAGTCTATCCTTGTCAGACCTCCACCCAAGCCGCATCGCATTGCCGGAATCATTCCGCGATGCGTACATCGGCAATCATGACGAGATTTTCGAAAAGGCCTGCGGCGTGATCGTGGCTGCTGGATACGGGGTTTATGCCTCTGATGATCGTATCGAGATCTACCGTATGTCCGACATCGAAGAAAGCGAGCTGCCTGAAAAAGAAGAGGGCGGTTGTTGTGGTCAATGCACTGGCAGTACCACTGATCAAGCATCCGCATAATCAAAACCGTCATCTCAATTCGAGGTGACGGTTTTTTATCATCCCAACATTCTTCTCTTCGTGATGGAAACTACGCCCGGCTATTGGAAGTCGGGAGAGTTCTCTCTCAGGAGAAGAAAAATGGAAAAAAACAAATCCGGAATTCGGTCCTTCCACTTTCAGTACGAGCATGAGCGCGCGCTGAAGAAGATGCACCAGTCCCAGGATGGCATGTGGACGGCGAATATGCCGACCGCAGTCGTTGGAACAAAGACAGCCGTTATCGAGACGACTGTTGCCATGGTTGTGGCTTTGGCCGCAGCCATGGGAACGTACTACCTGTTCGGCCTGAACGAGCAGGTGTTGGCGAGCATCCGCAACGCGATGTTCTGATCGATCTGCATCACTAACCGTCACCTTTTTAAGGTGGCGGGTTTTTATGGACCCGATTTTCTTATCTTCTATCCAGACATGGACTACCCATGTTTTTTCAAGGAGAAAAAAATGAGTCAAAACTCTGCGGCAGATGCCGTAAAAAGCGTGATCGGCAAGATTGTCCTGATGCATTTGGATATATCGTCGTTTCACGGCACCACCCGCACCCCGTTCGAGGGTGTCGGCGAGAAGAACGAGTTGTACACGCCGGGCGCCTTGCGTCTTTTGGATCCCAAGAAGTTGAAGTGGGCTCCCACCCGACGCGCCCAAGCTGTTCGTGCTTGCCTGTCGGTCGGAACGCGATTCCTGGGTGGCTATGCCATTCCGGAAGAGAAGTTCAAGACCTTGCAGGCTGAACTAAAGGTAGTTTCGGATGGCTACTACAAGGAGCGCCAGGAATTCCTGGATAATCTCGGCACTTCCGTGACGGACTGGGCGAATGCCCATGAAGACAAGAAGGAAGAGATCCTTAGAAAGCGTCCGGATCATGCGTATGTGTCCCGTCAGCTCCGCTGCAACGTTTCCGCATTTCGGGTTTCCCCTGAAGAGCTGGAGCACGGTCTGGTCGATGGTATCGAGAGCGAAGTCGGTTCTATGTCATGGAACATCGCCTGTGAAGTCGCTCAAGAGGTCAAAGATGGCTGGCGTCCGACTGGTGATGCGTCTTCACAGCGTATTCGTACCGGTCTGCTGCGTCGTATTGCAGTCAAAGCTGAAGGCTTGTCGTTTATCAGCCCAAAGATCGAGCGCATCTGCACTCTGATCAAGCAGATCGACGACACGTTGCCAAAGGAAGGCCCGATCATCGGCCGTGATTTCCTGGCGCTTGAAGGTCTGATGCGTTTGTTGGGAGATCCTCGTAAGTTGCTGGCAGATGTTCGGCTGCAAGTAATCGTCGACGATACGCCTCAACTGGTTTCGCAAAAGGCTCTCGAGATTATCAGCGAGCCAGCCCCTGAAGCTACTGCTACAGTGGCATCGCCAGCACCTCAGCAAGCCCCCGAAGAGCCTGCCGAGGCAGTTACTGAAGGTTCCGGCGGCGCTTACTCTTGGTAATGGATATGAAAATTCAGAACCTTGAGCAATTTCAGCAGCAGTTGTGCCCCATGAAGACTGGCAATTCGCCATTCTTCGGTGGCACTTTGATCGAGCATGACAACGCTCCGATCATGAAGCTGGCTGCGGCAAACTACGACAAGCGATGCTTCACCTTGACGTACGACAAGAAAAGCAAGGAGCTCGTTGTGAAGTCTGGTTTGAACTTCTCTGGATGGGGTTATTTCATCACTGAAAAACCTGCGACTGAACAAGTCACTTTCATGTTGTAACTACCGAATACCACTCGCTTCTGCGGGTGGTATTTTTTTTGTGGTATCTATTGTGAATACTTGCAATAGTAAGTAAAATTAAAAGGCTGGAAGTGAGCATTTTTTGGGCTATGCAAAATGAAAAACAAACATATCGAACAATATCGGCACAAGTACAAGATAGAAAAATGTGCAAAAACAGGTGATTACAAGATTATTGATCCGCAATCTGGCGTAGAGATGTACCCACCTTGCGGGCAGGATGCCGCGAGTCTTCATGCTTACTGGGTGGGGAAGGGTAAGCCTCAAGTTGCCGATGACATGCTGGAAGACATTCTTATGGGGAAGATGCCTGTTTCAATGATGAAACGAAGTATTGAAGAAATGGTGGTTCGCGCATGAAAAACCAAAAAGGATTCTCCATCATTGAAAACATGGTCGCCATGTCTGTCATGGGGATTGCTTCGTTTGGTTTTATCGCAACTTCGGTGACTGCCATCTCAATGAAGAAGGCTGGTATCGAGAGAAGTGCGGCGGCACGCGCTGCAGATACCGCCGTGAATCCTTTGTTCTATCTTCGCGGTGACAAGGTTTCTTTGGTGAATGAGATTTCCTCCTTCCCAAAGACGGTGAATGAAAAGGAAACTGGCAGGAATTACGAGATCACTATTGCTTCCATGCAGGATCATGCGGGCTCCGCGGTAAGCGCCGCATCTCTTGGTGATCATGGCGTTGTTCTTCTGACGCTCAATGTTCCGTATTCAGATCGTATCGGGACTGGAGTAGGGGTTGCGAATAAGTTCATCTCGCCCACTTACACATTGAAGTTTTGATCGTCATGAGCAAACGATTTGGGCAATCTGGCGTGACTTTGATGGACTTGCTGATCGGTATGGCGATGACCTCCATCCTTTCGTTGAGCGCACTTCAGCTATTGACCGCAAATGTGAAAATGACGACGCAGCAAACAGGCCATTCTTCAGCTTTGTCTGATGCGCAGCAGCTTTACCGGATGATTTCAGAATTTGTGAAGCAGTCTGAAATTTGCTCATCCTGTACGCCGGCAAAAAGCCTTGGAGTTACTTATGCCTTGGCATCGAATCCAAACCCGGTTGGATCACTTTCCCAGGTCGGCGATAATTTTCAAATGGATTTCCTGTTGCCTGCTGGCTACAAGATATGGCCGAACGATGTCGATCCTTACGATAAGCCGGCAGTTAGGCTTTCTTGGTCTAATTCCACTGGTGAAGTGACTGTTGTAAATGCGATTGATGTTGATTCACTTGGCGTGGGAACGCCGCAAAGCTTGGTTTCCACTGCATCCAGAGCGAGTCGTGTTGTGAATGTAGATCTCTGGCCATTGGGTGCTGGCGGAGCAAGGCAGGGAAGTATTTCGTCAACGCCTGATGGTGGTTTTGAATTATGCGTAACTACGCGACCGCCAACAATGGATCGGGATTACACAAATCCTGAAGATTCTGGTGACATGGTGCATTACAGAACCGCCCGAGTTTGTGGCGTTATTTTTCCAAGGAACTGGTAATGGCAACAAATAAAACATCGAGCATCGTGAATTGGGATGAGCTTAAAAAGGCTTCTGCTCATTTACTTTCTTGCCCTGACAAGGTGAAGAGATCAAGCATCTTTTCCAGATTGGACAGGATTACATCCACCGTCACGGAGAAGTGATGTTTCGGGTTGGTTTTTTTGCTGGTGCGATAACGACAACAGCAATCATAGCCATTTTTGAATATGATTTTGGTCGATTGAATATGAGACGTGAATCTGGTTTTTCTCTTATTTTGGTGATGGTTGTGATCATCATTTTGAGCCTCGGTGCCACCATGTTCATGGGGCGCTCTGGCGATGATATGAGCGCTGGCGCATCCAGGAGAGATTCTGATCTTTCGCAGGGGCTCGCTGAGGCCGCAGCAAGTCTTCTCTTATCCAGATTCATTTCGGAGGATGTGGCTATTGCGGACATAGATGGTGACGACATAGCAGACAGGTTGGCTGGTTACGCAGACCTTGCGGCAGCACCTTCTGTTTTGGCGCTCGGATATTCCTTCTATCCGGAGTCTGGTGATACAACAAGCCCAATTCAGCGAATCGCAACAGGTGAATCAACAGGTGCAACAAGTCCGCTGGCTTCATCTGTGGTTACGGCCGCTTCTTCGCAGATTTCTGTCAATGATCTGTTTGTAAGTGAAACCATTCGTCCATTGTTATTCACTCAAGGGGCTACTGGTTTTTCAACTTCAAATCAAACATGGAGCGCCGAACAATCCCCCAACAAGGCGGCTGTCTGGTTCGAGTATGAATTGAATGCCGAACATGAAAAATGGGCGGATGTTTATGTGGCTTCAATGGGGCAGGTTGGCAGAGCCAAAAGCTATGTTCGCCGTTATGTCGGTTCTTATACAGACCAGCTTGGCGGCATGATCTCGCCGATCACTGAGTCTGCAATGCATGCAGGCGGCGATACGTCGCTTGATACATGCACTACGTGTTAAGGGAAAAGAAATGAATTCATTGCTGGTTGATCAGAGATTCGAAGCGACGACAGAGCGAGGTTTGAACTCTGTCGTAGATGCGGTGGTGGTTGTTTCAAGAAAAAGTTTAGCTTTGGTGGTTGGTGCCCTGGCTTTGTTGTCGGCTTTGACTATGGTTTTTGCAATTTTGTCGGCAGGGTTTGCTGTAGCAGTTGGCGCGATCTCATTTATCGTCCCCGCGTAAAACTTCGCCCTTCAGGGAGGAGATGTAAGCGTGAATCAGCATAACTTCCTCGTTACAAACAAGTGCAATAGTGATAACATCCTGAATCATGTCTCAATCCATCAAAACTCTCCGCGTCCGAGTTAAGGATAAGCACGCCAAAGTGCTGTCGCAATGGGCGTTCGAGGTGAATCAGGTGTGGAATGCAGCGAACGAATTGACCGAGGAATACGGCTGGGTGTCTATCCCGGAGCTGGGCTATGTCAATCTTCAAACTTCGTTAAAACACAACTGAAATACAAAGCGAATGCGCGGTCAGTTGTGTATCTGGAGGTTCCAGAAAGGAACACCACCCAGACCTGTTCGAGCTGCGGAATCATCTCCGCCAGCAGTCCGAAAGGTAGAGCAGGTCTTGGAATAAGAGAATGGATGTGTGAGTGCGGTGTGACTCACGACCGCGATATCAACGCGGCGAAGAACATTCTCGCGCTCGGACTTGAGCGTCTCGCAGGAGGAATCCCTACCCTTTAGGGCGGGGAGGATGTCAATGCTCTTGTTTTCCTTTCTTTTTTTGCTGTGAATTTATGGGTCGGTCGTGAATAGGCGCAGGGAAGATCACGAACATCCAAAGTTCGATCCGATTATTCCTGGACATCAATCGCCGCTGATGACAACGGATGTCGCTAGGACAAAGTATTGCCCGGTAGCAAGAGAGAAATGTGTTGCTGATGTTTGTATGTTTTGGAAGTTTTCGACCCTTCCGACGCATGGTGGCAAAAAAGGTCGTTGTGGTTCTGTGTTGAACGGTATAGACCGAAAGGAGTAATCAATGAATTTGAAGCATATGCTATTGCTGCTTGTTGCGGCAGCGCCGGGGGTTGCCCTTGGTGCGACGCCCAACTGTCCAAGCGGGACAGTTTTGCCAACCCTGACTTTTTCGCCGTCGCCATTGGTGGTGGTGCCAAAGGTCAAAACTCCTGTCCAGATCATCGCCAATCCGGCGAGTCAGGGTGGGGTGACGTATAAATTCACCATCAAAGAACCGGCTGTCAAGGGCTTGAATTCTTCGATCCATACAACATCCGGACTGACTTCTTATAAGTCTGATAGCGGTATGTTGGGCGATGACAAGTTCACTGTTCGCCTTTCAATCCAGAAAAATGGTGAAACCTGCAAGATCGGCGGAGATAAGGCAATGGCCTACCTGACCGTTCCGGTTGTGATTGATGTCCCAACGCCTCATGGCCCTCCGGAAGTTACTGGCGGCACTGCTTCCAGGGGAAATAGTGTGGGCAATGTTGCGGCTGAAGGTGCTGTTGTCATTGATAACACGCCGAACCCTGGGACGCCGGGCATCATGTCCAATTTGGAAACAAAAGTGGGTGGAGCTCGTTATCTGAACAATACGAACCACATCAGCTTTAATGGTTTGCAGATCATGCAGCGTCAAGGTGATAACGACCTTTGGGATGAGATCGGCACTGAGAACTCGGCTTCTGTTGCCGACTCTCAGTTCGGCACGGCGAAGCAGTCGAAATACTTCGTTGATGGCCAGTCGGTTATCGACCTGAATCGTCTGCGTACTGCGGCCGATTGGCTGCGTGCGAATGTTGCGCCTACGGCGGCTCGTCCGGCTGGTACTTACGGCACCATCTCATGGATGGAGTTCGTTCGTAATGCTGCGCTTGATATCCCGATGTATGGCGTGGTCCGTGTCATGGTCCCATTGAAGCTGAAATCAGGTAAAAAGTCTGATGGCTCATACCATAGCGGCGATAGCAATAACGACGGCTGGAAGGATGACGACGAGAACCATGACGGTTATTCGGATGGCGATCATGACCGTAACGGACATGATGACCACGACAATGATGGCGACGGGCATGATGACAATGAAATCGATGATGAGTTGAATGCTCTGAAGGTCAACACGCCGTCCAATCGCATCTATGCATTCTGTACGCAGGATGAGCATGATGATGATCACGGCGACTCGGATGGCGATGGACACGATGACTCTGAAGAGTCAGATCACCACAGTTCTCATGATGGCGATGGACACGACAGCGAAGGCCACGACTCCACCCCAGCGCCGCTGACAGGCTGTTCCAATGCACCGATCGCTGGTATCGAGTTCGAGTATCCGGAGCCGCCAAAAGTCTATACGGCAAACGGCTACACCTTTACAAACAGCTCTCGCATCCGTGTATATGGCACGTTGTTCATGGACTTCGTGAGTGCCGAACCTGATGCGGTCAATCCGGTTGCTGGCACGCCGTTGCTGCCCGAGAACCTGCCATTCCATCCGCGTGACATTTTGATTGAAACGGCCATCCCGTTCTTGATCAATCCTGCCTTGGATGCGAATGCTGATGACATCATGGATAACCTCGAATATATCGACGGCATCTCCAAGAACGTCTCTTGCACGGCGACACCTTGCACGTACAAGTATCCGAACCCGCAAAGCTGGGACTTCGCTCGCGTCGACCAGTCGATGAAGGATCGATTCCATTTCCAAACGGGTGTGACGCTGACGCAGACTTTCTATGACAATCTGAATACAGCATCTAAATATCACTTGCTGATGCCGACTGGTTACGAAGCTGGCTGGAACCATGCGTTCACAACGCTTGGCGTGAATGCGACGCAATGGAAAGACCTTGGTTTTGGTGTTCCGGCAGAAGCAGCGACTGCAGGGCGAATTCTGACTAAGGGCGACATTCTTTCTTCATATTGGGAAGATGTCCCGGCATATATCAGCACGGGCGGTCTGTTCTCGATGCGCGGTCATGTCAACATGTCTGGTTTGCTATACATCCCGCAAGCTATCGAGTTAATGCAAACGTACTTCAACAGCGCCCGGCAGTACATCATGGGCGGTGTGATTGTGCGTGACGGCTTCTACATCGAAGGTATCCATGCTGATCCAACTTTGCGCGGTATTTCGGTCATCACATCAGACCCGAATGCTTTTGCTCAAGTGAAGATCAACCCTGCATCGGTCCAGACATCGAACACGTTCAAAACTGCGAACACGACCATTGCACTTGGAGATCCAAGTCCGGTGACTGCAAGCGGAGCCAATACTGGCGGTGCTGATACTTGTGCTGGATGCTCTGGCACTACAGGCGCTGTTATCCCTCAAACAAAGGGCAATACGTTCGTGATCGTTCGCCCGTAAATACGTTCTCGGCGGCTCGTGTGAGTCGCCGAGATTTCGTTTAACAAAAAGAGCCAATGAAAAAGTCTTTTGGATATACACTTGCTGAACTCTTAATAACAATCGCAATTGTAGGTATTCTTGCATCTATTGCATTACCAAGTTTTGTGCAGATTATTGCTGAAAATAGACTGAAGCAATCTGCAGAATCGACCGCTTCGCTGCTGAGAAGATCTCAGGCGAAAGCACTTGAATTATCGACATTGGTGACTGTGACTGTCACGTCATCAATGATGTATGCGAACGCAAACAATATGGGGCCATTCAATACAATATTCCCTGATGGCGTGCAGGCTTCCGGCGCAAGCAGTGTTGTATTTGCGCCGGATGGTCGTGCTTCAACATCCGGCTCTATTGTTTTCACTCCAACAACAACGCTTAGTGTCAATCCGAAGACGGTGACTGTTACACCGCTTGGCCAGGTAATTACGGAATACTGATATATGAATGCACCAAATGTGAAGATTGCTCATTTAGCGCCTGTCACCACCATCCATTCGATGGTGCATTCAGCGCTTCAAGCTTATTTGAAGCTCATTGAATCTGGGGTGATATCAAAAGATGACTTCGACCAGTTAGCCTCCAGGCATTCTGATGAGGCCAACTTTGAGGCGGCTTTGGTTGCTAAAGGAATTTCTCTTCAGCAAATTGGCGATGCGATCTCCAGCTATTACGGCATTGACTACTTCAATTTTGATCCTGATGTCCATGAGAAGCCGACCGATCTCATGGGTAACATCAAAAAAGCTTTCCTGCAGACTACCAACTGGCTTCCTCTGGAGGGAACGCCAGCTCATCGCCATGTGAGTGTTGTCTGTACCGATCCGAGTGTTGCCAGATCCAGCAACCCATCGCCATACATGATCTATGAGCGCGAGCTGAAATGGTTCGTGACGACAGCAACAGAATACGACAGGTATCTGGATTGGCTTTTTGATAAAGCCGCTCCGACCTCGATCCTTCCTGAAGACAATACTCATATCGATGAGATTTTGAGCATGCTTGGCGGGGAAGATGATGATGGTGATATATCTTCAGAAGCGCCAGAAATAAACGAAATCGAAGAGAGTGAAGTGGTTCGCGTCGTAAACAAAACAATCCTTGACGCATATAAACGCGGGGTTTCCGATATCCACATCGAGCCAACTTACCGTGTTGGCGGGAAGAGTTCAATTCTTATCCGATTCCGTCAGGATGGTGCTCTCATCAAATATGCAGAAGTCCCTTATCGTCTTCGTCATGCGCTAATCTCGCGCATCAAAATCCAAGCTAATTTGGACATCGCTGAGCGCAGGCTACCCCAGGACGGAAAGATCAAAATGAAGGCCGGTAGCAAGGAGTTCGAGCTGCGCGTGGCAACTTGCGTTACTGCTGGCGGAAAGGGCGGGGAAGACGCTGTTATGCGTATTTTGGCAGGCAGCAAACCTTTGCCGTTGGACAAGATGGGCTTCTCTAAAAACAACCTGTTAAATTTACAGCGAGAAGTTGGAAAGCCTTATGGGCTGTTCTTTGTATGCGGCCCGACTGGTTCCGGAAAAACAACAACTCTGCATTCTGTGCTTGGGTATTTAAATACCCCTGATAGTAAGATTCTGACAGTCGAGGATCCTGTTGAGATCACCCAAGATGGATTGCGCCAGGTGCAGATAAACCCTAAAGCTGGATTGACATTCGCATCTGTTATGCGTTCATTCTTGCGTCAGGACCCGGATATCATCATGGTCGGTGAGATGCGAGACCAGGAGACGATCAAGACGGGTATAGAAGCATCTTTAACTGGGCATTTAGTTCTTTCAACGCTGCACACTAACAGCGCCGCCGAATCTATTATTCGCTTACTGGATATGGGTGTTGACCCATTCAATTTCGCCGACGCATTACTTGGTGTTTTAGCGCAACGTCTTGCTCGAACGTTATGTAGTGATTGCAAAGAACTTAAACCAGCCACGCAAGATGAGATCAAAGCATTGATCGCTGAATACTGCTATGAGCTAAAACCACTTCCTGAATTTCAGAAAGATTACGCGTTAGCTGCAAAAGGTGTCTACCAGCAATGGCTGAATGATTTTTCAATTGAAGGGAAGTTGATGTTAGGGCATCCAAAGGAAGGCGGCTGCTCAAAATGTTGCAGCACAGGCTTCCGTGGGCGTGTTGGCTTGCATGAATTGCTTATCGGTGAAGATAGTATCAAACATGCGATTCAACGCGGTGCGCGCCCCGCAGAGATACTGGAGATCGCAATCAGAAATGGAATGCGCACACTAAAACAGGATGGCATTGAAAAAGTCCTGCAGGGCCGGACAGCCATGAGTGAGATCAGAAAAGTATGCATCAAATGATTAAAAAAAATATCGCCGATTCAGCAAGTTTTCTAAAAAAGGGCGGTGCGATTGTCAAAGAATCGCCTTGCCCAAGATGCCAGGTGAAATGGGGTAAATATACCAACACCCACTCCAGGCATTGCATGTATTGTGAAGCAGTTATTGCTGCGCGTGGTGTTGAGAGGAGTATGGCGTGAAGTTCTATCTGATCATCCTTGCGTCGGTTTTCTTAGTGCTGTCTATAACGGCCGGAGGAAGGGTGTTCATCTCCTGGCTTGCCAGTGCATTAAAGCCGTTCATTGGCATCATTATGTTTTTGTTTTCAGCTCATTTTACTGTAGCGAAACATTTGATCACATCGAGATCGATCATCTACCCATCACTGGCAAAAAAAACGGTGCACAGATCTGAATAGCGTGTTGCGATATCATTCAGTTAAAACGCCGCTTTTTAGCGGCGTTTCATTAGCATGACAATCACAGCCGCGGCCTTGCAGAACTGGTTCTAGCGATTACGGCATGCTGATAGATGTTGGTTGTAAGAACACTGTCATGCCCCATCCATAAGGATACTGTGGCCAGATGAATACCCGCCTGAAGCTGCCTGGTCGCATAGGTGTGTCTCAGCACATGAGGGGACATTCTTTTTTTAACGATACCTGCTTTCTTCATCATCCCATAGATCATTCTGTAGACACCTGAAGTGGAGTAGGGGCTGAGTACGCCACCCCGTTCTACACCAACGAAAGGCCCATCAAGATCCGGAAGTGCTGCCTCATAGCGCTCGAGCTCCGGGCATATCTCTTCTGGGATCGGGACTTCACGCTCCTTATTACCTTTGCCTATGACCCGAAGATATGGATTATCCACATTCAGATGAACGTGTTTTGCTTCCAATCTGCACAATTCTTCTTCCCGAAGACCGCATCCAACAAGTAGTAGCGCCACGATCTTTTGTCGTTCTAGTGTTTTTTTATGATTTGCGATACCGATAAACAAATCAAATTCTTTCTCGTTTAAAGATACAGGCAACCTCTTTTCTTCACGAGAACGGTCTTTTTTCTTGTCTTTAATCTTTTTTGCAATAAGAAGTCTAATCACGTTTTCGTTAATAATATTGCTTTCATATAATTCATCATATATACGAGCAACAACAGATAAATAGCGAAATTCGGTTTTCTGGCTTATTGCAAGACTTCCTAGCCATTCAATAAATATTCGTTCATTTGCTGTTTTAAGATTAAATCCGTGTTTTGATATAAATGCATTCAACTCGCCAAATATTGAACGATATGTGATTTTTGTTTTATCGCTATATTTGTGCGTTTCGATATATTCTTCAAAAGCAGCTTCCGGCTTAGAAATCCAATTGCAATTTTCCATATTCACTCAATTCTCGCTATTGATCGCTGGCAAAAACATCAATTCTGCCGGTAGGCTAGTGTAACTTCTGAAATAAGTCAATTTACTGTAGACAGTAAAATGACTTATTAGAGATTTTTCGGAGTGGCTTGTATGCCAACCCCAGTGTTTAAGGCGGTCACAGAGGTTAATGCGTAAATTGATTACGCATTTTTTCATTGCAAAATGCTGCAACAGTATATATACTCGCTTTGTCAGTTTTATTGATATGAGAACAACATAACCAAAGGAAGAGATATGTCCGAACCTCAAAACAACCAAGAACAAACCCCCGCTCCGATTTCATCTGTAATAACCAAAACAAAGACCATGCGCATCAAATTGGAAGGAGAGAGTTTTCTTGCCTTTCATAATATTTCCGGAAGAATCGTTTTTCCGAAAAAGATGAGCGAAAGAGCTTCCGATGAAGTTTTGATGAAAGTCGCAATTCGACTACTTCAAGAGAAAGTTGAAGAAAAGTTGAAAGCAGGCGAAATATTCGTTTTGTTCGATTCCTTGTAAAAGGTTCGAAATGATCGACGAAGCAGATACGTCAACATTGGATATGTTCGGAGAAAATTCCGCTCGAAAAAATCATGCGGCAATCGATTCTGAAATCCTTGATCTCGAAACCTTGATTCGTGATGTTGTTCAAAAATCTCTCAGTTCTCCAGAAATGCGCCAGCGTGCTAAAGAATTGTTTTGCGCCGGAACCCAGGCATTAAACGAAATGGATTTTTGATGGGCGAAAGAATCAAATTCACTGTAATCAATTCCAATCGTGAGCAGCTGATCAATATGATCAGAAACGCTCCTTCTGGGACTGAGATTGAAATCCGGCATGGCGTTCCGCACACCATAGAGCAGCGTGCAAAAATGCGTTGCATGCTCCGGGATATCTCAAAACAGTGCACATGGTATGGCGTGAAATTCCCGGAAGATGTTTGGAAAAATATTTTTACGGCAGAAGTTCGGCGAGATCTTGTTTTCCCGGATATTCATGGCGCAGGGTACGTGCTCATGGGCGACTCAACAAAAGAAATGCTTATCGAAGAAATGGCCAGCATGATCGATCTGATGCATGCATTTGGCGATGAGCATGGTGTCAAATTTAAGGGCGATTCTTTGCCTTCTTCAAATAATCAGATTCAGTAGAAAGTTTCAATGTCAAAACATAAATTCAATCTTTTTGTTCGCCAGTTTGCTTGGGCATTTGTGTGGGTCATTTTCTGTCCGGAGATGTTTAGTTTCGAGAATTGGAAAGATGGTTCTTCGATGTTTTTATCTGGTTTATTGATGTATATGGCCAGCGGTTTCATGCTTGAGGCGTTGTATCGATGGATCGCATGGGGCAGGTGGTATCCCAAAAAACAATATCCGGCTGCTATTCGCCCGGAGTGCCCTGATCACCCGTGGATATCAATACTTGACGGATATCCGGAGCCTAGTGTGCTGGTTGAAGTATTTTGTGCGGACGGGAAAGAACGACAAGGACGTGCTTACATTCGGGATGATGATGTTAAGGGTTTGGCGACGTTCTTTGATGGTGATGAGTTGCAAATAGCTCAATCTCCTGATGCTTGGAGATTGAGGCCGACTCACTGGAGGTATTCTAAAAATGGACCAGACAACGTTATTCCAAGTTGAGTCGGATGCCGGCGCATTCGATGCTGTATTGAAGGCATGGCCAGATGGTGATGCTGCAAAGAAGTATTTTGCCGAGCATCTTGTCAGCGATCATGTTCGCAATGAATTACGTGTTTGGTGGAAGGATGCCTGGTTTGTTGATGTTGGCATTATTTGCAGCCCGAATCCGGGAAAGATGAGCATTGGTGTCTATGCAAAATCGAATACGCATGGAAGTCTTCGCTACGGCGAATTTCTTGGCGACGGGAATGCTTCTATTGCTGCCCAGATGGCAGTGGAGAAAGCGTCATCGCTAATGATGGCTAAAGGTATGAGGTTGGTGGTATTGAGGTCGAACACGAAATTTCTTGAGTCAAAGCTTTTAAAGCCTAGTGACGCAGATAAAGAGATGATGCCTATTGCCACAAGCCTGTTTCATGAGGCTCAGACGCATCGTTTTATTTGGACACAGGATATGGATACGACTGGAATGAGAATAGCGAAAGAGTTGGCGTCTGCCTCGTTGACATGAAAAGAACTTTGAAAACAAATCAATCTGCAGAGTCAAATATTGACGAGTGTTGCGAATTTCTGGATCAAAGAAAGATCAGGTATTCGGTAACGCCATGCAAAAAACGTATCCAGATTGAACATGGTGGCGGGGTAGTCGACTACTTTGTTGATGGAGGTTTTTGGATGTCGCGAGTTACTGCAAAAAAGGGAAATGGACTGGAAAGTTTTTCTGATCTGGCTGAATCGTCTTTTATCAACAGAACAAAGTCATCTTCCAAATAGACCGTTTTGGTCTTTTTTTGGAGAAAAAAATGAGCAAAAAAATAATTGTAATGGATGTTCAAGATGGCGCCGCTTCCGAGGGTGTTGATGTGGCCAGCAAGATCAGGCTCACGATCACTCCTGGGGTAGCTAAACATCTTCTTCGGGTGGTTAGTTCTCGCATCATGTCGATTGGCGATCATATGGAGGTATCGATTGGTGCGTTTGACGCGCTTTCGGATGAAGATGAAGAGATCGACCTGGACTGGCGGCCTACTTCTGCTTATGCAGTCCTACATGGAGGCATGTCAAATCTCGATAATTTCACCGTTTCTGTCGGGTGTCGTGATTGCGATGGCGAATATATGTTCGGCACCTTCCCGTTAAGTCATGCCGAAATCGAAGAGATCGCCAAGGAAGATGATACAGAAGGAACGTATCGCGTCTGGGTTGAAACAACGATCATTCGCGACGCTCAAATCATCTCCGGTAAGGCTGGCGAGATCCAGGCGAACGGAGAAGATGCTGACCATGATCTCGGTATGAGTTTGCATGATGCGGCCGAAGTCGAGTGCGATAGCGTTGTCTGTATGAAACGCTTGAGTGCAGCAGAAGTTGCTGAGTTGAGCGGGGTGGCAGCATGAGTTTTCGCGACGAAACGCCTGGTGTGTTTGAAAATCCGAAGCTGGCTGCTGTTTTGGCCGTGCTTATTCTTGTTGTGTCGGTGGCCATCCAAACCGTTGAGGCTGCTGATCTGTATGGTCGTGTAGTGGGTGTAACTGATGGTGATACGGTGACCGTTCTTAATGCTGGCAATACGCAGCATACGATCCGGTTATTTGCTATCGACACACCTGAAACGTCTTGCCATGCAAAGAAGCCGTCTCAAAAGGATGATGCTTGTGTTGAGCGTGGACAGCCATTTGGTAAAGCGGCCAAAAAGTCGCTTTCAAGCATGGTGTTTGGCAGGGATGTTGTTGTTAGCCTGGAGAAAGGCAGCACGTACGGCCGATCTATCGGAACTGTATTTGTTGACGGCCAGAATGCCAACCTGATCCAGGTGCAGCGTGGTTATGCTTGGGTTTATCGCCAGTACACAAAGGGTATGAACCGCACCGATCAGAAGGCTTTGTTTGATGCCGAGGACAATGCCAAACGGCAGCGTCTTGGATTATGGGCTGATAACAGCCCTGTTCCGCCATGGAAATGGCGTCGCAGTAAAAAGTAACACAAACGGCCGGACATTCAATGTCTGGTCGTTTTCAATGGAGAATTTATGATTTTGGTATTTGGCAGCGGGAAGGATAATGGGATCGCGATCGCCGCTCGCGAAGTATTTGGCGCAAATGATGCGCCCGGGAAGTCTGGTTTTTGCTATTCGATTCCAGTGAAATCCCATGGCATGCTTTTGCCTATTGAAGAGATCGCCCGTCATGCGGCTGATTTTGTCCGGTATGCCAAAGAGACGCCAAGTATGGAGTTCTACATGACCAGGGTGGGGTGTGAGCCCGGCGAGTACCAGGATTCGCAGATCGCTCCACTTTTTGCGGATGTACCATCCAATGTGATCTTGCCTGGCATCTGGTTGAATATCATCAATATAATCAAAAGAGAACCTTGCGTCACTCGTGTGATAGTTACTGGCGCCAGAGATTTCAACAACCCTGAGTTGGTCCGCGAAAAAATGGATTACTACCTTGGGAAGCTCAATCTTGAGAGCGTTGAGATCGTTTCTGGAGGCGAGACCGGCGGAGATATGCTTGGCGGGCTGTACGCTAAAGAGCGTGGCATCAAGCTCACAAGCCCCCAGTACAAAATAGAGAAGTTCGGCAGGCAGGCGGGGTACAAGTTCTGCAACCAACTTTGGTCTATGTATGCGACTCACATGGTTGTATTCCACGACGGAAACAACCCTGTGATGCAGCATTTGATCGACACTGTGGAAAAGGATGGGGAGCGTGTGGTCGTAATCCCTGTTTAGTTTGTGCAAATTTTACTGATAAATGCAATAATGTCACCACAGGCGAATTCAATATCGAAAAGCATGGGAAAGCCCTTCCTCAAGAATGGCTTGTCGGATAATTTACACTGTTGCACGCCATTGTAATATAATCTCCTCGTACATTAAAGATCGCCGACATCCGTTCGGTGATTTTTATCATCTACAAAATCGCATCTTCAAGAGAACACTTTAGTTGCCAATCTGGCGACGGGTTCTTTTTTTAATTATCGGAGAAAATCATGAATGCACCAATCAAGGCAGCAATCGGCAAGACCGCCGGAACCGGTCGTATGCGTGCGGAAGACAAGAGAATTATCAATTCGCCTTGTGATGTGAACCAGTTGGTCCCGTTCAAATACAAGTGGGCGTGGGAAAAATATCTGGCGGCTTGTGCCAACCATTGGATGCCGCAAGAGGTCAACATGTCGGCCGATATCGCATTGTGGAAGAAGCCGGATGGATTGAGCGAGGACGAGCGCCGCTTGGTGATGCGCAATCTGGGTTTCTTTACCACTGCCGACAGTCTGGCTGCGAACAATATCGTGCTGGGCTCATACCGCCACATTACCAATCCGGAATGCCGGCAATATTTGCTGCGCCAGGCATTT
>Ga0210044_10005452_pt1 | contig 17203 bp, 17 predicted proteins | sample CryGey13umfilter_2_FD_183959 | JGI IMG/M metagenome (GOLD analysis project Ga0210044, IMG submission 183959) | Groundwater microbial communities from aquifer in Utah, USA - Crystal Geyser 4/9/14 3 um filter (SPAdes) (version 2) | ecosystem: Environmental > Aquatic > Deep subsurface >... | reverse complement strand
GTTCATGACGCAGCTTGAACAGCCGATCCCCTCGGCGCGGCGGGGGCTGGAGATCGCGCGCGCGGCGGGCGTGACCACGATCCTCAACCCCGCCCCGGCGGCGGAGATCGACGACGCGCTGCTGGCCTTGTGCGACTACGTCACCCCCAACGAGACCGAGGCCGCCGCGCTGACCGGGCTGCCGGTCGCGACGCTGGACGACGCCGCCCGCGCGGGCGCGGCGCTGATCGCGCGCGGCGCGGGCTGCGCGGTGCTGACGCTGGGCGCCAACGGGGTGATGATCGTCGCGGCGTCGGGCGCGACCCATGTTCCCGGCTTCGACGTCGGCCCGGCGGTGGACACCGCCGGCGCGGGCGACGCCTTCAACGGCGGCTTCGCCGTGGCGCTGGCGCAAGGCGCGGACGTGCGCGCCGCCGCGCGCTTCGGCTGCGCGGTCGGCGCCCTGAGCGTGACGAGGCGCGGCACGGCGGCGTCGATGCCGACGCGGGCCGAGATCGACGCGCTGCTTTCGCGATAGAGGGGCGACGGCGGAGAGAACCGCCGCGCCGATGGGGAGGATGAAGCGATGCTGAAGGGTCTCGACCCGCTGCTGAACGCCGACGTGCTCTATGTGCTGCGCGCCATGGGCCACGGCGACGATCTGGTGATCTGCGACACCAACTTTCCCGGCGATTCGGTCGCGCAGCAGACGACGCACGGCAGCCTGCTGCGCATCGACGCCCCGGCGCCGCGCGTCATCCAGGCGGTGCTGTCGCTGATGCCGCTCGACAGCTTCGTGGATTTTCCCGCCGAGCGCATGGAGGTGGTCGGCGCGCCGCACGAAATCCCGAAGGTGCAGGCGGAGGTTCAGGCCGTGGTCAACGCGGCGGAGGGGCGCGACCAGCCGCTGGGCCAGATCGAACGCTTCGCGTTCTACGAGCGCGCAAAAAGCGCCTACGCGGTGATCGCGACGCAGGAGCGGCGGTTCTACGGCTGCTTCATCCTGAAAAAGGGCGTGATCCCGCCGGAGGGCTGAGGACAGCCCATGTCTGAGATCGACGCCACCGACACGATCCGGGGCCGCGACCCGATGAAGTATGTCTTCATCGGCCCGGCCTTCGCGGTGGTGCTGCTGATCGCGATCTTTCCGCTGATCTATTCGCTGGGCATCAGCCTGCTCAGCTATCGGCTGGCGCCGCCGACGCCGGTGCGCTTCGTCGGCCTCGACAACTACGCCGCGCTTTTGCAGCAGGAACGCTTCTGGCAGGTGGCGCGCACCACGGCGCTGATCGGCTTCATCGCCGTCGCGCTGCAATATGTGATCGGCTTTGCGCTGGCGCTGGCGCTGAAGGCCAAGGTGCCGGGCGAGCATCTGTTCCGCGTCGGCTTTCTGATCCCGATGCTGGTGGCGCCGGTGGCGGTGGCGCTGATTGCGCGGATGATGTTCAACCCGACCATGGGGCCGCTCAACCAGTTCTTGTCGCTGTTCGGGCTGGTCAACCTGCCGCTGCTGACCCAGACCAACTATGCGCTGGGCGCGATCATCGCGGTGGAGGTCTGGCAGTGGACGCCGTTCGTGGTGCTGATGATGCTGGCCGGGCTGCAAACCCTGCCCGATGACGTGTACGAAGCCGCCGCGCTGGAGAACGCCAGCGCGTGGCGGCAGTTCTGGGACATCACCTTCCCGATGCTGGCGCCGATCTCGGCCGCCGTGGTGTTCATCCGGCTGATCGAAAGCTTCAAGATCATGGACACCGTGTTCGTGATGACCGGCGGCGGCCCCGGCATCTCCACCGAGACGCTGACGCTGTTCGCCTATCAGGAGGGGTTCAAGAAGTTCAACCTCGGCTACACCTCCGCGCTTTCGTTCCTGTTCCTGATCGTGGTGCTGGTGATCGGCTCGGTCTATCTGGCGGTGCTCAAGCCCTATCTGGACAAGCAGAAATGACGCGGCGCGGGCGATACTGGGCGTTGTTTTTCTGCCTTGTCTGGGCGGCGTTCACGCTGTTTCCGATCTACTGGGTGCTGATCACCTCGTTCAAGACGCCGCCGGCGGTGAACGGCGGGCCGACCTATCTGCCGTTCATCGACTTCGCGCCGACGCTGGACGCCTGGGCCGACCTGTTCTCCGGGCGTCGCGGGCAGTTCTTCAACACCTTCTACAGCTCGACGCTGGTGACGCTGTTCGCCTCGGTCGCCGCGACCGCGATCGGCGCCATGGCGGCCTATGCGCTGGTGCGGTTTCCGTTCCGGGTCAAGCTGGGCGCGGGGCTGTTGTTCTTCGCCATCGCCTTCGGCGGCTACCAGACGCTGACGCAAGGGTTCGGCTTCGGGCGTTTCGACGCGGCGCTCCGGGCGTTTCCCTCGGCGCTGGTCGCGGCGATCCTCGTCAACCGGCTGCGGCTGCCGGGGCCGGTGCTGGGCAACGCCGACATCCTGTTCTGGTTCGTCAGCCAGCGGATGTTTCCGCCCATCGTCACCGCGTTCGCGCTGTTTCTGATCTACACCGAGATCGGGCGCGCGGGCTTCAAGCTGGTCGATACGTTCTGGGGGCTGAGCCTGGCCTACATCGCCTTCTCGCTGCCGATCGTGATCTGGCTGATGCGCGACTTCTTCGCCGCGCTGCCGGTGGAGGTGGAGGAGGCGGCGATGGTGGACGCCGTGCCGCAGTGGCGGATCTTTCTCGACATCGTGGCGCCGATGGCGGCGCCGGGGCTGGCGGCGACGTTCATGATCACGCTCGCCTTCGTCTGGAACGAGTTCCTGTTCGCGCTGTTCCTGACCAATGCGCGGTGGCAGACGCTGCCGATCCTCGTCGCGGGGCAGAACAGCCAGCGCGGCGACGAATGGTGGGCGGTTTCGGCGGCGGCGCTGGTGGCGATCATCCCGATGATGCTGCTGGCGGCGGTGCTGGGGCGGATGATGCGCTCCGGGCTGGCGCTCGGCGCGATAAAATAACCAAGGGAGGACTGAAAATGAAGAAACTGCTCACTGGCGCCGCGTTCGGCGCCCTGATGGCCGCAGGCGCGGCGCAGGCGTGCAGCCCGGACTTCTCGGGCGTCACCCTCTCCGCCGCGTCGCAGACCGGCCCCTACATCGCCTCGGCGCTGACCGCCGCCGCCGAAGGCTGGAAGGCCAAGACCTGCGGCACGGTCAACGTGGTCGAGTTCCCGTGGTCTGAGCTTTATCCCAAGATCGTCACCACGCTGGTCGCGGGCGACGCGGCCTTCGACGTGATCACCTTCGCCCCCGCCTGGTCGCCGGACTTCACCCCCTACCTCACCGAGATGCCCGCCGATCTGCGCCAGGGCGCGCTGTGGGAGGATATCGCCCCGGTCTATCGCGACCGGCTGATGGTGTGGGACGGCAAGGTTCTGAGCCAGACCATCGACGGCGACGTGCACACCTACAGCTACCGCACCGATCTGTTCGAGAACCCCGCCGAGCAGGCCGCGTTCAAGGCGAAATACGGCTACGATCTCGGCGCGCCGCAGACCTGGAGCCAGTATCTCGACATCGCCGAATTCTTCCAGCGCCCCGATCAGGGCCTGTGGGGCACGGCGGAGGCGTTCCGGCGCGGCGGACAGCAGTTCTGGTTCTTCTTCAGCCACGCGGCGGCCTACGCCAGCCACCCCGACCATCCGGGCAGCTTCTTCTTCGACCCCGACACCATGGACGCGCAGGTGAACAACCCCGGCTGGGTGCGGGGCTTGGAGGACTATATCCGCGCCTCCAAGCTGGCGCCGCCCAACGCGCTGCAATTCTCGTTCGGCGAGACCATCGCCGCGCACGCGGGCGGGCAGGTGGCGCAGTCGATCGGCTGGGGCGACATCGGCGTGGTGGTGGCTGATCCCAAGCAGTCCAAGGTCGCGGGCACGCTCGGCTCCGCCATCCTGCCCGGCTCGACCGAGGTGTGGAACTACAAGACCGGCGCATGGGACACGTTCGACGAACCCGTGTTCTCGCCGTTCATGGCGTTCGGCGGCTGGCAGGCGGCGGTGCCGCAGTCCTCGCTGAACCAGCAGGCGGCGTGGGACTTCGTGACCTTCCTCTCCAGCCCCGAGGTCTCGGGCAAGGCGGCGATCACCGGCGGCTCGGGCGTGAACCCCTACCGCGCCTCGCACTTCGAGAACGCGCAGCTCTGGTCGGCGATCTTCTCCGAGCCGGAGGCGAAGGGCTATCTCGCCTCGCAGCGCGACAGCATCGAGGCCAAGAACGTGGTGCTCGACATGCGGCTGCCGGGCTATTTCTCCTACACGGAAGTTCTTGAGATCGAGCTGTCCAAGGCGCTGGCGGGCGACGTCACGCCGCAACAGGCGCTCGATACGGTCGCGGCGGAGTGGAACAAGCTGACCGACGAGTTCGGCCGCGACGCGCAGAAGGCCGCCTACCGCGCCGCGATGGGCCTGCCCAACTGACGCCCCCGCGCCCGGCCCCATCGCGGGCCGGGCGCCGCTTCGCATCGGAAAGACGCCCATGGCCACCGTGACGCTGGACAGGATCGCCAAGAGCTATGGCGCCACCCCGGTCATCGAGAACCTCAACCTCGCCATCGCCGACCGCGAGTTCGTGGTGCTGGTCGGCCCCTCGGGCTGCGGCAAGACCACCACGCTGCGGATGATCGCGGGGCTTGAGAGCGTTACGGCGGGGACCATCCGCATCGGCGAGCGCGACGTGACGCAGGCGCGGCCCGGCCTGCGCAACTGCGCGATGGTGTTCCAGTCCTACGCGCTTTATCCGCACATGACGGTGGCGGAGAACATCGGCTACGGCATGAAGGTGCGCCGCGTGCCGAAGGCCGAGCGCGAGGCGGCGGTGCTGAACGCCGCCCAGATCCTCGGTCTGGAGCCGCTGCTCGGCCGCAAGCCGCGCGCGCTGTCGGGCGGGCAGCGCCAGCGGGTGGCCATCGGCCGGGCCATCGTGCGCGACCCCGACGTGTTCCTGTTCGACGAGCCGCTCAGCAACCTCGACGCCAAACTGCGCATCGAGATGCGCGCCGAGATCAAGGCGCTGCACCGCCGCCTCAAGCGCACCATCGTCTATGTCACCCACGATCAGGTCGAGGCGATGACGCTGGCCGACCGGGTGGTGATCATGAACGGCGGGCGCATCGAGCAGGCGGCGGACCCGATCACGCTGTATGAGCGGCCCGCCAACCGCTTCGTCGCGGGCTTCATCGGCGCGCCCAGCATGAACTTCCTGCCCGCCGAGGTTGTGGGCGGCGCGCTGCGGCTGGCCGGCGGCGCGACCTTTCCCCTGCCGCGCGCCGATTTGCGCGACGGTTCGATCACGCTGGGCATCCGCCCCGAGAACACCGCCGAAGCGCTCCCCGGCGCCCCTTTCGCCACGCTGACGGTGCGCACAGTCGAGCCGCTGGGGCCGCACACGCTGGCGCTGGGCGAGATCGCGGGCGCCCCGGTCACGGTGCAGCTGGAGGCCCACGCCCGCCCCGAGCCGGGCGCGACGGTGGCGGTGGCGTTCGACATGGACAAGATGCACGCGTTCGATGCGGAGAGCGGCGCCGCGCTTTAGCGCCCGGGCCGGGCCGGGCGCGGTTGCGGCGGCGCTGCGCAAGGCCGGGCCGTCAAGGCCCGCGCGCCCGGCAAGCCTCCCGGCCCGTGCGGCCCGCAGCGCGGCCGGGGCGCGTGGGTGGTTCCGGTCGTGCGCGGCTGTGACCCGTTTATCAGCAGTTCGGGACAAGCTGACTTTCTTTTTGGTAGGACTAAAGACTGCTTTAGGGAGCTAAGATTTTTGCCAAACCAAGGCGTCGCACCACAAAAACTCCTATCGCAGAAATCGCAAAAGTCAGCACCGCATACGGCACGATCCCCGAGACGCCCCAGCCACGAACATCGAGCAGTACAGCGACTACTGCACGGACAGCTACATGGCATAAATAAATACCAAAGCTGAGGTCAGACAGGCCTTTGGCCAAACGGCTTTGCCGCCCCTCAAATACCACCCGCATGATCACGAAAACACCAGCAGAAAACAGCATCACATTAGGACTCAAATAATCATAAAACTTACCAAAAAATTTCCCTTGATGAACCGTCATGATTATAGTGCCAAAAACGGTGATTCCGTAACCTATGCCTATCGAGGCCATAGCAGCAAAGGCCTGTTTGCGGCTAGGTCGTGGAGCTTTTGCCAATACATGACCCATTACCATATATCCCATAAACCCCGCCATCGTGCTCAGTTCAATTGAACTTTTTGCACCGGAAATCCATTCAAATGTGGGTAACATTGCACTGGCCAATACCCACAGTCCAAGCCCGTAGCGTAGTTGCATAGGGCTGGCGGCCTGTATCGCTGGAGCTACGAGCGGCAAACAAAGATAGATCCCGATCAGTGCATATAGGAACCACAGGTGATACATAACCGGCATAAGCGGTGCTTGAACCAACAGTATGACCAGATTAAAATTTGGCTCAGTGATTGCGCGCATTATCAAATAGATGATGCTCCAAGCCAACAGCGGTACGATCAGTCTTTTCAACCGGGGTTTTAGCTGCGAAATACCAATAGACCTCTCAATTAAAAGTGCGCCGGAGACCATAAAAAATAGAGGAACAGACGGCCGCGTAATAGCATCAATGATATTGGCTGTGTTCCAATCGGCCGTCGCGTTTCCTTCAAATTTGTCCAAATATGGGGCAGCAGTGTGCAGAAGAACCACACCAAAGATTGCCAAGATTCTTGTCGCATCAATCCAGAGAATACGCCCGTTTTCGTTCATAGTGATTGTCTCCCCCGCATTTTGCGCACAAGCAGCAACATTGTTTATAAATGCCAAATTTTCTCATAATTTATTAAATAAATTAATAAAAATTTTTTCATCTAAACAAAATTTATCGATTTTTTAACACTTTCCATTTGCGCAGTGAAATATGACATCCTATATATTAAGAATTTCTGAATAATAAAATCAAACCCTTTTGTGCGCACCCCGCTCATGATCGCCTCACCAAGTGCACCACCCTCAGTCACCCCGCGTCATCCTTGGCGCCGCCTGCGGCTCGGCCGCCTGCGCGCGACCGTCTCGACGCCCTCGCGCAGCACCGCCGTCATCGGGTGGTCGGGCCACGCGGGGCCGTAATGCGCCAGCAGCGCCGCCGTCGCCTTGGTCGCGTCCTGCGTCGCGCTCAGGCCCAGCGCCCAGTCGAGATAGATCGAGCGGCACTGCGGCCCGACGATGCCTTCGATGGCGTAGGCCTCGCGCATCAGGCCGCGCGGGTCGAGCGCCCGGATCATTTCCTCTGTCGCGTCCGCTTCGGTCATGCCACTCTCCCGGTTGCGCCGGATCAAAGCGCCTGCGCGCCTCCGGCGCAAGATAGGCCGAACAAGGTGAAAGAGGACGCGATGCTCACCATACCGCTCGACACCGTCGGCTGGATCATCGTCAAGGCGCGCGAATACGACGGCAAGGCCGAGGACACGTCGGACGGCGACGCGCAGGAAGACCCCTCCAGCGTGTTGCAGGACCGCGCCGACGACCCCACCGAGGCCGAGCTGGCGAGCTGGATCAATGACCTCACCGACACCGAGGCGGCGGAGCTGGTGGCGCTGATGTGGCTGGGGCGCGGCGACGCCGACGCCGGGGAGTTCGACGCGCTGGTGGAGCAGGCGCGCGCGGCGCGCAGCGGCAAGACCTCGAAATACCTGCTGGGCGAGCCGATGCTGGCCGACTATCTCGCCGAAGGGCTAGAGGCGCTGGGCGTCAGCAGCGCCGACGTTCTGTCCGACCTGCGCTGAGCCGCGCCCGCCGCGTCGGCGTTCACTGGATGGGCGAGATCCGCGCCCGCTGACGGCTGTCGCCAAGCTGCACGAACACCGCCGAGCCGACCGGGATCGGCACGGCGTCGGTCTGCACGATGGTCACGCGCCGGTCGCCCGACAGGCGCACGACGTATTCCACCGCAGTCTGGCGGCTGGTCTGACCCTGCACGGCGGAGCCGACCGCCGCGCCCGCCAGCGCGCCGCCGAGCGTGGCCAGCGTCCGCCCCGAACCGGCGCCGACAGTCGAGCCGGCCACGCCGCCCGCGACGCCGCCGATCGCGCCGCCCAGCAGGTTGTCCTGGGCGCGCTCGCCCTCCTGCACCTGCACAAAGCGCGCGCCCTCGACGACGCCGCGCTCGGTCCGAACCGCCGCGCCGATCGTGCTGCTGTCCACCGAAGCGCCGCCGATCTCGCGCGCGCAGCCTGCGGCGGCGAGCGTGGCGGCCAGCGCCATGGCGAGGCGGGATGGGGTTTTCATGGCTTTCGTGCTCCCTGATGAACGCGCCGCATCACCTAAACCTAGGCGGCGCGGTCCCCGCCGCAATCCCCGGGGTGCGATGAGAATTCCAGCGTCGCTCAGCCGCGGCCCTTGTAGATCTCGACCAGCTTCGCCAGCATCGCCAGCGCGTCCTCGCGCTTGCGCTGAAAACTGTTGCGGCCGATGATCGAGCCGTTGCCGCCGCCGTCGCGGATGGCGCGGGCGTCGTCGAACACCGCGTTCTCACCCTTGGCGGCGCCGCCGGAGAACACCATGATCCGCCGCCCGTTGAAGGCTGAGCGCACGCATTCCGCCACCCGGTCGGCCTGCGTCGCGATGGCGATGCTCTTGTCCTGAAAGACCTTCTTCGCCTCTTTCTGCTCCAGATGGTCGGTGCAGAGCTTGATCTTGATGATGTGCGCGCCCAGCAGCGCCGCGATCTGCGCGGCGTAGGCGGTCACGTCCATCGCCGTCTCGCCGTCCTTGCTCAGGGTTTCGCCGCGCGGGTAGGACCAGATCACCGTCGCCAGCCCCCGCGCCGCCGCCTCGGCGCGCATGGCGGCGACCTCCTCGAACATCTCCAGCGACGCCGACGAGCCGGGGTAGATGGTGAAGCCGATCGCGGCGCAGCCCAGCCGCAGCGCGTCGTCCACCGAGGCCGTGATCGCCTGATGCTTGGGCATCTCGTCGGGCAGCAGGGCGTTGGCCGAGTTCACCTTGAGGATGGTGGGGATCGCGCCCGCGAAGGTGTCCGCCCCCGCCTCCAGCATCCCCAAGGGCGCGGCGTAGGCGTTCAGCCCGGCGTCGATGGCGAGCTGATAGTGGTAGTGCGGATCATAGGCCTCGGGGTTGGCGGCGAAGCTGCGCGCCGGGCCGTGCTCAAAGCCTTGATCGACCGGCAGGATGATCATCTTGCCGGTGCCGCCCAGCTTTCCCGCCATCAGGATGCTGTGCAGCTTGGCCTTCACGCCTGGGTTCTCCCCCTCATAGGCGGCGAGAATCTTCTGGACGGTGCGGGTGGCTTTCATCGGGCATCCCTTCGGTCTGAATCATGCGGCGGTGCAACATTCGGCTAGCCGCGAGGGCGCGCGCAGTCAAGCGCGCCGTCGCGGGGCTTGCGCAATCAGCCGCCCAGCGCCGCGACGCCGGGCAGGGTCTTGCCCTCCAGCCACTCCAGAAACGCGCCGCCCGCCGTGGAGATGAACGAGAAGTCGCCCGCCGCCCCGGCCTGATTGAGCGCCGACACCGTGTCGCCGCCGCCCGCCACGCTCAGGAGCCGCCCGGCGCGGGTCAGTTCCGCCACCTTGAGCGCGGCGGCGCGGGTCGCCATGTCGAACGGCGCGATCTCGAACACGCCCAGCGGACCGTTCCAGACCACGGTTTTTGCGCCTTCGAAGCGGCGCGCGAGGTCGGCCACGGTCGCGGGGCCCGCGTCGAGGATCAGCGCGTCGTCGGGCACCGCGTCGATGGCGACCACTTCCGAGGGGACGCCCTTCTCGACCTTGCGCGCGATCTGGGCGTCGAGCGGCAGCACGATCTCGCAACCCTTGCCCGCCGCGCGCGAAAGGATGTCGCGCGCGGTGCCGACCATCTCCGCCTCGACCAGCGACTTGCCGACCTTCAGGCCCTTGGCGAGCTGGAAGGTGTTGGCCATGGCGCCGCCGACCACCAGCTGATCGACCTTGCCGATCAGGTTGCCCAGCAGGTCGAGCTTGGTCGAGACCTTGGCGCCGCCGACCACCGCCACCACCGGACGCTCCGGCGCGGTCAGCGCCTTCTCCAGCGCCTTGAGCTCCGCCTCCATCAGCCGCCCGGCGCAGTTCGGCATCAGATGCGCCAGCCCCTCGGTCGAGGCGTGGGCGCGGTGCGCGGCGGAGAAGGCGTCGTTGCAATAGATGTCGCCCAGCCGCGCCATCTGCGCCGCGAAGGCCGGGTCGTTGGCCTCCTCACCCGCATGAAAGCGGGTGTTCTCGCACAGCAGCGCGCGCCCCGGCGCCAGCGCCGCCGCCGCCTGCTCCGCCGCGTCGCCCACGCAATCGTCGGTGAAATCGACCTCGACGCCCAGCGCCGCCGCCAGCGCCGCCGCGATCGGCCTCAGGCTCATGGCGGGGACGACCTTGCCCTTGGGCCGGTCGAAATGCGCCAGCAGGATCGGCTTGCCGCCCCCGGCCAGAATGTCGCGGATGGTCGGCGCCACGGCGCGCAGGCGGGTGTCGTCGGTCACCACGCCGTCGCGCACCGGCGCGTTGAGATCGACGCGGGTGAGGACGCGTTTTCCGGCGAGGTTGAAGTCGTCGAGTGTCTTGAAGGTCATCGCGCGCGCTCCCGCTGAAGGTCTCGTCAGATCTTCGCCGCCAGCGCCACCGCCGTATCCAGCATCCGGTTCGAGAAGCCCCACTCGTTGTCATACCAGCTCATGACGCGGACGAAGTCGCCGTCCATCACCTTGGTCTGGTCGAGGTGGAAGATCGAGGAATGCGGGTCGTGGTTGAAGTCCGACGACACGTTGGGCTGGTCGGTGTAGCCGAGGACGCCCTTCAGCGGGCCGTCGGCGGCGGCGCGGATCGCGGCGTTGATCTCGTCCACCGAGGTCTTGCGGCTGGGCAGGAACTTGAAGTCCACCACCGAGACGTTGGGCGTCGGCACGCGGATCGCCACGCCGTCGAGCTTGCCGTTCAGCGCGGGCAGCACCAGGCCCACCGCCTTGGCGGCGCCGGTTGAGGTCGGGATCATCGACAGCGCGGCGGCGCGGCCCCGATAGAGATCCTTGTGCAGCGTGTCCAGCGTCGGCTGGTCGCCGGTGTAGCTGTGGATCGTCGTCATGAATCCCTTGTCGATGCCGATGGCGTTGTTGAGCACATAGGCGACCGGGGCGAGGCAGTTGGTGGTGCACGAGGCGTTGGAGACCACCAGATCGTCCCTGGTCAGCGCGTCGTGGTTCACGCCGAACACGATGGTCTTGTCGGCGCCGCCCGAGGGGGCCGAGACCAGCACGCGCTTCGAGCCGTTCTCGAGGTGCAGCGCGGCCTTGGGCCGGTCGGTGAAGATGCCGGTGCACTCCAGCGCCACGTCCACGTCGCCCCACGGCAGCTCCTTGGGGTCGCGGATCGCGGTCACGCGGATCGGGCCGCGGCCCACGTCGATGGTGTCGGCGCCGGTGGTCACCGTGCCGGGAAAGCGGCCGTGCACGCTGTCGAAGCGGATCAGGTGGGCGTTGGTCTCGACCGGGCCAAGGTCGTTGATCGCGACCACCTGCACGTCGGTGCGCCCCGACTCGACCAGCGCGCGCAGCACGTTGCGCCCGATGCGCCCGAAACCGTTGATGGCGACCTTGACGGCCATGATGATCACTCCCTCTGAATATGGTGAGGACGGCTCTCGCCCGTCCGCCGCTGCTCTCGCGCGTTATAGGCGCGCGGCGGCGCAAGCGAAACCCGTCCTCACTGCGGCGATATGTGTCAGCCGCCGTGCTTGTGGCCCGGCATCGGCGCGGCGTCGTGGTTCATCCCAGGCATCGCGCCCGGCATCGCGCCCGGCATCGCGCCCGGCGCGGGCGCGCCCACCGCGATCACCGGCGCGGTGAAGGTCACCGAGCCGGCCTTCTCGAAGGTCAGCGTCAGCTCCGTCTCCTCGCCCGCCGCCAGCGGCCGCACCAGCCCCATCATCATCACGTGCAGCCCGCCCGGCGCCAGCTTGGCGGGGGCGTCGGGCGCGATGTCGATCGCCGCGACCGGGCGCATCCGCGCCACGCCGGCGGCGTCGAGCGTGTGGGCGTGCAGCTCCACCTTGCGCGCGGCGGGGCTGGCGGCGGCGATCAGGCGGTCGGCCCCGCCGGTGGTGGCGATGGTCATGAACGCCGCCGAAGCGCCGCCTTCCGAGGCCGCCGCGCGCACGAAGCCGCCCTGCACGGTGATCGGACCCAGCGTCGCGGTTCCGCTCGCGCCCTGCATCGCCGCCATATGCGCAGCGTGATCCCCGGCGCCATGGCCCATCGCGGCGTGGTCATGTCCCGCCACCGGCGCGGCGTCGCCCGCCACCAGCAGCACCGGCGCCGGGTGCGCCAGCGTATGCGGATCGACGCCGGGCGCGGCGACCTCGCTCCAATAGGCCTCGGCGGTGGCGCAGGTCTGGCGCACCTTCAGCGGCAGCGCGGCGCCCGGCGCCGCCGTGACCGTTGCGCGGAACACGAAGCGGTCGAACTGCCCGTCGGGCAGCGCGCCGCCGGACCAGACGACCCTGCCCGGCGCAGCGGCGTCGATGGTCCAGCCCGGCTTGACCATCGGCGCGACCTGCGCGAGCCCTTCGGGGATTTCGAGCGTCACGCCGGTCACGGTCTGGCCGTCGCAGCCGTGGCCGATGCGGATGGCGAAGTCGCCGGTGGCGCCGGTCTCGACCGGACCGCCTTCGAGAATGGCGTGCGCCTGCGCCGCGCCCGCGCCCGCGACGCAGAGCGCCGCAACGATGAGTTTGCGATACATGAAGGATGTCTCCTGACGATGATTACGGTGAAGCGAGAAGGTCGCGTCAGCGCGTCATCGGCGGGTCGCGGGCGTTGGGGGCGTCGGCCAGCCGCGCGCCATGCGGCGGCGCGAGGCCGGGGGGCGGAGCGGCGGGGCGCGCCCAGACGCCAAGCGCCGCCGCCTGCATCGGCGGCAGACCGGCGCAGCCCATCATGCAGCACGGGTCGGGCGCGGCGCGCGGCGACGGCGCGGGGTCGTCGAGCGTGACCTCGTAGGCGCCCGCCGCGCCGCAGATCACCAGCGTCAGCGCATCGCCCGCTCCGTGCGGCGCGGCGTGGCCGGCGTGGGGCGCAAACAGGCTCAGCGCCAGCGCGAGACGCGCCAGCACAATCCACGGTCGAAGGGCGCGGCGCAGCTTCATCCGCCCATAATGCGAAACGCCGCGCCCGAGGCAAGCCCCAGGCGCGGCGCGCGCAAGATCGGCAGGCCGTCGCGCGGCCCGCGATGCGTCAGTTCTTGGCGTAGAACTCGACCACCAGGTTCGGCTCCATCTGCACCGGATACGGCACGTCGGCGAGCGAGGGCTGGCGGCGATAGACGGCGCTCATCTTGTGGTGATCGACTTCGATATAGTCGGGCACGTCGCGCTCGGCGGACTGCGCGGCCTCCAGCACCAGCGCGAGCTGGCGGGACTTCTCGCGCACCTCGATCACGTCGCCTTCCTTCACCTGGAACGAGGCGATGTTGACGCGGCGCCCGTTCACCAGGATGTGGCCGTGGTTGACGAACTGGCGGGCGGCGAACACGGTCGGCACGAACTTGGCGCGGTAGATCACCGCGTCGAGACGGCGCTCCAGCAGGCCCACCAGCATCTCGCCGGTGTCGCCGCGACGGCGCTCGGCCTCGGCGTAGATCTTGCGGAACTGCTTTTCGGTCAGATCGCCGTAATAGCCCTTCAGCTTCTGCTTGGCGCGCAGCTGGGTGCCGAAGTCGGACATCTTGCCCTTGCGGCGCTGGCCATGCTGGCCGGGGCCGTATTCGCGGCGGTTCACCGGGGACTTGGGGCGCCCCCAGATGTTCTCGCCCATGCGGCGGTCGATCTTGTATTTCGCGGACGTGCGCTTGGTCATGCGGTCTCTCTCATCGTCAAACTGTTCAAGGCGCGCTCCTCCTCCCCCTCGTCGTGAAGGGGCGACAGGCTCCGTCTTGCGACGGCCGCGCGCGCCGGGCCTCATCCGCCACCCCAACGGATGGCGGAAGACCGGGCTGTTAGGCCGCGGGCGGCGCGCTGTCAACAGCGGCGCGCGGGGTCGGGCGGCGCCCGGCCAGACGCCCGATCAAAAGCCCGCTCAGAAAGTCGTCCACACCGACAGCTTGAACCGCGTCCCGAGGTCGATGTTGCGCCCGGCGACCTCGCGCTCGACGCCCAGCACCAGCGTCGCGCGCTCGGTGATCTGCCAGCCCACCGAGGGCGCCAGTTTCAGCACGTCGAAATCGTCGCCGAACGGATCCGCGTTGCGCAGGCCCAGCGTGCCGAACGCCTGCGCCATCATCAGCCAGCCGGGCGCCGGGCGCAGGCCCGCCGTCAGGTCGAGCCGGATCTCGTCGGCGCTGTCCTCCAGCCGCAGCCGCAGGCCCGCCTGCGCGTCGATGAAGGCGTCGCCCCAGTCCGTGCCGAAGCCGCGCCCATAGAGCAGCCGCAGGTCGATGTCGCGCTCCCGGTCGAGCTGGGCCTGGCCGGTGTCCACCACGTCGCCCAGCGGCAGGGTGACGCCGATCTGCGCCGAGAACGGATCGCCCTGCGCGCCCTGACGCAGCCGGAATCGGGCGAAGCCGCTCATGGTCAGGTCGCTTTCCTGCCCGGAGGACACGCCGACCGGATAGCTGGTCTCCAGCGCGCCGCCCAGCGTCACCGCCTCGAACGCGCCGTATTCGGCGTAGAGCGCGGAGGCGACCTCCTCATAGCCGCCCGAGTCGGTGGCGTAATAGTTGGCGCCATAACTCAGAAACCCCGCGCCTTGCGGCTGGGTCCAGGCGCCCGCCGCCGCCGCGCCGACCCACAAAAGCCCGCACGGCGCCCAAGCGAGGGCCCAAACCATGCGGCGCATCCAGCGCGGGCGCACCGGCTCAATCCGCCGCCTGCGCCGCGCGCACCGCGCCCGACAGCATCGCCGCATCGGCGCGCGGCAGCGCCAGATAGCGCGCGCCCATCGCCGCCGCGAGCGCGCCCGCGTCAGGGTTGGCGCGGGGGCTGGCGTCGATCAGCAGCGCGCCGACGCCAAGGCTGCGCACCCGCGCCGCCGCCGCCATCGCCTCAGCCATGGCGCGGGGCCGCCCGCCCGCGCCGTCGCGCGCCACGTTGCCGCGCGCGTCGGTCAGCAGCACCAGCGTCGGCGTCCAGCCGTGGCGCAGGGCGGCCTCGGCCTCGGCCAGCGCGGCGTCGATCCCGGCGGCGAGCGGCGTGCCGCCGCCGCCGGGCAGCCCCGCCAGCGCCCGCTTGGCCCGCGCCAGCGCCCGCGTCGCGGGCAGCGCCAGCTCGGCGGCCGCGCCGCGAAACGTCACCAGCGCCACCCGGTCGCGGCGCACATAGCTTTCCGCCAGCAACAGCTCGACCGCGCCCTTCGCTTCGGCCAGCCGCTGCGCGGCGGCGGAGCCGGAGGCGTCCACCGCGAAGATCGTCACCGTCTCGGCGGGGCGCTTGAAGCGGCGGATGCGGAAATCCTCGCGCCGCACCAGCACGCCCAAACGCTCAGGCGCCGCGCGGCGGCGCAGCGGCTGCCACGGCGCGGCGGCGCGCAGCGTCTCGACCAGATCGAGCCTTGCGCCGCCCTCGGGCCGCCCCGCGCGCGCGCCGATCGGCCGACCCCGCGTCGCCGCCTTGCGCAGCGCGCCCGCCGTCCCCGCCCCGCCGCCGCGTGCCGCAGGCCCCGCGCGCAGCCCCTCCAGCAGTCCGGCGGGCAAGGCCGCGCGGGCGGCGGCGATCATCATCTCGGTCAGTGCGTCGAGGTCGGGGCCGTCGTCGTCGGCGGCGTCTTCGGGCGTCTCCTGCGGCGGCTCCTGCGGTGGCGGCGCGTCGGGACGGGCGTCAGGATCGGGCGTTTCGTCATCAGGCGCGTCGTCGGGCGTCTCCTCCTCGGGCGTCTCCTCCTCGGGCGTCTCCTCCTCGGGCGGCGCGGGCGCCTGGGTGGCGCGCGGCCCCAGCGTGAGGCGCGCGGCCAGCGCCGCGTCGGCCTCGCCCGCCTCCATGCGCCCCTCCAGCGCCGCAAGCGCCCGCGCGGCGCGCAGCGCGAACAGCGCGGCGCGCGGGCTGGCGACGCCCAGCGCCACGGTCGCGGCGCACAGCGCCTCCATCAGCGGCGCGGGAAGTGTCACCCCCGGCAGGCGCGCCCGCGCCGCCGCCAGATCGCGCGGCGCGACCGGCGCGGGGCGCAGCCGGTCGAGATCGAGATCGAAGGCCAGCCGCTCGACCAGCGCGGGCGGCGCCGCCTCGCCGTCCTCGGCGCCCTCGTCCAGCGCCACCACCGCCAGCCGCGCAGGGACGCGCGCCTCCACCCCGTCGCGCGCCAGCGTCACCGCGCCGACATCCAGCGCCATGCCCAGATGCGCGGCGACCGTAGCGCCCGCCCGCTCGGCCATCGCCAGCACCGCCACGCCGCCGTCGCATTCCGCCAGCAGACCCTTCTGCGTGACCGGCCGCCCGGCGCGCAGCGTGGCGGCGAGGTCCAGCCCGCCCAGCAGCCGCTCCTCGCCGATATGGGCGGGGATGCGGCGCACCGGCGCGCCCTGCGGCAGGCCCGCGCCCAGCCGCGCCAGCCAGGCGTCGCGCGCCGGGCCGGGCCGCCCGCGCAGCCGCGCGCCGCCGAGGCCCGCCGGATCGAGCGCCAGCAGGTCCGCCGCCAGCGCGGCGTCGGCCCACGCTCCGCCCGCAGCCGATCCCGCAGCCGATCCCGCAACCGCGCCCGCAGCCGCAACCGCAGCCACAGCCGCGCCCGGCGATGCGCCGCCGGAGACGACGGGCGCGGCGGCGTTCACGCCGCCAGCACCGCGTCGAGCGCGCGCGCCACCCTTGCGCCCGATCCCGCCTCGTCAAGCGGATCGCGGCGCAGCCGGTGGCGCAGCGCGGCAGGGGCGACGGCGCGCAGGTGGGCGTCGGTCACGCCCGCGTCGCCGTGATAGGCGGCGAGCGCTCGGGCCGCGCGCAGCAGCGTCAGCTCGCCGCGCAGCCCGTCGGCGTTCAGCGCGATGCACAGCTTGGCGGCGTTCTCCAGCGCCGCGTCGGGCGCCGCGACCTCGGCGACGCGGGCGCGCGCGGCGAGGATTTTCGCGCGCAGCGCCTCCTCCTCCGCCGCCCATTCCGCCGTGAACGCCTCGCGGTCGCGGTCAAAGGCGTCGCGGCGGCGCACCACCAGGATGCGGTCGGCCAGATCGCGCGGCGTGCTGACCTCCACCGACAGGCCGAAGCGGTCGAGCAGCTGCGGGCGCAACTCGCCTTCCTCGGGGTTGC
>Ga0210044_10005449_pt1 | contig 17205 bp, 10 predicted proteins | sample CryGey13umfilter_2_FD_183959 | JGI IMG/M metagenome (GOLD analysis project Ga0210044, IMG submission 183959) | Groundwater microbial communities from aquifer in Utah, USA - Crystal Geyser 4/9/14 3 um filter (SPAdes) (version 2) | ecosystem: Environmental > Aquatic > Deep subsurface >... | reverse complement strand
CTTCAGCTCTATCATCAAAGACAATAATGTAAAATCCTAGTAATTTCAAAATTTTTGAAACAGACAAACCTACATGTCCGCTACCAATTATAAAAGCAGTTTCTATAAAACCGATTTGTTCTTTATACTCCCATTTCTCTTCATCATCCTTAAAATAAATATCATTCAAATCAGAATTATCTCGATAATTAAAATCAGATTTGTTGATTAGTAATTCACCCTTTTTCCTTTTGGTTAAATTTTTAATAATGTGTTCGATTATTGTTAAATCTTTTTTTGTTAAAATTTTTATAATTACTATTTGTCTGCCGCCACAATTTAACCCGGATTTTTCATGAATAGATTTATTATTGTGGTACAGCCGTTTTAATTCACTATCTTTTTCTGAATTCATTAAACTAATTACAAATTTAGACATATCATTTTCCATAATACCGCCGCCAATAGTGCCAATTGCTTTAGCACCTTCATTGACGGCCATTTTAAATCCTTTTCTTCCCGGTGATGAATTAGAAGAATCGGCAACAATTAATAAGGCAATCTTTTTTTTTTTGAGTTCGGATAATACGAATTTCCAAAAATTAAATGAATCCATAATCGAATTTATTTGATAAAATTTATTGAGCTAAAATATAACCATATTAAAGTTAAATTTATTTAGAATATTACAATTACAAAATCAAAACTGCTTATTTTTACAACAAATTATATTATTTTTATTTGTTTACTGAAAAATATTTTATCATAATTATATAGTACACCATGAATAAATCAGAAAAAATTTTTGAACTTGCAAAAAAATATGAATCTTATACAGCAACAAATCTCTCTAAGCTAATTCAACTTAAATCATTAAGTATGGGCGAAAAGGAAGTTGCATCTCTTATAAAACAGATGATGGAAAATGCCGGTTTTGATGAAGTGAAGATTGATGGTTTGGGAAATGTGATAGGAAGGATTGGTAATGGTAAAAAGGTAATTGCTTTAGACGGACACATTGATACTGTTGATTTGGGAAATTTAGATGCCTGGAGTTTTGATCCACTTGGTGGTGAAATTAAAGATGGGTTTGTTCACGGAAGAGGCAGTGTTGATCAAACAGGAGGGCCGGCTGCTTTTATTACGGCCGGGAAAATTTTAAAAGAAATTGGTTTAGAAAATGATATTACAGTTTATTTTGTTGCTTCTGTAATGGAAGAAGACTGTGACGGTTTATGCTGGAAATATATTGTTGAAGAAGATAAAATTAGACCTGATTGTGTAGTAGTTACAGAACCAACTAACTTAAATATTTATCGCGGACATAGAGGCAGAATGGAAATTGAAGTTTCTTTTTATGGACTTTCTGCGCACGGTTCTGCTCCTGAAAGAGGGAAAAATGCAATCTACATGGCATCAAAAGCAGCATTAGAAATTGAAAAGTTAAATGAAAAATTAATTGGAGATCCATTTCTTGGTAAAGGCTCAGTAACAATATCAGAGATTGTTTCCTCAAGCCCATCTCTTTGCGCTGTTTCTGATTTCTGTAAGTTCCATCTTGATAGAAGATTAACAAAAAGTGAAAATAAAGAATTAGCTTTAAAACAAGTTGAAGAAATTGTAAAAGGAATGAATACTAAAGTTGAGTTATTAAATTATAAAGAAATAGCTTACACGGGATTGGAATATGGAATGGAAAAATATTTTCCAACCTGGGTAATTGATGAAGATCATCATGTTATTCAAAATGGCGTAAAGTCTTTTACAGATTTGTTTGGTAGTAAACCTAAAATAGACAAATGGACATTTTCAACAAACGGGGTTACAATAAACGGAGTTTATGGAATACCGGTTATAGGTTTTGGTCCGGGTAATGAAATTATGGCACACGCACCTGATGAAAAAGTTCCAATTGAACACCTTGTAAAAGCTTCTGCATTTTATGCTTACTATTGCTATATTTTTTAAATACTAATTATTGAGGTTCTTAATATGTCATCTGATTTTAAAGGAAAACATTTACTTACTTGTGAAGATTGGTCAAAGCAAGAACTTGATACAGTTTTTAATACTGCATCTGACTTAAAACAAAAATTTGCAAATGAAACACCCACAAGATATTTACAAGATAAAACTTTGTTCATGATATTTTTTGAACAATCAACCAGAACGCGAAATTCTATGGAAGCAGGTATGACCCAATTGGGTGGGCATGCACACGATCTTACCGCTGATAAAATGCAGCTTTCTCACGGTGAAACACCAAAAGATACTGCTATTATACTTTCTAGAATGGGTCACGGAATTGCATCAAGAAATTGTTTTTATGGAATTGGAAATAAATATTTAAGTGAAATTGCAAAAAATTCAACAAAACCTGTTATGTCATTACAAGATGATATTTATCATCCGTTTCAAGGTTTGGCAGATTTGATGACAATATTTGAGCATTTGGGAAAAAATACTAATGGGTTAAAAGTTACAGTTTCATGGGCTTATGCCGATACTCACTCAAAACCACTTTCAGTTCCACAAACACAAATTTTACTTTTTCCTCGTTTCGGCATTGATGTAACAGTTGCTCATCCAAAAGAATTTCCGTTAAGTAAAAACATTGTAGAAAAAGCAAAGAAAAATGCTGAAGATGGAGGAGGAAGTTTAAAGTTTACAAACAATATGGATGAAGCTTTTGAAGGTGCACAAATAGTTATTCCTAAAAATTGGGGTGGATTTGGATATTACGATATAAATGATTATCTGCAAAATGAAGAGGAAAGCAAAAAAGAAATGAAAGCAAATTTAGAAAAATATAAAAGCTGGATTTGTGATGACAAGAAAATAAAACTTGCAGATAAAAATGTCAAACTTATGCATGCTTTACCTGCTGATAGGGGAAATGAAGTTACTGATGAAATTTTAGACGATCCAAATATATCAATAGTTTTTGATGAAGCCGAAAACAGACTGCATACAGCAAAATCAATTATGTCTTTAACAATGTAATCTTTTAGTGAAAAAAGACTTTAAATATAAATGTGATAATTGCGGAAAAATTTATAGTATAAAAATAGATTTGATGCTTTGTCCGGTGTGCAGAGAGGAAAATATTGAAGGTAAACCTCTAAAAGGAATTCTGAAAGTTCAATTACCTAAAGAATTGAAAAATTCTTTATCACGAAAAAAGAAAATAAACATATTTGATTATCTGCCGATAGAAGAAAAATATTTTCCACCTATCAATGTTGGTAACACCCCACTAATCGAAGCAAAAAATATTCAAAAAGATTTAGATTTTAAAAATATCTACCTAAAATTTGATGGAACAAACCCGACAGGCTCTTTCAAAGACAGAGCATCATATTTAGTTTCTGCTTTTGCAAAAAAAAATAAGGTAAATAAAATTGTTGTTGCTTCAACAGGAAATGCTGCTTCTTCAATGGCAGGTATTGCAGCCGCAGCAAGACAAAAAACATTTATTTTTTTGCCACATACAGCACCAAAGGCAAAGCTGGTTCAATGTCTGCAGTATGGAGCAAAATTAATTCAAATTAAAGGTAGTTATGATAAAGCATTCGATCTGTCCTTAAAATTTTCAGAAAAAACAGGTTATCTAAATCGAAATACAGCTTATAATCCAATGACAATAGAAGGAAAAAAGACCGTATCTTTTGAAATTGTTGAACAGTTGGGAGAAAAGAAAGCAGATTTTGTTTTTTTGCCGGTAGGCGATGGTGTAATTTTAAGCGGAGTAATTAAAGGTTTTACTGATTTAAAGTACTTACAAAGAATAAAAAAAATTCCCAAAATTATAGGAGTGCAATCCAAAAAAAGTTCGTTTATTTATAATGCATTTAAAAACAAAAAATATAATTTTAATTATAAAGCAAATACAATTGCTGATTCAATTTCTGTTGATGTTGCCAGAAATGGTTACATGGCAGTTAAGGATTTAAAATCTATTGACGGTGATATGGTTTTAGTAAGTGATAAGGAAATTTTATCAGCACAACATAAGCTTGCAAAAATCAATGGAGTTTTTTGTGAGCCTTCTTCTGCTGCATCATTTGCCGGATTTTTAAAAATGAAAAAAAATATTTCAAAAAATAAAACAATTGTTCTACTTTTAACAGGTCACGGACTTAAAGACATTGAGGCTGCTTTAAAAGCGGTAAAACTTCCGAAAACTTATAAGGCAGATATTAATTTTATAATGAGGAATTTATATTAAGGAATTTATATGATAGAGTTAAAGATTAATAAAACACAAAGAAAAAATAATATCAAAAGAAGTATTGAAAAAAACATCATTTATCCTACTTATGAACAAATGAAAGATCCTTCAAAAATTCCAATTGAAATTATTGACCGATTAAAGAATGTTGGTTTATGGGATATAAATCCTTTAAATTTATTTAGAATAAGTTGGAAGAATGAGCCTAAAGAATTTGGTGGAGGTTTTTGCGATATAAATTTTATTGAATTACCAAGTGAACTTACTGGAGTAAAAGCTAAAATTGTAGCTTTAACAGGTAAATGGTTTCCGACTGGTGCACACAAAGTTGGTGCTACTTATGGATGTTTAGCTCCATCTCTTGTATCCGGTAATTTTGATTCAACAACTCAAAAAGCTGTATGGCCTTCAACCGGAAATTATTGCAGAGGTGGGGCATTTAATTCTGCGTTATTGGGCTGTGAATCTATTGCAATCTTACCCGAAGAAATGAGCGCTGAAAGATTTGAATGGCTAAAAAATCTAGCCGGTGAAGTTATAGCAACACCGGGATGTGAAAGTAATGTTAAGGAAATTTTTGATAAATGCTGGGAGCTAAAAGCTGCAAGAAGTGACATAAAAATATTTAATCAGTTTGAAGAATTTGGAAATTATCTCTGGCATTATGAAGTAACCGGTAATGCAATAGAAGAAGTATTTACAAAAAATTACAAATCAAAAGGTAATGTTGTGGGTTATATTTCTGCTACAGGTTCCGGGGGAACAATTGCTGCAGGAGATTATCTAAAATTAAAATTTCCACAAATGAAAATCGCTGCATCTGAAGCACTACAATGTCCAACCCTTTTACTGAATGGATATGGCGGACATAGAATTGAAGGAATTGGCGATAAACATGTACCTTGGATTCATAATGTTAGAAATACAGATGCTGTAATTGCTGTTGATGATAATGACTGCATTGAGTTAATAAGGTTATTTAATGAAAACATAGGAAAAGAATATTTAGTTAAAATGGGTTTAAACGAAAAGCTCACTTCAAAACTTAACTTGATTGGTATTTCCGGTGCTGCTAATATTCTTTCTGCTATAAAATTTGCAAAATATTTTGAACTGACAGAAAATGATTTTGTCTTTACTATTCTAACAGATTCTATGGAGCTATATGGTTCAAGATTAAAAGAATTGAATGAAAAGAATGGTAAATTTACTCACGATGATGCAGCAAGAGTATTTAATAAAAATTTAATGGGTACACATACGGCTGATATGCTGGAGTTAAGTTTTATGGATAAGAAGAGAATTCATAATTTAAAATATTTTACCTGGATTGAGCAGCAGCAAAAAGATTTGAATGAATTAAATGCTCAATGGTATGATTATCCCAAATATTGGGAGGAGATAAGAAGTTTGACCCCAAAGATAGATGAACTGATAAAAGAATTTAATAAAGAAGCAGGGTTATTGTAATTTATATTTCTTTAATACCTGATTAATTGAATGTAATAAAAATCAGTTAATTTTATTCATTTTTTCCCAAAGTTTTTTGGAAACTTTTCTGGCTTCTGAATAGATTGAACTAATATCGAAAGGGAACTTTCTGTTTTCATAAACTATGTTCCCATTAATGATCACTGTCTTAACATCTCTGGAAGAAAAACCATATATAAAATGTCCGGCTATGTTTTCATCAACAAAATGAGTTGGAGGCAGGTAATCGTAAATTACCAAATCTGCAATAAATCCTTTTTCAACTTTTCCAAAACTCTTATTAAAATATCTTTGCAGAATAATATTTCCATTATATAAAAATATTATAAAATCATTTGCAGTTAATGTGCCGTGTGAATCATTGTTTTTAAAGAAAGCAAATTTTATTTCTTCAAACATGTTAGTACTTATTCCGTCTGTACCTATTGCGAGATTTTTAATTTTATTCAGCTTTTTCATATAACCAACACCGTTATTCATATTTGAACGAGTATTGTGTACAAGAAACGAATCTCTTTTATTTAAAATCGAAATATCATTATCATTTAAATATACTCCGTGTACAATTATAGATTTATCATTAAGAAGAGAAAAATCATCTAATCTTTGCATTACATCTTTTTTAAAATTATGATGAGAAAAAGTAAGATCTGTTTCATCTTCAGAAACATGAATATGAATACCGCGATTTGAAATCTTTAATGCTTCTCTAATTTGATCTAATGAATTATTACTTAATGTAAATGGAGCGTGGGCGCCAATTGCAGTTTCAATCAAATAACTAGAATTGGAAGAAATTTTTTCTTCATCAATTATTTTAGAAAAATCAATTGATTCTTTTAATCCGCACTTCATTCCTTCCATTCCATTTCTGTCAGTAATTTCATAGGATAAAATTCCTCTTAGTCCAACTTTCTCAAAAGATTTTTTTAATGTTGAGAGAGAACCGGAGATAAATGAAGGTGAAGCGTTGTGATCAACAACTGATGTTGTTCCGGATTTAATTGCTTCGAGAGCTCCGATTAAACCGCTGTAATATAGAGTTTCTTCATCTATTGCTCTGTCGAGTTTCCACCATAAGTTTTTTAGTATATCTAGAAAATTATTGCAGGGTTTAATATCAGCTAAAATTCCCCTTGCAAGAGCAGAATAAAAATGATTGTGAGAACAAACTAATCCGTTTGAGATAAATTTATTTTCTAGATTGATTTCTCTGTCAGCTTTATAATTTTTATCTAGATCTTTTCCGACATCAATAATTAATTTATCTTCAACAACTACATCAACACCATAAGTTATTTTGGGAGGATAAAATTGAATTATATTTGCATTTTTTAGAAGAAGCATATTTATATAATTTTTAAATTAGCCTTCATTATCTTTTTATTTATTTTTTCTTCTCTCTCTTCTTTATAGGTAGTTTATAATATCGTGTTCCATCGTATTGATAAAAAGCATTTGCAACAGCAGCTGCAGTTGGAACTAAACCAATTTCACCGACACCTTTTACACCGTATGGTCCATGAGGATCGGGAACTTCAATTCCTATTACTTCCAATTTTGGAGTTTCTTTTGCTCTTAAAATACCCATCTTTCTTAATTTTGTACTTTGCGGCCTGCTGTTCTCTAATTTAATTTCTTCTGTTAAAGCATAACCTAAACCCATATGAATAGAACCTTCTATTTGTCCTTCGAACAAACCGGGATTTATAATTTTACCTGCGTCGTGAGCAGCAACAACTTTATCAATTTTTCCTTCTTCATTTAAAATTACTACTTGCGTAGCGTAACTGTATGAATAATGAGTAATAATTTCTTCAACATCTTTATCCGGTTTTGTTGTCCAGTTACAAGCCCATTCACCTTTGTAAGTATTACCCATAATTTCTTTTATTGTTTTGGATTTTAGATCTTCTTTTAGTTGAATACAGGCATTTGCAATTGAGTTACCAATAATTGATGTAGCTCTTGAAGCTGTTGTCATTCCGGCTGAAGCATTTGTTGAAGTATCAACGATTACTTCTACTAATTCAGGGTCAATGCCTGTTTCGTGTGCTAAGAATTGTACTGCCATTGTATTTACACCCTGTCCCATTTCAGTCCAACCATGATTAAGAATAATTTTTTTAGGTGAAATTATTTGAATTGTAACCTTGCCTTCATCAGCCATTCCGTTGCCGATACCTGTATTCTTTATTCCACAGGCAATTCCGGCATATTTAGAATTGTGGAATATATCTTTAACGGCTGCAAGAGTTTTTTTAACACCGCTTCCTCTATTTACTATTTGTCCTGTTGATGTTAAATTTCCTTCAACTAAAGCATTGTCATAACGGAATTGCCAGCGATCGAAACCGCCTTTTTCGCATAAGTCATCAATACAACCTTCAATTGCAAATGCAACTTGATTTACTCCAAATCCACGCATTGCACCGCATGGCAAATTGTTAGTATAAACTGCTTTGCTAATTATATCAACATTTGGAATATGATAAGGACCTGTTGCATGTCCGGCTGATCTTTCAAGAACTTTCATTCCAACGGATGCATAAGCCCCAGTGTCACCAATCATACCGGCTTTAAGTACTGTTAATTTTCCATCTTTGTTGCAGCCCAAAGTATAATTCATTTTTATTGGATGCCTTTTAGGATGCATTATTATTGATTCATCTCTGTTTAAAATAACTTTTACAGGTTTTTGTAATGTTAAAGCATAGAGTGCTGCGTGACCCTGGACTGAAAGATCTTCTTTACCTCCAAAGCCACCACCATTTGGGACTAAAATTACTCTAACTTTTTCTTCAGGCAGATTAAGTAAACCTGCAATTTGTTTTCTGTCTTCATAAATACCCTGACCTTGTGAAAATATTTCAACCCCATTGTTTGCAGGAAGAGCAATTGAACATTCAGGTTCCATATAGCCGTGTTCTATCATTTGTGTTTGATATGTACCTTTTGAAATAAAAGCAGAATCTTTAATAGCCTGTTCTACATTACCCCTGTAAATTTTTGTCTCAGAAAGTAAATTACCTTTAGGATGAATTTGAGGACTGTCTTTATCAAGTGACCTTTCAGGATCAGAAAGAGGAGCTAATACTTCATAATCAACATCAATCAATTTTACTGCCTCTCTGGCAATTTTTTTCGTATCAGCAACTACGCCTGCAAGAACATCACCCACATATCTTGTTTCTTCTCCTTCTTTAATCATTAAGGGCCAATCAGAAATTATTAATCCGGTATATCGTGTACCGGGAATATCTTTTGAAGTAAATACTTTTTTTACACCTGGATATTTTTCTGCTTTATCAATGTTTATTGAAATAACTTTTGCACGAGGATGATCACTAAACTTTAGAGCTCCGTAAAGCATATCAGGAAAATTCATATCAGCTACATAATGACTTTTACCCAGCACTAATTGGTCAGCATCATATTTAGGATGTGTTTTTCCGATCTTACCGTTACTTTTTGGTTTGGGAATTTCTTTATTTTCTCTAATTGCTTCAGCAGCATACTCAATTGCATCAATAATTTTTTTATAACCTGTACATCTGCATAAATTTGGTGTTAATGCTTTTTCTATTTCTTCCCTTGATGGCGTAGGTTTATTTTTAATTAGAACATTTGTTTGCATTACAATGCCCGGAATACAAAACCCACACTGCACACCGCATTTTTCTACAAATGCATTTGTAATTACTCTTTGATGATAATCACTTAATCCCTCAGTGGTAGTTACAATTCCATTTTCAACCTTACTCATAGGAATTACACAAGATAAAACACCTTTTCCATTTAGCTCAACTGTACAAGCACCGCAAGCTGCCTGTGGGGCACATCCGTCCTTTGCTGAAGTAATACCTTCCAACTCTCTAAGAAAGGTAAGTAATGGTAATTCAGGATCTCCAGTATAATTTTTATTATTTCCGTTAAGTATAAATTGCATAAATATAATTTACTTAAATAATGGATTATTTTTCAAATTCTGAAATAAAAAAATCATCTCCACAGCGTGATTCAAATTAATCTCTTTTATTTTATCTGATTTAAATTTTATATCAGAAATTGTAAAATCATTATGTTTAATATTAACAACAACCTCATCTGATTCATATATCATTGCTCCATTTGATAAAGTTAAACATTCACTATTGCCGGCTTTTTTAAATTTTAATGAATTGTTTGTTAAATAATATCCCAGCTTTTCACTGTTAAAACTTTCTTCTGTTAAATAAAAATGTGGCTTGGTTTTATATGGAGCTCCATTGGTTGGACAAAAAGTATCGCAGTTACCGCATTCATTACAAAAGTCACCAATATTTAAAATTTGATTACCCTGTTTGACAACAAATGTATCAACTTGTTTGAATGAAAGATTATTTCCATTTTTATTTATCTGCCAAACCGGGAGCTCAGTTTTTTCTACTTCAAATGAAACATTTGAAAAATTTGGACAAACGCCGACACAAATATTACAAACATCTTCACAAAACAGGCATCTTGCAGCTTCTTTTTGCGCTGTTGCTTCATCCAAAACAGGATGAACCATTTCAAAACCATTTCTTTTATCCAGGCTGATTTCAGGCAAATCACCGCCAAACTCTCTGTATGCTTGTATTTTTTGAAATTCTTCAAGCGATAATTTTTTTGTTTGTTCATCAGGGACTATTTTCAAAACTTTTTTTGAACGATTAATTATTTCTTCGGCAACTTTTTTACCATCACCCATTGCATTAATTAATGAGTCTGCACCTCTTAAAACATCACCCCCTGCAAACACATTAGGTATTTGTGTTTCAAAAGTCTTCTGATTTATTTTTATTGATTTTTCATCTATAAAATCATAAGAAATATCCTGACCGATAGCTGTAATAATTGTATCAAAAGTTAAATCAAATTCTGTATTATCAACCGGAATAGGTCTTCCTCTTCCACTTTCATCTTTTTCACCTAACTCCATTTTAATGCATTTAAGATTTAGATTACCATCGTTGCGACTAATAGATAATGGTGCTGTTAATTCTAACAATTCTATTCCTTCATCTATTACAACTTTAATTTCATCATCACCTACGGGCATTTCTTTTTTTGTGCGGCGGTATATCATTGTAATTTTTCCACCGCTGTCTTTTATTCTGTTAGCTGTGCGGGCAGCATCAACAGCAGATAAACCAGCTCCAATAATTCCAATATTTTTTCCAACCTTAATATTTTTTCCGCTTCTTACATTAGACAAAAAACTTAGTTGATTAAAAACTTTATCTAAATCTTCACCAGGTATTTCTAACTTTTTACTTAAACTTGCGCCTATACCAATAAAAATAAAATCGTTTTTTTGTTTTAGTTCAGAAAAAAAATCATTATCAACTTTTTTATTATAATGTAATGAAACTCCAATTTGTTCAATCAACCTAATGTCATCTTTTATTTGTTTGTCTGTTAAACGAAAAATTGGAATGAAGCCTGATACCATTCCACCCGCAAAAGAAATACTTTCATAAATATTTACTTTAAATCCTTCAAGAGCTAAAAAATATGCACAAGTTAATCCGGCTGGTCCCGCACCAATTATTGCAACTTTAAATCCATTTTTTTTATTTGGAATTAAATTTAAACTATCTTCATATTTTTCGGATACAAATCTTTTTATTCCTCGAATAAGCAAGGGGTTATCATAATTTATTCTTGTACATTTACTCTGACAGAGATGATCGCAAACATTTCCTGTAATATTTGGAAGTGGATTATCTTTTAAAATAACTTTAAATGCTTTTTCATAATCACCGTTTGAAGTATGATACATATACTCCGGAACATTTTGTTCAATTGCACAAGTTTTTATGCATGGAGCTTTAATGCAGTCATAGTCGGTTAACTCTCGCTGTGTTTTAATATTTTCATAAGGGAAATTACTTTTATGATAGGTTTTATTTTCAAGAACCGATTCTGCATATTTATTTAAGTTGTTCAAACTTGCTGAGATAAATGAAGAATTATTTTGATCATTTGCTTTTATAAACTCTTCAATACTTTTTGCACCATTAGCAATAATGTTTTTTTTCAATTTTTCTAAATATTGAATCAGTCTTAAATAACCTCCGGGCTTAAGGAGATCGGAACAAACAGTAATTGGAGTGAGATTACAGGCAAGTGTTTCTGTTACATTAAAAGCATCGACACCTGCGGAAAAAGTTAAGTCGAGCTTGCCTTTAAAATCTGTTTGCAGTTTTGAAGCAAGATTTATACTTAAAGGATGAAGTGCCCTTCCGCTTGTGTAAACCATTTTTTCTTTTTTAGGAAGCCAATGTGTTGAGTTTAAAGATTCAAGTGTGTTGGTTAATTTTAATCCAAACTGAACATTATTTTCTTCTGCTGATTTAGTAAGTGATTTTATCATCTTTACAGCTTCATCATATTTTAAGTCGTGTTCAAATGCTTCATCTGGTACTGTAATTTCATAACCAAGTTTTTCATTTAAAATATATCTGACTTTTTTGGGACCTAAAAGTGTAGGGTTTAGTTTTATTGCAGTCTGAAGTTTTCTTTCTTCTATTAAATACTTGCCAATTTTTTCAATTTCATCAGGCGGGCAGCCGTGCATTGTTGAAAGTGTAATGTTATCAGAAATATGATAAGGAATATTTAAGTTTTGTAATTCAGGATAATATGGAATTAGAGTGTCAATTTTTTCATCAAGTTCTTCTTTGCAATTATTCATCTTATCTAAAAACCATTGAACATTTGGATTTAAAATTCCTTTTAAATCGTAACCGACACTCATATTAAAAATAAAACCGCGTTCTTTAGTATTCCAACCAAACTTATGTTTTAAAACATGTATTAAAATCCATGCATTCAAATATTCGTCAAACGAATCTTTAACTTTTAATTCCTGCGACCATTCACAATTGTAACCTTCGTCTTCCATATCAATGCAAGGTTTGGTCACCTCTATTTCATCAAGTGTTTGAACGGTTTTAAGCTCTAAATATCTTGCACCGCATAACCACGATGCAATTATATTGTGTGCAAGTTGTGTCTGTGGACCGGCAGCAACACCAATTGGTGTTTCAAGTAACTGTCTGTATCTGATCATTCTAAACGGATCACTTCCTTTAGGCGTGAAAAGGTTTTTTCTGTAAAGACCAAAAATCTTTCCTAGCTCTTCTTCGTTTGTTATCCATTTAAAGAGTCTTTCTATTGGTATTCTGTAAAATTTATCACTCATAAAAATTTTAATAGTAACTGACAAAAAAGTAATTATGTCATCACGAACGAAACGAAGTGATCTGTATTATAATCAAGAAAAAAGTTTGTCCGCTTTACAAAGCCTGTCTTTACGAATTTGTTTCGACGAAGGCAGGCGCTAAGTACGGCAGACAGGCTTCGTCGCTTTTCTCCTCACAATGACATTGCTAAAAAAATTATTAATGTATTACCATTCAAAAGATAATTATAATATTATTGTAATTTCGTTTTCAACATTATAAAATAGTTGTTACTTTTATTTCTTAACAGCCCAGATAATATCTGAAATTATTGTTTTGTTTTTTTCAAAAGAAAATTTCATTAAATAATTAGGATTAAAGCCAATCATGTAATGTTCTATTATTTTTTTTAACCAGTAAATTTCTGCTTTTAATTTCCAATGTTGCCCGTCCTCAGAATATAAAACTATAAACAATCTGTTCTTCAGATGTTTGCGTTGTTGTTGTGACTGATTTTTGTAAAACCATTTTATAAGCTCAGGTGTTTGTCTTATTGCTTCATCAATTGGCAAATTATATTTTTTAGGAAAGACGGAAGTTTTATGGTCGAAAGAAGCTCCGTCAATTGAAAAATCAATTAGTTTGTTTTTACTGTTGCGTGCAGGTTTAACATTTGGGAATGAACAAAATATTTGTTCAACTGCATTTGCCGACCAAAAATTATACCATCTGTTTAAGGTATAATTAAATATATCATCATAGTTAGAAAAATTTTTAAATCTATTTTTTATTTCCTCTAAAAGCATATTGAATGGTTGAATTGAATAAATGAAATTAGTTTGTCTGTCAAAACTATCGTTTTGTTTTCGCCCCCATTTATAGGGGTATGGGAGTCTTTTCTTTAATTCTGCTTCAATTTGAGTTAAAGAGTGTTGCATTTAAAAATATTATTAATATGCTTGGATTCCCGCCTGCCTGCAGTTGCCTTTCGGTAAAGGCAGGTTTTCACCTAACCGCCGTACTTCGTAATTTGGAAGGCGGGCGAGAACGACAAAAAAACAGTTATGGTTTCTGAAATATAAAAATATACTCGTGTTTAAAAATGTAGAATCCTCCTGCTAAAGCTCTGTATCTCCACAATTCTTTTTGTTTCATCTTACCTTTAGTTTCATCAAAATTTTTAACAATTGTGGATTTTAATTTATAGCCTCTATTCAATACTTCCTGCATTGTGTTAAATGCCAGTGGAATCCATTCTCCATTTGAATATTTATCTCCAATAACAACCGCTAAGTATCTTCCTTTTTGTAAGACAGGAGTTACTCCATCAACTATTTCCCCAAAATTTTTTAAAAACTCTTTTTGTGTTTTTGTGTTTGATAGATCTTTTTTGTTTTTGCTGAATTTTATTATATCCCAATAAGGCGGATGCATAATTACAAGTTGAAAGTTTTTTGTTTTTAATTTTTCTATTTCCTCTTTAAAATTAATAGAGGTGCTGTCTCCTTTTATTATTTCGGTTTTTATTTCGTAAGGATTATTTTCTTTATCGATATTTTCTTTGGCTAGTTTAACAACTTTTGATAATAACTCAACACCGACTCCGTTTCTTCCCAATCTTTTACATTCGATTAATGTTGTACCGCTGCCAAGAAATGTATCAAGAACCCAGTCATTTTTTTTTGTATATCTTTTAATTAATTGATTAGGAATTTGCGGTACAAAATTTCCCCAATAAGCTCCGTTGTGTGCGCCGGTTTTATCTCTTTTACCAATTAGCCAAAGACTGTCAGTAATTATATCTTGATAATTTTTCCACCGATTAAGATTTATATCGTTTATTTTATTAGTCTTTACTTTGGTTAGTGCTTTTAAAGTTCTTTTTAAATAATATTTTGCCCTGTCTAAAGTTTTGCTGGAGAGTATTTGATCTAAATCTTCTATTACAAAAGAAAGATCATTTTGATTTGGTGCTTTTTTATTTTGGGGGATTTTTGACCTAATATTTTCAATAGTTTTTTTAAAATTATTAAAATCTGTTTCATCTATTTGACTTTCTAATAGTATATAAATTTTTTCTTTGTTCATTTGAATTACAATTTAAAAAAATAAAGGCGAACATAAATTTGTCCGCCTTAAAAATATAATAAAAAAATATTAATTTTTATTATTTTGCTTCCGGTATTTCATCCATCGGAGCCCAGGGATTTAAATTTGTGTTCCATATATCTACTTTAATTTTTAGTGTGCCATCATTTTGCCTTTCCCAAATATTTACATATTTACCCATATCGGTTATTGGCGGCGTACCACCTGGCATTTCAATAGCCAAATTATATTCACCAATTTCAATTACTAGATTACCTTCTTCAATTATGTCTTTTGTGTAAAGATTAAAAGATAACCATTTAGAATGGGTTCGTTTTTCAATTTCATTTGCAGCTATCATTTCTTCTTTACCATGAATGATATTGGAATAACTTGGCAGAGAATAAATATCATCGGTATACATATTCAACAAATTATTAAAATCTTTTGCTATCATAAGCTTAGCAAATTGATTATTCAATTCCTGAATTTCTGTCATTAATTCTTCATTTGTTTGAGAATTAATTTGCGGTATGATTAAGCAAAATATTACTACAATAAAAATTAAATTTCTCATTTTTAACTCCGATTAAAATTTATAAAAAATTTTATTTGTTTTTACAGGCTTAGAATAAACTAAGAAGAAAAAATTTAATAAGCTATTAAATTTTATACAAAGAAAGCAGTACATATTCCGGGGTCATAGGAGCTTTAAATTGAAGGTTTTTTTCAGGCTTAAATTCTTTAATAGCGTTTCTTATTGCAAAATAAGCACCTATTCCATACATAAGAGGAGGTTCACCAATAGCTTTAGATTTGTAAGGCCCGTAAGGATTTGGTGCATCTTCAAGAAAAAGTACTTGAATATCTGTCGGTGCAAAATGAATATCAGGCACTTTGTAAGTTGATAGTGCATTTGCTAATAATTGTCCCTCTTTGCTATAAAGAACTTCTTCCATTGTCATCCATCCAATTCCCTGAACAATTCCGCCTTCCGCCTGACCCTTATCAACAATCGGCTGCAGACTTTTTCCAAAATCGTGAACAACTTTTACTGAATCAATTTCATAAGTTCCGCGAATGCAGTCAACTGTAGCTTCTACAATTCCAACACCATAAGAATGATAAGCAAATGGTTGTCCCTTTTCTTTTGATTTGTCAAAATGAATATTTGGGGTAGAATGATGAGCCTGAGCTGAAAGCGAAATTCTGTTTAAATATGCAATCTGAATTAATTTATCAAAAGTTAATTTGGTTTTGTTTTTTTTGTTATAAATATATTCTTTTTGAATTGTTATATTTTGGTATTGTTTTACATTGAGTTCCTTTGCTGCTGCTTTTTTTAATCTTTCCAGAATTATTTCACAGGCTTTTTTGGTTGCAAAACCATTTAGATCAGCGGCTTTACTGGCGGCAGTTGGTGATGTATTTGCAACACGGGAAGTGTTTGTTGTTTCAATTTTTATTCTTTTTAGATTTACGGAAAAAACATTTCTTACAACATTTCTTATTTTCTCATTTACACCTTGTCCCATTTCAACTGCAGCAGTACTTACAGAAATACTTCCGTCAGTATAAATGTGAACAAGTGCACTTGCCTGATTCATAAATGTACTTGTAAATGAAATACCGAAAGTAACAGGCATTACTGCCAAACCTTTTTTAAACAATATATTTTTTGAATTAAAACTTAGAACTGACCTTTGCATTTTTTTAAGATCATATTTTTTTTCTGCTTCAGTAAAACATCTTTTTATTCTGCAGTGTTCTGTTTTTTGTCCGTAAGGAAATTCGTCACCATCTTTCAACAGATTTTTCTTTTGCAAATCAATTTTATTAATTCCCATTTCTTCCGCAGCTTTTGCAATTGCAGATTCAATCACGAACATTCCCTGCGGTCCGCCGAAACCACGAAAAGCCGTATTTGGGGGCAGGTTTGTTCTGCAGCAATAAGCTGTTGCTTTTACATTGGGAATAAAATAACTGTTTGTGCAGTGGAAAAGAGTTCTTTCTAAAACTGCCGTAGATAAATCGGCAGCAGCACCGGCATTTTGATAAAAGGAAGCTTCGTAAGCGAGAATTTTTCCTTCTTTGTTTAAGCCAATTTTAAAATCTGAAGAATATGGGTGTCGTTTGCCTGTAACCTTCATATCAACTTGTCTTGGAAGAATAAGCTTTACAGGTTTATCTAATAATTTAGCGCCG
>Ga0210044_10005448_pt1 | contig 17205 bp, 18 predicted proteins | sample CryGey13umfilter_2_FD_183959 | JGI IMG/M metagenome (GOLD analysis project Ga0210044, IMG submission 183959) | Groundwater microbial communities from aquifer in Utah, USA - Crystal Geyser 4/9/14 3 um filter (SPAdes) (version 2) | ecosystem: Environmental > Aquatic > Deep subsurface >... | reverse complement strand
GGGACGAAAAAATCTCCTGATATATGGTATAGTTGAAGCCGCATTCCCCCGCTGATCCTGCCGCTTCGGGAGGACGAGCCATGACCGTTCGCACAGGAACCTTTCCTCGGCTTCGGCTTCGGCTTCTTCTCATCGGATTTCTTCACTTTTTTCCGCCCGTTTTTCTCGCGGTTCCGGCCTTTGCCGCATCGGCCCAGGACGCGCTGAAGATCGGGGTACTGGCCCCCCTGTCCGGCCCGTACGCCGCCGGGGGGACGTCGTTCGTGCAGGCCGCGACCCTCGCCGTCGAGCAGGCCAACGCCGAAGGGGGCGTTTTCGGGCAACGGGTGACGATGGTCGCCGCCGACACGCAGGGGCGGGTGGACGTGGCGAAGTCGGAGGCGCTGCGGCTGGTTTCCCGGGAGAAGGTCTCCGCCCTTGTGGGTGCGTACCTGTCGGAGGAGACGGTGGGCGTCATGGAGGTCGCCGCCGCGCACCGGATCGTGATGATCGTCCCCGTCGCGGCCACCGCGGAGATCACCGACAAGGTCCGACGGGAGTATGCGCGGTACCGGTACGTCTTCCGGGTGGGATACTCGCTGCCGCAATGGGCCGAACTGATCGGCGCGTTCCTGTCGGACCGGAAGGTCCGCCGGTACGCCTTCGTCGGCGCCGGGATCCGGTGGAACCGGGAGTTGGGGGAGATGCTCGCGCGGATCGTCGCCCCGCGGGGGATCGCTCCTTCCTACACCGCCTACTACAGCCCGGGGAACCCGGCCTTCGACACCGTCGCGGTCGCCGCGGCGGCCGTCTCTCCCGACATCGTGGTCCTCGCCGACCCCGGACGGAACTCCGTCTCCTTCCTGAAACGGTTGCGCGAGGCGGCCCCCGGGCTCCCGGTGCTCTCCATCGGGGGGGCGCTGGGGGACGCCCGGCTGGCCGCCTCCATCCCGCTCTCCGCGCCGGTCTACGTGCAGGCCGCCGCGTGGCGGGGCGTCTCCCCCGCCGCGACGGCGTACGTGGAGAAGTACGAACACCGGTACGGGGCGCCGCCCGTCGGGTACAGCGACACGCTTCCCTACGAGGCCGTCACGGTCCTCGTGGCCGCCTGGCGCACGGCGGGGAGCGCGGCGTCATCCGCCGTCGTACCGGTCCTCGAGCACGGCGGGTTTCCGGGCGTGGCGGGCACGTACCGGTTCGACGCCGCCCACCAGGCCCATTGGGGGACTGGTCCCGGGGCGCTTCGGGGGACCTTCGTCCGCTGGGAGCGCGACGGCTCCCGAATCGTCTTCCCGCCCCGATAGCGCACCTGGTGGCGTCTCCCCTTCCACAGGTGCTCCTCGACGGCCTCTTCGCCGGGGGAACGTACGCCTTGATGGCGGCGGGGATGGCGCTGATCCTGGGCGTGGTCAAGGTGATCAACCTTTCCCACGGGGCCTTCTTCACCCTGGGGGCCTATGTCGCCTACGCGCTCGCCGGCCGGGGGGTCCAAACCCCGCTCGCCGCGGCGGCGCTCGCCGCCGTCATCGCCTTCGCCTTCGGCGTCTTCCTCGGCAAGAGCTTCGTCAACCCGGTCCGGACCCACCCGTTCGCCCTGCCGGTGGGGACCCTTGCGTGCGCCCTCCTGTTCGAGGCGGCGGCGCAGAGGATCTGGGGTCCCCACCCCCTCTCGATCGAGGCGGGCGCTCCGTGGATCGGTCCCGGGGGGCTCGTCATCCGCCGATGGGGGGTGATCGCGTTCCTCTCCTCCGCCGCGCTGCTGGGGGGGCTCCGATGGGTTCTCTCCGCCCGCCCCGGCCTGCCGCTCCGCCTGATCGCCGAGGACGAGGAGATCGCCGGCTCGCTCGGGATGAACGTCGAGGCGATCCGGTACCTGACGTTCGGCGGGGCGTGCGCGATGGCGGCGGCGGCGGGCGCCCTCCTCTCCCCTTCGGGAGCGGTCACGCCGACGATGGGGCGCGCTCCGCTCCTGCTCTCCCTCGTCGTCGTGATCGTCGCCGGGATGGACTCGGTGGCGGCGATCTTCCTCCTCTCGATCGGGCTGGGGATCTTCGGCAACGCGTGCGCCTGGCTCCTCTCCCCCCAGTGGTCGTACGTCGCCATGCTCGCCGCGGTCTGCCTGCTCCTGTCGGCGCGCCCCGCGGGGATCGTCGCACTGGCGGGGCGGCGGGATTGAGGAACGCGGCCGCATTCCGCGGGGGGTGGCTGGCGGCGGGGATCGGGCTGCTCCTGCTCTTCCCGCTTTCCTCCCCCGACGCGTTCTTCCTCGACGTGTTCACGACCGGATTCCTGCTGGCCGCGTTCGCGGCGTCGTGGGACGTGGTCGGCGGCGTCTCGGGGCAGACCACGCTCGGGCACGCCCTCCCCTTCGGCGCGGCGGCGTACGCCTGCGCGCTGCTGACGAGTCTCGCAGGGTGGCCGCTCCCCCTGGCGGTGGCGGCGGCGATCGTGCTGGCCGCCGTGGCGGGAGCGGGCATCGGGGCGCTCTCGGCGCCGCTGGCCGGGCCGTTCGTGGCGCTGCTCACCCTTGCGCTGGGCGAGATCGCGCACGAGGCGGCCGTCGGGAACACCTTTTTCACCGGGCCGGGTGGGTACGCGTGGGGCGGCGAGGGAGGAATCCCGGTGGCCCTGCCGTGGCGGGACGCCTCCCCGTTCTCCTCGTATTACGCCGCGCTCGCCTTCCTCTGTCTCGCCTCCTACGGCATGCTGCGCTTCTCGCGCTCGGGCGCGGGGCTCATCCTGCGAGCGGTCGCGGGGTCCCCGATCACGGCCCAGGCGTCGGGAGTCCCGATCGCCCGGTACAAGCGGCTGGCGTTCGCCGTGGGATCCGCCTTCGCGGGAGCGGCGGGAGCGGGCTTCGCCCTCCACGTGGGGCGCGCCACGGCGACCGACCTCTCCCTCGAGCTCTCCTTCCAGGCCGCCACGTTCGCCGCCGTGGGCGGGTGCGGAACGATCGTGGGTCCCGTCGTCGCGGCGCTCGTCCTCCACGTCCTCTTCCAGGGGCTCTCCCTGCCGCCTTCGTCGCGGGTACTACTCTACGCGCTGACCCTGCTGGTCACCCTGCGGTTCTTCCCCGGGGGGGTCGTCGGGACCGCGCGGGACCTGGCCTCGCGGCTCGGCGGGAAGGAAGGGGCGCGGCCCCCGCGTCGCCGCGGCCGGAACCGGAACGGGGAGGGAACACCGTGAACGCCCTCCTGTCGGCGGAAGGGATCACGAAATCGTTCGGCACGACACCGGTCCTCTCCGGGATCACGCTGTCGGTCGGCCCGGGAGAACCGGTGGGACTGTTCGGCCCGAACGGGTCGGGAAAAACGACGCTCGTCAACATCCTCTCGGGGCTTCTTCTCCCCGACGCGGGAACGGTCCGGTTCGACGGGAAGGAGATCACCCGGCTTCCGCTCGACGCCCGGTACCGGCTCGGGATCGCGCGGACCTTCCAGATCCCCCACCCGTATCCCGCCCTCTCGGTCCGCGAGGCGGTGCGGGTCGCCCTCGCGGCGGACCCGGGGAAACGGACGGAAGGGGGCGGGGCGCGGGAGAACGAGGAGGGACCGGCCGAGGATCTCCTCGCCCGGACGGGCCTGTTCAACCAGCGGTTCGTGCCGTGCGCCCAGCTGTCCCAGGGGTGTCTCCGCCGCCTCGAGTTCGCGCGGGCGCTGGCGTGCCGGCCGAAGCTGCTGATCCTCGACGAGATCTTCTCCGCCCTCTCGGCGGCGGACGAAGGGGACCTGACGGCGCTGCTGCGCGCGGCGAACCGCGGCGAGGGAACGGCGTTCCTGCTGGTCTCCCATAACCCGCCGTTGCTGAAAAGCCTCTGCCGGCGCATCCTCGTGCTCGAAGAGGGGCGGATCGTGCGGGAGAAGACCGTATAATGGGCGGAGGGACGTCCACCCTGAAAGTCCGCGACCTCACCGTCACCTTCGGAAAGGTGGTGGCGGTACGGGACGTTTCCCTCACGGCGCGGGAGGGGGAGACGGTGGCGATCTTCGGCGCGAACGGATCGGGGAAGACCACCTTCCTCAAGGCGCTGGCGGGGCTGGTCCCGGCAACGCGGGGAAAGATCGCCTGGCGGGGCGAGGACGTGACGGCGCTTCCGGCCCACGAGCGGGCCGCGCGGGGGATGCGGTACGTCTCCGACCGGGCGCGGGTGGCGAAGCGGATGACCGTTCTCGAGAACCTCGAGGCCGGCGCGTGGCTCCTTCCCGCCTCCCGGTGGAACGCGGCGCGCGACCGTGTGTTTTCGCTCTTCCCCGTGCTGGCGAAGGTGGCACGCTCCCCCGCGGGGGTGCTCTCGGGCGGAGAGCGCCAGATGCTGATCCTCGGGCGGGCGCTGGTGGCGGAGCCGGCCCTTCTCCTGATGGACGAGCCGTTCCTCGGGCTCTCCAGGGAAGTTCGCGACCGGCTCCTCTCCGTGATCGAAGGGACGCTGAAGGGGCGGGCGACGATCCTCTTCGCCGAGCACGACGTGGAGGGGGCGTACCGGCTCCTCGACCGGCACGTCCTTTTCCGGAACGGCTCCCTCGTCCACGAGGGGGCGCGGGCGGATGTCGCCGACGCGAAGGAACTGGGTGCGCTGCTCTACAGGCAATTCCGTACGAAAGGATGAACCATGAGCGGGAAGACGGGCGGGGAAAAGGGAAACGGGGGGAGGGAAGCGGTACCGGTGACGGTGACGCTGCCGGCGGCGCTGGTCGATCAGCTGACGGAGTTCTGCCGCAACTGCCGCGTGACGCGGGAGATCGTGGTGGAGCGCGCCCTCATCGAGTATTTCCGCGAGGGTGAAATGTCCCACTGAGCATTTACCGGCGGGGCCCCTCTTCCTCGGAAGCCGTTCCCCTTCACTAACGCTCGTTCAGGGGAAGGCCTCCTGCGTCAGTCCCCCGCCGGACGTTGCCTGCGTCCTGGAATATCCGCCTCCTTCGCCGTACCTGGAATGGGATCCCCTCCCGAGCGGGCATCTGACCCTTCCGGAGCCAGGACGGCGGGAGGAAGGGGAGGCGCCAGCGAACCGGACAGGGACGTCCGGTGAGCGTAGCGAGGGAGGGTGATCCCACGGAAGGGAAGGCGGCATCGGCGGAATAGTGCGGGTATTACCGGTCGAGGGACTCCGAGATCAGTCCCGCGGTCTTTTCGCGGCGTTCGGCGTCGCGGTCGGCCACGATGCGGGCCATCCGCTCCCTCCAAGGGTCCATCCGGAAGGCGGCGCGGTCGCGCACGCAGGCGTCGATCAACTCGCGGTAGAAGCGGACCATCCGTCCCACCAGCGGCACGGAGTACTCCCGTCCCTGGATCTTGATCGTGTCGACCCCGAGGTCGATCAGGTCGGGGATGTCGTCGGCGAGGAAATAGGCCCGGTTCGGCAGTTCCACCCCGGACGCCTCGAGCTCTCCGGCCGCGCCCACCTGGTCCCAGCCGGAGAGGCAGATCCGGTAGCAGAGACCGCCGCGGTTCGGGGAGCCGGGAAAGTGATCCTTCCCCGATGCATCCACCCGGTGCCCCTGCTTCGTGTAGCTGCTCATCGTGCAGCGTCCGAGGAGCGTATAGCAGGTGGTGGCGTGGACGAGGACCTCGAGCCCGACCCCCGACTCCGCCTTGATCCGGCGCATCGTCCCCTTCCCCATGCGGCACTCGGCGACCACCTGGGAGGCGCCCGCCTCCTTGTAAAAGAGGGCGTCCTGGACGTTGATGATGGTGCACCCCACGCTCGCGTGGAGGATCGTGTCGGGATGGCGGTTTTTCAGGGCCATCATCAGCCCGGGGTCGGTGAGAATGAAGTCGCGCACGCCGGCGTCGTGGAGCGCGTCGGTCCTGGCGAGGAAGAGGGGAACCTCGGAGGAGGCCGGGAGGGTGTTGAACGCCACCCGGAGGATCTTGCCCACCGAACGGGCGTACCTCGACGCCTCGACGATCGCGGCGTCGTCCATCTCGTACTGAACCCGGCGGCGGCTCCACCCCGTGGCGCCAACATAGACGGCGTCCGTCCCGTTGTCGAAAGCGGCCCGCACCATCTCCATCGAACCGCCGGATGCCAACAGCTCGGCCATCGACGTCACTCCTCCGTGCGCGGATCCCGTTCGAGGGGAAGACGCAATTTTTAATTATACCTCAGGGTTGGCGTCCTGTAAAACCGTCCCGACATACGTCCGGCCGGTCGTCCCGAAACCGTACCCGTTGCACAGGCCCCGGGGAGCGTGGCGCCTCGCGGCGTCGACCCACCGATCCTCGAGCGCGACCTCCCCGCCGTCGAAGGCCCGGGTCAACGCCTCCCGGTAGGCCGCCCCGATCTCCGACCGGTACGCCGCGGTCTCGTAGAGCCCCTCGACCCGGAAGACGCGGAAACCGTGCGCGACCAGCAGCGGAAGGTGCTCCAGCAGGCACATGTCCCGGCCCGAGAGAACCCCCTTGCCGACCGTCTTCAGGACCCACTGGCGGGTGGTGAGCCAGTGAACCTCCCCGCAGGCGGACGGGCACTTCGTATCGGACTCCTCGGGCTCCGTGAGGAGGAAGCAGCGGTCGGTGACCCCGAGCGGGATCTTCCCGTGGACGAGCACCTCGACCTGGACCCCCGCCTCGCGGGCGAGGATCGCCATCTCCTCGAGGGACACCTCGGCGTTGGGACGGACCCGGACCGCCCCCGCGTCGCGCATGACTCGCGCCGCGAGATGGGTGTAGACGTTCGCGTAGGCGCCCATGTGGGCCGGAATGCGCCGCCCCTTCTCCCGCACGATCCGGAGGACCCCCATGTTATGGATCTCGAGGGCGTCGGCCGCCGCGGCCGCCGCGGCGTCGACGAGGCGGGCGACATGGGGGAGGTCCGCCTCGCGGGGAACCGCCGGCGTCGAGACGTACGCGCGCTTCCCCGCCGCGTGAAGGCGGGAGACGACCCCCGGGAGAAGATCGGGCGCCTCGGCATAGTTCCCCTCGACGCGGCGGCAGTACGGGCTGCCGAGGCACACGGCGTCGTAGGGAGCGAGGTCGGTCCCCTCGAGCTCCCCGGGGGAGGCGATGCTGACTACGAGCTCGAATCTTATCGCCGTCCGCCCCGTTTCAGGTCGATCAGGACCAGCTTGATGATCGCCTTCAGCGTATCGAAGACCCCGCTCCCCGTGGAGGCCGTCGACTCGAACTCGGGGACGTTGCGCCGGTTGAGAAGCGAGTGGAGCTCGGCCAGCGAGGCGAGGTTCTGCAGGTCGCGCTTGTTGTACTGGATCACCAGGGGGAGCCGGTCGGGGTCGTACCCCTGCTCCCGGAGGTTCATCCGGAGGTTCTCCATCGATTCCTCGTTCGCGTCCACGCGGGAGAGCTGCGAGTCGGCGCAGAAGACGACGCCGTCGACGCCTCGCAGGATGAGCCGGCGGCTGGCGTCGTAGAAGACCTGGCCGGGAACGGTGTACAGGTGGAAGCGTGTCTTGAAGCCGCGGATCTCGCCCAGCGACAGCGGGAGGAAGTCGAAAAAGAGGGTCCGCTCCGTCTCGGTGGCCAGGGAGATCATCTTCCCGCGCGCCTCGGGGTTCATCCGCTTGTAGATGAATCGCAGGTTGGTCGTTTTCCCGCACAGGCCGGGCCCGTAATAGACGATCTTGCAGTTGATCTCGCGCGAGGAGTAGTTGATGAAGGACATCAGGGCCTGTCCGGGGATGCCTTGTGCGATCTCACCTGAACAGGCTCTCGATGTCGGCCTCGGTCAACTCCTCGATCCCCCCCATCTCCGCGTCGCTGGCCGCCACGGCCGTCGCCATGACCGTGGCGAAACGCGCCGTCGCTTGCCGGACGCGCAGGCGGACGAGGCCCACCGAGGAGCGCCGGTCGAAGACGATCACGAGGATGAGGCGATCCGCCACGACGGAGATGTGCATGTTGTCCCGCTCCCCCTCGTGGAAGAGGATGGAGAACTCCTTCTCCCCGATGAGGTTGGCGAGCCCCCCGGTGGCGGCGATGTTCCCCGCGGCGAGGGAGGCCAGGGACGTCGTGTCGAACCCTGCGGCATCCCCGGCGGAAGCGAGGAGGGTCCCGTCCTTGTCGACCAGGAAGACGACCTTCGCGGAGGCGTCCACCAGCAATTTTCGAAGGACCGAAAGAAGCGCCTCGTACTCCGTCTCCCGGAGCACAAAATTCCCGTGGCTCATACGCGAAAAGATACCACACACACCTCCAAAGGAAAAGGCGCCCCCCTACCTCATGAACCGGGTGAGGAAGAGAGAGAGGTCCGGCCAGAAGCTGACGACGAGGAGCGCCGCGGTCTGGGCGGCGACCATCGGGAGGACGGCCCGGGAGATCTCCTTCATGGAAATGCGGGCGATGCCGCAGGCGACGAAGAGGTTGACCCCCACCGGAGGCGTGATCTGGCCGATCGCCAGGTTGATGGTCATGATGATCCCGAAGTGGACGAGGTCGATCCCGAGGACCTGGACCACGGGAAGAAGGATCGGCAGAAGGATGTAGAAGATCGAGATGGCGTCCATGAAGGAACCCGCGACCAGGAGGACCGCGTTGATCAGCAGCAGCCCGACGATCTTCCCCGAAGCCAGGTGCAGCAGCCCCGCCGCGGCCGCGGCCGCGACCCCCGAGGTGTTGAGCACCCAGGCGAAGACCGAGGCGGTGCAGACGATCATCATCACCACCCCCGTGGTGACGCCGGTGTCGATCAGGATCCCGGGAAGGTCGGAGAGCTTCAGGTCCCGGTGGATGAAGAACCCGACGATCACGCCGTAGACGACCGCGACGGTGGCCGCCTCGGTGGCGGTGAAGACGCCGCCGTAGATGCCGCCGAGGATGATGAGGGGGGCGAGCAGACCCCACGCGGCGTCCTTGAACGCCGTGCCGATCTCCCGGAGGGACCCCCGCTTCTCCGGCCGGATGTTCGGGTCCTTCCCGAAGAGAAGATACGAGACGCAGAACAGGGAGAATCCGACCAGGGCCCCCGGCAGGATCCCGGCGATGAACAGCCTCGAGATGGAGGCGTTGGCCACCACGCCGTAGATCACGAGCGCGATCGACGGGGGGACGATGATGCCGATGCCGCCCCCGGCCGCCATGAGGGCCGCCGCGGAGCGCTTGTCGTACCCCGCCGCCACCATCCCCGGGATGAGGATCGCCCCCAGTGCCGCCGTGTCGGCGGGACCGGATCCGGAGATGCCGGCGAAGAAGATGGAGACGATCACGGCGACCATCGCCAGCCCGGCGGGGAACTGTCCCACCACCACCCGGGCGAGCCGGACCAGCCGTTCCGAGATCGCCGTTTTCCCGAGGATGTTCCCCGCGAGGATGAAGAACGGGACGGCCAGGAGGGTCCACGAGTCGGTCGCGCTCTGGAGCTGCTGGGGGATGAGCTCCGGCGGCGCAAGGTCGAACACCCCGATGACGAGGACGCTCGAGATCCCCAACGCCGCCGCGATCGGGAAATTGAGGAACAGGAGGATCCCGAAGGAGCCGAACAGGAGGAGCGGAAGGCGCGGATCCATCACGCGCCCCGCCGGTGGCGCGCCCATGCCTCGACGGCGCGGACGACGAACAGGACGGAGCCGACGGGAACGGCGAGGCCGACGAACCAGCTCGGGTACCCGAGCGACGTCATCAGCCGGTTCTCCATCTGCATGGAAACGATTTTCGCGCCGTACACGGCGGTCCCGAGGAAGAAGGCGCCGCACCCGAGGAGGATCAGCGCGTCGAGAACGGCACGGCCCCCCGCGGGGGCCCGGTCGTACAGCACCGAGAGCCCGAGGTGGGCGTGCCGCTTGACGGCGGCCGACGCCCCGAGGAAGGTGACCCAGACGAACATGTTGGGCACCAGCTGGTCCATGTAGGAGAGCGGGAAATCGAAGACGTAGCGCGTAACCACCGTGATGAAGGTGACCGTCACCATAAAGAAGAGGAGGAGGCAGAGCGCCCCCTCCTCGACGTTGTCCCAGACCTTGCGGATCAAGACCGGAAGCGGCCGAACGCCGCTACTTTTTCCTCTTCGGCGCCGCCTTCTTGCCGCCCGTCGCCCCGGACAGGGCCTTTCCCGCCTTGGCCACCTCGGCGAGCATCAGCTTCATGTTGTCCGCCCCGACGTACTCCCCCACCATCGCGTAGACCGGCTTCACCCGGTCCCTGAAGACGGCGATCTGGGCGGGCGTCAAGGTGTTCACCTGCATCCCCTTCTTCTCCAGGACCGCGGGGAGGCGCTTCTCCTCCTCGGCGGAGACGGCACGCTCGTACGCCACCGCGTCTTTCGCCGCCGCGCGGATCGCCTTCCGGTCGGCCGGGGAGAGGGAGTCGAAGAGCTTCTTGTTCACGCACAGGATGAGCGGGTCGAAGGAGTAGTGCCACATGGTGAGATATTTCTGGACCTCGTAGAGCTTGCTCGAGTCGATGATCGCGGTCGGGTTCTCCTGCCCGTCGATCACCCCCTGCTGCAGGGAGGTGAAGACCTCGCCGAAGTTCATGGTGAGGGCGTTCGCCCCGAGCAGCTTGAACGTCTCGAGGTACAGCTTGGTGCCGGCGACCCGGAACTTGATCCCCTTCATGTCGTCGGGCGAGGTGATCGGGTGCTTCGAGTTCGTGAGTTCCCGGAATCCGTTGACGCCGATCCCGAGCCCCACGATCCCCTTCTCGGCCAGCCACCGGTCGGCCAGGGCGCCCATCGGGCCGTCGGCGACCTTGTTCGCCACGTCCATCGAAGGATAGAGCCACGGCAGGTTGAAGACGTCGAACCGCTTGTCGAGGAAGAGGGCGAGGATGATCGGCGAGTCCCACGTCATGTCGATGACGCCGGACTGCAGCATCTCGAGCTCGGCCTTCTGTTTGCCGTTCGCCAGCTGGCTCTGCGGGTAGACCTTCACCTCGACCCGCCCGTTCGTGTTTTTCGCCACCAGCTCGGCGAACTTGTTCGCCCCCTTGTCCCACGGAGAATCCTTGGCCGTGATGTGCGACAGCCGGATCGTCTTCGAGGCGGCGAACGCCGCCCCCGCGAGAAACAGCATCGCCACCGCCATCGCCGTCACCCGAAGCATGTTTTTCCCTCGCATCGTCCCCTCCCCTTCGTCGTTTTGGCCGATCGATTCGTTACGCCGCCGCTTACAGCAGCGGGTTCTTGTGCATCTCCTTCAGCCGCACCCAGCGCCGGTCGACCTCGGCCTGGAACTTGTCGAGCTCGGGCTTGCAGTCGGGCTTCAGCATGTGCTTCGTCTTCCCCATGTGCTTCAGCCACTCGGTGACGGGGACCTTTTTCCCCTTCTCCTCCGGGTCGTAGTTGATCGTCGTGACGCCGTGCTCGACCTCGTAGAGCGGGAAGAAGCAGGAATCGACCGAGGCCCCCACGATCTGGGACGAGATCCGCTCCTCGGTCTTCCAGGCCAGCGGGCAGATGGAGATCATCTTCACGAAGGCGAGCCCCTCCTTCGCGTACATCTGGGCCTTGGCCGCCTTGCGGATCATGTCGCGCGGGTTGCTCTCGGCCACCGTGCAGACGTACGGGATGTGGCACGCCGCGAAGATCTGCGCCGTGTCCTTGTGGTGCGTGCTCTTGCCGTGCTGAAACGGGCCGTAGTTCGAGGTGGAGGTGGACTGCCCCATCGGAACGGTGAACGAGAGCTGGGCCCCGGTGTTCTGGTACCCCTGGTTGTCGTACTCGCAGATGATCATCCCGTGCCCCCGCATCGCGGCGCCGATCGAGGGGCCCATGCCGATGTCGTGCCCGCCGTCCCCGGTCACCATGATGAAGGTGATCTTTTCGTCCTTCGGGAGCTCGCCCCGCTTTTTACGCTCCTCGAACATCTCGACGACGCCGGAAAGGGTCGCCGCGCCGTTCTGGAACAGGTTGTGGATGTAGGTGATCTTGTGCGACGTGTACGGGTAACCGGTGGTGACCACCATCCCGCAGCCGGTGTGAAAGAGGATCACCACGTGGCCCTCGATCCCCTTGAGGAACGTGTCCATGTTGACGAAGATGCCGCAGCCGGGGCAGGCGCCGTGGCCCGGGCCGATCCGCTTGGGCCGCTCCGTCAGCTTGCGCAGGATGTTTCCCTTGACCTCCATCTTTCCCTCGGGCGTGGTCTCGACCCGGATGAGCCCCGACGCCTCCGCCTCGGTGATCGGCGCGAACGCCATCGGCGGCTGGTACGACGGGTCGCCCGGGTTCACCCCGAAGTAGGCGTAGGGGACCTTCACCGTCCCTGCGTTCACGATCTCGAGCGCCTCGAGCAGCATCGCCTCGGCGTCCTCGACGAAGAACTCCTTCCCGCCGGTGCCGAACACCCGCGCGGCCACCTGGGTGGCGTTCCCCTTCATCCCCTGCAGCGCCGCCTTCACCTCGATCGCCATCGCGCCGCCGCGGGCGCCGAAGTTGTCCTGGCGGTCGGCGACCACCAGCCCCTTGACGTTCGAAAGGGCCGCGCGGATCGCCTCGATCGGGAACGGACGGATCACGTTGGGTCGGACCAGGCCGACTTTCATCCCCTTCTTCCGCAGCGCGTCGACCGCCTCCTTGGCCGTCTCGGCCGCGGAGTTGAGGATGAAGAGCGCCGCCTCGGCGTCCTCCATCCGGTACGATTCGACCAGGTCGTAGTGGCGGCCGGAGAGCGCCTCGAACTCGGCGAAGACTTTTTCGATCACGCCCTCGGCCCGAAGAAGCGCGTCGGACTGCTGCTTCTTGTTGTTGATCTGGTCGGGGTCGTTCATGTACGGCCCGATCGTGACCGGCTTCGACGGGTCGAGCGAGGTGACCGTGGCGACGAACGGCCCGAGGAATTCCCGCACCGTCGCGTCGTCCGCGAAGATCTCGACGCGTCGCTTCTGGTGGGAGGTGAAGAAGCCGTCGAAGACCACCATCACCGGCAGCCGGACGGACATGTCCTCGCCGATCTTCGGGGCCATCAGGTTCATGTCGTAGACCGCCTGGGCGTCGGTCGCCATCAGGGTGACCCACCCGGTGTTCATCGCCAGCATGATGTCGCTGTGGTCGCCCCGGATATTGAGGGGCCCCGACACGCAGCGGGTGACGATGTTGAACACCATCGGCAACCGCGTCCCCGACTGGACCGGGAGCTCCTCGAAGCCGAAAAGGAGCCCGTTCGCCGACGTGGCGTTGAAGACCCGCCCGCCGCCGGTGCTCGCGCCGAAGCAGATCCCCGCGGCGCCGTGCTCGCCGTCCCCGGGGACCATCCGGATGCCGTGCTCCCCTTCCGCCTTCATCGCGTCGAGGTTCTCCGCGATCTCGGTGGAGGGGGTGATGGGGTAGTACCCCATGATGTGGTAGTTGATCTGCTTTGCCGCCGTCGCCGCGATCTCGTTGCCGCTCTGGACCACCATCGTCTGGGCGGGGCGTCCGCTCGTCTTCTTCGCCGTCTGCGCCATTCGTCTTCTCCTTATGTCGGGACGTCCGTTATTTCATCGCCTTGTGTCGAACAGTGATCGCTTCGACGTCGTGCTCGTTCTCCTTGCCCGCGACCAGGGCGCCGAACTTGCAGATGAAGGTGCACCGCATGCACCCCTTGCAATACTGGTAGTCGATCCCCAGCAGGAGCATCCCGTCCTTCCCCGTCTTGGGATCCTTCCCCTTCTCCCACACGAAGCAGTAGTCGGGGCAGGTGATGTCGCACTCGCCGCACGCCGTGCATTTTCCCTTGATGAAGAGGGGGATGACCCCGGTACGGGAGGCGGACAGGTCCTTGAACCGGTTGTTCCCCACCGAGTAGATCGCGCCGCCGATGGGAGCGTTCTCGTACCCGAGCTTCGGCACCGGACGTTCGAACGGCCGCGCCGGATACTTGCCGTCCTTGGGGAACTCCTCGAATTTCACCTCGTCGAACCCGCGCTTCAGCGCCAGCATGTTCGCCTTCATCAGGGAAGCGTACTTCTTGCCGAACTGGGCCAGGATCGTCTCCTCGACCGCCTTCCATTCGAAGAACCCCGCCGCCTTCATGATGGCGCCCATCATCACCATGTTGACCCGGGAGCCGGTCGTCATGGCGACCTCCATGGCGTCGACCACGCCGACCTTCCCGCCCTCGAGCTTCAGGAAGTCCCGCGCCTGTGCCGGGGTCTTGCGCGTGTTGAGGATCGTGATCGTCTTGCCGGGAACCGCGCCCGCCGTGACTGGGACCGATTTCACCATCGCCTCGTGGAAGATCGCCAGGACGTGCGGCTCCTCCACCGGGCTGTTGATCCGGACCTGGTGGTCGCCCTCGCAGATCCGCACGAACGCCTTGATCGGCGTCCCCTTCTTCTCCGAACCGTACGAGGCGAACCCGGCGCCGTTCATCCCCATCCCGATGATCGCCGCCTCGGTGAGGATCTTCCCGGCCACGTTCGCGCCCAACCCGCCGATGCTCTCCATCCGGATCTCGAAGAACCCGAGGTCGTTTTTCACCGGCAGTTTCACCGCCTTGCCGCTCTGGGTCATCTTCCCTGCCCCTCTCGTTGGAATATTCCGGTGCGTGTCGATCGGTTCACAATTCCCGCCGCCCCTTCATCGCCCGGCCGACGGTGATCTCGTCGGCGTACTCGAGGTCCGCCCCCATCGGGAGCCCGTGGGCGATCCGGCTGACGCGGATGTTGCGCGCCTTGAGGACCCCGGCGAGGTAGGACGCCGTGGCCTCCCCTTCCGCCGTGAGGTTCGTCGCCAGGATCACCTCGGAAACGCCGCCGCGGGACGTCCGCTCCAGGAGCTCCCGCACCCGGAGGTCGTCCGGCATGACGCCGTCGATCGGCGAGATCGCCCCGCCGAGGACGTGGTACCTCCCCCTGAACTCCCCGCTTTTCTCGATCGGGACCATATCGGTGGGACCTTCCACGACGCAGATCAGGTCATCCCGGCGCGCGGGGTCCGCGCAGAAAGCGCACGGGTCCTCATCGGCAATGTTAAAACATTTGGAACATTTTGTCACGGATTCCGGGATCCCGGCGATGGCCGCTCCCAGCTCGCGGACGAACCCGGGCGGCATCGAAAGAAGGAACATCGACAGGCGGGTGGCGGTCTTCTCCCCGATCCCGGGGAGACGGGAGAGGAGGAGGACGAGGTGGCGCAGCGGCTTCGGATAGACGGCGGTCACAGGATCCCCGGCGGCAGCATCCCGCCCGTGACCTTCCGCATCTCCTCGGCCGCCACCTCCCGGGAGCGCGCGAGGGCGTCGTTCACCGCCGCGCGGACCAGGTCCTGGAGCATCCCCACGTCGTCGGGGGAGACCACTTCCTTCTCGATGCGCACGGAGAGGAGCTCCTGGCGGCCGTTCATGGCGGCCACCACCATCCCGCCGCCCGCCGACCCCTCGACGGTGCGCCCCCCCAGCTCTTCCTGGAGGCGCTGGAACCGGTCGCGGACTTCCTGCGCCTGTCGCATCATGTCCTTGAAGTCCGTCATCTCTCCTCCTCGACCGCCTCCGGGAACTCCGGATCCCCCGCGTCCTCGTCCGCCGCGGTGACGTCCCGCGGAGCCTCGACCGGCGGCGCGGGCTGCACCTTGACCAGCATCGATCCCTCGAAGGTACGCAAGATCTCGAGGACGACCGGCTCATCGAGCACCTTGCGCTCGAGACCGGCATCCCCCGGGGCCACGGCGTCAGGCTCCGGGCTTTTTTCCCCCGTGGAAACCGACAACCGGACCGGCACGGCGCGCCCGGCCGCTTCCTCGAGGGCGGAGAGGAGCGGCCCCCACTTGTTCTTCTCCTTCAAGCGGTCGAGCATCATCTCGTGCCCGCAGGTGACGACGAATTCGTCCCCCCGCATCTCTCCCCGCATCTGGGAGAGCAAACCGAGCAGGACCGTCTTCTTCTTCCTCTCGAGAATCCGCCGAACGGCGTCCCAAAGGCCGGGGTCCTCCTTCGCGGCTCCCGCCGCCATGGAGGACAAGCCGGAGGACGAGCGTGCCGTTTCCCCGGGTACCGGGGCGGCGACACGGGGGGCCGACTTGCGGGAAAACGTCGGCGCCGGGGACGCGGTCACGGGGCGCTCGGCCGGTCGCGCCGCCGTGGATTCCCCCGCGAGGGCTTCCACGGAAAGGAGCCCCTGGGCGTTGGCGAGGCGCAGCAGCAGCAGCTCGAACCCGAGGTGCGGGAACTCGGTCGCCAGCACGTCCCGCTCGGACCGGAAGGCGATGTCGAGGAGGAGCATCCATTCCTCCCGGACGCGGCGCGCCGTCAGCTCCCGCATCCGGTCGAGGGACGCGGGAGAGTGGCGGAAGAGGAGCGCTTCCTGGCCGGTGAAGGAGAGGACCGCCGCGTCGCGCAGGACGTCGATCAGGGAAAGGTACAGGTACTTGAGGTCCGCGCCGCGGGAGAACAGGGAGGCGAACCGGGTCAGGGCCGCTCCGGCGCCGTCGAGGACGGCCGCGGAGACGAGGTCGATCGCCGCCTCGACCCCGACCAGCCCGAGCATTCCTTCCACCAGCGCCGCGGTGACGGCGCCGTTGCCGGAAACCGCCGCCTGCTCGAAGAGGGATTGCCCGTCTCGCATCGATCCGAAGGCATAGCGCGCCATGAGGGCGAGGGCGTCCTCCTCGGCGGAGATCCCTTCCGCGCGGGCCATTTCCGACAGCCGGCCCCGCACTTCGGCGTCGGTCAGCATGCGGAAATCGAACCGCTGCACGCGGGAGAGGATCGTGTCGGGGATTTTGTTGGGCTCGGTGGTGGCGAGGATAAACACCACGTGGGGAGGCGGTTCCTCGAGCGTCTTCAGCAGCCCATTGAAGGCCTGCTTCGACAGCATGTGGACCTCGTCGATGATGTAGACCTTGTAGCGCAGGCGGGAGGGGGCGTAGGCGGCGTTCTCCCGCAAGCTGCGGATGTCGTCGATGCCGGTGTTGGAGGCCCCGTCGATCTCCTGGACGTCGGTCCCGCCGCCGACCTCGACGCACGAGGGGCACGTCAGGCACGGCGTGGGGGTGGGGCCCTTCTCGCAGTTGAGCGCCCGGGCGAGGATCCGGGCGAAGGTGGTCTTGCCGACGCCGCGGGTGCCGGAAAACAGGTAGGCGTGGTGGATCTTCCCCGAGGTGATGGCGTTGGAGAGGGCGCGGGTGACGTGCCCCTGCCCGACGATCTCGTCGAACGTCTTCGGGCGCCACTTCCTCGCGAGCGCCTCGTAGGTCATCGGTTCCGCGTCCCTCCCAGCGAATTGAACGAGCGCTCCCGAAGCTGCGCCACCTCGGAGCGGGGGCTCCGTTCGTGGCTCGCCGTGCGGTGAACCCGCACGGCTGCGCTTTACCTCACTGCGCCCCCCTCCTGCGGCGGCTTCGCCGGTTCCGCGTTTTCG
>Ga0210044_10005447_pt1 | contig 17206 bp, 11 predicted proteins | sample CryGey13umfilter_2_FD_183959 | JGI IMG/M metagenome (GOLD analysis project Ga0210044, IMG submission 183959) | Groundwater microbial communities from aquifer in Utah, USA - Crystal Geyser 4/9/14 3 um filter (SPAdes) (version 2) | ecosystem: Environmental > Aquatic > Deep subsurface >... | reverse complement strand
CCGCCAATTCTGCGTCGAGTTGCGACAGCGCAGCATTTTCGCCGGCCAGACCCATGAGTACCTTCAGCGTATCGCGCAGACCGGCAAAAATTTGCGGCGTGTAAATAGGCTCGCCTGCCTGTTCTCTCAACCCGGCGGCGAGCGTCAGCAAATGTCCCGCCAGGTTGCCGCTGTCCACACTGGAAACATAAAGCGGATGGAGTGGTTGCAGCGTGCGGGTCTCATACCAATTGTAAAAGTGCCCGCGATACCGTTCGAGCCGCTGCATCGTGGCAAAGATGTCATGTGTGCGTCGAATCAGGCGTCCCGTCGATAGGTAGCCAAAATCGTGTGCTGCCAGATTAGCCAGCAGCGCCAAACCCATATTCGTCGGGGAGGTTCGCGTCGCGATCACCGGGTTTGGGTTTTCCTGAAAATTGTCCGGCGGCAGCCAATTTTCCTGTGCGGTGACAAAGGTGTCAAAAAAATGCCAGGTTCTGCGGGCGATGATTCGCAGAAAATTCAATTGCTCAGCGGTCAAATTTGTCTTGGCGGCAGCAATAGGTTTGCTGATCCACCATGCGATCCACGGCGAGACAAACCAGAGACCAAGAATCGGCAAGGCCCATGAAAGTTGAGTAGACTGCATAATGCCAAGGAATATTCCAGAAGCCAGCGCGACCACTGGCGCGATCCACATCCTGACATAAAAGCTGGCAAGGTCGGTGCGCGTTTCCAGTTCGGAATCACTCGATGTTTTCCAATCAAGCAACCGCTTGCGCGTCACCAGCAAACGCAGCAGCGTCTTGACTATGGCATCCATACTGATGAAGGCGTCGTAGGGTAGAAAGGCCAGCGTGATAAACATCTGTCCGACTTGGCGAGCGCCCGTATCAGCCACACCCTGCAAATGCATAGACCATGTCAGATCCCGCGACTTGCAAAATGCGCTGAACGCCGCCAACAATCCGGGGAAGGCGATGATAAAAACGACCAACAGCGCCCCCAGGCCGCCGAGTTGCGGAAACAGCAGCCATGCGCCCGGCAACAACAACACCAGCGCAACCGGGACGAGGCTGCGCCTCAGGTTGTCGAGTATCTTCCAGTGTGACAGCACGGAAAGCGGATTGGCAATGCGGCCGGTGTCAGAGCCTGGCACACGCGGCAACAGCCATTGTGTGATCTGCCAATCGCCTCGTATCCAGCGGTGACGTCTGTCGATATCGACGTTATATCGGGAAGGATAATCCTCAAAGAATGCCACGTCGCTCACCAGCGCTGAACGGGCATGACACGCTTCCAGCAGATCGTGGCTGAGTATGGTATTTTCCGGAAAGCGTCCGTGCATGGCTCGCTCGAAAGCGTCCACATCGTAAATGCCTTTCCCGATATATGAACCTTCCTGAAATATATCCTGATACACGTCTGACACTTCCCGCGTGTAAGGATCAATGCCCGCGTCGCTAGCAAAAAGCCGGACGAACCATGAACGTCGTGAACTCGGCAGACTGACACCGACACGAGGCTGCAGAATGCTGTAGCCTGCGGTGACAATTTCGCTTACCGCATCGAATACCGGATGGTTCAATGGATGGGCCATCGTGCCCACAAGCTGCCGGGCGACGTTGCGCGGAAGCTGGGTATCTGTGTCAAGCGTGATGACATACTTGATTGACGGCATGATGGCCGTCTCTCCCACCATCTCTGAAAAGCAGTCGCGGCAACCGCCACGCAGAAGCGCGTTGAACTCCATGAGCTTGCCCCGCTTGCGTTCGTAACCCATCCACCTGCCTTCTGCGGCGTTCCAGCGGCGCGGGCGATGAAGCAGAAAGAAAAACGTCTGGTTCGTGGAAGGATATTTATGGTTCAACATTTCGACACCGGCCACCGCCCGCTGAAGCAATACTGGATCCTCGGGCAGAATCTCTTCCACCGCGTCGCGAAAATCCGTCAGCAAGGCGAAGTGCAGGTGTTGATCTCGATTCGCGAGATAATGTATTTCCAAGGTTTCGATCAGGCGATCAATCCCAGTCAGGCTCGTGAGCATGGTGGGGATCACCACCATAGCCCGGCAGCTGGGCGTGATGCCGGAAGAATAATCCAGGCGCGGAAGCAGGCCGGGTTTCACCAGCAGTGTAGACAACCAGTTCATCAGCGTCACAGCCAGTTGGCTGGCGCAAAGGAGACCCACAAGAGTAAAGAAAACGAGTTTCCATCCGTGCACTGCCAGCGTCTCGGCCTGCTGCACAAACACGAACGTGGCGAGCAAAGTCAGCGCCAAAATACCGCCCACATAATATGTCAGCGGAAAACGTCGGATACTGCGTTCAATAATCGTGTCCCAGGGCCATCGTACATTCGCCGCACGCCCCAGCATGGCCTGGCCTTGGTCTACCAGATAGTAGCCCACATGTGCGGTTCGATCTTCATGCCCCTTTAGACGTGCGCCGTCTTCGGCCAGTTGCACCGCCTGGCGCGCAACCTCCGCTTCCGAAAACTGGCTGTACCGGGAGATGGCTTCGACCGAATGGCGATAGCGATCCCGAGTTTGAAAATCCATTTTTCTGTAAACGTCGGCAGGATCCGAGCGCAAAGTCTTCTCGACCAGGCTCATAGATTCCACGAACGTCTTCCAGTCCATTGCGCTCAGGAAACGAAGGCTGGCAATGCTGTGGCTGACGGAAACCCGGTCGGCTGCCTGATTTTGGCTTTCTTGTTGGACCAGATGCTCGACAGATGAACCTTGCTCAATGACCCGCTGTTCGAGCCAGCTTCGCGCGAGATGCAACACCGGACTTTGTCGCGACAAGCGCTGACTGAATTCCGCCACGAACGAACTGGACAGGGGAAGATCGGACTTCGCCATGTCAGCCACCACGATGACGAGGTGAGACGGGTCTTTCTCCGCCATATCCTGCAAACGATCGATCCACAGGGTCGCAAGATCGCAATCCGTCCGGGCGATAGTCAGCAGGGTAGCGACGCGCTGAAGATTTTCAATCAGCCCCAAGCGCAACATTATTGGAATGGCCCACAACTCGCCCAGCTTCAAGGAATCCACCGTTTGGTAAGCCGCGATGAAGGCACTGAGCGAACCCGCATCAATCTGCGCATCCGCATGCGAGATCAATTCGAGCGTAATATCGTAAACGCGCGGCAGTCCGGCGGATGGGCTGTTCAGGAGACGAGGCAACTCCCGGCTGTAGCCCTTGGGCAGATGCCGCCTGGCCATTTGAATCTGCTCTTCGACCAGGTAGAAGTTGTCGAGCAGCCATTCGCCTGCGGGTGTGATGCTTCTGCCTGGATGCAGAGCGAGGGTCGAGTGGTTAAAAGCTCTTAATGTATCCTCGTTTTGAACCAACCTGTCTAACAGACGGTTGGAACCCCATCGAGTGACAACCTGATGATAGTCCGCAAGCGCTTTGGCATGTCGCGCCAATTGCTCAACACTAAACAACTCGGCCCGCAATGGCGGCTCTACCGCTGGCGGACGCGGATGCATTTTCCTGATCATCCAGTTTTGCCAGCGTAACAATAGAGTCTGCATGTTGATATTACTTTTCCTCGTCCTCATCCTCGATTACCGCACTCAACCAACTCAGAATGAAACGCCATGTCAAAGCATGCCACCTGAAGCGACTTCCGATGTTACTCCTCATTGCCAACTACTTATGTGCGTTATCGCACCAACGATTGCATAATCAAGAAAAAATTTCCAACAATAAAATCAATAGGGTCAAACCCGAACGCCACTAAGTTAGAAGGCGTCAGCTTAACTAAAACAATAACTTAAAATAGTATTGGCGCGGGTTTCACAAAAGTCTGACCCTGCTAAAAAGGCTTAACTTAGTAGCATTCGGGTCATACCCTGAGGTACAACAGCGGATTGTCGTAGAGATAACTGGCCGACCGACAGAGAGTTGGCGGCGCGCCAGTGGGCGTCCATCTTGTAGAGAAATTCAGTCGTGAGCGTGTTGGTTTTCGAAGCTTAAATTTCCTGTGTGAGCCGAGATTAAGGACACAGAAGATTAAGCATGGTTTTTCATTTCATGGTTACTAGTACACTCCATCGGCTACTCTAGCAACCTATCAAGCAATTCATTCATACGTTTGCATTTACGTCGAGTCCGACGATTCGGCACACGGAGCGTGCAATCGTCAGTTCTTCGTCCGTGCGTATAACGCGTACGACAACCCGACCGCTCATTGCAGAAATCACACCCTCGTTCGCCATGTTTTGTTTTTCTTCGATTTCTATTCCAAGAAACTCCAGGCCTGCGCAGATTCGCGCTCGAATCACCGGCGCGTTCTCACCGATCCCACCGGAGAATACTAGTGTGTCCAGTCCACCCAACGCTGCGGCATACGCACCGATCCATTTCTTGATCTGGTAACAGAACATCGCGACCGCTTCAGCCGCACGCACATCATGTGCCTCGCTCTCCAGCAAGTCGCGCATATCGGAACTAGTCTCCGACACACCAAGCAGCCCGGATTGAGAGTTGACCATCTCATTGAATTGCTTTGTGCTCATTTTTTCGGTGCACGCCAGATACCAAACCAGTCCTGGATCCAGGTCGCCGGAGCGGGTACTCATCGGCACCCCGGCGGTCGGGGTGAAACTCATGCTGGTGTCCATGGGCTTGCCGTCGCTTACTGCCGCCAAGCTCGCGCCATTACCAAGATGGGCGAGAACCACGCGTCCCGTTGTTGCTGTCATATCGCCGAGTCGTGCGAGTTCCGCCATGAGGAATTCATATGACAAGCCGTGAAACCCATAACGCCGCACCCCTTGTGCTTCAAAGCGGCGCGGGATCGGCAACATCTGTGCCACGCGCGGCAGATTATGATGAAAAGCCGTGTCGAAGCACGCCACTTGCGGCAGGTCAGGGAAACGGCGATGAAATGCCTCGGTCAACAGGATCTCCTGTGGCAAATGCTCGGGGGCGAATGAACTGAGCCGGTGCAACTCCTCAACCATTTCCGAAGTGATACGCTGCGACTCGCTGTACTTCGGCCCGCCATGCACCACGCGATGACCCACTGCGGACAATGCATTTTGCTCGCCGTATTCCTCGATCCAGTCCATTAGCACTTCAACTGCCATCTTGTGATCCGGCGCCGTCACCAACCGCGAGAAATTGTCCGCCTGGTTCAAACCTTTCACCCGCAAGCTGGCCTCCGGCAGTCCGATTCGCTCTATCCCGCCTTCCAGAATCCGTTGGAAAGAATTTCCAGCCTCGAACAGAGCAAACTTGATGCTCGACGAACCGCCGTTGATCGTCAGGATACGCGGATTACTTGAATTCATGGACGACTCCTTCATCATTCTGCAATCCGAACACAGTCAGCTTCACGCATGTGAATCTGTAACTCAGTGCGCATAATACTTCGAATCCAAATACCTTCCACAATCTGGACGAACATCGGGGTGATTTTCGCTAGCAGCCTGTATTTGGTGTGCCATGAACGTCATCGCTATTTCCCCAAGTTTCAATTGGTAATTGATTTTATTTTCAGAGAGTTTGATTCCTTGCGTTCCCCGAACGGTAGCAAAACTGGAGGGTGAAATGAACTAAATTCATACTGTTTGTTGTTGACGGTGCTGCTACACCCGCAATCTTGGGTTGCCGTGCTGTTTCAGGAAGTGAATATCGAGGACTTCCGGTTGAAACTTCCCTGAAAGCAAGTCCGGTAAGTTCCATGCGCAGCCCTTGTATGCCCCTTTGATAGAGGTTTGATCAGGTTGACATTGGCTATCACCGGCAAGACGCCCCTGCCACGGTAGCGTTTGACATCGCCATCACGCAGCTCAACCGCCTCACGACTGCCGGTCGAGGCTCCAGAAGGCATGGGGGTGCAGGTGCCGTCCTGAAGTTCACACTCCACTTTCACGGTAGGATTACCTCGGGAATCGAGAACCTCCCGGCTGACCAGTGACTGAATATCGATGCAACGATTCATTATGACTTGGCTTTGCGTAACGCCCAACCGATGGCGACTAGCGCCCAGCCATCGAAAAACAGGCTGATCCCGATATACAGACCCACCAGCCACAGGGAAGTCGATGGCCACCCGATCAGGAACAGCAAGGCCATCAGGAACGAAAGGACGCCATTGAACATCATCCAGCCCCAGCCTTTGGCAGGGTGGATCGTCTGGGCGAGCGCGAAGCTGCCATAGGCATCCAGCAATAGATAAATGGCCAGTAACAAGCCCACTGCCGCCACGCCGGATGCGGGATAGACGAGCATAAGACCGCCCGTGATGGACAACAGGGCCGGTTTGAGCCAGTCCATGACGTGCGTCGGATTGTGTTTGTAGGTGTGAACAGCCCATATGGCGCCGCCGGCAAGCAACAGCCAGGCAACAAAGAGCGCGGTACCGAGGGATATCACCCCCGGCAGGACAATACCCACCATCCCCAGCACGATCAGAAATACCCCCGTGATCAAGGTATAGGGTCCGAATTTATCGAGGGTTTTTTGATTAATGGGCAGGATGTTCATTTTTTCCCTTTATTCAAGCTTGGAAGTGACTCAACCGTGTTCTGCCGACATGACGTTTTCATTATTTGTGACGATTCTGACGCGCTGTTTCATGATGCGTTTCTTCGGCAACCGGTTTTACGATTTAGGCTTGATGGACAAACACTTTTCCACCTCCAATACATGCGGGTGGTGGCGAGTACCGAGTCCGGATTGAGGCTCATGGCATCGCCCTCGCTTTTTCGCCCCGCGCCTGCAAATCCTTGATCTTATCGGGGTCGAGGCCGTCAAGTGCCACATGCAGTGCCTGCCAGGCGTTATTGTGCTCAAGTACATAAACGATAAGCCTCTGCGGTAACGGCAAAGCCGTTGGGGACGCGGACACCCATAGCCGTCAGGTTTTGGCACATCTCCCCCCAGCGAGGCGTTCTTGCCGCCGACCAGCGGTATATCGTCGATGCCAATCTCGTTGAACCTCCGAATGTATGAGCCCTTGTTCATGTTTTTCTCCCTGATGAAATTGCGGCATCCATGATCAACGTAGCTTGCTATGCACTTCATTCAGCATCTCCATCTGAATCTGCTGAATTTCCATGAAACGGCGCATCTCCTGATGCAGTATCTGATCGACCTTTTCACTGATGATGCGGACTTCCATTTCGGATTTTAGATTCACCTGATAGTCGTTTTCCGCACGGATGCGGTCGCGGTCTTCCTGCCGGTTTTGACTCATGAGGATGATCGGGGCTTGTATCGCGGCCAACAGCGACAACATTAGATTGAGAAAAATGAAAGGGTAGGGGTCAAGAGGTCGGATAAACACAAGCACCGTGTTGGTGAGTATCCAGGCAGCAAAAAAGATAAAAAACCAGATGATGAACGTCCAGCTGCCGCCAAAGGCTGACACCTTGTCGGCGATGCGGTCACCCAACGTCAGGGTTCTTTCATATTCCTCATTGGTGTTTGCAGAAAGCAATGCATTGTCCTGCAGGCTCTTGACGACCTCCTGCTCCAGCTCATCAAGCTCACCCAGATCCTTCTCCATCAACTGCTGGACATACGCGGTACGGTATCGGTTAAGGCAGCCGAAACAGATATAACCTCCATTATCCCAACCAGCATGATTCTCGAAAATCATATCCAGCACACCGCCACGCACCATGCTGGCAGGCAGCAATTGACTCAACACCATGCTCTGATGGCAGACCTGGCAGGCGCCGTCAGTGGTTTGGTCTTTATTCGCCTTCTTCATTTATTGATCCTTGGACGCATCAAAAAGATTGCCCCGAGGCGTATCAAGCAACCGAGACAAGGTTTCCAGAAAACGCGCCACCTCTGCGCCAAACGCCACCTGGTAATCGCAGCTCAGGGTGAATTCGGCCTTACCCTCCTGTGTGGCGCACAGCGAGAAAATCGAGGCGGCTCCCGGCAATCATTTTTTGCGCTGTCTCACTCTTCCAACTCCATCCGCGAGTGGTATACACCCCTCTGTGCAGCACCATTCAACCTGGCCCGCTGCAGCAGGGCATGCTGGGCCGTGGCGATGTTCTCCGCCTTGCCCTGCCAGGCTTGCAATACCGGCTGTTGCAGGGCGCGACCATAGGAAAATGAAAGCAACCAAGGTGCATCGGGAAAACCGGCATTCATGGCATTGAGGTTGGCCGTTGCCTGTTCCGGACTCAGGCCACCAGAGAGAAAGTTAATGCTCGGCACAGCCGCCGGTACAGTACGCCGGAACACCCGCAGGGTCGCCGCAGCTATTTCTTCGGCGCCGGATCTGGTCGGATGAGTCTTGCCCGGCAGCACCATGTTGGGTTTTAAAATGATGTGCTCCAGCACAACATGATGGCGGTGCAGGGCATGAAAAATTTCCTTCTGCACCGCTTCGGTCACCTCGGCGCAGCGGGCCATACTATGATCGCCATCGATTAACACCTCCGGCTCGACGATGGGCACAATGCCCTGTTCCTGGCTTACTGCCGCATAACGCGCCAGCATCTCGGCGTTGGCGCTAATGCCCAGATGCGTGGGATTAAGATCGCTTATCTGGTAAACCTCTCGCCACTTGGCGAAACGCGCGCCCTGGCTTTTATATTGCTGCAAACGTTCCCTTAAGCCGTCCAGTCCATAGGTAATAAGATCGCCGGGCGACAGTGCCAGCGAATCTTTGCCCTTGTCCACCTTGATACCGGGGACAATGCCGCGCCCCCCCAGCACCTCGGGCAAAAGAGTTCCATCATCACTGGTCTGAATCAGTGTCTCCTCGAATTGGATCACGCCGCTGATATATTCCTCAATCCCGGGAGCGCTAAGCAGCAGGGCGCGGTAGGCGCGGCGGCTCTCCTCAGTGGATTCAACATCAATCGCTGCAAAGCGTTTAGCAATGGTCGGCTGGCTCTCGTCGGCTGCGAGAATGCCCTTACCAGGTTGCACCATCTGTTCGATGGTGGCTTGGAGTTCGTCTGCAATGGTCATGATTCATCTCCTGTGATGGATGTAGTAATGGCTGATACACCATCACTGCCCCAGTGCTGGTGCAATAATACGGCAATGGCGGCGGAGATCAGGCGAGCGGCGGGCGGGTCGGAGCGGGAGGTGAGCATCAGCGGCACCCTGGCACCGATCACGATGCCGGCCAAGGTTGCATCGGCGAGATATTCCAGATTCTTGGCGAGGATGTTACCGGCATCCAGATCTGGCGCCAGCATAATGTCTACATCTCCGGCCACGGTGCTGTTGATCTGTTTGATTCTGGCCGCGTCGCGCGAAATGGCGATATCAAAGGCCAGCGGGCCGTCCACCTCAGCATGAGTGATCTGGCCGCGTTGGGCCATCTTGCTGAGACAAGCGGCGTCCAGCGTGGAAGGGATGCTCGGTTTGACCAGCTCTATCGCCGACAGCGCTGCCGCTTTCGGCCTGTCCACACCCAGAATGCGCACCAGATCGATCGCGTTTTGCAGGATCGCCGCCTTGGTGGCGAGATCCGGCGCAATATTAATGGCAGCGTCGGTGATGAACAGAAGCTTGTGGTAACTGGGAAGATCGGCGATGAAGACATGGCTGACGCGGCGCGCCGTGCGCAACTGGCGCAACACCGGCCGCATCAGTTCATCGGTGTGTATCCAGCCTTTGACCAGGGCTGATGCCTTGCCTTCCAGCACCAGTTGCACGCCCGCCTCGGCTGCTTGCGAAGCGGGTCCCATATCGAGGATAGGGAAACGGTCGACTGGACAGCCCAGTTGCCGGCACACGGCCTCGATCTGCGGCCGCGGCCCCAGCAGCACCGGCTCGATCAAACCGTAATCGCTGGCCTCCACTACCCCTGCCAGCACATGGGCCTCCTGCGCATCCACCACAGCCACCTGCAATGGAGGATGGTTGCGTGCCCGCTCAAGAATTCCGGCGAGGCGGGGCGGCAATGGTGTCAACTCATTCATGGCGCTTCATCCTCTCTGCCGCCAGTGTGGCTCGCACGGCCATAACAGTGCATGGTGAGATGGAATAACTCGCCTCGGCAACGGCCTCCAGCGGCAGTCCTGCCCACACCAGCAGCGCTGCTTCGCCGATCACCAGTTCGTCGTATTCGTTATCCATAACCAATGCATAGTTAATTATTCCAAAAGACAGTCTCTATCCTTACTGGTTCACCTCAGATGAATCTTACTCCCTGCAGAAAATAACGCCCGTTTTTTAGCTCGTGACGTCATTCATGACAGACGCTTTATCCATTACTCAAATATTGAATATCTCATTCAATGCAGGCATGACATTACAATACCTTCCAGATGGGTTGCAAACTGACGCATGATTTCTACTTCACCATGAACCATGGTGGTTTTATGTCTCTAAACCATTTTCAGCTCCACTTAACAAACCATTCTTAATCAACGAGATCAATTAATTGATCATAAATTATGACGAAAACGAACCAGTTGAACTAGCAGAGACGGTACAAAATGTAAAAAATTTTTACACAAGCAAGCGTGTTGCAGATAATCTGCTGAGTGAAAACACTCTGCACGAATCTTCATGGTGCTGTTTCTGGAACAATCACCGCTGCCATAGAATGTGAGCTGTTTCCAACGGTACCGACACACCGGAAAAATATGGAATTATTCGCGCGGTAAAGTCTGTCGCTGGTCGGGTTGCCGACACTGCCCCACTATATAGGTACCCGCCAACCGAATATGCCAGCTGGCTAATGCGCGTCATTTCTTGCAGTATCGGACTGCCTTCATTGATGCCATCGGCATATAGCTCGACTCGCACGGAATTCGAATCGAGGTCATTGAGGTAGACCTGCACTTCAAATATGTGTTGTTTTTCGTTTGTCTCAACCTTCACTTCGCCGAAGCGTAGTGCGGCCCAGTTTTGACCCAGATCGTGACGCCACTTGACTATCTCCACGCCCATTGTGCCTTTATCGATCATGCGCTTACGGTAGGCTGAGGCAGCAGGGAGGTAGTGTTGTTCGGTATATTCGCGCACAGTACGGTTTGTAGAAAAGTGCGGCGTTAAGCGCGCCATACTTTCCCGCATTCGCGCTACCCAAGCGGTGGGAATCCCCTCCTGGTCGCGGTTATAGAACTCCGGAATAACTTCATGTTCAAGCAGGTCATAAAGTGCTTCCGCTTCAGTCGCGTCCCAAGCCGGATCATCGCCGTGTTCTTTGCCGTCCCCCAATGCCCATCCTACTTCCGGCGTGTATGCTTCGGCCCACCAACCGTCTAATTCGGACAGGTTGATTCCTCCATTGACGAGCACCTTCATACCGCTTGTTCCGCTTGCCTCCCACGGTCGTCTGGGCGTATTGATCCACACATCCACACCTTGCACCAAACGCTCAGCTACCAGCATATCGTAATCGGCCAAGAAAACTACCGGTGGATGTGACGCGCCCTGACCAATGAACTGCGTCCATTTCTGAATCAGTGCGCGACCTGCCTGGTCCGCCGGATGTGCCTTACCTGCCAAGATAATTTGTACCGGACGTTGGGGATTATTAGTGAGTATGTGCAGCAGCCGATTTAGATCATGCAACAATAAATCCGGTCTCTTGTAGGTCGCGAAGCGTCGTGCAAAGCCAAGCGTCAAGGTATTCGGGTCTAGCAGATGCTTCGCCCTGTCAACCACCTGGGTAGACTCACCGGATGCGGCCAGTTGCCGACTTAATCGTTCGCGTGCATATTCGATGAGAGATTTGCGGCTGTCGGTGCGTAGTTGCCAGAGCTTTGCGTCGGGAATGTCGCGTATCTCCTGTTCCATGGTTTCTGTCGGCCTTAGCCAGCGATCCTTCCCACAAACATTTGTCCAAAGTTCATCGGCCGCTGCGGAGTCCCAGGTGGGTACATGAACACCGTTGGTTACGTGTCCGACTGGCACTTCGTCCAGCGGCCAGCTTGGAAAAAGTGGCGCAAAGAGGTGTCGGCTCACTCTGCCATGCAGACGGCTCACGCCATTCACGGCTTCGCTCCCACGAATTGCCAAATAGGCCATATTGAAATTTTCTGACGAGTCGTTCGGGTTCAGACGACCAAGCGCAAGCAAATCTTGGAGGGTTATTCCGAGCTGCTGTTCAGCATAATTCTTCAGGTATTGCTCAATCAGATCCGGAGCGAAGCGGTCAAAACCGGCGGTTACCGCCGTGTGAGTAGTGAAGAGATTGCCCGCTCGCGTAACGGCTAGTGCGACTTCGAACGGTTGCCCGGACGATTTCATGAAACTCCGCGCCCGTTCCAGAATGGCGAAAGCCGCATGCCCCTCGTTCAGATGACAGACTTCAGGCTCAATACCGAGTGCAGCCAGCAACCGCCACCCACCAATACCGAGCAGTAACTCCTGCTTGAGGCGCAACTCCGGCCCACCCCCATAAAGCTCGCTAGTAATGCCGCGATGCGCGGGGTAATTCGCTGCATCATTGCTATCCAGCAGGTACAGCTTTACTCTGCCGACCTGAACCTGCCAGGTGCGTAACCAGACCGAATAGCCTGGTAATGCAATCTCTAATCGCAACCACTCACCATTGGGGTGACGCAACGGCGTGATTGGCAACTGTCCGGGTTCGTTAAATGGATAAAGAGCTTGTTGCATACCATTATTGTCTATCACTTGGCGAAAATAGCCTTGTTGGTAAAGCAGCCCCACGCCGATGACCGGCACACCTAAATCGCTGGCAGCCTTGAGCTGATCACCGGCCACATTACCAAGCCCGCCTGAGTAGATGGGAAGAGCTTCGCTCAACATAAATTCCATGCAGAAATATGCGACACAGCTCAGGGTGGGTTGCGGATATGTTTGCTGAAACCAAGCGGGCACATCTGCAGAAGCTCGCCTGGCTTGCACCAATTCATCAATTTTTTTGCAGAAGGTGGGATCGGCTAAATCGCAAACAAATTTGTTGCACGGGAGCGTTTGCAAGACAACCCAGGGATTATGAGTTATATCCCAAAGCTCGGGATTAAGATGCCGCCATATTGAGTCAGCACCGTGGCTCCATGATGAACGCATGTCCAATGCAAGCTCGACCAGCGCATCAAATCCTTCTAAATTCTTGCATGGATGGCTTTCCATCGGATGGCTGAGATCGGCTTCTTCTTTCATGTGTTCTTTTCCAAGGGCAACAGTTAGGATATATGGATTGATCAGCCCAGTTTCACTTTTCCAATTCGGAACTATATTTACCACAGCTCGCCCAGCCATTCAGCTGGGCGCGATGGTAAAGCACCTGTTGGGCAGACCCATTTTCCGCCTTGCCCGCCCAAGCTTGTAAAGAGGGCCGCTGCAAGGCGCATGCATACGAGAACGACAATGCCCAAGGTGCATTGGGCAACAGAATATTAATAGCGTTCAGGTTGGCCGTCACTTCCTCGGGTGACTGGCCTCCAGACAGGAAATTTATGCTGGGCACTGCCGCAGGTAGTGCCCAGCTAATAAATTTCTCAATACCTGGCGTAGTAAACAGAAGTGAGCTATAGCTACCTGCAATTCGTCTTTAGTGCTGCGGCTCATTATGGGGTATCGTTGACTGGGAAAATAGCTGGCCGATTTCCGCTTCGGCTTCATACCAGTCATTTTCCGGATTACCGTCGACGTAGCTGCGCGTCTGGGCTCGTCTGTATGCCGCTTCAGCGATCATTTGATGACGCTGCTCAGGGGTGAAATCCATATTTTTTTCATTCGGAGTGGCTTCCAGCTTGGATTCCAAGGAATTAGCCGGAGATACGGAGTTTTTATGTGAGTGCAATATATCTTTCATGTCGTTATCCTTTCAGTAGAGTAATCCGCAATTAAGTAACGGAGATTCATACTAGGCGGATAACTAAAACCATTCTGTTCGGTATCGAACATATCTGGTTTGCCAATGGCATTTATCTCATACTGTCAACTTCGGTTCACTTACTAGCATTTCTGACAATAACCAGTGCTATCCGCCTTTAAGTTGCTACGGCATCCTTTGCCAGAGCATCGCTGATGATGGTTTGAGCTTCTGTCAAAATGAGTTGTAAATGATCAGCTCCACGAAAGCTCTCGGCATAAATTTTGTAGATGTTTTCTGTGCCGGACGGACGCGCTGCAAACCATCCATTTTCTGCAACGACCTTCAGTCCACCGATGGACGCGCCATTACTTGGTGCTTGAGTCAGGATGGTCTGAATTTTTTCGCCAGCCAGATCTGTGGAGTGAATCTGCTGTGGCGAGAGTTTCGCCAGCATTTGCTTTTGTGCTGGCGTAGCCGGTGCGTCAATACGTTCGAAAACAGGTTCGCCGAATTCATGTGCTAATTCGCTGTATATTTCGCCGGGATCACGGTTCATGCGCGCGGTAATTTCTGCCGACAGCAACGCCAAAATGATGCCATCCTTGTCGGTTGTCCAGACAGATCCATCGGTTCGAAGAAAAGACGCACCGGCACTTTCTTCTCCGCCAAAACCAAGTGAACCATCGAACAAGCCATCCACAAACCACTTGAAGCCGACGGGCACCTCGTAGAGCTTGCGACCAAGCTTAGTGGCAATGCGGTCTATCATCTGGCTACTTACTACCGTCTTTCCAACTGCCGCTGACTCGCTCCATTGCGGTCGGTGCTGAAAAAGATAGTTAATAGCGACAGAAAGATAATGATTCGGCGGCAGCAGACCTGTGCCCCGGGTGACGATGCCATGCCGATCGTGATCAGTGTCGCAGGCAAAAGCAATGTCGAAGCGATCTTTAAGACCTATCAACCCTTGCATGGCGTAAGGAGAGGATGGATCCATGCGGACTTGGCCATCCCAATCGACAGTCATGAAGCGGAAAGTCGGATCGATGACTTTGTTCACAACCGTGAGATCCAGGCTATAACGCTGGGCAATCGCAGGCCAGTAGTGAACGCCAGCGCCGCCAAGCGGATCCACGCCCATGTTAATGTTTGCATCGCGAATTGCGTTCATATCGATCACGCTACCGAGATCGTTTACATAAGCATTCAGATAGTCGTACCGGTGAGTCGTGGAAGCACGCAGAGCCTGTTGGAAGGGAATTCGTTTCACGCCTTTGAGGTCGTCTTTGAGAAACTCATTGGCCCTGGTCTCAATCCAGGCTGTGATAGCATTTTCTGCGGGTCCGCCATTGGGCGGGTTGTACTTGAACCCGCCGTCCTGGGGTGGATTGTGCGAAGGCGTAATGACTATGCCGTCCGCCAATCCTTTTTCGCGCCCGCGGTTGTAAACGAGTATCGCGTAAGAAATCACCGGGGTTGGAGTATATTCGTCATTCTCCGCAATCATCACCTCAATACGATTTGCCGCCAGCACTTCCAGTGCGCTGGCGAACGCTGGCATGGATAATGCGTGCGTGTCTATGCCGAGAAATAACGGACCATTGATACCCTGCTGCTCGCGGTACTGGCAAATGGCCTGACAAATAGCAAGTACATGCCATTCATTGAAGCTCGTTGCTAACGCTGAACCACGATGTCCTGAAGTGCCGAACGTGACCTTTTGGGCAGGCACAGATGGATCGGGTATTTCCGTGAAGTAGGCGGTAACAAGTTTGGGCATGTCTACCAGCGCCGATAGTCCAACAGGTTTGCCTGCCAAGGGATTTATTTTTGTTTTCGTATCTTCAATGTTTTTCATTTGGTGCCTTCTGTACTGAATAAATTCCGCTAACGTGGCAATCCAATGGGATCCATACTCACTTTTTCAAAATGTTGCGCGTGATTTGCGCTCTTGCAGCCGCCACAACATGAGCAGGCTCAAAGCCGAAATGCTGCTCGACAACCTTTGTTGGCGCAGACAGCCCGAAGGTGCGCAGACCTAGGATGGCGCCATCGAATCCGGTATAGCGTTCCCAACCAAAAATGGATGCCTCTTCGACTGCGACCCGCACCGTGATCGCGGGCGGTAACACACTGTCGCGGTATTCCCGGCTTTGATTCTCGAACAATATGCCGTTGGGGCTGCACCCATCGGCGTGCCCAGATGGCCTGATTGCGCTTTTTCCCACGGCATCAATGGAAAGTGTGCGAATAGTGTTAATGCAAAGCTGGTCGAGTTGAGTTTGTTCGATCATGACTTACTCCATGTCCAATGACTCTTACAACGTTCAGCTGCAATGAGCATAATCGTCCAGCATTGTAGTGACAGATTAACTCTTGTAGCCTTCTTTACTTGATCGCGCAGGGCAATGTGCAGCAGGCTTAATTACCCTTTGTCAACATGTCACTTTTTGATTTGATGCAAGCCATCAGGTCGACCCAAGACTTGGTAAAAGCTTCGGTGCCTTCGCGCTGAAGGTCAGCGGCTAGCAATTCATCGTTAATGCCTTCTTCAGTGAATTCGTCGAGTACGCTTTCGGCATAGCCGCCATCAACCGGCAGGGCACCATTCACTTTGCCATGATCGGCAAAAGCCAGTAGCGTCTTCTCGGGTATGGTATTGATGGTGTCGGGTGCCGCGAGCGCTTCGACGTAAAGAATGTCAGATGCATCAGGATCTTTGGTGCCGGTGCTGGCCCAGAGCAGACGTTGCGGCCGGGCTCCGGAATGGGCCAGCTTCTGCCAACGCGGTGATGCAAGCAAGTCGCGATAGGCTTTGTAGGTGCGCATGGCGATTGCAATACCTAGGCGATTGCTTAGTCCAGGCTGAATCTTTTCCTTGATAGCGACGTCCCAGCGGCTGACAAAAAGTGAGGCTACGGAATTAACTACAGGATCAAGGCCGCTGGCGATGCGTCGTTCTATACCGCGCATATACGCTTCAGCTGCTGCGATGTAATGCTCGTGCGAGAACAGCAACGTGACATTGATCGGTACGCCCGCAAAAATGGCCTCTTCAATCGCAGGGATACCTGCACGGGTGCCTGGAATCTTGATGAACAGATTGGGACGTTTTGCTTGCGCATGAAGCTGTATCGCTGCATTGACGGTGCCGCTCGTATCGTCGGCCAGCAAAGGCGAAACTTCCAGCGATACCCATCCATCAACCCCGCCAGTGGCATCGTGAATCGGACGAAAGAGATCGGCCGCCTGGGTTAAATCCTCCAATGCCAGCTCAAGGAACAGGGCTTCGCCTGATTTACCCGCTAGTGTTTTTTGTCGGATTGACTCATCATAGAAATCGCCCTTATTAATGGCGTTATCAAAAATTGTGGGGTTAGAAGTAAGCCCCGTTACAGATAATTCGTCAATATAGCGGCGTAATGTGCCGCTGGTCAGAAGATCGCGAGTGATGTTGTCGAGCCAAAGTCGCTGACCAAGA
>Ga0210044_10005439_pt1 | contig 17226 bp, 21 predicted proteins | sample CryGey13umfilter_2_FD_183959 | JGI IMG/M metagenome (GOLD analysis project Ga0210044, IMG submission 183959) | Groundwater microbial communities from aquifer in Utah, USA - Crystal Geyser 4/9/14 3 um filter (SPAdes) (version 2) | ecosystem: Environmental > Aquatic > Deep subsurface >... | reverse complement strand
AACTAAATGGAGCACGACGTTGCTGCTCTTTCATTGCATGAATCATGGTAAGGGAGTCTTTCCCGCCGCTGAGTCCAACTAAAACTTTATCGCCCTCTTCTATCAGTCCAAACTCAGCATTTGTTCTGCCAAGCTTTGACATGATTTTTTTTGAAAGTTTAACCGACAATCTTATCAACCATTTTCATTACAAATTCTGCACTTTCAACTGCACTTTTTTCAAGAAACTCGTCAAAAGAAAAACTTGCGTCCATATCAGCCGCATCACTTATTGCACGAAGAACAAAAAATGGAATATTCAAGGCGTTACAGACAACTGCAACACTTGCACCTTCCATCTCCAGTGCATCGGCTTTAAAAGTATCAGCAATCCAGTTTTTTTTCTCTTCGTTTGCAACGAACTGGTCGCCAGTGGCAATAATTCCTTCTTGCACAGATTTATCCATCTCTTTTGCTACTTCTTTACTCATCTCTATCATTTTCGCATCTGCTTCAACATAAACAGAGCCTTCTGGAACATATCCAAAAGGATGACCAAAAGCGGTAATATCCAAATCATGCTGTGCTAATTTAGTTGCAACAATTAAGTCACCTACTTTAAGTGACGACGAAATTGCTCCGGCAACACCGGAAAAAAGAAGCCTATCAGCCCCAAAATGCTGTATCATAGTAGATGCTGTTAGCGTTGAGAAAACTTTTCCGATTTTAGAGTATGCGATTACTAAATCTACACCTTTGTAAGTTGCTTCGTAAAATTTATTATTAGCATACTCGGTAGTTTTATACTCACCTAGTTTTTCTAAAATTGGGGCTACTTCTTCAGGCATTGCACCCATTATCGCTATTTTCATATTATTAAAATCCTATATATTAAATGTTTTTATTAAAGTATCGTAATGTGGTAATTTATGTATAATTTCTGAAGTTTTATCAACAATGCAACTCCCACCCCAAAAACCAAGTCCATCTTCAAAACCTACACGATTTACAAAAATAACTTTTGCACTACACTCTTTGGCAATTGTTTTTATTATTTTATACCAATCATCTTCTATCTTTAGCCCACTATCGCTAAAACCACGAGCCGGCGAGGCAACAAGAGCAATTATGTAGTCTGGATTTTCTTTTATTAAATCTTTATGAACGCTCTCATGCCATAAATCTTCACAAACCAGCATAGATATTTTACCGTGCTTACTTATAAAACTCTCAAAAATATTTCCAGCCTCAAAATATCTAGCTTCTTCAAACATGCCATAATTTGGTAAATGTACTTTATTATGCTGAGAGAGTAGTTTTGAATCACTAAAATACAATGCAGAATTTCTAAAGACATCACCATCTCTTAAAGCTCCGCCAACAACAATATCCACATGCCGGCTTAGTTTAGATAATACTTCCAATTCATCTATTGTCCAGGCATCTTCAAAGAGCTTATCTTGCAACATATAACCGTTTAAAGAGAGCTCAGGAAAAACTATTAAATCACTGTCAGCCTTGAACTCATTTATGATTGAAATAATATATTCTAAATTAGAACGATTTAATTTTGGTGATATCTGAGCTAATGTAACTTTCATTCTAGTTGCAAACTTCTTCAACTACCTTCGCTAAAGATGCCATATCTGAAATATTTAAGGTTACAAGGTCTTTGACAATTCTACGATTAAGACCTTTTAATACTACCCCATTTCCAAACTCAATAGCCATGTCAACATCTTGAGCAATAGCCAAAATAGATTGTTTATATTTTACTGGTTTAACAAGTTGAAGTTTTAGTAATGAAATAGCCTCTTCTTTTGTGTTGTATGGTTTAGTAGTAACGTTAGATATTACAGGAGCTTCAAACTTATTTTTAACCATACTAGACATTATCTCAGCTAATGGTTCTTGTGCTGGAGCTAATATCTCACAATGAGAGGCCACTGACATATCTAGAAGAATCGCTCTTTTAGCCCCGGTATCTTTAAAAGTTTGCTCTAATGAAGCTAAATCGGCTTTCATTCCAGCGACAACTAGTTGACCATCTTGATTATAGTTCGCCGGCCAGACTTTTTTGCCGGCGGTTTGAGCATCTTCACAAACTTCTTCAACTGCTTTATCATCGAGTCCAACAATTGCCATCATTCCGGCTTCTATTTTCTCACAAGCCGATTGCATAAGCAACCCACGCTTATGAACTAATTCAACTGCATCTACATAATCAATCGAACCACTAGCGCATAAAGCAGAGAACTCACCGAGAGAATGACCTAGGAACAATTCAGCCTTAATATTTGGACATGCTTCTTTAAAAAGTTTATATGCAATCATTTGCACAAGTAAAATAGCAGGTTGAGTATAAGCTGTTTGACCAAGTTTATCATTTTCTTCAAAAATCAATTCTTTAAAATCAACGCCTATTCTTTCGCCGGCTTTTTCAAACATCTCACGTGCTATTTCACTATTATCATAAAAATCTTTGCCCATGCCCATGGCTTGAGAACCTTGACCTGAAAATATCATTGCAATTTTTTTCATTTAATTCCTTTTATAAATACTTTTTATTATCAGATATTTTTTTTCTTAGTGTATTTCTATTTAAACCGAGTTTATCAGCAAGTTGAAGCTGTGATTTATACTTATTAATTCCTGCTTTTATTAATGGCACTTCATAAAGGTATAAAAAATTTCTATAGTCGCTATTTGAACCTAACTTGTTAGATAAATAATTTTCAATAATGTGCATAAGTTCAACATCTTTAATATCTTGTAAAAGATAATTAACCATAACCTGTCTTCTTAAAGAGTTTGCATTTTCACTCAAGTCATGTTTGAAATCTTTAATATTAAACTCTTCTCCACCGACAAATAACAAAGATGCTTCTTTTACAAATATATCAACTAACAAAGCGACATCTTCTAATCTTTCTCGTAGTGGTGGTATATTAAATTTAACACTAAACAAATCATCTATTTTTTCATAATCAAATGAACTTTTTGCTGTTGCAATAACTCTAACTCCATTTAAATTAATACTTTCAATAACTGTTTTAATATTTGGTGAGTTTTCAAAATTTGTGATAATGATTTCTCTAGTACTTTCAAGAGTAGACAGTAAGTTGTTAAAATCAGACGCATCAATAACTGGAGCATCTGGAAGTATATAAGCAGCAAGACTACTTTTACCAACACCTCTCTCTCCAGTGATAAGAGAGTTAATACTTAGTGTTTTTAAAAGAGTTGCTGTTCTAAATGCTTCTTTGGAAGATTCAGAAGCAGTTACAAAATTAGTGACATCCACAGCCGCTGCCGCCACCTGTACCACAACACTCTTCATCATCTTTCATATTTTCAGTAGGAATCCCTGTAAGTATTTCTTCAGCAGATGCATCTCTTACATTATTTACAGTTACGGTAAACATTAATTCTTTACCTGCTAAAGGATGGTTAAAGTCTATAACTACAGTATCTTCATTTATTTCCATCACAGTAACTTGCACAGTACCACCATCTTCACCTTGACCATATAAAGTCATGCCAAGTTCTAAATCTATTCCAGCAAATTGGTCTTTAGGTACTTCTTGCTTTGCATCCGGGTTATGAGTTCCATAAGCATCTTCAGGAGCTACTAATACATCACCTTTTTCACCAATAGCCATATTGACTATTCCATTTTCTAAGCCAGTGATTATTTGACCTTTGCCAAACATAAATATTAAAGGTTCTGCACCGACATTGCTATCTACGATTTTGTCACCATCACGAACTTCATATTCGATTGATACTATTTGATTTGCTTCTATTGCCATTTTTATAAGCCTTTTAATTTATTTTTTTGAAGTTTAACATAAATTTCTATAATGCTACTGAAAATATCTCAGACTAATTCATAGAACTAAGATATTTTTTAGCACTAATCGCATATTTAGTATTAGGATATTTTGCAACGATTGCATTATAAAAAGTCTTTGCATTATTCTTATCACCTGTATTTTCCATAGAAACAGCTGTATGAAGCATAAGAGTAGGCATATATGAAGCATCTGAATATAAAGATGCACTTTTTTTGAAATATGCTATAGCATCAGAATAGTTCTTTCTATAGTACTTCATTTCCCCAATCATATAATGAGCAGTTGCTGGCTTATAGTTTTGATCTATTAAGTAGCTATAATGCTCTATTGCGTCAGTATAATATTTTTTATCATAATAAAATTTTGCTTTATTGTATATATCTGGGTTATCCATGCCATTAAATTTAGATTCAGCAGGCGTTGGAGTACTTTTCAGCTCTTTTGCGACTAAATCTTTAAACTTATTAACATCCTCAACAATTGTATTAAATTCTTTCTTTGTAACATATGTAGTATTTATAGAATCAACCTGCAAAGATAGTTCTGCAACAAGTGACTTCACTTCTTCTATACTTTGTGAATTTTTTTGACTTATTTCAGTTAATCTTTTTACATATTCATTGGTTCTATCAAACTCTTCACTATTTTTTTGACTCAATTTTTGAAAATTTATTTTATTTTCTTGAGACTTAATAGCTAAACCCTCAATAATATTTTGCAAGCCATCAATTCTATCTCTGATAGAATCAACTTTATTTTCTTGATTATTACTTTTTACAACTACATTGTGAAGATTTTGTTTATTTTCAAGGATAACCTCTTCACTTGATGTTAAGCCGTAAGGTTTGGGATTATTTAAATTGCCGGCACCGAACGCAGATGGTTCGCCGCTGGACAGAGTGAAGGGCACAATAATCGCGGTAAGGACAACTAACAGAGTGCGATTCATAAATTATGGAAGAAGTTTAAAATCTACGCGACGGTTCTGAGCCCAACAATCTTTAGTTTTATCACTACATGCCGGATTACTCTCACCGTAACTAACCATTGTAATACGATTCGCATCAACGCCCTCAGCAACTAAAGAGTTTTTAACAGCATTTGCCCTTTTTAACCCAAGCGCAAAGTTATATTCATCACTTCCCCACTCATCACAATTACCTTCTAATTTTACCATAAAAGCTTTAGCAGTTGTTTTAGCTATGTTTGCATCAGTTGATACTTTAGTTTGCATATCCGATTTAATATCAAACTTATCAAATTCAAAGTAAACAGATAACATTTCTTTTTCTAAGTTAGCCATGTTCATTTCATTTGAATCTGAATTATCCATGCCATTTCCACCTAAAACAGACGAATCTTCTTGTGCTATTGTTTCCGTTTGAACTGCTTCTACTTCTTGTGTTGGTTGAGATTGCACTGCCACCTCATCTACAACCGGAGTCTTCGAACTACATCCACTAAAAACTAAAAGTGTTATTACAACACTCACAAGTACTACATTTTTCATATTTCAACCTTCGTATTTTAAATTAAAGTAATTGTATCTAAAAAATACTAACACCGCTATGCTAGCGTATTAAAAAGATATACTTTATTTCTTTTCTACCAATCCATTGATTGTATTTTTCCATATTTCAATGGAAAAAGATAATTTTTATTATGATTTAATCTTATTATTCCTAAAGAACTTTGCTCTTTGTAATTTTTTATAAATAAAATAGCATCACCATCTCTAGAAAAACGCGGGAACTCATTAACCCCAGTTGCAGTCAATCTTCTAATAAAGTCTGTTTTTCTCGATATAAGATGCAGGTTAAATGTATTGCTAGAAAAAGTATTGGCACTTTCTCTAGCCTTATAAACAATATATTCACCGTGTGCACTACAAGCTGCATTGCTTTTTCCATAATATACCGCCTGTTCTACGCTATTGGAACCAATCTTTTTAGAAAAAACATTTGGATACCCCAATCTACCTGAGATAAATACAATTGTATCATCATCAATAAATTGTCCATTAACATCTATACCACGATACGTAGTGATTTTTTTATATTTTTTCGTTTGAACATTATAAATATAAATATCTGGCTGTCCATCTGGAGCCATTGTTAGTAATAGGTTTTTAGCATCATCGCTAACATCTGAACAGACCATCATTCCATCGGAGGACAAAATAACTTCTGTTTCCCCTGTTGTTAATACAGTACGCTTTAAAGTCGGCTTTACTCCATTTAGAGATGTATAATAAAATGCGTCTTGATTTTTATCTGCCCACTTAGGAAAAACATTAAAGCCGCCCTTTACAACAATATGTTGATAACTAAGTGTATAATCTGAAAGAACAAGTTCACTTTTTTTAGGAGCGACAATCCTTGAAAATATTACTTTTCTTTTCATCCATTCAACAGAAGGTGCCCCCATAAATTCATTTATGTCATACGCAATTGTATGTGAAACAAACATATAAACATTTTTTTTACTAATTATATAGCTTTTAGCTAAAACATATTTATCACCCTTAAAGAGCTTAAGTTCAATATTTAATGCACCATTGTCATTTTCAAACATTTTATATCTTAAAACATAATTCATATCTTTATTCTCTACAACAACATTTGTATCATTAAAGTGAGTTTCTCTATAATGTCTATCTACATTAAACAAAGAGATTACATTTAAATCAGCGACAAGTGTTTTAAAAAACTGCAATTTAAAAGTATCATCATAACTAATAGATGAATCTTCAATGGCTAATGTTGGTAAAGATTCTACTCTTTTTATAACTTCTATTGTCGCGTCACTAGCCAATGCAAATGAAATTAAAAACAACCATATAAATAATATTCTCAAAACTACTCCTCAGATTTTAATATAATAATATAATTACCAGATTTATTTTCTGGATTAATTGGAAATAAGACACTATCCAATCTACTTTTAATCTTCTTACACTCTTCATTTAAATCAGAATTTGCAGAATTATTTAAAATTCTAAAATCCAATACTTTTCCAAGAGCACTTAACTCAATAACTGCTTTCACGCTATGCCCTTGCGAGTTAGCTGGTGGATAAAAATATTTATAAACTAAAGCTTGAATTTTAGCTAAATACTCATTAACTTCATCAGCCGTGGATGAGAGACTATTCTCCTTACTATTTTCCGCATTTTCATTATTAAGAATTTTTTCAGAACTGGGAGTAATTTTATTATTTTCACTAGTTTTAATTCTTTTTTGAATTTCTTGTATTCTCTTATTTTCTGCAGGTTTCTTTTCTTTCTTTTCTTTTTTGATATCTTTAGTCCATACATCACTAAAAAGGTTTCCAATATCCACCTCTTTAGCTTCTATTGGTGTTTGCGTTTCTAGAACAGGAGTCGTTATATTTTTTTTAATACTTTTAGTCTTTAAATCAGACATAGATATAGATACTGAAATAAAATTATCTTTTTTCAATGCATAAGATTCAATCTTTGAATTTGAAAAAAGTATATTTATAAAAAGTAATAAAAAAAATGTAAAAAGTGATAGGGCAATGAAACCACTTATGTAAAAATAAGAATTGTTTTTACCCATTAGTTGCTAAAGAAACCTCAGAAAAACCAGATAATTTTACAGCAGCTAAAACTGACATTACTGTTCCATAATCTATGCTTTTGTCAGCACTAATTAGGACAGTAGCTTTAAGGTCTAATTTTCTAGAATATTGATAAAAATTATCTTCAAATGAATTTAATTGAAAGTTATCTTTATTAACTTTAATATTTAACTCTTTATCTATTGTAATGTGAACAGGTGTAATTTTGGATATTTGCTGACTCATAGAACCTTGAGGAAGCCGAATGTTCTCTTCATATATAATATTCGGAGCAATAACCATTAAAATGGCTAATAAAACAAGCATAACATCTACCAAAGGCGTAATGTTTAATTCTGGCTTATCATCCCAATTATACATATTTCCTACGCCTTTCGAGCTAAGATTGCTTCACTTTGCATTTGAAGAAAACTAACCAGTTCAAATGATTTTCTTTTTAATATTTGATGGTATGTATATGCAAAAACTGCAACAAATATACCAGTAGCAGTAGCAATGAGAGCATCAGAAACACCGCTGGCAATTATAGACATACTTCCAGTCGTTTGACCTATATGAGTAAAGGTGTCTAAAATTGAGACTACTGTACCAAACAGACCTATAAAAGGTGTTGTTGATGCGAATACAGAAAGGATAGAGAGACCTTTAGTAGCTTCTCTTGTGGCAGCAAGCATGCCTAAATCTAATACTTCCTTAGAAACATTAGAGCTAGTTTTAATAAAATTATTTAAAAAAGATTTCTCATTAACGCTTGAAGCTCCTAAGAGTAAAGATTCTAAAGAATTTTCTTCTTTTAATAGCCAACCATTTACAGAAAATAAACGATAAAAAAACACCCAGTTTAATACTACAAAGTATATTGACAATAACGCCAATACACCCAGAGTAACTGGATGACTTTTTAGATAAAAATCTATTAAATTGTTAGTCATAAATTATAATAGTCTTTTAGCAGCTGATTCAATTTTTGCAGAAACTGACGCTATTGCAGAATTTGAATCCGCAATAGATGAAATCAGTTCTCTGGCATCTTCTAGAGCTTTAGAAATAGCACTTTCACTATCACCGCGGATAGCTACAGCACCTTCTACTAAAACTATTACTTTTTCTTCATCAACATTTACTACACCCCAGTTGATTAGAATTGATTCAACTGTTTTGTCTTCTTTTTCAATATCAATAACACCGGCTTCCAATAAAGTTGATAGAGAAGAGTGATGTGCCAGCACACCAAATTCTCCCTCTTCACCAGGAAGAGTTACACTAACAGCCTCACCATTAAAGATTTGACCATTAGGAGTTAGAATTTCAAGTTTTATCTTATCCATTTTAGTCCTTTAGTATATAAATTACTTGCTTTTTTGCTTTTCAGCTTTCTCAATTGCTTCATCTATATTACCAACCATATAAAATGCACTTTCCGGCATGTGGTCATAATCACCATTTAAGATTCCTTGGAAACCTTTAATAGTATCTTCTAAAGAAACATATTTACCAGGAGAACCTGTAAATACTTCTGCAACAAAGAATGGTTGTGACAAGAATTTTTCAATTTTGCGAGCACGCTCAACAACATTTTTATCATCTTCAGAGAGCTCATCCATACCAAGAATAGCGATAATATCTTGAAGATCTTTATACTTTTGAAGTGTTTGTTGAACACCGCGTGCAACATTATAATGCTCTTCGCCTAAAATTTGTGGATCAAGTAATCTTGAAGTTGAATCCAATGGATCAACTGCAGGGTAAATACCTTTTTCAGCAATTTTACGGTTGAGTACTGTAGTTGCATCTAAGTGAGCAAAAACAGAAGCAGGAGCCGGGTCAGTTAAATCATCCGCTGGTACATAAACAGCTTGAACAGAAGTAATCGAACCATTTGTGGTTGATGTAATTCTATCTTGTAAAGCACCCATTTCACGAGCTAGAGTTGGTTGATAACCAACGGCTGAAGGGATACGACCAAGAAGTGCTGACATTTCAGAACCTGATTGTGCAAAACGGAAGATGTTATCAACAAACATTAGTACATCAAGCTTCATCTCATCTCTAAAATACTCAGCCATAGTAAGACCAGTAAGAGCTATACGGTTACGTGCTCCTGGGGGCTCACTCATTTGACCATAGCACAGTGCAACTTTGTCAAGTACGTTTGAGTCTTTCATCTCATAATAAAGATCATTCCCTTCACGAGTTCTTTCACCAACACCGGCAAATACTGATAAACCATCATGACCATGAGCAACATTATGAATAAGCTCCATGATAATAACGGTTTTACCAACACCGGCACCACCGAATAGTCCAACTTTACCACCTTTTGCATATGGTGCTAACAAGTCGACAACCTTAATACCAGTTTCAAACATCTCAGTTTTAGTTGATTGTTCAACTAATGGTGGAGGTGCACGGTGAATAGACCATGTTGGAGCATCAGTAACTTGTTCTCCGCCATCAATAGCCTCACCGATTACATTAAAGATACGACCGAGTACCTTCTCCCCAACTGGAACTTTAATAGGAGATCCAGTAGCTACTGCATCCATACCACGTACTAAACCTTCACTCATATCCATTGCAATCGTTCTTACACGACCATCACCTAAGTGGGCGGCAACTTCAAGTACTAAACGATTTTCAGCACCTTCAACGCTTATTTTAACTTCAATTGCTTCATTAATTACTGGAAGATAACCATCAAAATCAACGTCAACAACCGGGCCCATAACCTGGCTAATTTTACCAATCATATTTTTCTCCATTATTTCATCGACTCCACACCACTTATTATTTCTATAAGTTCTGTAGTTATAGATGCTTGTCTAGCTTTATTATACTGAACACTTAACGCTTTAACCATTTCTTTAGCATTATTAGTCGCTGCATCCATTGCTTGCATTCTAGAGCTATGCTCAGCAGCAACGGAATCTATTAAAGAATAGTACATGTTGTATTCAACATATTTACTAACTAGCGAGTCAAGCATATGTTCTTCATCTTGAGCTTCAATTTCAAGCACTGAACTTGGCATTTCTGTACATTCAAATTTGTCTGTATCTACAGGAAGTACCTTATTAACATGTAACTCTTGAGTTATTATGTTTTTGTACCCATTATATACAAGATGAAGACCATCGATCTTGCCATCTTTATAATCTTCTATAGAAGTTGCTATAAAGTTGTCAGATCTTTCTTTATCAGGCTTTGAGCTTAAACCTATAACTGAGTCAAAAAGCTCAACTTCATTATATTTAAAGAACTCTACTCCTTTTTTACCGATGCCACGTAAACGCACTTTTACATTTTGTTCTTTGTAGCTTGCTATTAGTTTTTTAACAGCTTTAATAGTTTGAATATTAAAACCACCGCATAAACCCTTATCAGCAGTTACAAAAATAATGTCAACCATCTTCGGATTTTCAATCTTTGTAAAACAACGATTGTCAATTCCTCCAATTTTGCTACATTTAATACGTCCAGCTATTTCGGCAATTACCTGATTCATTTTTTCAGCATAAAGACGTGAGCGTTTAGCTAACTCTTCTGCACGTCGAAGCTTTGCAGTTGATACAAGTTTCATCGCACGAGTTGTCTTTTGAGTGTTAGAGACACTACTTATCTGTCTTTTAATATCTTTCAAGTTTGCCATAAAGTATCCTTTATGCCGCTATAAAGCTAGCTTTGAATTCTTCAAGTGCTTTAGTCATTAATGCTTTAGTATCGTCATCTATTTTAGATGTACTTCTGATATTCTCAAAAATCTGAGGGTAAGAAGCTTCAATAAATGGATATAACTCAGCTTCAAAACGAACAACGTTTGATGCATTCATATCATCTAAGAAACCTTCATTACCGGCAAAAATAATGGCAACTTGTTTTTCAACAGATAGCGGGGAGAAAGGTCCTTGTTTTAAAACTTCTACCATTCTTTGTCCACGTTCTAGTTGATTTCTAGAAACTTCATCAAGATCAGATGCAAATTGAGCAAATGCTTGAAGTTCACGATACTGAGCAAGGTCAAGTCTTAAAGTACCGGCAACTTGCTTAGTAGCTTTAATTTGAGCGGCACCACCAACACGAGAAACTGAAAGACCAACATTAATTGCTGGACGAACACCCGAGTTAAAGAGGTCTGTTTCTAAGAATATTTGACCATCTGTTATAGAGATAACATTTGTTGGAATATATGCAGCGACATCACCCGCCTGAGTTTCAATAATTGGAAGTGCAGTTAATGAGCCGGCACCTTCAGCATCACTCATTTTAGCGGCACGCTCTAACAAACGAGAGTGAACATAAAAAACGTCACCAGGATATGCTTCACGACCTGGAGGACGACGAAGGATTAGTGACATTTCACGATATGCAACTGCATGCTTAGATAAATCATCATACACTATTAGACCATGTCTAGCGTTATCACGGAAATATTCTCCCATAGTAACACCAGTATAAGGAGCTAAAAATTGTAATGCCGCAGCTTCAGCAGCTGTTGAAGACACAATGATGGTATACTCCATTGCACCATGCTCTTCTAAACGACGAACAATTTGAGCAACAGTTGACTCTTTTTGACCTATGGCAACATAAATACAGACAACGCCATTCCCTTTTTGATTGATAATCGTATCAAGAGCAACAGTAGTTTTACCAGTTTGTCTATCACCAATAATAAGTTCTCTTTGACCTCTTCCGATTGGCACAAGCGCATCAATAGCTTTAATACCGGTTGCTAATGGCTCATGAACTGATTTTCTATTCATTATTCCAGGTGCTTTTTCTTCAACAAAACGAGTTTCAGTTGTCTCAATTGAGCCCTTGCCATCAATAGGCTCACCAAGTGCGTTTACGACACGACCTAAAAGTGCGTCACCTACAGGAACGCGAAGAAGACGGCCGAGTCTTTTAACTGACATGCCCTCTTTAAGTAAATTTCCAGAGCCAAGAATAACAACACCCACACTGCTCTCTTCAAGGTTCATGACTAAACCTCTCGTTCCATCTTCAAACTCAACCATTTCTCCTGCCATAACATTGCTAAGTCCATAAACTCGCGCAACACCATCAGCATAAGAAACAATTTTACCTGTTTCATTAATATCAACACTTAATTCAAAGTTATTGATACGTTCTTTAATTATTGAGCTGATTTCATCAGCTTGAATTTTTGCTACCACTATTCTTGTTCTCCTCTCATTGAAAGTTAAATTGCTTTTACTATATGTTCTATCATTTGACTATTGATTCTTGCCTTAGAGAAGTTAATTTCAATTCCAAGATCATCTATATCAACTTTAATACCATCAAAATCATTTTTTACAAATACTAATGAAATAGTAGAGTCAAGTTTTTTACCTAAACTATTGCTTAATTCAGATATTAATTTATCATCAATATCACTGTCACTATAAATAATACCTTGATAAATTCTTGTTGATTTTGCCAAATATTTTCTCATCTCTTCTGCCATGGCAGGGATAATATTGATACGCTTATTTTCAACAAGAAGTTTAATTAAGTTATTAATCTGATTAGATTTTGCCGACTTAACAGCCTCTAATAAAATTTCTGACTTATCATTAGCACTAACATTTGGATTATCTATTATTGCAATGAATTTATCATCTTTAAAAGACTCGGCTAAACTAGATAAAACCATACTTACATCTTCTAGTAATCCTATATCAGAACTGCCCTTTAAAGCTTTTACATATCTTTTTGCTATTAATTCTTTCATATTATGATACCTTCTTTAAGATAACATTAGCCATAGCTTCATTGTCAAAACTCTCACTGCTCTGAGTTAACACTTCTTCAAGTATCTCTTCTACAACATTGCGAACCATTTTTCTTTGCTCAAATTCCATAAGTGAAACATTATGTTTCGCTATATTCTCTAAGTTCAAATCACATTGTGTCATAATATTGTCATTGATTATTTTGTTCTCTTTTTTAGAAGAAATTTCTAACTCTGCTTTAAACTTTTCAGCATCAGATATTTTATCTAAAGCTTCTTTTTTCTTAGCAATTGTCTCTTTCAACTTCTCTTGAACTTTTTGCAACTCATCTGCAATACCTTGACTTCTTGATGCAAAATAGTTTTTTGCAGGCTCAGCAACTAAGTACCAAACTAGACCGGCAAATAATAAAAAGTTAACAGTTCTTTGAACAATATCAGAACCTGATTGTTCACCATTAGATGCCAATAAATAAGTTGATATCATTAGCATAATTATTAAAATTTTACTCATATAATATCCTTATAATTGACTAAATTTAGCTTCAACAGCTTGTTTAAACAGTGGTGCTTGAGATAACAAGTCACTTTTTAATTGTTCTCTAGATTTAGCAATTGACTGCTCAAATTCCAAATACTCATTAGCTAAATCTGCACGTTTAGCCTCTAATTTACTTTCTGCCAACTCTTTAGCATCCGCAACAACTTTCTCCCTTAGGACTGCAGTCTCCAATTTAGCATTTATAATTATTGTTTGCGCTTTTGAAAGCAATTCTTGAATTTCATCATCATTTGAACCTATTTTTTGTAGTTCTTTTTTGATATGAGCATCACGATTATTCATATAAGCAAACAACGGATTATAAAGCCAACTGTTAAGCACAGCAATTAGTGAAAGAAATACAACAAATGTAACCATAAGCAGTATCGGATTTATATCTAACATAGCACCTCCTAAAAGTTGCGTGATTATACTACGTGTAAATTGAAAGGATAGTTAAATTATAAAAAAATATTAAAGAATTTTATATTTTTTATAAATTTTAAGTAAAGTGTATACTTTAATGAATATTACTAAGGTAAAAGTTTTAGTAATTGCTCAATTTGATTTTCATTCTTGAATTCAATTATTAATTTATTATTTGAAGATTTAACTTTAAAACCTAAGTTGTAAAATTTATTTTCTATATTTAAAAAATTATAATTTACTGTTGCTACAATTGAGGGTGCGGCAGGTTCAACCTCTTTCATGTTTTTCATCATTGACTCAACATCTCTAACGCTAAGCTTTTGACCTACAATAGAGTTTACCATTAACTGTTGCTGCTTATCGTCAAGTCCAATCAATACTCTTGCATGTCCGGCAGTTATCTTTTTTTCAATTAAAGATTTTTGAGTTTTTTGAGACAACTGTAAAAGTCTAATTGTATTTGTTATATGTGTTCTACTTTTATGAATCATTTGTGAGAGCTCTTCATGTGTCACATCATGTAGTTTAATAAGCTCATTGTATGCATCGGCGAGTTCTATAGAATTTAAATCTTCTCTTTGAATATTTTCTATTAAAGCAAACTGTCTCATTTTTTGTTCGTCACTGCTTAATACAATAGCACGAATAGTTTTTAACTTAGCTAATTTAGAAGCACGGAATCTTCTCTCGCCTGCAATTAAAATATAACCGTCAATATCTTCAGTAACTACAATTGGTTGAAGCAAGCCATCTTTTTTTATAGATTCTGCTAATTCAGATAAAGATTCTTCCTCAAATGATTTTCTTGGCTGAAAAGGGTTAGGTCTAATGTCTTTTAAGGAAAGTTCCAAAATATAATCTTGTTTTGTACCTTCGTTTTCATATGCTTCGTCAATTTCACCGAACAATGCATCTAAGCCTCTGCCTAAAGCTTGTGTTTTCATTATCTCATTATCGCTTGGGCTAAATTTTGATAGGCTACAGAACCATTGGATTTCACATCATAAAGGATAACAGGCTTCCCAAAAGACGGTGATTCTGCCAATTTTACATTTCTTGGAACTACAATATATTTATCTTCTTCATCTAAAAAAAGTTTAGTTTTAAAGTGTTGTCTTAAATCTGCAAATACCTGTTTGGAGAGGTTATTTTGAGAACTAAACATAGTTGGCAAGAAGCCTCTTATAATTAATTTTGGATTTATTGATTTTCTTACCAATTTAACAGTATTTAAAAGTTGTGCTAAGCCTTCAAGCGCAAAAAATTCGCACTGAATGGGAATAATTACAGAGTTTGATGCTGATAGCGCATTTATAGTCATCGGTCCGAGTGCCGGTGGCGAATCTATAATAATATAGTCATAATCTTTTCTGATACCCTCAATTGCCTTTTTCAAAACAAGCTCTCGCCCTTTTGTATTGTTGGCATCATAATACTCTTTTTCAATTCCGACTAGCCCAATATTTGATGGAGCTAAATGAAGCGTTGGTAAATCTGATTTTAGAATTATATCTTTTATATTTTTTGTCCCAATTAAGACATGATAAAGATTAAACTCATAGTCATTTCTATGAAAACCTAAAGATGTGGTAGCATTCGCTTGAGGATCTGAGTCAATTAAAAGTACTTTTTTTTCTGCAACTGCCAACGATGCGGCCAAATTTACAGCGGTAGTCGTCTTACCGACACCACCCTTTTGATTTGCTATTACTATTATTTCGCTCATCTTAAACTAAATATCCTCTCGCCATTGATTATAATCGAGCCGTCACTTTGCAGAGAGGCACCTTCTAAAGAAATTCTTAAATTATTTGTGTGTGTAGAAAATTTTTGATTCTTGTAAAATTCTAACTTATATTTACTAAAAACTTGCTTCCATAAAATATTTTTTTCAATATTTTTCAAATATTGTTTTAACAGTTCCTCTTTTGAAATTACTATATCTAAGATACCAAAACCTTCAGGTGCTACAACTAAATTTAGTCCGACTCCGCATATAAGGGTCTCTTTAACAATATTTGTAATCATCCCGCCTATTTTTAATTCATCAATATAGAAATCATTTGGCCATTTCAGCCAAACTGATGAATTACACTCACGCAAAGTCTCTTTTAAAATATGTGCGAAATATATGGAAGATGATTCAATTTTCAAGTCCCTTGGCAAATCCTTTAAAGGAATTGCAAAAGAGAGAAATAAGTTTCCATCCAGACCGCTCCAAGCATTTCCTCTGCTTCCCACACCGTCTGTTTGTGTTTTTGCAACTACGGCATGTGGAAGTTCAATGGTAGAACTTCTGACTAACTCTTTAAGATAGTTTTGAGTTGAATCTACACTCTCAAGATAGAGTAGATTCAAGCTTCAGCCTTCTACCATTAATATATGAGATTATATCTATCTCTTTTTTTGATGGGGCTTGAACACTGAAAATTCTAAGAGTTCCCTTTTTGCAGCCGACTACAATACTTTTCGTATCAATTATTAAAATTTGCCCCAACTCATTGGAACTCAATTTCTCTTCTAGCTTTATATTTTTTAGTTTTAATCCACTTGGTAAATAAATTCCAGGCCAAGGTGTAAATGCACGATATTTGTTAAATACTTGCGTCGCATTGTCAAAAGCAACTTCACCGTCTGCTTTAGTTATTTTAGAGCAATGTGTAGCTTTTGATTCATCTTGTTTAAGAGGAGTAAAGGAGTTAAGATTTTCTAAAACTTCTATAGTCAAATTTGCAGCGACATCTGTCAATTTTTCAAAAAGTGACTCAACCATTTCATCATCGCTAACATCAATGGTATCTACTTTTATAATATCACCGGTATCTAAGCCCTCTTCCATCAGCATAGCTGTTACACCGGTTTTTTTATCACCGCTCAGAAGAGTTTGTTGAATCGGGCTTGCTCCACGATACTGCGGTAAGATTGAAGCATGTAAATTTATACATGGCGCATGGTCTAAAATAGCACGTGGCAGAATTTGTCCGTAAGCTGCTACAACTATATAATCACACTCTATTTGAAGCAGTTCTTCTATAACTTCTTTGTCACGAAGTCTGTTTGGCTGAAAAACATCTATCTCA
>Ga0210044_10005437_pt1 | contig 17227 bp, 9 predicted proteins | sample CryGey13umfilter_2_FD_183959 | JGI IMG/M metagenome (GOLD analysis project Ga0210044, IMG submission 183959) | Groundwater microbial communities from aquifer in Utah, USA - Crystal Geyser 4/9/14 3 um filter (SPAdes) (version 2) | ecosystem: Environmental > Aquatic > Deep subsurface > Groundwater... | reverse complement strand
TCTCCTTCGGGAACGGTTAGCAAGCCCTTCCGATTATCGGAGGGTTTCAAGGCCCCGTATACCCACATCTCGCCGCAAGTTGTTGATATCAGGCGTCGCGTCCAGACGATTGCGGGATTTGCACCCAAATCATTTGGGTGGAGGCAGGGCTCTGCCCTGACCTGCCGGGGGACTTTGTCCCCCGGACCCCCTTTTTTGCTCTTTTCTTTGGGTGCAGTCTCGCCAGCGACCGGAGGCTTCCCGCCTCACCGGGAGTTCCATTATTGCACTTCAGGGGTACCGTAGTTTGTCCAGCGGTGGAAACCTAAAAGAAAATCTTCCACAATGAGTCCGCCTGGACCGACGTACATGGGGACCGACGACCCGGTCAAACTCTGCCGCAACGAAAGTGCCCACTCGTATGCCACGAACCCTGCACCGCAGCGAGGCGACTCTCGACCTTCGCGATCTCGTGTAGACATTGGTCGACCTCGTCTTTGTAGAGGAAGTCGGCCACCGCCGTGATGCCTCCACCCACCCCAGCCGAAAGCGTCGGCGAGTCCTGGCTGTACTGGTGCTCGGTGGTCTTTCCGGTGTCTGTATGTGTTCGACGAGTCCCCGGTGGTGGCGTCGTGGATCTCCGGCGTCCCCTCCTTATCGAAGCTCACGTACTGAGTCGCGAACTGCGTCTTGCCGTCGTCCATCATGTCCAGCCGTTGGGCGTAGACGGCGAGCTTCGCTTCGCCCACGTGAACACGGTCCGCCCCTGCAGCGATGGCGCTGCCCGCCCCCTTTCATGACCCTAACGGTTTTGTCGATCATGCCTCCGACGTTCGAGAGGAGCTGCTTGGTCGTCTCAATATCCTTGAGCCGGGCCTCAGCCTTGTCGTCCTCTTTCGCGATGGTGCGCAGGTCATCCTTGAGTTGGACGACTTGATAGTCCTGATTGGCGGCGCCGAGCTCCCCGAGGGCGATCTCTACGTCGTTGATGCCCGTCTCGAGCCCTTGGTCGGGCTGAGGGATATCGAGCTTATCCAGCCGAATGGCGCCCTCGTGGTCGGAGCGTGTGGCGGCTTTGTAGTCCGGCGTCACCTTTGCCACATCATCGAGCCCGTTGGTCAAGGCCTGCAACATTTTGTCTGCGTTCTCGACGCCAGAGATTGTCGGCAACCGAGGTCCAAAGGTTTCCAACTTTTCGATACTTTTCTTTCATTCGCACATAAAATCAATCTGTTATTGGAGATCTCTCTTGGGGAGATGGTGCGCTGAGCCGTTTCGTCAACACTCCCACCCACGCACTTTCACTGCTCAATATAGAAACCTATCCTCGGCGTGTTATCGTGTCAGCCGATCGCGCGTAGGGACGTCAGCGGTCTCGCCTCGAGACCGCTCGGTCCCAAGTTGGGCGCGAAATCCAATGGGTCGGCGGCGCCGGCGGGTTTCTGTGAGCCCTCCGCACGTTTCGAACTGGTCTTTCTCCTCGCGCACGGCTGCTGCCCTGCAGCCCCGTAAAAGAACTGATGACATGGATGAGCTCGTCGTCGCGAACGACATTCCAGTAGGGCCCTTTCTCCTCAAGGCTCCCGTCGGTCGGGGCGCCATGGGCGAGGTCTGGTCTGCGGTTCATCAAACCCAGAACGTGCGGGTCGCCGTCAAGATCTTGCACGCCTCCCATGGGATGGAGCCATCGGTTCGCGCCGCGTTCCACAACGAGGTTCGTTCCGTCGCACGGCTGCACCATCCCGGCATCGTCATGGTGCTCGACTACGGCTCCCTCACCCGTGAGGCCGAGGAGGCCTCTGGCGGCCGTCTCCTGCGGGACAGCCTCTACCTCGCCATGGACTACGCCTCGGGCGGAACCCTCCCGAGACCCAGGTCCCCGCTGAGTTGGCCTCGCCTCAGAGCGCTCATCCTCGAGCTGCTTGATGCCCTCGCCCACGCCCACGCCCGCGGCGTGGTGCATCGGGATCTCAAGCCTGGAAACATCCTGATCGCCACTCCCGCCGATGGGCGCGCCGGGCTGCGTTTGACCGACTTTGGCATCGCTCGGGCGCTGGGGCTCGTGGACCAAAACGCGGGGGTGGTTTCGGGCACGCCTTATTACATGGCGCCAGAGCAGATCCTCAACCAGACCCGCGACCAGGGCCCGTGGACCGACCTCTACTCCATGGGGTGTCTCGCTTATCAGTTCGCGACTGGCCGGCGGATGTTTCCTGGCACGAAGGGCACCGATCTGCTTCGGTCCCAAGTTTATGACTCGCCTAAACCCGTGCGCTCGCCTCATCTCCCCGAGGGATTCCAGAGCTGGTTGGGACGGATGCTCGCCAAGCGCCCCAGCGATCGCTTCCAGCTCGCCGCCGACGCCGCTTGGAGCCTCGCCTCGTTGGGAGACCCTAGGGAACCCGACCTGCGCCCGACGCTCCCCCCTTGGGAACAGTTTCTCGCCGATGAGAACGACGAACCGTCTTCGTCCTCGCACGCGATCGCGGTGCCTGGCCGACTCGTCGCCTCGCTGAACGACCCGAACCCCGCGTTGGACTTGCTCTCCGAGCTTGGCGGCGGCGACACCATCCGCGTCGACCTCGAGCAAGTCGTCCACCTTTCGTCCGAAAACGTGGTACCCGTCGAAGCCGCGACGATCTCGCAGATCTTTGTCTCGCCGTGGGATCTCGCGAAAGTCGCCCTGGCCAGCCCCCCTTCCTCGATCACCGACCTGCAACCTCCGTTCTCCGAATCGTGGCGCCGGCTGGAGGGGGAGCGACCGTCCCTCAGACTCGTCGGCGCCGGGCTCGGGCTCTTCGGGCTGCGCACCATTCCGCTGGTGGATCGGGAGCGAGAGCGTGACGTCATCTGGCAATCGCTGCACCGTGTCAGCGACAGCAGGCGCGCCGAGTTCATCCTGTTGCAAGGGGGCGCGGGCTACGGCAAGAGCCGGCTCGTCGAGTGGCTCTGCCGCCGGGCCAGTGAGCTGGGAGCGGCGGTCTCGCTGCGCGCCACGCACAGCCCGATCACGGGACCGTCGGACGGCCTGGGGCCCATGATCGCAGCCCATCTCGACTGCATTGGGCTCTCCAGAAAGGAGTGCCTACAGCGCGTCACCGCCTTTGTCAGAGAGCACCCACTGGCGCGACGCAACGACGCTGACATCCCAGCGCTGGTCGAGACGATGGGTGGGTTCGAGGAGCAGGAAGACGACGACAAGCTGCCGCGCGTCTTCTTCACCAACCCCGAAGAACGCTACGGCGTGATCGCGCGCTTCATCGAACGAACGACCCACTCGCGCGCGCTGATCCTCTTCCTCGACGACGTCCACTGCGGCGCCGACAGCTTGGCGTTCGTCAAATTCCTCATGGAGTTGCAAGACATCCAGAGCCAGCCGGTCTTGATCCTCGCCACGGCGAGGGACGACCTGCTTGGAAAACGTCCGGACGAGAGCGCGTTGCTGCATGAGCTGGCGACGATGCCCAACGTCTATCAGATGCCCATCGGACCCTTGCAGCCGGCCGACCACACTGCGCTGGTCGGTGAGCTGCTCGGTCTCGAGGGGGAGCTGGTCGGGGAGGTCGCTGCGCGCACCGCTGGGAACCCGCTCTTCGCGATCCAGCTCGTGGGAGACTGGGTGTCCAAGGGGCTCCTGACCGTCAAGGAGGGCGGCTTTGCGCTCAAAGCCAACGCCCGGCAACAGCTCCCCGACAGCATCCATGGTCTGTGGAAGAACCGCCTCGACGAGCTCTTGGCCAGCAGCAACGCCGTCGGCTTCACCGTGGCTCTCGAGATTGCCGCGGCGCTGGGCAAGGACTTTCACCCCAAGGAGTGGGAGATCTGCTGCCAGCTCGCTGGAGTCAGCATCGACTGGTCCATCGTCGAGAAGCTCCTCGCCACCCACCTCCTCGAACGCGGAGTGATGGGGCTCTCCTTCGCTCACGGGATGCTCTGGGAGTCCGTAGAACGCTCGGCCGGCGACGCCCGACGCCTGCGCCGGCACCACCGCATCTGCGCCGAGATGCTCGAGAAGAGCTACCTCAACGGCTCCCTGCAGATCGCAGAGCGGCGCGGCGAGCACCTGATGCGCGCCGGCGAGCTCGGGTTTGCCATCGCCCCTCTCCTCGAGGGCGCCAAGGCTCGCGCCAATCTCGGCGAGTACCGCACGGCCTACACCCTCTTCGATCGGCGTGAGGAGGCCATGAAAGCGTTGGGGGTCTCCGCTTCCGACGAGCGTTGGGCCGATGGCTGGCTCGCCCGGGCGCACGTCCTGAGCACGCACAACCGACTCGACGAGGCCCAGGTCCTGGTCGACCGTGTGCTCGAGGTCGCCCGACACCACAACTGGCGCCGTTCGGAAGCCGTGGCGCTGCGCGAGTTGGGGCTGCTCAGGTTCACTCATGGGGCCACCGCCGAGGCGCTCGAAGCCTACCAAGATGCGCTGCGGCGCTTCGACGGGTTGGACGCTGCGCAAGATGAAGCCGACTGCTACCTCAACATGGGTCGCGCCTACTATTTCCGCAGCCAACACGTGGAGGCCGAGGCAGCACTGCGTCGCGCCATGTTTATTCAGCAGGAGATCGGCGACTCCGTTGGACGCGCCAAGGCCATGCGGATGTTGGGAAACATCTTCGGGCATCAAGGCGACACCGCGCTGTCCGCCCACACCATCGAACAGGCCCTAGAGGTCTTTCAGGCTTGGGGGCACCGCTTCCTCGTCGCCGCTTGCCTCAACGACCTGGGCGAAGTGCACCGGCTCTACGGGAACCCCGCAGACGCCGAGGGCTACTACCGTCGGTCGGCCGACGCTTATGTGGCTCTCGATAACCCGAGCGTCAGCACGCCGCGCATCAACCTCTCTCTGCTGCTCATCGCGAAAGGAGACTTCTACGAGGCCCAGCGCGTCCTCGAGATGGAGCGAGAGCGGCAAGAGAAACACGGCACCTCGCTGGACCTGCCTTGGATCTATGCGGGCTTGTCCCCGTGTGCGGCGGGTCTGCAGGACTGGGCGCGCCTCGACAAGGTCCTGAACCGGGTCGACGCCCTGCTGGTGCAGACCGGAGTCGTCGATCCCGACATCCCGAGCTGCCTCGAGCGAGCCGCCACATTGGCCTTCGAACGACGCCAACCCGAGCTGGCCAGGAGAGCAGGCAACACCGCGCTGACTCAGCTGCGAGCGCTCAACGACGCAGAGGGCGTGCGGCGCGTCACTGCCTTCCTCGGAGGCTGAGCGCTCCCGGTGACGGCGACCGGCAGCGTGTGTGTAGACGCGATGCCCTTCGGCAAGCACGACGGCGCAGTCGAGCCCTATCAAGGCGAGTGTTCAGTCGCTGGCCACTCGGTCTACACGGCTCTCCGCCATGCCCGGCTCCTGGTTCTTGCCGAACAGCGCGCCATGCGCGATGCCGCCATGGGTGGAACCACGAAACTCCCCAACAGCGCGCACTGCGTCGCCGATGCCGATGCCGACGCCGATGCCAACGGGAATGCGCCGGTTTCAGGTTCAGACTTCAGGTCCCGATTTTGGACTAAAGCTGTCCAAAAATCGACGGCCGGCATATTCCGTATCGAATCTATTGAAAGTTCGACCATTCGCCTGTAGTCTCGACCGCAGATTGATACTCACTCGAGTCGAGTGGGTCGCGCAAGATCCTGTGAGGTCGGGCGCGCGGGTTGGAACAACACAAACAGGAGGAATCATGCGGTTTAGAAAGGGGGGGGGTCTGATCTGTCTGCTCTTCGGGCTTGGTGCGGATCTCCACAGCATGCAACAAGGTGTGTGACATGAAATTCTTCCTGCTCGCCCTTTTCGCGTTCTCTGGAATTCTCGCTACTTCGTGTTCCTCTGAGGAAAAAGTAGCGGCAGATGTGTCTGCGGAGGTGGATACTGTGAGCCCCCCGGACACCATTTCGGATACCTCAGACTCCAACGAGAGCGACGTGTCCTGTGAGGATCCAAGGAAGTTCGGCGACGGCAAGCTCGCTCAAGACAGATGTTGGGATCCGCCGTTGCACTACTGCTCCCAAGGCGCCTCAACGATCGTCACTTATGGCTGTAATGAGGATAACACTTTGTGCTGTCAGTTCGGCATGGATTGCCTCCCTTGCGGGTGGCATGCTTGTTCCGCCTACCCCTGCACGGAACAACCAGGTGGGTGGTGTGGTGATCTTGTCAGCACTAACCTCTGCTCTGACTCTGTTGATACATATCGCCCTTGGGATGACGCCGAATGCTTGGCCATTAAGCCCGACGTGGAACTCGAGATTTGTTGGGATGATGTGAATTAGCGACTACAAAACCTCGATGCCTTTGACGGCAAGAAAGAAGAAAGGGAAAGGGGGTCCGGGAGACAAAGTCCCCCGGCGGGTCAGGGCAGGTCCCTGCCTCCCCAAAGGAGCAGTCACGAAGGTTGCCGCTCCAGCGCTCAGCGCAGGTTGTACTTCGCCATCTTGCGATAGAGGCTCGTGCGGCCGATGCCCAGCTGCCGCCCGACCAGCGAGACGTTCCCGTCGGTCCGCAGCAAAGCCTCCGTGATCGCCTGTCGCTCGAGCTGCGCCAGCGTCACCACCGGGAGTGTGCCGCCATTGGGCGGGCTGGTCGGGCTGGTCGGCGCAGGCGGCGTGGCCCCATGGCTGATGGGGAGGGAAGGGGTAAACGGCGTCTCGTCGTGAGTTTCCCCTTGGGCGCGACGGACCCGCGGTGGGAGGTGCGACGGCAGAATCACTCCATCTTGCGCCAGAACACAGGCCCTGCGCATGGCGTTCTCCATCTCGCGGACATTCCCAGGCCAATTGTAGGACTCGACCAAGGCCTGGGATTCTGGCGAGAAACGCGGCGGCGTTCCTTCGGAGAAGAGGGACAGGAAGTGTGTGGACAGGAAGAGCACGTCCCCATCGCGAGCCCGCAATGGGGGCACCTCGAGCTCGAAGACCGCGATGCGGTAGAAGAGGTCTTCGCGGAAACGGCCTTCTTGGGCTTCTGTGGCCAGGTCACGGTTCGAGGCGGCGAGCAAACGGAAGTCGGAGCGGACCTCGTTGGAGCCACCGACTCGATGAAAGCGTCGCTCTTGCACGGCCCGCAGGAGCTTGGCTTGCAGTCCCAAGCTCAGCTCGGCCACCTCGTCGAGGAAGAGTGTGCCGCCGTCGGCCTGCTCGAAGCGTCCCACCCGGCGCTCGGTCGCGCCGGTAAACGCTCCTTTTTCGTGCCCGAAGAGCTCGGTTTCTTGCAGGGTCTCGGGGATGGCCGCGCAGTTGAGCGCGACGAAGTGCCCTTCGCGGCGACCGCTGTGGTCGTGGAGGGCCCGCGCCACCAGCTCTTTGCCGGTCCCGCTCTCGCCGTGGATCAGCACCGTGACATCGCTGCCCGCGACCCGGTCGATTTCACGGAAGAGACCCTTCATCGCCGCCGACTTGCCGAGAATTCCGGGGTAGCCGTCGGCTGACGCCTCGCGCTCTAGAGTCTCCAAGCGGACGGCCAAGCGATACCGCTCGACGCTGTTGCGGATCGTGGTGATGAGCTTGTTCTGGTCGAGCGGCTTGGGAAGGTAGTCGTAGGCGCCGAGCTGCATCGCCGACACTACGGTGTCGACTTGCGTGTCGGCGGTCAGGATCAGCACGGGCAGGTGACGGTGGCGCTCCTTGATCAACCGCAGCGTCTCGATGCCTCCCAGTCCTGGCATGTTGATGTCCAGACAGATCGCATCCGGCAGAATCCGCTGCAGTCCGGCCAGACAGGACTCGCCGTCGTGGAATTCGTGGACCTCGTAGTTGGCGCGACGCAGCCAGTGGGCGATGAGCTTGCTCAAACTGCGGTCGTCGTCGACGACGACGATGTGACCTTGAAGTGTTGAATCGGACATCGAAACGACTCCTGCCTCGTGCGGAGGAACACCAACCCACATGGCCCTCATCAGAATTGGTCGCGGTCCGTCCGCTGGACGATTCGTGTCGCAATCACAGGATGCGCCATGTTAATGGTCTGTTTCGAGAGAGCAACGATTCAGGACCGGGTCGCCTTCCCGGTTTCTTTTCGTTTGCCCTCACAGAACCTGCGTGGCTCTTTCTTTTGCGTGGAGGCTCGCCCATTATTGCCTGCAGGCGCCCACGGCGTGCTCAAGAAACTTCCGCGCACGGACGGACTGGTTGGACATGAAGCGAAACACCCTCGTCTTGTTGGTTCTGCTCGGGATGCTGTCAGGCTGCGAAGCGGTTGGGCCGGCGGAGAACACCGAAAGCCTGCGGGTTCGCACAGCGCCACTGGGCGAGCCCTCGGGCTCGTTCCCCAACTACAACGAGATGGCGCTCTTGGTGCTCGCCAACCGCGCCCGCTGCGATCCGGCCGCCGACCTCGCCGCGTGCTCGGCCAACGGCTGCGCCGACTACGCCTGCTACACGCCCTCGCCGCCGCTGGAGTACAACTACCAACTCAACCGTGTCGCGCGCTTCCACTCGGCAAACCTCTCTCTCTCGGGACGAGGCCTACAGCACGACTCCCCGTGTGACCTCGTGCCGGACATCGCGACACAGTACGACCCTGGTCCCTGCGATGGTTCGCCGAGCTGTGCCTGCGTCGGCGGCGTCGCGAGCTGTGCCGGCGTCTGCCCCACCGCCGGAGATCGGCTCAGCGCCTTCGGCTACGGCGGAATGTGGGGCGAGAACGCCGCTCCGGCTGGGGATCCCGAGTACGTCTTCTACATGTGGCTGCACGAGAACGACGCGGACCCGTCCTGCTCTTGGCGGATGAGCAACGGACACCGCTACAACCTGCTCAACCCAGCCTACGTCAACACCGGAATCGGCGTCGCTGGCAACCTCTCGACGCACGACTTCCATGCCTCGGGGACGCCAAGTCGAATTCCTTCGGGCCTCCATTTCCCGGAGCAAGGCGGCCAGACCACGACCTTCGCTTTTCGCGCGAACTACTACCGGGCCGGAGGCGGCACGCCGACTCGTTCGGTCGTCGTTATCGATGGCCAGTGCCAACGACTCGATCTCGAGCGCGGAACCGGCTCCAACGGCACCTACCTCTACTCTGGAACCCCGCTGGCGCCTTGCTCCCAGTACTTCTTCCTGTTCGAAGACGCCGACGGCCAGCACCGCTACCCGAGCGACGGCTCCTATCACGTTGGGGCCTGTGCCGGTCCGTTCTACGAGCCGTCGCAGATGGCTGTCGCCTGCCTCGGTGAGGTGCAGCCGGAAGAGACGGACACCACGACGCCAGCCGACACGTCGGCGGACGTCGAAGACTTCACGAGTCCTGCCGACACTTCGACCGCGGACGACGCCACGAGCTCCGATGGGAGCAGTGATGGCTCCAACTCGGCGGACCTGCAGGTCAACGACGGCGATGCCCAGGCTCTCGAAGCGGCAGAAGGCTCTGAAAAGGCCGTCGCCATCTGTGGCTGTCGAGTAGCGACTGCGCCCGACCGCGCGCCGAGTGGCTTTGCGGCGTTGGCGCTCCTCGGCCTGCTGTGGTGGCGACGAAGGGCACAGAGCTGCGTCGGGCTCGGAGTCCGCGACGCCCAATCCTCATGCGGGCGCGCTCACCAACCGCAACTGTCGCCGCCGACGAGCTGGAACGAAACCGCCAATCCCCGGCTGCTGTCCCCCCCCACAATCACGCCGCCTTCGCAACCTGGACGCCAATCTGCGTCGTAGAAATAGGTGTTCGAGGTGCCGAGGTAGGGCGCTTGGTCGAAGTTTGGCACACCGACGTCGCTGAGTTCGCAGTTGCTGAAGGGGGCTGGGCAAGAATAGAGGTCGTGGCGATACTCGAGCACGGTGCCCGTGGTCGGCATCAGACCGGCGCGGCCGACGATCAAGGTGCGCGAGCCGTCTCTCTTGAAGCGCAAGTTGTAGATGCCCTTGTTGCTGAAGCGCGGGGCCGCGGAGTAGCCGTTCCAGCTGCCGGCCTGGAAGCGGTAGACCGACCGGCCGGAGTTGCTCACCGCCAGGGCGTAGGTGCCTCCGAGATAGGACTCGATGCGGCTGGTGTTGCCCAGGTTCGTGTTTCCGAGAGCGGCGCCCGAACGCACCTCTGGGACCCCGCCGATTTCGGTGAAGTAGAAGGCGTCGTAGCCGTTGATGCCGCAGACGGCGAGGATGCCGGGATCGCCGTACTCGTTGTTGACGAAGGTGACGCCTTGGCAGCCGGCGCTGGTCGGCTCGGCGACGAGCTGGGTCAGGGTCCCGAGGGCTGGATCGTACTCGTAAAGGAACGCCGCGTAGGCGGGGCCCGTGTCGGTCCAGGCCAAGACGACGGGCAGGCCGCCGTCCCAGGGGTAGGCCATGGAGGTGAACGCCCAGACGGTCGGCACTCCGGTCACCTGGGTAAACACGGAGCCGGTCGCGGTGCGGTAGGCTGCGTCGTCGAAGCGAAAGATGACGCCCACATCGGGTCCGGTTCCGGAGGGCACGACGCGGCCGAGCAGTGTCGCGAAATCGCCGCTGGGGTCGAACTTGAGGTGCTCCCAATAGAGCGTGCCGCCCGCGACCGTTGGATTGAAGGTCTGCACGGTCTTGGTCGCCACGTCGTAGAGCAGGACCGAGGTGTGTTGCTCGAGAACGATGAAGTAGGTGCCATCTGGGTGGAACTCGACCTCCGTCGAATTATCGAGGCCACCAATGGGCAAGCGCGTGTAGGTGTACGAGCCGGCCGACGGAGTGGGCGGCGGACCGACGTCGAGCTCGGCTTGGTCGAGCTCGGCGCTGAGCTCTGTGACGTCGAGCCCGTCGGCGTCTGCGTCCGCCAGGTCAGGGTCTGGGATGTCGAGGTCCTGCGCATCGGTGAGGTCGTTGTCTTGGGTGTCGACGAGGTCGGCCGCGTCTGCGACGGTGTCGGCCGCGTCTGCGACGAGGTCGGCTGCGAGGTCGCTCTGGGCGGTGTCGCTGCTGAGGGTGTCCTGCGCAGTCGTGGTGTCTTGTGGCGTGTCGTTGGCGACGTCTTGCTGGGCCCCGTCGGAGAGATCGGACGCCGCGTTCGTGGTGTCATTTGGCAGGTCGGGCGCGACGTCCGGGTCGGGCCCGGTGTCTGGCCACGGGGAGGTGTCGACAAAGAACTGGAAGTCCTGGCCCGCGTCCTTGTCGGAGCCGCTGTCGTCTTGACAGCCGACTGTCCCGGCGAGCAGCAAAGCGCAGAGTGCGAGCATCGACCTGAGTGACATGAAGCGCTCCCGAAAGGGGTGAACGTGTTCTTGCTGGTTGGCTGCGATGCCCGTCAAGAACAACCGGCGCTCGACGCCCGGCGACGGGTGACGAACCCCATCAGGAGAATAGTGTCCCATTCGCCCCTGAATCAACCCGAGTCGCGGATGGACGGCAACCGCGCGTTGCGGCGGAGCGTCGCATCCTGCGCGCAACCCTTCGGGTTTACACGACTCTCCGCCGTCCCCCGCTGCGAGTTGTGAGAGCAACGAGCGGGAGAAAAGAATGTGGGCAAGTGTGGGTGCTTTCTGGTATGAGACGGGGTCGTTCTATGTAGAGAAACCGAGCCTGAACCAAGCCAGAAGGTGACACATGGATGTGATGCACGTGGCCAAAGTTGGGCTTCGCCGGTGGCGAAGCGCTCTTTTCCTCCTCGCGTTGGCACTGTGTTGCGCCGCCTGTGGGAGCGAAAAAGAAACGGATGGGGCCGCGGACGAAGGCTCCACGGAAGCGACGACCCAGACCACCGAGGGGCCTGCGGATGGAACCGCGGAGCCGGCTGGCGAGCGAGGACCGGACGTCTATCAGGTCTTGGCGGAGGAGGCCTCGAGGGGGTTGCGCGACCACCTTTTGCGCCGCGCTCGCCCCGACGACGTGCCCACCCGCATCGACCAACGCCTACAGGAGGCCGTCGCCGTGGCGTTGGAGCGGCAGAAACCGCGCAAACGGCCGCCGATCGACCTCTTCTACGATAGTACCCTGCAGGAGTTCTACAGGGCACGGGGCTTCGAGCCGATGTTCGTCGACGGCGCCGGGCTGCGTCCCGAAGCGGCTCGGGTCTACGAGGCCTTGCTCGATGCGGGCAGCCATGGCTTGAACCCCGAGGACTACTGGCTCAAGGATCTCAAGCCCTTGGTCGAGGTCGCCGAGAGCGCGCGCCACAACCTCGACGACTGGACCTTCCCCGAAGTCGATCAGGTCGCCCTCGACGCCCTCGCCGAACGGCTCAGGAGCATCGACTTCGACCTGGAGCGCGGCGTAGAAGGGGCTCTCGACGTCTACCTCGAGGGGTCTCTCTCCCCCGAGCTCAAAGCCGCCATCGACACGTTGCATCGGCGCACTGAGTCGTTGAACAAAGACAGCATCGAGCTCGAGGTGCGACTCGCCGACGCTCTCCTGCGCTACGCCAGGGACCTCCACGACGGCAACCTCAACCAGGCCTCCCCCCTCGAGATCGCCAAATACGAAGAGCCCCCGTTCCACCCCAAATACCAGAGCGAGATCGTGCTGGCGCGACTGAGCAACGAGCTCGTCGCCTTCTCCAAGCTCTCCGGAGAAGAGGAAGTCGACGCCTATCTGCGCTCCCTGTGGCCGCAGCACGAGCAATACCCGAAGCTGCGCGAAGCGTTGGTGCGCTACCGTAACATCGTCGCGGCGGGTGGATGGCCCGAGGTCACAGAAGGCAGCCTGAAGCTCGGCTCGCAGTCCAAGCGCGTCGCCGCCCTCAAGCTCCGGTTGCACGCCGAGGGCTACTATGATGGCCCAGTCGACAACCTCTTCGATCAAGCCACCTTCGACGCCGTCTCGAGGTACCAAGAGACCCACCAGATCGCGGTCACTGGCGAGTCCGACAAGCCCTTCTGGCGCAGCCTCAACCTCAGCGCCGAACGGCGGACCGAGGAGATAGAGGTCAACCTGCGCCGCTTCCACCAGGGCTACTTCACGCCCTCCAAGTACTTCGTCTACATCAACATCCCCGACTTCCACGGCGAGCTGTGGCGAGACGGGGAGCGCGTTCGGCGCTTCAAAATCGTGACCGGCAACGCCACCCGTCAGTGCGACCCCGAGACCAAGACCTGGTTCCTCCCCAACGCCACGCCGATTCAACACGCGCGCATGCAGTTCCTCGTCCTCAACCCCTACTGGAACGTGCCTCCGCGCATCGAGAAGGAAGAATATCTGCCGAAGATCCTCGAGGATCCGCAGTGGCTCACCAAGAATGGCTTCGAGTACTACACCGACGGGCCAAACACCGTGCTGAGGCAGCTGCCCGGAGAGAACAACGCCTTGGGCAAGGTCAAGTTCATCTTCCCCAACATCCACAGCACGTTCATGCACGACACACCCAAGAAGACCCTGTTCCGCTACCCAATCCGGGCCTTCAGCCATGGCTGCATGCGTGTGCAGGACCCCTTAGAGCTCGCCGAAGAGATCCTTGGTCACGAGGGCAAGTGGACCAAAGATAACCAGACCAAGTTGGATACGGGCAACAACGAGCAGATCGGGCTCGATCAGCCCATCGACGTGTTCATCGAGTACTACACCGTGCGCGTCGACGAGGAAGGCCGCGTGCACTTCCTCGCCGACGTCTACAAGTACGTCAAGAACGAGATTCGGCCGCCGACCGCGGCCGAGATGCGCTGCAAGCCCGAGGAGAAGGTCGTGATCACCCGTGACCAGGCGCGGGCGGGCAAGCCTGCGGAGCCCGGCACCGACCCCTTCGATGTCGGAGTAGACCCGAGCCCCGACGCCCCACCGCACGCCTTCTCCGGCGAGGGCGCGGTCCCAGCAGACAGCGGACCCTAGGACGTGATGGGGGCGCAGCACGCTCGTGGCATTTGCCGGCGCAGCGCCCCCCCTCGCCAACGCGTCGGCCAACCCGGGAATCTCCTGCTCACCGTGGGGAACGACGATCGACGAGCCGCCGAAGTCGTCGCCGACAGGCTCGTAGCCGCCCCCTAAGCGCAGCGCCAAGAACGCCTCGGCCACGGCGAAGAACGACAGGAGATCGTGCTCCAGACCTCCCAGCCGTCGTCACCGGGGCGGAGCCACTCCATTCCGCCGTCTGCGGTCTGTCTGATGGCTAAGCGGATGTCGAAGCTCTCGTCGGCCAAAAACGGGCGCCCGAATGCCGCCGAACTCGATCGTCCCAGCGTGGAGAGGCAAGGACCCCTTCATGACTCTCTGCGCCAGGCGACGTAGTCGGCTCATTTCTCAGCTCGATTGAACCCACCGCGGTGCTGAGCAGAACGCCGTTGCCCCTTAAAACGCTCAATCTCAGGTGGCCTCGGACACAGTTCAGACGCCTAGCTGGCGACCAAGGTGAGGACCCAAGATAACCCGACCCAGGCCCCCAGCGCCGACCCGAGCGTCGACGCTACGGCGACCAACAGCACGCGAGTGAAGGGGTTTCGGTAAATGCCGCGCAGACTCTGGACGTCCTCATTGATCCGTTCACAGTCTTCGACATTGGGCTTGCGAGCCCAGGCTTCGACGAGCCCCACGACCATCCCTGCCCCCAAGAGCGGGTTGAGCGAGGTGATGGGGGAGGCAATGAAGGCCGTGATCTGGCTGACGAATTTGCCGCCGGCCGCGGCGGTGAGCACCAACGCGAAGATCGAGTTGGGCAGGATCCAGGCGTAAAGCAACTCTTCGAAGCTGCCGCCCTCGGTACGAGTCAGGCCATACGAGAACGCGGACAGGATAATGAGGGGGATGATCCACTTGGCGATCTTCCAAAACCCTTTGGGTTTGGGCAACTCGTCGAGCGCGGCTCGATCGACCTTGGTGCCGAAGTAGCGCTTCATGCCCTCGACGTGGCCCGCGCCGACGACCGCGACGATCGTCTTGCCTTCGGCCTCTTCGATGCTGCTGATGAGGTAGCGGTCACGCTCGTCGATGAGCGGGCCGTGGACCTCGGGCAGCGCCTTGGCGAACTCGGCCATCATCTCCGAGAGGTGCGCTTTCTCCTTGAGCTTCTCGATGTCGAGCTCTTCTTGGTCTTCTTTCTTGGCCAGCATGGAGTCCATGATGGCCCACATCAGCTGTGCTTTCTTCCAGAAGCCCAGGTTGGCCCAGGTGCGCTTGAGCGTCGTCTGGATGTTGCGATCGACCAGCGCGACCTTCGCACCGACCGATTTCGCCTTGTTCGCCGCGGCTAACAGCTCGGCCCCAGGCTTGACGCCCAGCTCCGCGCCGAGGCGTCGCTGGTAAGCGCCGATCGCCAGGTTGGCGAGCAAGAAGAGCGTCTTGCCTTCTTTGATGACCTTGAAGATGTCGAGCTTCTGCCACTGGTCGGCGTCATTGAGCGCTTTGTAGCGCATCTCGCAGAGCTCGACGCAAACCGTGTCGGGGTGCAAGTGGTCGATGATGGCTTCGACCTCTTGGACGCTCTTGTCGGAGACATGTGCCGTTCCCACGATGTAGTAGGTCTTGCCGTCTTTCTCGAGCTTCGCCACGTTCTCCGAGAGCTCGAACGGGGTCTCGGTCACGATCGCCACTTCGATGTCGGCACCCACCTCGTCAACCATCTCCGCGTTCTGCTCCAAGTTGCGTGCCTCTATTTTGGCTCTTTTGTGCCCTGCAGTCGGCGTCTGTGCCGACCCTCCCGACGTCCGGCGGCGAGTCGCACGACAATAGCCACCGAGCCCGCGAGCGCAAGGGTTCGCAGGAGAAAGTCTGCTCGCTCGGTGGCCCGCGCTGCCGTCGGAGAGAAATCGAGCAAAGAGCCGGCGACGCCGTTGCGCTTCGCCGACCGAGGTGTCATGAAATTCGGCGCCAAACGACCCCAGGAGAACTTCATGTCGGATCGTGCTCCAACCGGAATCGTCATGCTGAACATGGGAGGCCCCGACAGCCTGGATGGCGTCGGCCCCTTCCTCGAAAAACTCTTCCGCGACCGAGAGCTCATCGAGCTCCCGATGCAGAGCGTGCTCGGCCCCTTCATTGTCTCTCGACGCACTCCCAAGGTCGTCGAGGTCTACCGCTCCATTGGCGGCGGCTCCCCCATCACTCGCGGAACGCGCGAGCAAGGCGATCTGCTCGCCGTCGCCCTCGACCGCATCTCGCCCTCGACCGCCCCCCACAAAAGCTACATCGCCTTTCGCTACACTCCGCCGTACGCGCACGAAGCGCTCGAGCAGATGCTGCGCGACAAGGTTCATCGCGCCGTCGCGTTCTCGCAGTACCCTCAGTACGCCTGCCCCACCAGCGGCTCCAGCCTGAACGACCTCTGGCGCGCGGTCGACGAGATGAAGCTCGGCAACCACTTCGACTGGAGCGTCATCGACCGCTGGCCGACTCATCCGGCCCTGATCGACACCCTCTGCGAGGGGATTCGGGAGGCGCTGGGCCGCTTCCCGCCTGAGCATCGCGACGAGGTCGTCCTGGTCTTCTCGGCACATTCCCTTCCCCTGAAGGTGATCTACCGCGGAGATTCGTACCCCCAGGAGGTCGGCGCGACGGTCCAAGCCATCGTCGACACGCTCGGCCTATCCCAGCGCTACATGCTCGCCTACCAGTCTGCAGTCGGCCCCGTGAAGTGGCTCGGTCCGAGCACCGTCTCCGTCATCGAGCAGCTCTCCAAGCAAGGCGCCACCCGGGTTCTCGTCGTGCCAGTGGCCTTCACCAGCGACCACGTCGAGACCCTCGAAGAGATCGACATCCAGCTGCGCGCCACCGCAGCCCGGTGCGGCATCGAGCAATTCGAACGCGCCCCGGTACCCAACGCCCGCCCGACGTTCATCAACGGCCTCGCCGACTTGGTCGCTGAGCACTTGGCGAGCGGACGAAAACACTCGACCCAGTACAAGCTCAAGTGCCCTGGGTGCCCGCGCGAAGGCTGCCGCGAGCTGCGCTGACGTCGGTCGAAGGCACATACCGAAGCGTGTGGTTGGGTCTTGGATTCGTCAATGAATTCGAGACCTCCGACCAACGCAGAGGAAGCCGAGGAAGCAGAGACCACAGAGGGATGATGGGCTTTGAGTCCGCCTCTTCTGCGGAGAAGCCATGATGAGATCTTGAAGACGGTGTGCTAGCCTAGCCTAGGCTAGAGTTCATCTTGAAATTGCGTATCTCCCTTGAAATCCGTGGAAAATGCGACCGAACTCCGAACTCTTCCCAAAGGACATCTAGTGAGTGCCCGTTCGGAAATGCCCCAGGTGCAAGGAGCCGACGACCGAGCGACGCAGGCGTACACCGGTACGCCGAGGAGCGAGGGAGGGTGCGCCGAGCATGGCGCAGAGAATTGGAGGTAAACATGGAAATGTGAATCCTATCCTGGGGCCCTGACAGAGGGAACCCAACACCAAGGAGACAAGGGCTCGGAGCTGGAGCACCAGCTTAG
>Ga0210044_10005436_pt1 | contig 17227 bp, 9 predicted proteins | sample CryGey13umfilter_2_FD_183959 | JGI IMG/M metagenome (GOLD analysis project Ga0210044, IMG submission 183959) | Groundwater microbial communities from aquifer in Utah, USA - Crystal Geyser 4/9/14 3 um filter (SPAdes) (version 2) | ecosystem: Environmental > Aquatic > Deep subsurface > Groundwater... | reverse complement strand
CAGCGGTGGAAACTGACCCCGCGCTCCCGGTCGTGCCGTTTGGATAGGCAGCACCTACGAAGCACGCCCCTATGGCGCCGGCCGAGCCGCCCACTTGCCCACGACCGCCACCGCCGCTGCCTCCACAGGCAAGCACATTGGTTCGGGTGCACAGCGCACCGCCACCACCCCCGCCGCCGCCGCCGAAGATGCTTCCGTCCGTGTTGTCGATCTCCATGGGAACATCGGTCACAAGGGCGTCCCCCCCTGCTGTACCTGCTGAGTGAGAAACCACCGTTCCGCCAGCGTTGCCTCCGGCCCCACCGGCCCCGTAGAGGGTGCCATGATTGACGAGGGTGACGGTCGAGCCGACGGGCAGCGCCCCGGTCTGGAATGCAGGAGTCGCGCTCGACGTGGAGCTCAGAACGACCCCCGCGCCGATCGTGACGAGGTAGGGGCGGACCACCGTCGGATTCCCCACCGCAACGGCGAGGTTGAAGTTTGTCGTCGGGCTCGTGATGTTCACGACCATGACGCAAAGGAACCCGTCACCTGAGAACCCCGTGTCGCACGCGCAGGTCCTGGTGCCCGGGGTGTTCACACACGTCGCGTCGGCGGAACAGCCGCCGTTGTCCGTTGCGCACTCGTCGAGGTCGGTGCAGACCACGCCGTTGCCGACGTAGCCCACATTGCAGGCGCAATCGAAGCCGCCAACCGTGTTGGTGCAGGTCGCGTCGACGGAGCAGTTGTCCGCTCCGGACACGCACTCGTCGACATCGACACAGCTCACGCCGTCGCCCGCATAGCCCACGTCGCAGGTGCAGGTGAAGCCACCGGCGGTATTGCTGCAGCTGGCGTTTGCGGAGCAGTTGTCGGTGCCCGCGACGCACTCGTCGTCGTCCGTGCAGCTCACGCCATCGCCGGAGTAGCCGGCGTTGCAGGCACAAATAAACCCGCCGGGCGTGTTGGTGCAGGAGGCGCTCGCCGCGCAATTGTTGGCTCCCGCTGCGCACTCATCGTCATCGACACAGCTCACGCCGTTGCCGGAGTACCCCGCATCGCAGCTACAGGTGAAACCACCGACGCTGTTGGCACACCCGGCGTTGGCCGAGCAGTTGTCGGCTCCTGTGGCACACTCATCGACGTCGGAGCAGGTGATGCCGTTGCCGGAGTAGCCCGTAACGCATGCGCAGGTGAACCCGCCGGAGGTGTTGGTGCAGGTGGCGTTCGCACCGCAATTGTCCGTGCCAATCGCACACTCGTTGTCATCGCTGCAGGTCACACCGTCGCCCGAGTAGCCCGCGAAGCACGCACAGGTGAAGCCTCCTGGCGTGTTGGTGCACACGGCGTTTGGGTTGCAGTTTGCGGTCGCTCCCGTGCACTCGTCGAGATCCAAGCAGGCGCCCGTGCCGTCAGGCGAGAAGCCAGTTGCGCAGGTGCAGATTCCTGCGGTACAGACGCCCGACGCGCAATCGGCGGGTGCGCCGCAGGGCGAGCCTTCGCCACACGGCGCACAGGTCGCGCCGCCGCAGTCGACCGCGGTCTCGTCACCGTTTGCCACGGCGTCCATACAGCTGGCGGCCGCACACAGGGACGTGGTGACGTCGCAAACTCCCTCCATACAGTCCGAAGCGACGAGGCAGACGCCGCCGACCGCACAAGGACCACAGCTCGGACCGCCGCAGTCGACGTCGGTCTCGTTGGCGTTGAGCTGGTTGTCGGTGCAGGCCGGATCCACACAGACGCCAGTCGAGGGGGCGCACAGGCCGCTGCTGCAGTCGCTGGGGTCATCGCAAGCGCTGCCGTTGCCGCAGCCCGAGCACTCGCCGCCACAGTCCACATCGCTCTCGCCGCCGTTCAGTACATTGTCGTTGCACGCCGGAGCTGCACACACATGGTCGGTGCACACGCCGCTTAGACAGTCGCTGGCGAGCAGGCACGCAGAGCCGTCTCCACAGGCCCCACAAGCGCCACCGCAGTCGGTGCCGGTCTCGTTTCCGTTGAGCACTCCATCCCGCAGCCCGCCGCAGCGCAGAGGCCGTCCGCGCAGACCCCCGTCAGGCAGTCCGCCGCGACGAGGCAAGCACTCCCCTCGCCGCACGCCCCACAGGTCCCACCACAGTCCGTGTCCGTCTCTTCCCCGTTTCGAGTGTCATCGGAACACGAGCTCACGACGACATCGCCTTGCGTGTCATCGAGGCTGACGGTGTCGGTTTCGATGCTGCTGGCGCTGTCGTCACAGCCGCCCGCCATGCCAATCAAGAACAGACCCAAGACGACGACCAGAACTCTCGGCATCCACTGCTGCATGGGAAACTCCTATGGACGGACTCCTTGACGAGTCCAGCTCGCGACCACCTCCCTGAAGTCGACAATCTTGAGTCCCTCGTAAAAACCTCAAGGCCTGCCCCTGAGCGGGTGTCTGACGCAAGGACCCAGCTCCGTGGCGCGGGTGTCATGCCGGACTGTGGGCTTGGGAGCAAAGCTTCGAAGCTCGAGCTCCCCAGCCACAGCCCGCAAAATGACCTGCCGTGCTCGGATGCCTCTCGCTTCCCTCGCCCAACAACGAACCCACGAACAACCCCTGGGCAGGGGCTGACCACCACTGTGGAGAATCTACAGCCCATCAGGCTCCAGCGTCCCCGCCAAGAAGCGCGCCGCCAACGTCTGGTAGTGCACCACGTCGTCTGGCCGCTTCGCCTCCTCGGCCAGCTTCGCCAACGCCCGCAGCACCGTCGCGTTCCACTCAGGCCTCTCGCCCGCCGCGAGTCGAATCGCGGCGAGCCACGAGCGTTCGGCCTCGTCGCGGGCCGCGGCGTGGTAATTCGCCCGCCCCAAGGTGGCCAGAGCTCGCGCCCGGTCCAGGTCGGTGGTGGCCAACTGCACGGCGCGCTTGGCCGGCGCCACGGCCGCGGAGGCTTCACCCTTGGCGATCAAGACGCGCGCCACTCCATCCCAGCTCTCGAAGCGTTCGGGGTTCAGGTCACGGGTTTGCGTCGCCACGCTCTCGGCGTCGCTCAGCGCGTTGGCGCGCAGCAGCGCGACCGTCAGGGCGAGGGCCAACGCGGGCCGGCGCTCGACGTTTCGCAGCAGACCAGGGGCGCGCTCCTTGAGCGCCGCGATGCCGTCGGCAGCGCGGTCTTGGTCGCCGTAGACCTCCAGCACGGCGATGCCGCGCTCTTCCTCTTCGACGCTGGAGAGCACCGGCAGCTTCGCGATCAGCGAGGCGGCGCGGGCGTCTTCGCCGGCCTTCAAGAGCGCCTCGGCGGCCACGCGCAAGGTCTCGACGGGGCGATAGCCGCCCTGAATGGCCAGGTCGAAGTCCATCATGGCGCCCTCGGCGTCACCGCGCTGAAGGCGAAACAGCCCGCGGTAGAGATGGGGGGCCGAGCTGTCCGGTTGGTCCTCGAGGGCCTTTTCCAAAAAGCGTTCGGCTTGGTCCAAGCGGCCGCGCCGACGGAAGGTTTCGGCGATGGCGACCTTGAGCTCGAGGGCGCCCAGCGTCAGCGTGGTGGCCCGATCAAAGGCTTGAATGGCTCGCGCCTCGTCGTCGGCGCGCAAGAACGCGAGCCCCGCCTGCCAGAGGGCAGAATCCGAGGTGTTCTCGGCGGCCAGAATCTCTTCGGCCAGGGTCAGGGCGCGCTGGACTTGGTTGGCCTCGAGGAGCAGCACCAGGACCGACGCCGCTGCCGTGGTGCGCGAGTCGGCCATGTCGAGATAGGCGGCGACCCAGCGCTCGCCTTCCTCGACGCGTCCGGACAGGTAGGCTTGGCGCGCCAGCTCGAGGTGGACGCGGGCGTCGAACGGCAAGGTCGTGCGGGCCGCTTCGAGGGCCGCCGAGGCGATACCGCTGTCGGGGCCCTTGGCGTAGTGGATGGCGGACTTGAGCAAGGTCCCGACGCGGTCTTCGCTGCGCTTGGCGGCGTCAAGGGTGGCGTCGATGGCCACCTCGAAGTCGCCGGCCAAGTAGGCGTTGCGGGCCAGGGCGACGTAGACTGCGGGCTCGTTGGGCAGCAGGACTTTGGCGTTCTGCAAGGCGTTGGCGGCGTTCTCGAAGCGACCGATGTCTTCGAGCACCGCCGCGACGTTCATGAAGGCGCGGTAACGGTTGAAGCGGGCGCTGACGTAGACCTCGATCAGGCCTTCGGTCTTGAGAGGATCTTGGCCCAGCGACATGGCGGCGAGCTCGAGGGCTTCGAGTGCCAGGGCGTCGTCGTTGCTCACCATCAGCTCGCGAGCCAGCTCGACGAGCTGTGTCTGGGGTTCGGTGCCCTCCAAGGTCGCCAAGAGGCGAGCCAGCGCGATGGAGGCTTCGGGCGTCGCGAAGGCGCTGCGGTAGTCCTTGATTGCCTGGGCGAGCGCGGGGTCGGAGGTCTTGGCGAGGGCTTGGATGGCGATGCGCGCGGTGAGCGCGGCCGGGCCTTGTGCGGCTTCGAGGCTGCGCACCAGCGTCAGCGCCTCGGCGGCGAAGCCGCGCTGTAGGAGGCGCTCGATGCCGTCGGCCACCGCGGCGATCTCCTCGGCGTCGCTGGGGGTCGTGAAGACGGCGCTCAGGGGGCCACCTTCGAGCAGGTCGAGGGCGGCCAGTGTTTGGCCTTGCTCGACGAGGAGGTCGAGCCAAGGCGTCAGGAGCGAATCGTAGCCCCAGGCGACCCCGAGCGCGTAGAGCTCGAGCGCGGCGTCGACCTGGTCGGCGTCGACCAGCAACTGCGCGGCCTCGACGATGAGCGGTGCGGGGTTGCTCAGGGGGCTGTGGAGCAAGAAGGCGACGAGCTCTTCGCGGGCCTGGTCCAGGTGGTCGCTGCGCAGGAGGAGCTCAGCGTGGTCGAAGACGTCTCGAGGGACGACCACGTTGCCTACGGGACGGAGCTCGCCGAGCGTGACCAAAGCGTCGTCGACACGGTCGGCATCGGCCTGCAGCTCGGCCAACATCCTCGAGACGGGCGCCGGGTCTACGGGGCCGGCGGTGATCGTCGCCGAGAATGCGATGAAGCGGGAGAGGCCTTGGTAGAGCAGGGCGCGCGGGGCGATGTCGAAGAGGTGGGCGTTGGCGGCGTCGAACTCGTTGTGCTCGAACTCGGTCAGGAGCAGGTTGCGGGCGTGCTCGAAGGAGCCAGCCCCCAGCATGACGTCGACCAGCGTGTTGATGCGGCGGTTCGCCTTGGCGTAGTCTTCGGTCCACTGCAGGGCGGCCGCGCGCCGTCCGACCGAGAGGGCCAAGCGGAGCTTGAAGAGCACGAAGGGCTCCTTGGGGCCGACCTTGTCGATGGCGTCCGCCGCGGCCTTGTCGGCCAGCTGCAGTTTGGAGGCGCGGGCGAAGGCCTCGAGGATGGTCTCGTACTTGGCCTCGGTCTGGACGCCGTTCTGCAGGGCGGCGGCGAAGGCCGCTTGGGCGCCGTCGAAGTCGCCGAGCTGGGCTTTGAGCGTACCCAGGCGCATGAAGATGCGGTCGTCGGCCAGCTGCGTGGCGGCGGCGGCGTTCTCGTAGGCGGCGACGGCGCGCTCGGCCTCGCCGCGGTCGAAGTAGAGGTCGCCGACGGAGGTCCAGACCATGGCTGGCGTCGGCGAGGCCTCGATGAAGCGGGTCAAGACTTTCTCGGCGCGGGCCGAGTCTCCGACCAGGAGCCCCACCTGTGCCACCTTGAGCGCCACGTCGACGGCGTTGGGTCGCAGGGAGAGCATGGCGTCAAAAGTGTCCAGCGCTCGGTCGTAGAGGCCGGCTTGGGTGAAGAGCCGCGCGCTCATGTCGAGGGTGTCGTAGCGGGAGCCGCCGTTCTTGAGGGCTTGCTCGTGCAGGGCCGCCAGGTCGGCGGCCCGGCCCGAGACGATGAGCAGCTCGCCGGCAGTGCCGTAGGCCTGCAGGCCGATCTCGGCGCGGTCCAGCTTCATCGCCTCTTTGAGGTAGGGCAGGGCGCGCTCCTCGTGGTTGGCGTCGATGAGGGCGCGGGCCACCTCGACCAGGGCGCGAGCCCGAGGCTCGGTCGAATCGATGTAGGGTCCGAAGGCGGCGATGGCGTCGTCGACGCGCTTCAGGATGAGCATGACGCTGCCTTTCTCTAGGCCTTGTCGGCCACGCAAGGGCAGGGCGCCAGCCGCGTCATAGGCGGCGGCGGCCAACGGAAAAAGCTGGCTGCCGCGCATGCGACCGGCAAAGGTCGTCATGCGCTCGGGGCTGTCGCCGCCTTCGATGTAGCGCCAGTAGGCCTCTTGGGCTTGGCCCTCGAGGACCTCGGCCAAGGCGGGCTCTGTGTGCAAGACCTCCATGGAGTAGCTCCAGTAGGCGTCGCCCAGCACCGACTGCAGCGCAGGGAGCTCAGGGTGCTTTTCGATGAGGCTCTTGCAGGTGTCGATGGCCACGTCGAAGCGCATCTTGCGCTGGATTTCGAGGACGGCCGCGTAGGCGCCATCGACGATGTCGGCGGAGCGCTCGGCGTAGCGCACGAAGGCGTCGACGGCTTCGGGATCCTCTTTGCGCAGCATGCGCAGCGAGCCAATTTGGTAGAGGAGCTCGATGGCGGCGGGGTCCTCGGCGACCATCTGCTCGGCGAGCTCGATCGCCCGCTCGGTGTCGCCGATGTAGTCACGGTAGTACTCGAAGACTTTCTTCTGTGCGGCTTTGCGGTCGCTGGACGCGTCCACGAACTCGGCGAAAAGGACGTCCGACTTCGCGACCTCGCCGCGGCGGTGAAAGAGGATGGCGAGGAGGTAGCGCGCCTCGATGCCCAACTCGGGATGGGCGAACGCCTTGCGGTAGTACTCCTCGGCCAGCTCGTCGTAGCCTTCCTCGGCGTAGACCTCACCGAGGACGATGTAACCCTCTTCGGGGGGCGTCTGCACCTCGGCCCATTGGGTCAAGGTCGCCTGCTTTTCACGGGTGAGACCCAGGTTTTCGTAGGCCTCGGCCAAAAGTTGCGCGATCTCTTGGTCCTCGGGGTGGGCCTGGAAAGCCGGGATGAGGAGCTCGCTCGCCCGCTGGAAAGAGCCCGCTTCGAGCGCGACGTTCGCGGCCTCGGCGCGAGCTTTGCGGGAACCCTCCATGCGGTTGACGTGCTCGAGCAAGGCCCGCTCCATGGCGCCGAAGTCCATAGCCACGCGGTAGGCTTGGGCGAGCTTGAAGTACATGTCCTGGGGCGCGTCCGGCTCCGCCGCGGCGAGCTGGTAGTAGTGTACGGACAGCTCGTCGTAGCCATGGGCGTAACACCAGTCGGCGACGGCCAGCGCGACGGCACCTTTGGGAGACGAGGCGTCCACGACCTGCGCGAAGGTCGCCTCGACCTGGGCCGGCTCGTTGAGCCGATTCTGCAGCCCGGCAACCATGAACGCGATCTCCTCGTTGGCCGGGAACGTCTTCATGCCCAACTGCAGTCGAGCCAGCCCGATGTCGGCCCAACCCAAATCCGTCGTCATCTGGCCGACCTTCAGGAAATCCAGCGCAGTGGGCGGTGGGACGCGCTGCGGCGAGAGGTAGGCGTCGAGCTGCTCGCCAGCCTCGGGCCCGTTGCCGTTGCGCAGCAAGATCCTGGCAGCCTCGAAGCGCCGGTCGGTGTCTTGTGGGTCGGCTTCGATGGCGGCGGCATAGGCTTCGAGCGCTTCACTGTCGCGGCCGGAACGCGCCAAGATCTTGCCGACCTCGGCGGCTCGCGCGCCTCGTCCGTCTGGGTCGGCGGCGACGTAGGCAGAGAGCGCCTCCAACGCGGCGTCGACCTCCTCGAGCTCCAACAGCAACTGGCCACGCCCCAGCTGGTGGAGCTTGTTCTGCTCGGGGAAGCGGGAGTCGAGCTCATCGAGCAGCGCGATGGCATCGAAGTAGCGTCCCGACCCGACCAAGAGCGCGGCGTAGCCTTCGGCGACGCGCAAGTAGTCCTTGGCGTAGGTCGTGTCGAAGGAGCTTCCGGTCAGCCCCTCCAGCGTCCAGAAGCAGCTCAGACCTTGCTTCGAGGCGCCCCGGTCGTTGGCCAGCATGGCGGAGCTCGACAAGAGCGTCTCGAATTGCGGGTCAAAGGCCTTCACGGACTCAGGTGAGAGCTGGTAGAGCGACCACAGCTCGGCACACAACGAGCCGGGGCGGTCAGCTTCGCGGTAGACCCGGGCGGCGACGCGGTGCGCTTCGAGGTCCTCGGGGTTGAGCACGACACCGCGCTCGGCCTGTCCGATGGCCTCCTCGAGCTGCCCCTCGGCCAAGGCCACCCGCGCCATCAAAGTGTGCAGCTCGCCGTCGTTCGGGGTTTCAGCGAGCGCCACCGTGGCGATGGCGCGAGCCTCGTCCAGTCGATTGGCGTCCAGCGCCGAGCGCACTTGCTCGGCGGGACTCGTGCATCCAGAGGCGCCACAGACGAGCACGGCGAGAACCAGCAGCAATAGCGACAAACCCTGTCTGGGCATCGAACTCTCCAATCAAGAAGTGGGCTTCTTGCGGGTAATGAGGTTACGGTCCCAAGACCCCTCGAGCATCTCACCTCGATACGCCGAAACCTTGTGTTTCGTGTCGTCGAGCTCTTGCGCACCCAACACCGCCAGAAACGCGTCGATGCGCGCTTGCCGCCGGTCGGCGTGGTCCTGCGCGATGATGGCGCTGTGGCCGATGAATCGTTCGCGTCGGAAGGCGCGGATGGTGAACGCGTCGTGGGGGCGCAACCTCACCATCTCGAAGTAGCGCAGCCCCTCACCGGCTCCGGACTTCGCCTCCCGGCAGCGCTCGATCTCGCGCTCCAGCGCGTTCTCCAACGCAAAGAGCGCGCGCGACCAAGGCACGTCCACGCTCTCCTCACCGGCCTTGAACGCCTCGACTCCCACAAAGCAGCGCTGCAGCGTCGCGCGGACCTCCTTGGCCAGCCCCTTGAGCTTGCGCACCTCGGCCGCGCGGCTCAGCTCAAAGAGGGTCTGGGCGAGCGTCTCGATGCGCTCGATGGCGAGGTTCAAGGATTCCGGGGACATGTGGACAGCAACTGCGAAGCGGTGACAGCCGCGGCGACTGTGGGTTCTTCACGCCTCACGTCGGACAGGAGGCGGCAGGAAAGGGGCCGAATACAACGTCGCGACGGTTCTAGTGGTCGCCGCGCTCCCGTGCAACAGGAACGGCGCTCACGTTGGCCACGCGCTGAGCAGGGGACGGCTTCCGGACGAGGTTTATTGCGCGTCGGCCGATCTTCGGCCAGCAAGTCGCGCGTATGCAACAACGAGTGCGCAACACCTCTTCGGAAGGAGCCAGAGTTGAGCGAGAAACGCAGCCAATACGACGAAATTGGGCAGATGGACGGGCTCAGGGCCATCTTCCGCGATTTCTACGCAAGAGTCTTCGACGACATCATGATCGGGTTCTTGTTCCAGAACATCGATGCGGAGCACCTGATCGAGCGCGAGTCCGAGTTCGTCGCGCGGCTCCTCGGCGCCAATGAGATCCCTTATCAAGGCAGGGGCATGCGTCAGGCTCACGCCAAACATCGGATCATGGGCGGACAGTTCGCGCGGCGCATGGTGCTCCTCTCAGAGACCCTGGTCGCTCATGCTGTCCCAGAGGCCATCCGCCACACCATCCTAACTCACAACGAGACCCTGCGGCCGCTGATCACCAAAGACCTAGGCAGCCACTGCGGCGACCCGTCACTCGCACGCGCTGAGGCTGCAGAGAAGGCCGTCCGCTGACCCTGGTCACTGATCGGCCCAACGAACGACTCGATCGCTGACGATTCGAGGACGGTCCACATTCTGGACACGGTTGCTGAGCTCATCACCGTTGGCGTCCTTCTCGACGGTTGGCCAGGTGCCGCGCGTGTACTTGTAGAGCAGCGTCAAGCCAGCTGGCAGCGTGAGCTCCGCGCCCCATCGGTCGTTGCCCAGCGGCTGCAGTTGTAAACCCGCGCCATCCCAGGCACCCAGCTCCTGAACATCGCCGGAGATCCAGACCGCGTCGGCGCTTGGCACCTCAACCTCGAACCGCATCGTGATCCAGTTGGGCGTGTTGCTGACCTCGAGCAACTCGGACGCGCTGGTGCCAGCCGACGAGAGGGTCAGGATCGTCGTGCCATAGCTTGCGCCGCGCAGCACGCCTGGGGACGTCACGGTGACCTTGTCCGCGGAGCTCAGCGAGGGTGAAGAGAGGCCATAAGGCCAGGTCAGGCGCGTCTCGCCGTGGGTGAGCTCCAGCTCCGCTCGCGTCGATTCGCCAATATCGACTTGGGAGTCGTAGACCACGACATGTGACGCGTTGGGGGTTCGGGAGCTTGCCTGCTCTTCACCGAGCAAAAAGGAGAGGATGCTCGGTAGACGCCGCGCCCAGGCGGCCTCGTTGTGTGCCGCCCCTTCGTCGGCCAAGAAGCCGACATTCTCGCCGAAACGTCCGCCCAGCTCGAGCGCGCGATCCCGCGCGCGTCGCGCATCGGCGATCACCGTAGTGTCTCCTTCGTCGGTCCCAGCACCTTCCTCGCTGCCGCCATCAAGCCACAGCCGCATGGGGACACCTGCGGAGGTCGCCTCGTAGTCGCGCAAGACAGACTGGTTGTTCCACCACAACGATGGGCTGACGCAGCCCACACGCTCGAAGGTCCCTGGGTGTTTCATGACGATGTACAAGTCGATCAAACCCCCGAGGCTCGACCCTAGAATGGCGCTGTTTGCGGGGTCGCAGAGGGTGCGAAAGCGGCTGTCGATGAAGGGCTTGATGCGCTGCTCGATGAGCGCGATGTACTCGTCAGCACGGCCACCGCCGTAGTCGGCGTCAGGGATGGGGGTGTACTCGTCCATGCGAGCATCGGTGTTGTCGATGCCGACCACGATCCATGGGTTGAGCTTCCCTCGACGCGTCAGGTCGTCGATGGTCTCGTCCACTTGCCACTCGACGCCAAATCCAGCCTCGGAAGCGTCGAAGAGGTTTTGACCGTCGTGCATGTACAACACGGGATAGTATTGGTTAGTGCTGTCGTAGCCCTCTGGCAGATAGATGGTGATGTTGCGTGAGGTCAATCCGGAGCCACTTGGAAAGTCGTAGACGCGCAACCAGCGGCCGCTCCCTTGTACGTTGAGACCGGCGACTTCAGAGGGCGCAGGGGGACAGACTCGCGGCGGGAGCTCTTGGTCAGCGACGGTGTCGAGCTCGGTGCTCACGTCGGTGGCGTGCCCAGCGTCCTGGTCGGTCACGTCATTGATCACACCGTCGCTCGTCCCGAGGTCCGCGGTCGCGTCCGACTGAGCGTCAGGCAGGGAGCTTCGGGGGTTGCTCGTGTCGTCGCAGGCCCCCACGAGACGAGCCAACAGCAGGACGAGAATGAGGGTGCTCAGGGCACGTTCAGTCTTCAGTCTCTGGTTCATCGTCGACCTCGGGTGGAGCAGGGTGTGGAGCCTGAGCGGCGAGCAATTTCTGCAGCAGCCGGGCTTCGAGCTCGGCCATGTCGAAATCACTCCTCAGGTGCAGATCGCGTTGCGGGAATGGTATCTCGACATGGGCCGCGGCGAGTGCACCCCAAATGATGTAGTTGATCTCGCCGCGGACTTGTGCGGCGTTGGTGCGGCGTAGGTCAATGTAGAAGAGTAGCGTGAAGTTGACCGCGGAGTCACCAAAGCTCTCCAGCCAGACCTCCGGACGAGGCCGTTTCAGGGCCTGCGGATACGCCTTGATCGCCTCCAACAAGACCTCTTTGACTTGTTGCACATCGGACTTGTAGCTGACTCCGACCTCAATGTGGTTGCGCACGAAGGGCGAGGTGAGCGTCCAGTTGATAATGGAGTTGGAGACGATGGCGGAGGAGGGAATGACCAGCTCGTAGTTGTCCGGTGTGGTCAGCGTCACCGAACGGGCGCCGACGCTGTCGACGCGGCCGTAAGTCTCCCCTGCGGTCACGTAGTCGCCCTTCTTGATTGAACGTCCAAAGAGCAGGATGAACCCGCTGATCAAGTTGTTGACGATGTCCTGGAGACCGAAGCCGATGCCGATACCAAGGGCGCTGAAGAAGATCATCACGGCGCTCAGGTCCAGCCCGAAGGACTTGATGCCAAAGAGCAACCCCATCACGAAGAAGAGGTAGTGCGCCATCACGTTGATGGCGTAGCCAACCCCGACCTCCACCTCGAACTTCGGGTAGAGCTTCTCGTTGAGAACGACCCGGATCAGGCGGCTCGCAAAGATAAAGAGGTAGAAGATGACGACGGCTTTGGCGATGACGTAGACGCTGATCGTCAAGCTCTCGGAGGGCTTGAACAGCGGGATCGAGGCCACTCGAATGAGCAAGTCCCAGGCGCCAATGACCGAGAGGACGATCCAAATCAGTAGGAAGCCGCCTGCATACGCGGTGCTGTGCTCCATGGCGCGCAGCACCTTCTGCCGTTCGAGATCGACATCCCCCCCCAGCGCATTCTGCTTCTCGATGAACTTTCGCAGCGTCTGTTGCACTCTGCGATAGACCCAGAGGGTCACGAGCACGATTGCGACCAGCGCGTAGGTGCGGATGAGGATGAACTTTGCCGCGGTCGAGAACCCTGCAGCCCACAGGACCATGAGCAGAACCGACAGCCCGATAATGGAGTAGGTGTACGACGAGAACGTCTTGCGCAACTCGGGGTTCACCAGGCTCGTTTCGGTGCCCTCTGGCAGGAGCGAGAGTAGCTCATCCTTGAGGGCGAAGAGACGCAGCGCATAGAGCGCGCCGAACACCTTCAAACCAAACGCCATGAGGGCGATGGTGTCGTGTCGATAGTCAACGATCTCCACGAACGTCATCACGGTCCAGGTCGCTAGGACGACGATGAGTCCCTTCTTGAACCACCGCTGCAGGCGGACCGGTTTGTGTTCGAAGTCGATGACCTGGCCGATGAGGAGCTCATCGGCAGTGGTCTGAATGGCTCGGTAGATCAGGATCAGCCAGAGCAGGCGAGTGACTAAGATGAGCCAGGTGGCCTCTGGAAAGATCCCCTTGAGCGGGAAGTACGCTGGCATCAGCACCAGCGCGACAGGCAGCGTTCGCGCCAAGACCCGCAGCGCCGAATCCAGGAGGTTGTCGAGCAGCGGTGTGGCCAGCGGCGGGACCATGTCCCAGAGCTCGCGACGCAGGTGCCGGGCTCTGCGGTCCAATAGGACGAAAGTGATCAGAAAGAACACCAAGAGCTGAAAAGGTGACGAGAGTTTCAACCTCCCCAGCACGGTCGCTCGGTTGAACTCGTTGAAGGCGCTTGTGACCGTGTCCACCGCGAGCTCGACCCCTTCACTGAGCGCGCCGAACGTGCTCAGATCGAAACCGAGTGGGTCGGGGTCAAGGAACTCCGCCAGCTGAGGGCCGTCCGTCGTCTCGGAGCTGTCGGAGCTCTCGTCCTCGGAGTCCGCCTCTTCTTTCGCGGCTTTCTTCTTGGCCGCTTTCCTCTTGGCCGCCTTGTCAGCCTTCGCTTTGTCGACCTTGTCGGCTGCTTCCTGGTCGGCCTCTTCCTGGTCGGCCGCTTCCTGGTCGGCCGCTTCCTGGTCGACTGTGTTGCCGTCCCCTTCGCGGGGGGGATTTTCGATCGCGTCTTGCGCATCGAGCTCCGACGCCGCGAAGAGCGGCGAGAGGAGCAACGCGACGAAGAGCATCCATCGCAGCACAGCACTGTGCCTACGAGGGGTTCGTGGCGAGTGAGCGCCCACACCCTTCATGGCTCCACCGTGATTGAGAGGCTCAGGTCGGGCCCACTGAGCCGAATCTCCAAGAGACGCTGCAGACGATGGTGCAAGCGCTCCAGCGACTCGTTCCGACCTAGGCCTTCGGCGACCTGCCCCAACGCCTCGAGGCTGTCAGAAGCGATGGGAGCGAAACGCATCGAGTTGACGAAACGACTCTGGTTCCTCGCGTCGATGTTGGCGTCCATCATCACGACGCTGCCAAACTCGTAGAGCTGTGCCCGACCGTCGACGGTCACCTGCAGCCGGACTTGCTGGTGAGCGAAGTTGGCGCTGAGTTTGTCGAGGTGAAAGTGATCGGGCAGCGTGCGCGGATCGGACGGCATTTGAGCCGGCGACATCCATTTCTCGTAGACGGCGAGTCTGCGAAAGTCGCTGTGGGCCTCGTTGAGCTCGGCCGTCAGCGCCGTGTGGGTGCACATCAACGACGCGAGGACCCCGCGGGTCCCTGGCTCCAAGCGCAGCTCGTCCAGCTTTCGACGTTGCTCCCACAGCCAGCTGTCCGTGAGCTCGAGAACCTGGAGCTCGCCCGAGAGCGCCAGCACAAGTCCGTGCGTGTCGTCGACGAGGCTCGCCGCAAAGCTGTTGTGCGGTCCCAATGACACCTGCAGCTCGTGAAGGGCGTAGTTCTTTTCACCGTGGAGATACATGCGACGCGCGCCGTGCTCGGGGGCCTGCGGTCAGAGCCAGCTTCTCAAGTCAGGGGATTAAAGCACGTCCCATAGCTTGGTGTCTTGGAGCGCGTCCGCCTCAAATGGGCTCGTAGTCGCACGGTGCCTCTTTGTGCTGGGTGCCGTCGAACGAGATGAGCCGGCCTTTGTCGCCGATGATCGTCTCGATGTTCACGGGCCGACGCCAAATTTGGGAGAGGTTCTTGAGCACGTCGCGAGCGTAGTCCATGCGCAGCTCTACACCCTCGAAGCGATGGTGAAGCAGCAATTCGCCACGGTTCTTGAAGTTGCCGTCACGCACCATGATGAATGGGTGGCCGAAGTTCGTCATCTGCGAGAGGAGCTTCTGCTTGATTTTCGAGAACTCCCGGCTCTCGATCTCGTATTGACTCGACTTGCTGTTGTACGCGAAAGTGAAGAGCTTGTGCTTGCGGCAGAAGTCCTCGGTCAAGAACTCGTCGATGAAGGTCACATCGTTGTAGTGCCGTCGCACCTCGAAGATTTTGGCCTGACCTTGTCCGACGCCCCGGTTCCAGCTCGAGCGCTTCTCCAGGTCTGTGCACTCTTCGTACTCTTTGCCGAACTTGCCGCGGTCCCAACGGTCTTCGATGTCGCGCCACAGCTCCAGGCCCATCTTGTAGGGGTTGAGCTGCCCCGGTGAGGTCGCGACGATGCCCGAGAAGGCGTCGGCGTAGTCGATGAGCTCGGCGCCGTCCAGCGCCTTCTCCGTCATGATGCGAGAGTGCCAGTAGGTGGCCCACCCCTCGTTCATGATCTTGGTCTGGCCCTGTGGAGCGAAGTAGTAGGCCTCCTCGCGAATGAGCGACAGGACGTCGTTCTCCCACTGCTCCAGCGGTGCGTTGTCCATGAGAAACTGCAGGACGTCTTTCTCGGGCTCTTCGGGGAAGCGTTTCTTCTTCTCCTGCTCGATGTCCATCTTGCGCTGCTGTTCGGCCAGGTACTCCTTGGGGTTGATGTAGTTCTCCATGTACTCGCGTCCCGTCGACAGCTTCGGGATGCCCATCTCGTTGAGATCGGGCTCCTTTTCCTGCTGTGGGCGCTTGCGAAGGATGAACGGCGAGTAGTAGTCGATGAGGTTGTCCAGCGAGAGACAGGTCTCGATGAAGTCCTCGATGGGCTCGACCCCGAAGGTGTCCATGTAGCGCCGCACACGAGTGGCGTGGTTGGCCATCTCGTCCATCATCCGCCGGTTGGTCTTCGAGAAGAAGTAGTTGTTCTTGAAGAAGTCGACATGCCCATAAACATGGGCGATGACCGTCTTCTGGTCGACCATGTTGTTGCCTTCCAAGAGGTAGGCATAGGACGGATTGTTGTTGATGACCATCTCGTAGATCTTCGACAGCCCGTACTCGTAGCTCTTCGAAAGCTGCTCGTACTCCATCCCAAAACGCCAGTGGTTGTAGCGCGTAGGGAAACCGCCGTAGGCTGCGATTTCATTGATGGTCTTGTAGTCGACCACTTCGAAGATGGTCTCGAAAACGTCCAAGCCGAACGCTTCGGCGTGGGCTTTGAGCTGGTTCTTGATTTCCCAGAGATGAACGGGGAGTTCCATAGCGATCCTGATCGGTGAGGCGGAGCGACCCTGCTGGAGTCAGGCCTACTAAAATCTAATAGATTATGAGTCCCTACATTCCCTTTCCGAGAAAATCCTTGATGGACTGGAGGATGGCGTCCCGGTTCTTGATCTCACTGAGCACGACGCGCTCTTCCGTGGCAAAACGCTCCCTCAAGTCCTTGATGAACTGCCCCGAACCATACGGGCTCTCGACCTGACCATAGGCGAACATATTCGACATCGGGATCAGCGTGTCCTGCAAGATGCGCAGACACTCGCCGGTGTCGTCCACGGACCAGTTGTCGCCGTCGGAGAAGTGGAAGGGGTAGATGTTCCAGCTCTCGACGGGATACTCCTCTTCCAGGATCTGCTGGCAGAGCTTGTAGGCGCTCGAGATCATCGTCCCGCCCGACTCCCGGGTGCGGAAGAAGGTCTCCTGATCGACCTCTTTGGCCGTCGCGTCATGAATGATGTAGCGGTTCTCGATGCCCTTGTACTGGCTGCGCAGCCAGGTATCGATCCAGAACGACTCCATTCGCACGATCTCTTTCTGCTCGTCGCCCATCGAGCCCGACACGTCCATCATGTAGATGATGACCGCGTTGCTCTGAGGAACCACCCTCTCCGTCCAAGAGCGGTAGCGCCGATCGTCGCGCACAGGGATGATGACGGGGTCCTCGGGGTCGTAGGTCCCCGACGAGATCATGCGGCGCAGCGCCTGCTTGTACGTGTGCTTGAAGTGCCGAAGACTCTCGGGGCCGACGCGACGAATGCCAGTGTAGCGGTCCTTGACCGTCTCGACGGTCTTGACGCCTTTGCTCTCGATTCGCGGCAGCTCCAGCTCTTCGCCCATGATCTCGGCCAGCTCGGCCAAGGAGACATCGACCTCTAGTGAGTGCTCTCCGGCCTCGCTGCCGGCTTGCTTGCCTTGGCCTGGTCCGTTCTCGTCGCCCTGGCCGATGGCATCTCCCTCTTCTCCTTCGCCCTGACTGACGCCCCCCGTCTCCTGCTTGCCGAAGCGGAAACGCGGGATGTCAATACGGGGGATAGGGATGGTGACCACGTCCTTGCCCTTGCGACCGATGAGCTCGCCCTTGGACATGTACCGCTTGAGGTTCTCCTTGATCCGGCCCCGCACGATCTGATGAAATCGGCCGTGATCCTGCTCGATTTTCTTGGCTTTCATGGGACTTCCCGGTCGACCATAGCCGACGATTTTCTCTTGCTGGCCGTACAGCGCTAGTGTAACGCTTCACATGTGACCATGCTTATGGGCGTGGCTTTTCAGGGAGGCAGGGCTCTGCCCTGGCCCGCCGGGGGACTTTGTCCCCCGGACCCCCAATGACTTTCTTCTTTTCTGTAATC
>Ga0210044_10005431_pt1 | contig 17238 bp, 9 predicted proteins | sample CryGey13umfilter_2_FD_183959 | JGI IMG/M metagenome (GOLD analysis project Ga0210044, IMG submission 183959) | Groundwater microbial communities from aquifer in Utah, USA - Crystal Geyser 4/9/14 3 um filter (SPAdes) (version 2) | ecosystem: Environmental > Aquatic > Deep subsurface > Groundwater... | reverse complement strand
CTTCAGCTGACCTTGCTCTTACTGATGCTAACTGGGGTATTGCTACCTCAGGTGCTGCACAATTTACAGCTATTGGTGATGTCACTCCTGGAACTGGAGCCTTCACAACACTTTCTTCAACAGGAGGACTTGATTTGACCCCTTCTGCAAACGCAGATGCTATTGATATTACAGGCACAAACTTAACTTCCGCTGCTGTGCTTGATGCTGATCTTTCAGCCATGGTTTCAGGAAGTGTGTTCGATATTGATTTAGATACCTCTGATATTACTGGCAGCGCTGCTCTTATTGATCTTACAGATGCACGTAATCACGACGATCTTGCGTCTGATACATATGATGGCTTAAAGATTTCCATGAGTGGAAATTTCCCAGGCTCAAATGCCTCTGTTATTAAACTTATTGATGTTGATTATTCAGGCACGCTTGGAACAGCTGGAGCTTCTGGCACTCTTTATGGAGTTTATTCAGATGTAAGTGGAACAATGACTGCTGGAACCTATGCGGCTGGACACTTCACAGATGGAACACGAATTATTGATCTTGCTGATGGAACCTATGCTCTTGATGCAACTGGAGCTGGACGATTTAGTGATGACCTTACAGTTACAGGTGGTGATATTACGGGTGCTAATGGTGATTCATTAGATATTGGTGAAGCAGCAGATTCTACATTTACATTTACAAGAAACAATTCTGGTGTTGTTACCCTTACAGCAGCTGATGATGATGCTGACGCTACCCTTGGTCTTATTGGTGGTGGAACCGAGAATGTTCAAGTATCTATTGATGCTGATTCTGAGTTTATAGCTTTGGCAACAGCTGCACCAACCGCTGATATGGTAACTATTCAAAATAGTGCTTTTGATTCTGTAACCGATGGTGTTGATGCAATGGTGATTGATATGGATGTTGCAGATAACACTTCTGGAGACCTCATTCATCTCATTCCTTCTTTTGTAGATGACGATGCAAACGGCGTAGCAGGTGACACATGGAACGTTATCAATATCGATGCGTTTACCGCTCAATTAGCTGATGATGGGGGAGGAATTTTCACCAATACGCTAAACGCATTTAATATCGGCAACCTTACAGAATCCGTTGGTGGTGATGAAACAATCACTTCTACAGCGATTAATATTGGAACTGGATGGGATGTTGGTATTTCCTTTGGTGCAAATTCAATTGATGGAACTTACTTTGACGTAGCAGCTGGATCAGGTGCTGTTAGCATGGTTCAACCAGATGATTCCTCAACACCTGCTTTAGATATTGACCTTCATGGTGTATCTGGTGCATTGATTGATATTGATTATGTTGCGGAAGTACAAACAGGAGCTATTTCTGCCCTTGATATTGATCTTACGAACTTGACCAACGATAACGTTAACAACCTTTACGGAATCATGCTCAATGATTTCACCCCAGCTGGAACCGGTGGAAACCTCTATGGTATTTACCAACAAGGTACCAATTGGGATTATGGTTTATATCTAGAAGACGATGCTTATTTTGCTGGTAGTATTAATCAAACAACAACACAAACACAATCTGGTGGTGCGACAAATATTACAGTTACTTTAGGTGATGATGAAGATGGAGATCAAGTTGCTGGTTTAGGAATTAATGCTACTTCTGCAGCAACAGGCGATGCTGATACTTTAGCTGGCATTAGCATTGCTGCACTTACAAGTGCACAAGGTGGTATAACAGAAGCTGCAATTGTTATTGGAGATTCTTGGGATAGCCAAGTATATTTAAATGACACAACCTCAAATATTTGGATTGCTGATACAGGCACTCTTACATTTGAAGATCCAAGTGGAAACGATATCCTTGCCTTGACTGATTCTGTACAAGCCGCTGATACCGCATTTACAGCCGCAACGATTAATGTAACTGGTAATGATGACACAGCTGTTTCCGGAGATAATGCGCAATATGGTTTAAGTATTATTGGGGCAGACAATGGAACAGATACTACAGAAGGTGCGGACGTATTACTACGAGTTCTTAATAATGACGCAAACGACGGTGTAGGTGTAGGAATGGTCTTAGGAGGTGGAAGCGGAGATTTGATTACAGGAATTGATATTACAGCTGTTGATTACGGTATTATCTTTAGTGCAGCAACAACGGATATTACAACTGCATCTAATACAGATTTAACAATTCTTCCAAATGGAACAGGTGATACATCTTTTTCGATTGATGCAGATTCAGTAGTTAACTTTACAGCTACAGCTGCGCCCGGTGTAGATATGGTAACTATTACGAATGATGGGCAAAGTTCAGCAACTGATGGTGTAGATGCCCTTGCTATTGCTTACGATGTAGGAGATAACACATCTGGAAGTGCAATTAATATTAGTCCTATTTTTACAGATGATAATGATGATGCGACAGCGGGTGATACCTGGAATGTTATTAACATTAATAATTTTAATGCAACCTTAACAGCTGATGCAGGTGGAACATTTACGAACATTCTAAACGCCTTTAATATCGGCAATCTTACAGAAAATGTTAGTGGTGATGAAAATATTACTTCGACTGCCATTAAGATTGGAACAGGATGGGATGATGCAATCAATGTTGGTTCTGGAGCCTTTGTTGTGGATGTAAATGGTAATACAACCGTTACTTTACCATTAGCGGCAAGTACAACTTTTGCTGTCTGTCATGATGTTGATGGTGCAGGAACAGATGTGTTGAAAGATTGTAATGGAGGTGTAACAGCTGACTATGCTGAAAAATATCCAGTTGCACAAGGCATTACTTATGGACAAATTGTTGTTCCAGGATCAAAAATGATTACTACAAATGATGATAGTCATGGCACTCAACAAATTGCTCAAGCTGTACTTTCAAGTGAACCTTATCAAGGACCAGTCTACGGAATTGTTTCTAATAACTACGGAGACTTTACTTCAGCTGGTAATAACATTGCCGAACAAGATAACCCAATGCCAGTTGCTCTCGTTGGACGTGTTCCAGTTAAAGTTGTAAGTGAAAATGGAACAATTTCAATTGGCGACTTCTTGACCACATCTTCTACTGCTGGAGCTGCTATGAAAGCCACAGAAGCTGGACGTGTCATTGGTATGGCCATGGAGAACTGGAATGGTGAAAAAGATACCATTATGATCCAAGTGCTTAATACCTGGTATCAACCACCAACATCACAAGCCAGCAGCTTACAAGGAAGTAGTACTGATACTCTTTTAACAACCGGAACAGTAACTGCTGATACCTTAGTAGTTTCTGGTGATGCAAGCTTTGAAGGATCTGTGAAAGTGGCCAAACATGTTTATGCTGGACAAGATGTTGCTGGACGCGCCAAGATTCTTTCAGGTGATGATCGTGTAGAAGTGACTTTTGCAGATGAATATACTTATCAACCAATTGTTACTGCTACTATCCGTGGAAACGAAGCTCAGGGCTTAGAAGATTGGTGGATTGAGGAAGAAAGCACAACAGGCTTTATTATCCGCTTAGATGGCACTCTATTATACGATGTTGAATTCAACTGGATTGCAATGGGAGTTGATGCAGGAAAGATCAGTATTTCTAATGGAACAACCAGTGATATTGAGGTATATGTGAAAGATGGAGTAATTGCAGAATCAACAACCCCAATTCTTCCAGAAGAAACTCCATCTGAACCAGTTGAAGAAGAATCAACCACCACAGAAGAAACTGTAGTTGAAGAAGAAGTAGTTAATGAATCAACCAGCCAAGAAGAATTATCAGATGATACTTCCTCCACTGATGTTCAAGAGCCAGTCGTAGAAGCAGAACCAATTGCAAATGTAGTTGAAGAAGAAGTAGTTGAAGCAGTTGCTGACCAAGAACCTGTAGTTGAAGAATCATTTGATTCAGCTGTAGATTCATCAGTAGATAGTTCTTCTGAAGTCGTGGCAGATGATGGATTAGCTCAAGAATAAAATCTGAACTAAAAGAAAAAGCAGGGAATAAACCCCCTGCTTTTTTGTTTTCTTATTTTTAGGTAAAATAGATTCTTAATTTCATTCCTTAACTTATGCCCATTGAATCAAAAATGAATCCATCATTTTCGAGAAAACCACCATTGTATGGTGCACAAGAAGAAAAAGCTCTGAGTAAAAAAAAGACTGCTCGAGTTTTTTTTCTTGTTGTTTTAATTGTTATTTTTGCTGCCGCGATTATTAGTTTGTTATTTATTTTAAAAAATACCGCTTTAGGATCATTTCAAAGGCAGTCTGAATACCAAGCTGTTTTTCTTGATAATGGGCAAGTTTATTTTGGTAAGCTCACAGGGCCTAAATCAGATATTTATCGGCTTTCGGATGTTTATTATGTGCAACAAGGAGCTGCAAATCTTAATGAAAAAAGTGATTTTACTATTCTTAAGCTTGGAAATGAAGTACATGGACCACTAGATAGTATGGATATACTTGCACAACATATTCTTTTTATTGAAGATATGAAATCTGATTCAAAGGTTTTGCAAGCGATTTTACAATATAAAAATGAATAAAAAATAGGCTTTCTTCCACAGCCTTACCCCTGACACATCGTATTGTTTTTGGTAAAATCAGGACATCTTAATTATTTACAGTTTACTATTAATTTAATTTTTTACTGATTGTATGGATTCTTCCGCTATAAATGGGTCTGCCATATCTTCCACACGTCGTCGAAAGACCCCTCTTTCGCGTTCAACGTTTTATGGAAAAATTATGCGTGGGTCACTGTATCTTTTATTTTTTCTCATTCCGATTTTTTTCCTCCCATGGACCATGGATGCATTTGAAGTAAATAAGCAGACTATTTTAATTGTGCTTAGTCTTGTTTCATTTATGGCGTGGCTTGGATCCATGGTGATGGAAAAACGTCTCACTGTACGATATGGATGGTTAAATATTATTCCTCTTCTTTTAATCGTTGGTGTTTTGTTTTCATCTATTTTTTCTTTAGCTGGATATCAATCATGGGTTGGTCAGGCTTCTCAGGAATATACAAGTTTTCTTACCACACTCATGTTTGTTGTGCTTTTTTATGTGATCATGAATGCATGTGCACAGGCTGATGTCCAACGTGGTATTTTTTCTGCATTACTTATTTCTGCTGCTATTTCAGGTGTTGCTACACTACTTGCAGTTTTTGGTGCATTATCTCCATTTATTGGTAAGGGATTTAATCCAGTTGGTACGATTAATACATTTGCCACGTTTCTTTCTTTTGTAATGCTTCTTGGTGTTGGTCTTTGGCTTGTTTCACGTCGACAAAAACCAGAACTACTTCATGAAGGCCGTCGTGCGCTTTTACAAAAAATACTTATTGGTGTAGTTGTAGTTGTTAATCTTCTTGTTCTTATTTCGGTTGATTTTTGGATTTTGTGGGTCATGAATATTTTTGGACTCGTTCTTCTTATTGTGTTTGCATTTATACAACAAACCGAATTTCCAGACACGCGACGCTTCTTGCTACCACTAATTCTTTTGCTTGTTAGTGTTTTATTCTTATTCATTCGTTCACCATTTCGTCTTGGGTTTCCAATTATTGTTTCGCCAAGTCATGAAGTCAGTCGATCGATTGTTTGGCAAGTATTAAAAGAAGGACCAAAATCATTTTTATTAGGATCTGGTCCTGGAACCTTTTCTTATGATTACGCGAAATATCGACCAAGTTCAATAAATGGAACACGTTTTTGGAATGTACGTTTTGATCGAGCAAAAACACATATTCTTACAACTACAGCAACGCTTGGAATTATTGGAATTTTACTTTGGATGGTTTTTGTTGTAGCTGTGGCAATTAAGGCCCTTGGGCGTCTTTTACGTGAACGCGAACACGAAGAATGGAAATTAACCTATGTAGTGTTTTGCGCCTGGGCCGCGCTTTCACTCTCACTTATTTTGTATTCTTCGAATTTAACCCTCCAGTTTTTATTTTGGGGATTTGCTGGTTTACTAGCAAGCCACACGATGTCTAAGATCAAAGAAACTGATTTTTCAAAATCTCCAAAGCTTGGGCTTTTATCTTCTTTTGGATTTGTAGTTGTGACACTTGGTGTGCTTGTAGTTCTTTTTATCACAGGACAACGCTATCGTTCAGAAATTGCTTTTGCCCATGCGGTTCGTCTTGATCGTGCAGGTGCCTCTGCAAGTGAAGTTATTGAGCCACTTCGTGTAGCAACACAAGCAAATTCATTAAGTGATGTTTATTATCGAAATTTAAGCCAAGCGCTTTTATTGCGTGTACGCAGTGTGCTACTTGAAACAAAGCCTGAAGAGGGAAAAGATCGTACTCCTGAGCAAATAAAACAAATTCAGGGTCTTACAACAGCAAGTATACAATCTGTTGAGCAAGCTATTGCCATTGCTCCAGCAAATGTTCTTAACTGGATGGTTCGTGGCTCTCTTTTTCAAGAGTTTATGTCGCTTGTAAATAATGCGGATGCTGTAGCTATTGCTTCTTTTGAACAGGCATCTAAACTTGAACCAAATAACCCTCTTCATAAAGCAAACCAAGCGCGTGTTTATTTGCTAGTTGCTGATAGGGCTCGAACACTTAAACAAAACAAAGATCAAGAAATTGTTAAAAAAGCCGTTGAGCTTGAAAAACAAGCTCTTGCAAAAGCTGAAGAAGCATTAAACCAAGCTATTGTATTAAAGACAGATTATGCCGTAGCCCACTATTATTTAGCTGCGGTTTATGAGCGACAAGGTCGTTTAGATGAAGCAACCACTCGTATGAAGGCACTACGTAACTATGCACCACTTGATGTAGGTATTGGTTTCCAACTTGGTATACTTTATGTTCGTCAGCAAAATTATACACTAGCAAAAACTGAGTTCGAACGTATTATTGGACTTCAACCAAAATATTCGGATGCTCGTTGGTATTTGGCTTCCATTTATGAAATAGAAGGAAATATGTCTGGCGCTATTGAACAAGTACAATCTGTTGTTGATCTAAATCCAGAAAACCAAATGGTAGCAGAACGTCTTATGGCTCTTAAAAAAGGACAATCAACCACCACTCTTCCAAAGCCCGTTGAAGAAGGTGAAGAATCAGCAACAAGTCTTGATCATGAAGATGTAACAGAAGAAACAGAAGACTCCGAAGAATAGGTTATTCGATGACTAAAATTGAAAAGACATCCCAGATTATTGGGATGTCTTTTGTAAATGAGTGAAAATTTCTTTTTCTGCTTGAATAAGATTTTTGCCAATAAAACACATGCGAGCTTGTTCGCGAGTTCCAGCAGGTCTAAATGGATAGGAAAGTTCCATGGCATCAAGTGGTGGTTCAACATGCAAAATCGCACAAATATTTTGATCTTGATCTTCATAAAGCAAAAGAATTTTTTTTGCTTCAGGTGAAGTTGAAAGTAATTCATGAATAATGTCAGGTAAATCAGTTTCTTCTGCTCCTGCATGAATAAAATCTTGTCGGGAAAGAAGAGTCCAAACAATTTGTTGTTCAGGTAAATGTTTAAGTCTTGCCAGAGCCCGACCCCATAAACGCAGGGTTGAAAGCGATCGTGTTCGGTACAGATGCTGAATAATCATTTCTCGTTGCGCTCCTTTTTGAATGAGTCGACTAGCAGTTTGAAGGGTGTGCGGCCGGACATTAGTAGTCTTAAAACTTTTTGTTTTAGCAATAATACCAGTTAGAAGTGCGGTTGCCATAGGCTCATCAATAAAATCAGCAGCATGTTCTTCAAACAAATGAAAACAAATTTCTGAAGTAGAACACGCATTTAAATCAACTAGATTAATTTGTCCAAAATATTCATTTGCTGGGCAGTGATCAATATTAACAATAGGTGTTTGAAAAAAGAATTCAGGGTGATCTTGGTAAAGGTGGCTACAAGCTTCAAGATCACTGGCTCCAAAGCAGATAATAAGATCAAACCGATAACCTGAATGGACGATTTGGATTTCATGCTCCTTCCAAAATCCTTGATCTGGAACAATTGAGATAGATGCAAATCCATCCTTTGACTCTTGTTGAATGTGGGCTATTTTGGTTTTTGAGGTTGGAAGAATAATCAGAAGTTTGCGAAGTTCAGTAAGAGTTGTTTGCACTTGTTCGTGTTGTTTTAAGAAACTTAAATAAACAGGAACAGGCCCGTCCACCGCAACTATAGTTGGTTGTTTTTGTAATTTATTGAGCATTTGTCCACAAGCAATAGCCGAAGCATAACCATCTGTTTGAGTACGTGTGGGAATAATAAGCAAAGGAGCCTGGCTTCGTTTTATGAGCTCAAAAAATTGTTGACTCGGTTTGAGGGCCATGTTGTCAAAATAAGGAGTGTTTTTAAAAGAAACAGCATCTTAACGTTCGTAGATAGACACGTCAAGCATAGTTGCCTAAACCATTTTTTTGCCTTAAACTGAAGATTCTTATGAAAAAAAACATTGCAAAAACCTACGAGCCAGCAGAGATTGAGAATGAGATTTATGCTTTATGGGAAACAAGCGGTTTTTTTAATCCAGATAATTTAAATATTGCACAAAATGCACAAGCCTATAGTATTATTTTACCTCCGCCAAATGCCAATGGTGAAATGCACGTTGGGCATGCTTCAGGTTATGTAGTAATGGATTTACTTGGGCGTTACCACAGAATGAAAGGTGAAAAAACACTGCTTTTGCCTGGTAAAGATCATGCTGGTATTCAATCACAAGTAGTGTATGAAAAGAAAATAAAGAAAGAACGTGGAATTACGCGACATCATTTGGGGCGGGAAGCTTTTTATAAAGAAATTTATAATTTTTGTTTGGATCGCGCTAAGTACATGCGCGGACAGGAGAAAAAGATTGGTCTGTCAGCGGATTGGTCTCGAGAGAAATTTACCATGGATGAAAATGTGGTGAACATTGTCTTGGAAACTTTTATTAATATGTATCATGAAGTTGATAGCGATGGTCATGGAATGATTTATCGAGGAGAGCGGATTATCAATTGGTGTCCACGTTGTGCGACCGCACTTTCTGATGTTGAGGTTGAACATGAGGAACGAGTGACCAAACTGTATACATTTAAATACAGTAGTGATTTTCCTTTTTCTATTTCTACCACTCGACCGGAAACAAAACTTGGTGATACAGCGGTGGCGGTGAATGTTAGTGATAAACGGTATAAGGAACATATTGGAAAAGAATTTATTGTGGATTTTTGCGGTGTTTCTTTGTGTATTAAGGTGATTGCGGATTTTGGGGTTGATTCTACTTTTGGTACAGGAGCGCTAGGCGTGACGCCAGCACATTCAGCAGTAGATTGGGAAATGGCACAAAAAAATAATCTACCTATTGTTAAAGTGATCGATGAGCAGGCGATGATTCGACTTGGTTTTGGTAAGTTCAGTAGTTTGTCCGTTGCAGAGGCACGTGAAGCTGTAGTTGAAGAACTTCGCAAAAGAGGTTTGCTTGTAAAAGAAGAAGAATACCTCAATAATTTGTCAGTTTGTGAACGGTGTAAAACTGCGATTGAACCGCTTGTTTCCAAGCAATGGTTTGTGGATGTTGATCATAAAAATTTTTCTTTGAAGAAAATAGCTCGCAAAGCCGTTGAGAATGATGAAATCAAAATTTATCCTGAACGGTTTAAATCAGTAATGCTTGATTGGATTGATAATATTCGAGATTGGTGTATTAGTCGCCAAATTTGGTGGGGTCCGAGAATTCCAGTTTGGTATAAGGGTAATGAAATAGTTTCGCAAATTGCATCACCTGGCGAAAGTTGGAAACAAGATGAAGACACTTTTGACACTTGGTTTTCTTCTGGACAATGGGCCTATTCAACACTGGGTTTTCCGGGTGGCAAAGATTTTAAGGAATTTTATCCAAGTAGTACTATGATCATGGGCCGTGACATATTGCCGTTCTGGGCTTTTCGCATGATTATTTTAAGTTTGTACCGTACTGACAAAGCACCATTCAAAAATCTTTATTTTACTGGTTTGATTCGAGATGAAAAAGGACAGAAGATGAGTAAATCCAAGGGTAATGGTATTGATCCGATCGAAATCATTAATGAATACGGAACTGATGCAGTTAGATTGTCACTTTTGATAGGCAATACTCCAGGCAATGATTTGAATTTAGGTAAAGAAAAAATTGCTGGATTTCGCCATTTTACCAATAAACTTTGGAATATTACCCGTTTTATTTTTCTTCAAACAGATCAAGTGAAAATAGTTGAGAAGGTTTATCCAAAAACCTTAGCAGATCAATGGATTTTAGGGCGTTTACAAAAAGTTATTGAACAAGTTACAAACCATCTTGAAAAATTTGAATTTTCTCAAGCAGGAGAAATTTTACGAGATTTTACTTGGTCTGATTTTGCTGATTGGTACTTGGAGATTGCTAAAATTCAACAAGATGAAAATACTCAAAAAATTCTTCTTTATGTGCTTGAGCGCGTGCTTACCATGTGGCATCCATTTATGCCATTTGTAACCGAAGAAATTTGGAAATCATTTGAAAGTGATACTTTGCTTATGGTACATACTTGGCCTGTTCCTGAAGGTCATTTTCTTAAAGATGTTTCAAAAATTGAAGATAATTTTATCTTGCTTCAATCAGTTATTGGAGCGATTCGTCATATTCGGGCGCAGCATAAGATAGCACCTAAACAATTATTACCAACTATTTATTTTGTTACAGGTGAACATGATACTTTTTTGACTTCGCAAAAATCGATCATTCAAACCCTCGCTCGTGTTCAAGATATTTCTTTTATTTCATCTGAGCAAATTCTTTCATCCAATATCCCGTTTGCAGTTGGAGGTATCCAGGGATTTATTTCACAAGAAGGAATGATTGATACGGAAAAAGAAAAAAATCGGATTAAAAGCGAGCTCCAAAAAACTGAATCCTATTTAAAAAACATTGAGCAAAAACTTTCAAATACTGAATTTATTATGAAGGCCCCAAAAAAAATTATCGATGAACTTGAAGAAAAAAAACAAACAACAAAACAAAAAATTGAACTTCTCAAAGAAAAAGAAAATAGTTTTTTATCATGATTTATGGCACAAACCGATTCACAACTTATTGAAACATTTTTAACGCGTGGCATTGAACATGTTTATCCTTCTAAAGAAATTGTTAAAACGTGGTTTTTAAAAGGGGAGCCACTCACAATGTATTTAGGTATTGATCCAACTGGACCAACCCTTCATTTAGGACATGCTATTATTTTACGTAAGATGCGTCATTTTCAAGACATGGGTCATAAAATTATTTTGCTTATTGGTGATTTTACTGGTCTTATAGGAGACCCAACGGACAAATCAGCAACTCGTGTAAGACAAACAAAAGATCAAGTTTTTGAAAACGCCAAACTTTATAAAGAGCAAGCCGCAAAAATTATTCGATTTGATGGAGATAATCCAGCTGAGCTTCGTTATAACAGTTCTTGGTTAGCCAAACTAACATTTGAAGAGCTTGTTGAACTAGCGGCTCATTTTACTGTTCAGCAAATGCTTGAACGAGATATGTTTGATAAACGCCTTCAAGAAGGACGGCCTATTTATTTGCATGAATTTTTTTATCCTCTGATGCAGGGTTATGATTCAGTTGCCATGGATGTTGATGGGGAAATTGGTGGAAATGATCAGATTTTTAATATGCTTGCTGGAAGAACTTTGCTCAAAGAAATCAAACAAAAAGAAAAATTTGTAATTGGCATGAAACTGTTAGTTGATCCAACCGGAAAAAAAATGGGTAAGAGTGAAGGAAATATGATTACTTTTAAGGATAGTGCAGATGAGATGTTTGGAAAAATTATGGGTTGGACTGATGGAATGATTCTTCCAGGATTTGAACTACTTACTTCTGTTTCGCTTGAAGAAATTGAAGTGATTCGTCAGGATTTAGAAAATGGAAAAAATCCAAGAGAGGTAAAAGCAGAACTTGCAAGATATGTGGTTTCATTCTTTTTTGATAATCATGAGGCGCAAACTGCTTCTGATCGGTTTGATAAAATATTTCAGAAACATGAAATTCCTCAGGATATCCAAACACTTTTTGGTGGAGGCTTGGTAATTGAACTTTTAGAGCAAGCAGGATTTGCTTCTTCCAAATCTGATGCTCGACGTTTGATTAAAGAACAAGCTGTTCAAATTGATGGAGTGGTGGTAAGTGATATAGGAGCTGTAATTGAACCCGCTCAAAATGGAACCATTCTTCAAAAAGGAAAGCGTTTCTTTGTAAGAATCATGCCTTAATTATATGCATGTTTTACACGAAGCAAAACAAGACGCATGGAAGATTTTAAAACAAGCATTTGGAAAAGGTTATACACCTTCCATAGATGAAATTGAACAGCCGCCTGATCCAAAAATGGGCGACCTTGCTTTTCCTTGTTTTTCTCTTGCTAAAGGTCTTAAACGAAATCCAGTTGAAATTGCTGATGAAATAGCCGCAAAAATTGCTCCAAAAGGACTTATTGGAAAGATTGAATCAAAAGGTCCATATGTAAACTTTTTTTTCGATCAAAAAACATTTGGAAAAAAATTATTTGATGATATTTTTGAAAAAGGCGATTCTTATGGGGGTTCGGATATAGGGGAGGAAAAGAGAATAATGGTTGAATATGCCTCATTAAATACTCATAAAGATCCACACATTGGGCATTTACGAACGATTTTTTTAGGGCAACTTCTTGTTCATCTTTTTAAGAAGGTGGGTTATGAGGTAATTGCCGCAACCTATATTGGAGATTTAGGAACACACGTTTCTCGGTGTCTTTGGGGGTTAAAAAAATTTTATGCAAACATTGAGCCACCAAAAAAAGATCAAAATAAATTTTTAGGAGAGGTTTATGTAAGAGCTGTGCAAGCACTGGAGCACGAACCTCTTGCCAAAGAAGAAATTGATGCCATTTCACGAGATATTGAAGCTAAACGTGGAGATAATTTTTTCTGGTGGAAAAAAACTCGCGAGTGGTCTTTAAGAGAAATAAAAACTATTTTTAAAGAGCTGAATCTTCCAATAGACGCCTGGTATTTTGAATCAGGGGTAACAAGTATTTCAAAAAAAACCATTGCTCATCTTTTGAAAAAAGGTATTGCCAAAAAAAGTGATGGAGCTATTATTATTGATTTATATGAGGAAGGATTAGGTGTAAATCTTTTAGTAAAATCAGATGGAACGCTTCTTTATAATGCACGCGACCTTGGACTGGCTTTTAAAAAACAAGGAGATTATCATCCAGATCGAAGTCTTTATGTGGTTGATTCAAGACAGAATCTCGCTCTTCAACAATTATTTGTCACACTTAAACGCATGGGATTTGAGGAAAAACTTGAACACATTTCCTATGAGTTTATTACATTAAAAGACGGAGCCATGTCTGCTAGAAAAGGAAACGTAATTCGTTATCAAGATTTTCGTGATCAAATGGAGCAAATAGCTCGCGAGCAAACACTGGGTCGACATCCTGATTGGAAAACAAAAAAAATAGAAGAAACCGCAAAAGTGATTGCTTCTTCGGCTATGCGTTTTAGTATCTTGCATCAAGATCCTGGTCGAAAGATTACTTTTGATATGAAAGAGGCTTTGTCATTTGAGGGATGCACAGGCCCATACCTGCTTTATACTATCGCGCGTATTTCTTCCATTTTGCGTAAAGCCTCTTCTTTAGAAAAAAAGAAAAAAAATGTTATTTTCAGCTCTGCTGTTGAACACGAATTACTTGTCTTTCTTTCTTTTTATCCGGATATTTTATTTACCACTGCTCAAGATATTCATCTTTCTCGTATTTCTCAATATTTATTTGACCTTTCAAAGAAGTTTTCCTCTTTCTATCAGACCGTTCCTATTTTGCAGGAATCTGATGAAAATAAACGTATTTCTCGATTAACTCTTATTCAGGCGACTGCTCAAGTGCTTGAAAATGGGCTTAAACTACTTGGAATAAGAACTCTTGAAGAAATGTAATTGACAGAAGTTATTTTCCATGAAAAAATTTGGCCACAAAATATTGATTATCTATGTTTAAACATCAAGATGAAAAGTTATCAACTTCTGCGCGTGGTGGTGGAAAAGAAACGGTTATTGCAGATGGAGTAAGGGTTGAGGGAGATTTTGTTAGTGAAGGGGATATGCTTATTGAAGGGGAAGTTACTGGAAATATTGAGACAAGACAAAATTTAAGGGTTGGAGAGACCGCGGAAATTCATGCAAATATTAAAGCAAAAAATGCGGTTATTGCTGGAAAGGTTTTTGGAAATCTATGTATAGAAGAGACCCTTGAACTTGTTGATACCTCTCAGATTCATGGAGATATTGAAACAGACCGTTTTTCTGTGGCCTTAGGAGCTCTTTTAAATGGACAGGTGATAATGAAGAAAAATTTGATGAAATCTTCAAAAGATGAACCAGTTGATCCACAAGAGGAATTTTTGGAAGCTTGAAAATGGAAAAGGAGGAGGATATGTATTATTATATTTACGATGAATGTGTTCAGGATCGTCGGTATGAGAAAGAATTGTTGAAAATTGAGAATCGACTGGCTGATTTGGGATTAACAGGAAATATTGCACGATTAGCTTTGTTTCGCCGCGCGGATGAATTTATTCGTGATGAAATTCGTCGAGGAGTAACTACAGTGGTCGTGGTTGGAAATGATGAAACTGTTTATAAAATTCTTGATGTAATTGCAGATGAAAAATTGGTTTTTGGCATGATCCCTCTTGGACCCTATAATGATTTAGCTAATCTTTTAGGAATTCCACAAGGAATGGCTGCTTGCGATATTCTCTCTTCGCGGGTGATTCAAACTATTGATACAGGAATGCTTAATGGGAGGAGGTTTATTGCTAATGTAAAAATTCCACAAAGCATGGTTGAGATAATTTGTGAAGGGAAATATCGTATTTGTCCTAAGAAAGAAGGAAATATTGAGATTCGTAATTTAGCTCCTGGAGTTTTAGAAGAAGGAGAGGCTATTTGTTCAAATCCATGTGATGGACTCCTTGAAACTGTTATAAAGGTTCAAAATGATGTAAGGCATCTTTTACGCAGACACCGAAAAGTGGAAGTAACAAATTTGCCACTGCGATCTGTGCTTATTAAAAGCCAAGAACCATTAACGGTTTTTGTGGATGGAAAAGAGATGCAGGGAACACGTTTTGATATTACGGTTGAGCCAATGACCTTGCGAGTGATTACGGGAAAACAAAGAGTTTTTTAAAATATGCGGACGTGGTGGAATTGGTAGACACGCTGGCTTGAGGGGCCAGTGGGCATTTGCTTGTGAGGGTTCAAGTCCCTCCGTCCGCACCATCTATTAAGCTAAGCTCGAAAGACAGACTCATTTGATTTATGAGCATACAAAAAGAACGGGCAATCAATTTTATTGAACATGATTGGGAAGAAAATATTATTCCTGCTCTTTCGGATTATATTACTATTCCATGTCTTTCTCCTGAATTTGATAAAGATTGGGAAAGAAATGGATTTATAGATGAAGCAATGAAACAATTAGAAACGTGGGTTCAAAATCAAGGAATACGTGGTCTTTCGTGTGAAATTTTAAAATTACCCGGAAAGACACCTGTTTTATTTATTGAAGTTGATTCGTCAGAAAAAACGTCTGTTTTTTTCTATGGTCATATAGATAAACAACCACAAGCTACAGGTTGGGATGAGGGACTTCATCCATTTAAGGCCGTTCGTAAGGGAAGTAAATTATATGGTCGAGGATCTGTTGATGATGGTTATGCACTTTTTTGTGCTCTTTCTTCCATTAAAGCTCTCCAAGATCAAGGTCTTTCACATCCCCGTTGTGTAATCTTTATTGAAAGTTGTGAAGAGAGCGGAAGTTATGATTTACCAGATTATCTTGAGATATTAAAAGATCGAATTGGTACTCCTGATATTATGATTTGTCTTGATTCTGGATGTGGAAATTATGAAAGCCTGTGGCTTACCACTTCTTTACGCGGAGCAGTGATCGGAACACTACGAGTAAATATTTTAGAAAAAGGTGTTCATTCAGGTGAGGCCAGCGGAATTATTCCTTCTTCTTTTCGCATAATTCGTTCCTTACTCAGTAGGCTTGAAGATGAAAAGACTGGAGAGATTTTATTAAAGGAGTGCCATGTTGAAATTCCTGAAGATCGACAAAAACAAATTAAACAGACTGCTGAGATTTTGGGAGTTGGTGTTTATGATCATTTTCCTTTGGTAAAAGGTGCAAGGCCAATGAGTGAAGATGAATCCATTCTTCTTTTGAATGAAACTTGGAAACCCATTCTTTCAATTACAGGTGTGGAAGGTATTCCACCTCTTGAACAGGCGGGAAATGTTCTTCGTCCGTTTACAAGTCTTAAGCTTTCTTTGCGTCTTCCTCCAACTTGTGATCCAGTTAAAGCTGGAGTAGCTCTTAAAGAGATACTTGAACAGAATGCACCTTATGGAGCAAGAGTTCAATTTGATTTAGAATTACCTTTAGAAGGATGGAATGCTCCTACTTTTTCCTCATCATTTTCTGACTCTGTAAATGAAGCCTCAAAAAAATATTTTGGTAGAGAAGTTTGTTATCTTGGAATGGGTGGATCTATTGGATTTATGAAACTGTTTGCGGAAAAATATCCGAACGCCCAGTTTATGGTAACTGGGGCGCTTGGGCCACAAAGTAATGCTCATGGTCCAAATGAAGCATTAGATATTCCTACGGCTAAAAAGTTGACGTGTTGTCTTACCGAGATTGTGGGTGGTTTTGTTAAAGCCTAGGGTATTTTGATGTAGGGGACGATTTAAAATCGTTCTCCATGTACAAGCCCTATATGGGCGCTTAGCTCAGTTGGTTAGAGCGTCTGCTTTACACGCAGAAGGTCGCGGGTTCGAACCCTGCAGCGCCCACCACTAGATGTTTGAATAAATTTTTTAAAAAAATAAGCCCGCTGCGGAGAAGGGTATCCGTCAAGCGGGCTTGTAGTTTTAGAGATGGTACGCGCCCCCCGGGTTTATCTGTGGTTGAGAGGAGCTCTTGGGTTTCTTATCTCAAAACGATGAGCGTGGTCTTCTCTTAGGGGTGGGAAAACGAGTCGTTGGTAAGTCTCTTGGAGGCACTCTTTCAGCCCCCCTGGAATTATTATTTTCGGCATAAGGTACATAAACGGGTGCCTAAAAATTGAATTTTGGTTGTATACTAAGCGCAGAAATGCGGTTTTTTTATTTGTGAAAATAACAAATACTTGTTTTATGCCTTTAAAAAAAGAAAACAGTG
>Ga0210044_10005430_pt1 | contig 17242 bp, 6 predicted proteins | sample CryGey13umfilter_2_FD_183959 | JGI IMG/M metagenome (GOLD analysis project Ga0210044, IMG submission 183959) | Groundwater microbial communities from aquifer in Utah, USA - Crystal Geyser 4/9/14 3 um filter (SPAdes) (version 2) | ecosystem: Environmental > Aquatic > Deep subsurface > Groundwater... | reverse complement strand
TCGAAGCCGCCGAGGGCATAGCCCGAGGCATCGGCCCCTCGGGGGCCGAACATTCCCCAGCCCAAGGTGCAACCTTGGGCAACCGACGCCCGCCCGCGCGATCCCACAAGTGTACAAACTCCAGGCCAGTGTACAAACTCCAGGCCAGGGGTTTCAACCCCTGGCGAACCGCACAGAGCGTCGGTGTTCGAGGCTATGGCCCGTCTCCACCGGTTCAAGCCAACCTACACGATCCGTCCGCCCGGGCAGTCCGCCGGCGACACGAGCAGCACGCTCTCGCCTCGCCCTCCGCCCATGGCCGCCGCGATCTCGAGGGCCGAACGCTCCGACACGCAGAGCGCAAAGTACGACCGCTCGCGCACCGACACCCCGAGCGCGCCCATGCCTCTGGCCCGCGCCAAGGGCTGCGGCAGCGTCGCCAAGTCGTCGGGCTCCATGCTCAAGCCGAGCAGCGCAAAGTCGGCGGAGTAGCACGCCGAAACGAAGGCCGCCATCTTGCCCGAGACGTTGGGTCCCGGCTCGCCGCGCTGCTCTCCGGCGGAGGTTTCGAGGACCTGGGAGCAAGCCACGCTCAGCCCTTCCGGCACCGGCAGCCGAATCCAACTCAGCGGCGACGTGGCGTGCACACAGATGAGGCCGCCCATCATCGAGGCCGTGACCTCGGCGGCGTTGAGGGCCGCGCCGCTCTCGAGGCAAGCCCTGACCAGTTCGCGCTTGCGCAGCGGCGCGCCGAGGAGCTGGTTGACGGCCAGCGCGGCCGCAGACGCGCTCGCCGCCGAACAGGAGAGGCCTAGACCTGCGGTCTGCGGCGTGAGCTCGAGCTCGAAGCTCGACTCCATCCCGGCGCTGGCGAGGACGGCCTGGGCGACCAAAAGGACCACCGAGTGCATCCCGTCCACGTCGCTGCCCCGAACCGTCAGTCCCCCTTCTTTCGTCGGCCTCGCCGTGACCGTCTCACCAGACCCCGAGAGGGCGAAGGCGACGTGGTGGGCGCAGGGCTCGAACGCCGACAGGACGCTCGGTGCGAACGCGCGAATCGGTTGTGCTTCCTGGAGATGACTGGCGGTGTGGCTCAAGAGTGCTCCTATCGACAAGCTGCGGGTGCTCTTGGGCTCGGCCCTCACCCCCGACCCCTCTCCCACTTCGTGGGCGAGGGGAGTCCGACTTCTGTGGCATTTTCAGGGTTTGCAGTGTGCTCTTAGATCTCGCTCTGAGTGAAACCGCAGTTTCCAAGAGTCTCTACGAAACCTCCCCTCGCCCACGAAGTGGGAGAGGGGAAGGGAAGGGGTGAGGGCCGATTCAACTGCGCTCGGCTGCGATGCGCAAGATGTCGCCGAGCACGCCCATGGCGGTGACGTCGATGCCGGCGCCCGGCCCGGAGATGACCAGCGGCCGGTCGTGGTAGCGCTGGGAATGGAAGACGATCATGTTGTCGCTGCCCTTGAGCGTGCCCAGGGGCGAGTCGGCTGGGACGGGTTGGAGTCCGACTGAGATGCTGTCGGCGTCGACGCGGGCGACGTAGCGCAGCACTTGGCCGGCGGCCACGGCGTCCGCGACCTTGCGGCTCATGGCCTCGTCGAGCTCCTCGAGTCGGTCGAAGAGGGTGTCGAGGTCCAGGCCGCCGAGCTCGGGAGAGACGAGCCCCTCGAGCTTGATGGGGGCATCAGAGCGCACAAGCCCCGAAAGGCGGCCTAGAATAATGGCTTTACGCCCGACATCGGCGCCGCACAGGTCGGCGACTGGGTCGGGTTCGGTGTAGCCCAGCTTGACGGCCTCGCGCACGGCTTCGGAGAGTTTGGCGCCGCGGTGCAGGCGGTCGATGACGAAGCCCAAGGTGCCCGAAAGGCAGCCCTCGGCGCTGCGGATGGTGTCGCCGGTGGCCAGAAGCATGTCGAGGGTGTCGATGACCGGCAGGCCCGCGCCCACTGTGGCTTCCGCGCGCAGGACGGCGCCGGAGTGGCGACTCTCGCGGACTAGCGCTCGGAAGACGCTCAGCGGGCCGGCCAGAGGCTTTTTGTTGGCGGTGACCACGTCGGCGCCCTCTTCGAAGGCGGCGAGAAAGGCTTCGGCCGAGGCGTCGGAGTCGGAGACGTCGACTAGGACCGGGCGCGAGAGACGATAGTGCAGCATCTGCCGGACCATCTCTGTGGGGCTGTCGGTCGAGACGCCGCCGGGCAACGTGGCGACGGCCTGGCCGGCGGCTTTGGCGTCGATGACGCCGAGGAGTTCGGAGAGCTTCAGGCCGGACGGACGGCCGACGAAGCCGCTGCGGTCGGCGATGGCCACGATCTGGGCGCGCAGGCCGAAGCGCTCGAAGAGGTTGGCGTGCCGCTCGAGGATCAGACCCACCAAGGCGCGGCCGATGTTGCCGCAGCCCAAGAGCATCAGGTCGAAGCCGCGCTGGGTGTCGACGCCGGTGTCGACGCGGTGCAGGCCGAACTCCTTGTGGATGGCGCGCACGGCCTCGTCGCACTCGCTCTCGTCGACGGCCAGCGAGATGTTGAGCTCGGACGAGCCCTGGGCGATGGCCAGGACGTTGATGCCCTTGGCCGCCAGAGCCTTGAAGACGCGCGCCGCGACGCCGGGTGTGCGGGCCATGCCCAGCCCGATGGCGGCGACCAGCGCAACGCGAGGCCGAATGACGACCTCTTCGATGTAGGAGCGCGACAGGGCGTCGCGGAAGACGCGCTTCAGCGCCCGGTCGGCCGCCGCGCAGGAGTCCGCGGGGATGGCGCAGCAAATCGACGACTCGGAGGAGGACTGGCTGATCATGGTGACGCTGATGCCGTCGCCAGCCAGGGCGCCGAAGAGGCGCGCGGCGACGCCGGGGACTCCGGCCATGCCCTTGCCTTCGACGGAGAGCAGCGCGTGGCCGCGCACGGCGCTGATGGCTTTGACGGGGTGTGAGCCGGGCGTGAAGCAGCCGTCGATGACGGTGCCAGGCTGCGTCGGGTCGAAGCTGTTGCGGGTGAGGACCGGGATGCGCTTCTCGGCGACGGGGATCATGGTGCGCTGATGCAGCACCTTGGCGCCGTAGTAGGACAGCTCGGCCGCTTCGCGGAAGTTGAGCTGGGTGATGACGTGGGCTTCGGGCACGACGCGTGGGTCGGAGGTGAAGACGCCATCGACGTCCGTCCAAATCGTGACCTCGTCGGCGTCCATGGCGCCAGCCACGAAGGTGGCGGAGAAGTCGGAGCCGCCGCGTCCGAGCGTGGTGGTCGCGCCGTCGGGCGCGCGCCCGCAGTAGCCCGTGACCACGGGCAGCAGTCCTTGGGCGAGGAGGTTCTGCAGGGTGGCGCGAGTCGTGCGCTCGGCGACGCCGTGCACCGGCGAGGCCGAATCGAACTGGTCGTCGGTCTCGAGGAAGGTGTCGGCGTCCACAGGGACCGCGCGAATGCCCATCTGGACCAGCGCGGTACACAGGAGCCGGGCGGCCATCTTCTCACCGGAAGCCAGGACCCGAGCGCGCGTGCGCGGCGTGAGCTCGCCCAAAAGCACGGAGGCGCCGAGCATCTCAACGAGCTCGGTCTCGATGGCGTCAAGCACGGCGCGGGCTTCGTGGGCGTTGGGATCGAGCGCCTCCAGGCTCGCACGATTGCGAGACACCGCCTGTCGAACACACCCGAGCGCCTTGGCGCGTTGACCCTTTTGCGCCACCGCAGCGGCCTCGACGAGGAGGTTCGTGACCCCGGACATGGCCGAGGTGATCACGATGAGCTCCTTGTCCTGAGCGGCCTCGACGATGATTTTGGCGGCGCCTCGAATGCGCCCTTCGTCGCCCACGCTGGTGCCACCGAACTTGTGGACCTCTAGCCTTCGGACTCGTTCGTTCATCCTTGCCTCCGCCGGAACCGCAACTCTGAAGATGAGGGTGATGGGGCAGTCGCTGTATCCGACATCGGATAACCCCGCAATGCTTTGTCACCAAGCTACGGCGTGCCAGGCCCTTCAGCGCGTGGTCTGCGGCGAAAAATTGCGGCGTTGGATCTGTTCGTCGAAGCCGCTCGTAACCGCCTCATACGGCCTGAGATGATCTCCAAACTGCATGCCGCTGGGGTTCAGCGCCGGTTCGTTCTATTGGTTACCCACAGTCGTGGTCGAGTTTGCCGCAGACCACACGTCTAAAGAGCGGGTCATAGTCATGCGTAGGGTATTCATTGTCGGCGAGCCAGCGGTGGTCGAGAGCGTCTTGCTCTCCGACGGGTCTACGTTCACGAACGTGGGCAGCGCGCTCCCAGGTCCAGAGCTGGTCGAGAAGCTGAACGAGGCCAACGTTGAGTGCGCCGTTTTCGTCGGTCAGCCAGACGCCGAGTTGCTGCAGGTGCTCACCACCATCGCGCACACTCCACTGTGGATGGGCGCGCTGCTGGTCTACTCCACCGCAGAAGAGTTCGAGTTCTCCGAGCGTTGCCTCGCTGCCGGAGCAGACGGCTACTTGATGCGCGGCTCGGCGGGCGACTCGCTCGCCAAGGTCATCAAACGGGTGATCGAGGGGGAGCATTATCTCTCGGTGCGTATGACTCGGCACCTGATGACCTCCACCGCGGCCGACGAAGCCGAGATCGATGTCGACCTCTACGACCTCACAGAGAAAGAGGCCGAGGTCTTCAAGTGGCTTGGGAAGCGTCTGGACCCCGCCGCCATCGGCAAAAAGGTTGGCCTGTCGGAGCACGCGGTCCGCAAGCACCTGCGAGTCTTGATGGGCAAAGTCGGCGCCGAGGATCTGTGGGGCTTGCGTTGCCATGTCTGTGCGTTTGCCGACTGCGTCGACCCTGTGCCGACCCCTGACGGTGCCGAGGTCGATGGCGACGGCATAGGCGGCTGCATGGAACGCAACCGAGGGCTGTTCGGGCAGTAGGCATGGGGTCGAGCACGACCGCAACACAGCTCTGGGAGCGTGTGCATCACCCACGGGCACCTGTGCCGTCGGTTGCCTCTGATGCGCCGGGTCGCCCAGCCACGCGAGCCAATCGTAGACGGCGCCTGAGTCTGCGGCCTCGGCGGTGCGCAGGCCCGTAAGTTGGCCCTTTCCGTCGTAGGCCGCGATCCGCAGCGCGCCCCAGCTCGGTCCCGCGTCGCTCTCCCAGGTCCGCACGTTGCCGAGCAAGCGGTTGTCTTTGCCGTAGAAGCGCTCCTCGGCGGCGAGCGGGAGCTGGGCGGCTTGCTCGCCCTGGAAGAGCGTCGTCGAAGTGGGGCGGCCGTGCCCGTCGAGCTGCGAGTCTGTCGTGGTCTACTTGGGGTCGAGCTGCAAGTTCTGGAGGTGGCTCTGATGCACCGGGGTCGCCCATCCACACCATCGGGCAGTTGCGTCTCGTCGGTCACGAGCATCACGACAACACTTGCATCATGTCAATGAGAGCATCTCGAATCGTCCTTCCGCGTGAGAGAGAACTCGAAGCTGATCGCTGAATTGATCGTTGCTGATGTACTCCACGACAAAGCCAACCAGCCCCTCGAGACTGAATGAAATCCCAAACGGCTCATCGAATGTTAGCTCAGAACCCTCATCGAAGAGCAAGCCCACCCCGGTGACTTGGCGGTGGAGTCGGGGTAACCAGAAGTCGTTTTGCGACAGTTCGTGGAGTTTGTAGCTTGGTCCCCACACCGGCATCGGCGTTGGGATCACCAACACCGTTGCACGCTTGGTTTCTGGAACGAACGACACAATACGCCCATCATCGACCTCTAACTCAAGTGGCCCGTCAGATAGCTGATCACGAGTATCGGTGGGGAGAGTCCGAAAGTCAGACTCGAAGAGCCGTCTTCTCGATCGTACCAATGTGTGGTCGACAAGTGACAACAAGAGTGCACGCGTATCGGAGATGATATCCACTGCCGGTCACCTATTGGTTCACAAAAGTATCAAAACTCCCAGACTCGACATCAATACGTACGCCACGGCCAGTCGCTGAATCAATTACGTCGATTTGGTCAACGTCACGCCGTGTCGCTGGCCGAAAAATTCGCTTCTCTGAAGAGAGTATTTCTCGAATAACTTGTTCAGCTGTAGCTTCTGTCTTCTCGAGTCCTTGGAATGCCTTGTCTCCTCGGTCGATCTTTTTCTTCATGGAGGCAAGAGCCTTCGACTCTTCAGCGCCGTCTCTGGTTGGTCGCTGACCGCTGCGAATGACAGCATCAATGTCAAAAATGGGTTCGTCATTCGTTGTCTCTGCCGCTTTCGAGAGCGCCTCGCAATCCGAAGCAAGATCCGCCCCCGCAAGAATACATGTGAGGTACTTGGTGACCTCCTTCACCTCCTTCGTCGTAATGGTCTTGTCCGCATCGTTGATGGCGTCAAGAGCCTTCTCCAAATTGCGCCCATACCCTTTCTTCTTCAGAAGCTCGGCATCAAGATCCGTCAGCCCCTTCAGCAGCGCTTCTTTCTCTGCCTTCGCGATGCCCGGGTCCTTGCTGAGATCCGTTATTATCCCCAGCAGCCCACGACCTTGCCCCATCCGCCCCTTCGACCGCTCAGGATCCTTCGCCGACTTCTGCGGCGAGGGCGACGCGCTCGGCGCCCCGTGTTCGGGCTCATTGTCCGGCTCCTGAAAGTCGGCCGAGTTGCTCGCCGTCTTCTTCTTCTCAGGCGTGGTGCTGGTGCTTGGGCCTGCTGCTCCAGCAGCGGCGCCCGCCGTCGCCGCATCCGCTCGTCCAAGCCCCCAAGGATCCACAAAGTTCAGCGGGTCCCCGCCCACGTACTGCCACGGGTCGTACCCATCGACGAACCCCGCCGGATCCCGCGACAAGAAGATCTTCAAACGCGGGTCGTAGACCCGGTTGCGCATGTCGACCAGCCCGGTCACATTCGACGTCGTCATCCCCGCGTATCCACGAGGGTTGCCATAAGCCGAGAAACAAGGCGACGCCGCAAACCACTCGTCCGTACACCTTGAGGTTCCGTCCGCCCCCTGCACCGTCCGCTCGCCGTACACATCGTACGAGTAGCCTTCGACCAGGTTCCCCTGGGTATCGACGAGCCCGACCACGTCGCCGCGCAGGTCTTGCACGACGCCGAAGGTCGCGCCGTCTGGAGATGTGAACTCGGGCTGGAAGAGAAGCGTCCCGAGCGACAGGTCCATTACGCGCAGCGTCGAGTCGCCAGGGTCGGTAATGGCGCTCAACGGGCAAGCCGCGTCGTCCCAGCGCACGGTGTAAGCCGCGGGCTGGTCTTGGGTGCCGGTCACCCACCAGGTGCGCTCGGCGCAGTCGCTGACCTCTTTGACGAGCTCCGCACCCGCGTAGACTCGGTCGAGGATTGCCCCGTTGAGGCTGATGCGCACGTTGCGGCCGAAGGCGTCGTAATAGTGGTCCTCGACGTCCAGGAGCATCTGCTGACCGTGTGCATGGCCTACCAGCACCTGGGCCGGTCGGTCGTCGCCCGTCCACAAGAACCAGTGCCCGTCGACAGTGTTCGCCCGGCCCGCGCGGTCCCAGACGATGGGGAACTGCGACGAACTCGCGTCGCTCGACAGCGTCACCTCCTCCAGACCTGGACCATTGGCGAAGGTTGAAGCAGTCCACTCCACACCTTGTTGGTCGTCGACGTCGACCGCGGTCAGCGTGCCCAGGTCGTTGCGGGTGAAAGCGGTCCAATTGCCGCCGAGCTGCGAGTCTGTCGTGGTCTGCTTGGGATCGAGTTGCAAGTCTTGGAGGTCAGCCTGATGGACTGGGTTGCCCATCCACGAGTACCAGTTATAGACCGCACTCGAGTCCGTGGCCTCAGCGGTTCGCAGGCCCATGAGCCGGCCCTTTCCGTCGTAGGCCGCGACCCGCAGCGCGCCCCAGCTCGGTCCCGCGTCGCTCTCCCAGGTCCGCACGTTGCCGAGCAAGCGGTTGTCTTTGCCGTAGAAGCGCTCCTCGGCGGCGAGCGGGAGCTGGGCGGCTTGCTCGCCCTGGAAGAGCGTCGTCGAAATGGGGCGGCCGTGCCCGTCGAGCTGCAGCGTCCAGGTCGTAGTCGGCGGCACGCTGGCCACCTCCACCGGATCGAAGCGGAAAGTCCGCTGGTCGGGAATCCACGCGTTGTACTGCTGTTCGAAGGCGTAAACCGGCGACAGCGCTTGGTTTGCGCCGACTCGGTAGCCGTCGACACGGCTGAGTTCGAAGCCCTGGTAGGTGAAGCCGAGCTGCACCTCGTCGAAGCTGGGAGCACCCGTATTCGCGTCGAAAACCAGCAGGTCGCTCAGGCGGCCTTGGGCGGCGTAGTCGAAGGCCACGCCGTAGCTCGCGTCGGGCAGCGCGGTGGTCTCGGAGATGACGCGTCCGAGGCCGTCGTGTTGCCGGGTGGTGGTGACGGTCACGCCGCGTTCGGTGCGGGCGGCCGAGGTCAGATTGCCAAGCGCGTCGTAGCTGTAGCTCAGGCCCATATTCGGCGTCGTGCCAAACCAGCCTATGCCTGTTCCCACATAGGACGCACCGAGCAGCTGGCGAGTGCCGGTCTGGTATTGGAAGCCGTCCCAGTAACCTTCGGGGTTCTCGCGGCGAATGAGGCGGTCGAGGCCGTCGAACTGATAATACGTGACCAACGGCGAGCCGTCGACGCCCACCTCGCTGCTGCGAATCAGGCGGCCGAGGGCGTCGTAGGTGTAGGAATTTGGAGGCTGCTCTGGACCGGTCTGCGTCACTAGGAGTCCGTCTCGGTCGTAGGCGAAGTGGGTCTGCAAGTCGGTGGTCGACGAGGCGCCCGCGACCTGGTTCTCGTCCTTCTCGATTAACCGTCCGGCTGCGTCGTAGCGATACGACGTCCGAGTGGCCCACTCGTCTTCGGCATACCTCAGCCGCCCGAGGCGGTCGTAGCCATACCGGTAGGTCACCGGTGCGTCGCCGCCGCGGGTCTCGGTCCGGGTTTCGATCTTGCCGGACCAGTCGAAGAAACTCTCTCGGGTGACGCTGTATTGCTCTGGGCCTACGCCGCTGAGGGTGCGGCTCCAAGCGGTCCCGGTCGCCTTCGAGCGCCGGAAGCCGCTCGAGGTGACGAAGGTCCCTGCGGCGCCGCTGCATCCTTGGCCGGCAGCGGTATTGAACGTCTCACTCGCGGCGACTTGCCCGTCGCTGCTGTAGAGCAGACGCCGCTCGAGCCCGCTGGGCTCGGCCACACAGGAGGCCCGGCCGTCGCTGTCGTAGAGGATCGGGCTGACCCACTCTTCACGAGCCCCGCCGCGCTGGCTCAGATCGTCGAGGTAAGACTGGCGGACTGAATGGACACGGCCCGACGAGTCTCGCTCGAGGACGACGGAGCGGGCGAGGTCCTCGGGGCTCAGACTACCGACGCGGACACTGGGCAGCTGGTCCGAGCCGCGAGCCACGAGCCGCCCGTCGATGTCGTACGCCGAGATCGAAAAGAGTCCCGAGGGAGCGAGGGTGGCGATGGGACGTCCAAAGCCGTCGAACTTCTGTTCCGAGGTCAGACTTTCAGTATCGCCATGCTGAGTGAAACGGTAGGGCTGGCCGAGGGTATCGAGGTCCGCAGTCCAGTACCTCACCGAGGCATCCTGCGGGCCAACGCTGTAGGCCGCCACGACAGGGCCCCAGCTGTGATAGCTGAGCATGGTCTGGCGTCCTTCGGGGCTCTCGATGAGCCACGGCCGGTCCTCGCCGTCTCTCGAGGTGGTTGTCAACAGCGACTCGGTTGCACCTGTGGCTCTTGCAGACAGCAATGTGTCCAGGTCGCCGCTGCAGCCGCCACTTCCGTTCATGGTGCAGCTCGCCAGGACTGCTCCGTTGGGGCCGTACAGGTTACGGATACGCTCGAGCATCGGATAGATTCCGGCCTGAGTCGGGCGATCGAACGACCGGGTCTCGAGCACACGCCCAACCCCGTCATAGACCCAAGAGAGGGTCAGTTCGTCTGGGTCGAGCTCGAAGGCGAGCCGGTAGTGGTCGTCGTACTCATAGGTGGTGACGCTCTGGTTGGGGTCGCCGTGCCCGACAGAGCTGAGCCGGCCCATGGGGCCGCCATGGTGGTAGGTCAGCTTATGGCTGACCGATCTCGGTCGGCCCTGGAAACTCGCTGACGAGTAGTCGGTGATCTCGGTGGTCGAAGCCAGCGGTCCACCGCTGCTGCTCGAATCTCGAGGCGGGCCGCTGGGAGCTGGAACCTGAGAGGGCGGGAGTTGGGCCTCATAGGGGTTGTTCAGCGGGGCGTAGTTGTGAAGGGTCTGGTGTCCGGCACGGAGGATCTTGGTTGGCTTTCCAAAGCCGTCATATTGGATTTGAGTCGTGACCGCTGCGCGTGCCCCCGTTTCATCTAGGAACCCTGGCTCTCTGACGGCAACGGGGAGCGGACGTGCATAGGTGGTGATTCCATCGCCGTTGACATCATGGTCGAAGAGCCGGGTCGGGACCTTGTCGAGAGTCGCCGGGTCGATGCCGAAGGTCGCCAAATAGTCCCGCATCTCTTCTATCGAGGCGGAACTCTCTTGGTACTCATAGGTCGTAAGGGTCACCGCGCCGCCTGGTTGTGTGACGGACAGAACCCCGTTCGTGACCGGCTCGTAGGTGAATGTGGTGGTCCTCGGCGTAACCTGTCCGTCCGCAGGCAGGTCGATGGCGCCGTGCTCGATGCCAGGTGTCTCGGTGATCGACAAGATGTTGCTGTTCTCGAGGGGATTCGAGTTCTCGCTGTCGTAGACGATCAGAAGTTGTGGCCCGCCTTGCTGGGGCTGGGTGACTCGTTCGACGAGCTGGCCATCGGCGTCGTAGGCGTTGAGTGTGACGAAGAGCGGTGCGTTGCTGCCACTCGCATCGACGACGGCTTCAACGAGCGTCGAGCCCATGAAGTTGAGGCCGTGGTAGCGTTTGACGCCTGCCCGGTCGATCGTCGTGACGACCTGACAGATGACGTTCGCATGGCGAGCACGCGCAGCTTTCTGCTCCTCGATCCTCTGGAAGAGTTCCGTCCATCCGGGATCGCTGCGCTGGAACCGGCCCTTGACCAGGAAGCGGTCGGGCTCGAAGACCGGGTAGGCAGACGCCAACGCCTTGCATGCGTCGATCGGGGGCTCATAGCCTGGCAGGCCGGCGTTCGGTGGGACTAGCTCTGCAAATCGTCTATTCGCGCTGATGATCGCCAGCAGACGAGGCTCGATGCCATCATCAAAGAAGCGTCTCCCGTTCGAGTAGTCGAACGTATATTGCGGGAGTGAGGTCTTCCAGTCATCGGTAAGAGGCTCGGCATCGGGTTGAGGGGCAGAGGGGTGTGTTGACACGACCCCAGAAACGTCAACGTCGCTGCCAAAGCGCTGAGCACGGACTCGGCCGAAGTCGAAGGCCTCGGGATTCCAGAGGTATTGGGTCTCGAGCTCGTAGACCCACACCGAGCCGTCGGGTTTGGTGTGTGTGGCCGAGCTCTGCACCAGTGGGCTACTGTTCGCCAGCTCGCTCGGAACGAGGCGACGACTGACCTGGGTCAGCTTGCCAAGGCTGCGCAGCAGCCCTTGTTCAAAGAGCAAGTTGTCCCACATGACCGCGGTTGAATAACATTCACTACTTCCGCCCCAGGATTCCTGTGCCCTCGCCAACACTTCGATGAACTCGAGGGTCATGGGGACCGACGAGTAGTCGTAGTGGGTGACGACGGCCTCAGCGGGCAAAGCAGTGCCGCCGCCGCCTGCTCCGGCCGGCCACTCGCGGACGTCCGACAAGAATGCCAGAGAGCGCACCTTGAGCGTGTCAACCAACGTGATCGAGTTAAAGACATCGTTCGTCATGACCGTTCGCAGTGGGCCAGGCCACGACAAGCAAATCTCGCCAGTCGGACAACTGATTGCCTGCTCGACGCAGCTCCACAGTGCCGCCCCACTCTGCCCGTCATGAACACATTGTGCGACGGCAGACAGTTCGCTGATGGAGGGGGGTGCGGGAGTGAGTCGCCAGCAGGCAGGAAGTGTCCCGAAACGACGTTCTAACTCGTGCTGTATGACCGCCGTGTTGCCCGCGAACGTTCCGCGTTGTGGCACCAGAGCCAGGTCGTAGCAATACTCGACCCTTCGCCCGGCGCCCGGTGTCTCGACATCGTCCTCCACTGCAGTGAGGAGTCCGAACCACCCATACTCGAAACGAAGTCCATGACCCTGCTCGTCGAGAACACGCTCCAGACGCTTTTCACCGTCGTAGTGATAGGTAGAGCGGAAGCCTTCGGGGGTGGTCTTTGAGACGACATACCCTTTCTCGTCGAATTCGGTGACCACCCCGTCGGGGGTTCTCAACAGGAAAGCATTGTGGTCATCAGGCTCGTTGCGGAGCCAATTGCGCTGGTGGTAGCGAATAATCCCATTGTGACCGAGCTGGGGTATGAACGTGCCTTTGGGCTGGGAGGGATCCAGCAAGTACAAACCGCCTTGGCCATCTCCAGTGTAGTGGTACACACAGGTCACGGTGGGTTGGAGTTCATAGCACCACAGGGGGAAACGGTCATCCTCGTGCTTGTTGTCCACGACCAGGAGCCGCTGTTCGAAGTTGTGCTCCCAGTTGCGGCCCAGCGCACCCGCAAAGGCATCGCCGGAGCGATACCGACGAGTCAGCGACACCGGGAGGTCCGCCGGAGCCCCAGTGAGGTCGACGAACTCCTGAAAGAGCTCACCGTTGCTCATATGCACTGGATCGGCTTTTTTCTCGCCGGATGCTTCGTTGCGTGCGGCGTCCGTTCCCTTAACTCCTGCACGGCCTCCAGACGCCATGGCGTTTCCCACCACCGCCACATTCGAGGGTTCCGTCTTGTCTCCCGGCTGGGACTCTCCGTGTCCCGTGAGGGTGCTTGATTCCATGAGCGATCGTGTTGGGTTGGCCCCCGCGGCTCGGGCGTTGGGCCCCGACGCCTCATAGCAGTGTTCCAATCCGTCGCAGACGAGACACTTTCCTTCAGTCCCACAGATGAAGACGTCTTGGATTTCGGGCAACACACAGCTCGGGTCCGCGTCGCATTTGTCCTGGAAGTATTGGGACTGAACGGTCACTTCGTCTCGAAGCGACGGGAGAGAGGGAAGGCTGGTGTCGATCGAGCACTCGGCAGGGAGCTCGCCGCCCCACATCCCCTCCAAACAGGTCAGAGAGAGAAAGGTCCCTTGCTCGGGGCCCGGTGCGAGGCCATTCCACCGTGCCCACACATAGGGCTCTGCATCTGGGGGAGGGTCACAGTGTGTCGCGGGACAGTTGCCCGCGAGCGCGACTCCTGCACCGAAAGAGCAAACGTCACCCCCAGTGCCGGGTGGGTCAGTGGGCGTCCCTCCGTCGTCGTCTGGATTTGGCATCCCGCAGACCGGAGCGCACAGGTTCACACAAAGCCCACCGCCCGCAGGACCCGGCGGCACCGGGTCGCAGCCGGGATCCCCATATTTCGACGAAGCGCCAGCGGGAATTGGGAGCTCGCCCAACGGTCCACCAAAGAGCGCCGCGGGATTGTCCAGCCAGGCGTTGGCGGCATAGTTCGAGAACGGCTCGGTCGTCTCTGGGTTCAACAGCGTCAGTGGCTCAATGCGAAACATGTCAGGCGCGCAGAACTCGAAGGCATGTGCGGCCTGTGGGAGTTGGAACAGAGCGAAGCTGCCATCCGTACAGGTGGTGTTGCAGCAGTCACATGCATGGCAGAAATCCACATTGTTGGGATCGAGCGGCGTATCGAAGCCAGTGAGCGCGCTGCCAACAGCACCCGGAGCCACATGGGTCCCGAGCATCAGAGGCGAGAAGTCGGGGTTGATAGCGCGATCGTAAAAAATGGCGTTCTTGAGCAGCTCGACATTCTCAAAGCGCGCCGTCGCTCCGACCGCGACCCACATCTGCCGACCGAGCACGATCTCGCCTGTGACGGTCTCCAAAGGGGAGTCGACGACCACAAAGTCAGTGAGCACGACGGTGTTGACCCTCTTTCGCTCACCGAGCACCGCCATGGATTCGGTCTCCAGCCGCTGAGCGAGCTCGAACACGTTGGTGGGCGCCACCCTGCTCCCCCCGGCGGTGCCCATGTCTGGCAAGCTCAGTGGACCGTCGAGGAAGGTCGCCGTGGCGAGCGCAGAAGCCGGAACCACAAACCTCGGCAGGTAGAGCACCTCGCCGTCGTCTGGGTAGAGGTGCGGCCACAAGAGGTCACCGATCGCCCACATCTTCGAACGAGCGCGCTGCAGCTCGTCCACCGCTCGCGCGAGGCGCGGTTGAACCAGCACTTCCGGCAGATAACGGGGTTGGTTGATGACTCGCAGTGGCAAGTCCGCTTTGCCAATCGAGAGCACCGCTTCGTCACGAAGACTGTTGACACCGACCTCTAGGCTGGGATCGAGCTCCGCATAGGCGGCATGGGGCGGCATCACGTTGGTGAGCACCGCATCGAGCAAGGTCAACGTCGACGACGCCGCAAGGATAGGCGGCGTCGGGATGTGGGCGCCGACGTGAATCAACCGAGCCTTCGAGAAGGCCGTGTCCAACGAATCGGGGTGCCGGGAGCGGTCATCGTCTTTCGCCAGAGTCACCCGCACCCGATAGAGGTAGTCTCCATCGGGGACCAAGGTGCCAAGCGTGTCCGTACCATCCCAGCTCACGGCGATGGGGACGCGGCGCGGATGTTGAGCGGAGTTGTTGTGCTCGACCTCGGTAGCCCCTGTGAGCGTTCGCACGACTTGGAGGCTCGAGGCGTCAACGAACTCAAACTCGAAGCGCAACGCTAGCTTTTCGCTCTGCCTGTAGTGGTGTCCAGCGGTGAGGACCTCGACCATAGCACCGAACTTGGCTTCGCCGCCCGTTACGATCGTGGTGTGCGTCGAGAGCGGTGCGTCGACTCGCAGCCACCCGTGAGGGCTGAGCGAGGTCTCGGCTTGCAGTCCACCCTGTCGGACAAACGCTTGCCCCTCGCCTGAGGCGACCTTGAACGTCAGGGTGTGTCGGCTCGGCAGCAGCGTGATCAGGCCGCGGGAAACCTGTAGGCCCTCACAGGACTCGAACTCCTCGCCTTGGTCGTCTCCGCCTTGGTCGTCTCCGCCTTGGTCGTCGCCGCCTTGGTCGTCGTTGCGGCCGCCGCCACTGCCGTCACCTTGAGCTGGAAGCAGCACGACAGCGTCCAAGACCCCGCAGCCAGTGGGTTCCATCACAAGCACCTCACCGTCCACCTGCACGTCTGACGTTGCGCCCTGTGTCGTCCAAGTCTCGACGCACACTACGGCGGGCTCTTGGGTGCGGAAGGTCTTGGTCCTAGTCGCACCCAAGCTGGGTCCACTCGCATGGACATCCTTGATGGGCTCGGTGTTGCAGGGCATCTCGAGCAGTTGGGGCTCCGCCGCCAACTCGAAGCCGACGAACCCGGTCGAAAAGTGCGTGAGCTCGGCGACGGCGACGTTGGCTCGAATCTCGGTGTCGAGCGCTTCGTAACCAAGGCCGTCGGCCTTCGACCAGAAGAGCCGCGCCCAATCACCCGAGCCAGCAAAGCTCATCTCCACTACGACTGGCCTCAGAAACGTCAGACCCGCAGGCGAGAACTGGAAGATCGGCGACTGCAGTCGATGGCCCGCTGAGATGGATTCGAGCACCTCAATGCGGAGCTCGACCTCCGTGTCGAGCGCCCCTTCGGGGATCCTGAGGAGCACGCCATCAATTGCGACGACTCCGCCTGCCGCACCGATGGAAACTCCGTTTGATGCAGGAACAGAGCCCGCGTCCACGAATGCGTCGGCCATCGCCGCGTCGTCGGTGACGCGAGGCGAGTCGTTTTCGAGACAACCCGACAAAAGCAGGCCCAGGGCGAGGAAGAGTGCGATTGACCTCAGTAAACGCATGAAGGCCTCAGCGGTGAAATGGTGGTTTCAACCTAAGGGTTGCGTGCACAAGCGCGCAACAAGGACAAGGCGTGAGATGAGCCGTGGACGCGCAGCGGCATCGGCACGACGAACGATTGGTTCTGTGGTTGCCCCAACTGGCGCGCAACAACTCGCAGCCAGGGATGGCGGAGAGGCGCACAAACCCGAGGGTTGCGCGCAGGAGGCGCGCTGCAACAACTGTGAGGATCAGCTCAAGCGAGGTCCATTCGGCCCAATTCGCCACGTTGGGCAAGGGCACACGACCTCTGCAGAGCGAGGGCAAACCCACGTCAGCTCGGACGTGTCCTGCCCCCCATCCCCCGACTTCTGGCCCTTGGGGGGCGACGGTGCACGTCGCGCTGCGCGCGCCCTGCCGATCCTGATGCTGGCTTCCCCCGTGTTCATGGAGTGGAGTGTACCAGAGCGGGACGCTCGTGTCTGTGGTGCAACGCGCCACAAAAGGACGATTTCTGTGAGATTGTTAGCTCCGAATGTGGGGGTGCGTAGGCAAAGGGCGGAATGCGTCTCACATGTGGCAGCAGCACGCACACCTGCGCGCCAAGTCTTCGCTCACCCCAACTTTGGTTGGTCATGAACACCCTGGCCGCCCGCCCTTGCACGAACCTGGGCTTGCGAGTCCAGCGACCGACACGGGGAACGAACGCCCACGCCGGACGTTGACCATTAAGCCCCTCTAAGAGAGCAGCGCAAAGCTCGAGGCCAAACACCGCCCGGCAAGTCGAGCCTTGTCACCGAGAAAGGAACTGGTTCAGCGCGTCCAACAGGTCTGCTTCGCTCCGCCCTCTTCCAAAACCCCGGCGGACGATCTTGTGTATGGATTCCCGCGCAGTGTGGAGTTCGTCCGCGGAAGCCACAGCAACGAGTTGAGTGAGATCCAGCTGATCTTGAAGGCGCAAAGAGGTGGTGGACGAGAGCACTTTCATCGAGATGAGGTGACCCGTCGACGCGACTGGAAAGTAGAGCCCGGACATGATCTCGAGCACCTCGGCCTCGCCGACGATTTCCGCTTCGATGCCCGATGAGGCGAACAGCAAATCGACGATCAGCGACTCCTCACCAGGTCGCTGCGGAGCCAGCATGCGGACCGTAGAGATTCTGCCCGCGTCCTGATGTTCGAGAGTCACCAGGAGTCGGAAGCCGCGCGCGCTCAGCTTCCAAACCAAGGACTCAGCCTCGCGGTCGGACGCCACAGAGACGGCGAGGTCGACATCGTTGGTAAACCGGGGTTGAGCCCGAACCGAGACCGCAAACCCACCAACGAGCGCGGTGGGTACACCAAACTCTCGAAGGTGGCTTTCAAGACCTTTGAGCGTGCGAAAGACTTCACTCGGAAGCACGTCGCCGCTCCCAAAGGTCGACGGGGGTTCCGTACCCATCGCCAAACTCAGCACCAGGACGCTCCACAAGCCATTGTTGCAGGAGCCCGCGCAGCTCCTCCTCGGAGGCTA
>Ga0210044_10005426_pt1 | contig 17248 bp, 19 predicted proteins | sample CryGey13umfilter_2_FD_183959 | JGI IMG/M metagenome (GOLD analysis project Ga0210044, IMG submission 183959) | Groundwater microbial communities from aquifer in Utah, USA - Crystal Geyser 4/9/14 3 um filter (SPAdes) (version 2) | ecosystem: Environmental > Aquatic > Deep subsurface >... | reverse complement strand
TTCAACACATATTCGTTCCAATATGAAGCTAAAATTGAACCTACGGCCTGTTTACAAATTTCACAACCTTTACCTTTACCATGTTTGTGGATTAAATCGTTAAACGTCTTAATTTCTTCAACCATGATTAAGTTATACAAATCTTGTCGTGTATAAGCAAAATGCTCACAAATATCAGTATTAACTTCGAATCCAGCTTTTTCTAATTCACAATCTAAAACTGATTTTAATAAAGCTGCACAGCCGCCACATCCTGTACCTGCTTTTGTTTCTGCTTTTAAGCCACCTAATGTTGTACAGCCCGCATCAATTGCTGAGCAAATATCGCCTTTTGTCACGGCATAACAAGAACATATTTGTGCACTTGCAGGAAGCGCATCAGGACCTAAACCTACAGACTCATCTGATCGTGCAGGTAAAATCAATGAATCAGGATTACTAGGAAGATCAATCGCATTGAGATAATACTGTGACAATGTTGGGTAACCTGAAGCATCACCGACTAAAACTGCACCAAGTAATGTTTTGTTGTTATTACTGACAACTAATCGCTTATAAATCCCTTCAACACCATTTTGATATGTATATACCAGTGAACCTGGTGCTGAAGCATGTGGATCACCAATGCTTGCCACATCAACACCATTTAATTTCAACTTAGTGCTCATATCAGCACCCGTAAATACCGCATCGCCACCTGCAAGTTGATCAACTACTGTGCGAGCCATTGAATAACCAGGAGCCACTAAACCAAAGGTTTGCTCATTCCATGACGCACATTCTCCAATAGCGTAAATATCTTCATCAGATGTCAGACAGTGATCATCGATGACAACACCACCACGATTGGCAATTTTTAATCCACATTCCGCAGCGATATCATCGCGAGGTCTAATTCCAGCTGAATATAAAATTAAATCAGTTTCTAGCTCAGTCCCATCAGAAAATACCATTTTATGTTTTGACACATCACCATCAACAATTTTGATGGTATTTTTATCGATTAAAACATTCACTCCTAATGCTTCAATTTTTTGCTTAAGTAATCCACCACCACCATCATCTAATTGGGCAGACATTAAACGTGGCCCAAACTGAACAACATGTGTTTTCAAATTCAAATCTTGTAACGCTTTTGCAGCTTCGAGCCCTAATAAACCACCGCCAACAACAGCACCTATTTTCGATGTTTTTGCTGCAGTTTTCATCTCATCTAAATCATCAATCGTGCGATAGGCAATGCAGTTCTCACGATCATTCCCTGGAATAGGAGGAATAAAAGCATTTGAACCTGTAGCAAGTACAAGTTTATCGTATGAAATCACCAAACCTTTTGCAGATCTCACTGTTTTATTTTTGCGATCAATACTTGTTGCCTTATCACCTAGGTGAATTGTGATGTTATTATCCTCAAAAAAGCCTTCTTCAACCAAAGATAATTCATTTGCCGATTTACCAGCAAAATATTCGCTTAGATGTACACGGTCATAGGCTGGAATTTCTTCTTCACAGAAAGTGATGACGTCATATTTATCTTTGCTATCACTTGCCATCAAACTTACCAAGAAGTTTTGACCGACCATTCCATTACCAATCACAACCAATGTTTGTTTGTTACTCATGCAAACCTCTATATAGGGGAAACTTTCTCACAGCTATGAAGCAGTAATCGTGCCTATATTCACAAGCATTTAATTTATATATATATTATTATCCAACAGGTATGATTTTTATACGCTACCAAGCCACTATCGTTCCATTTTAGTGCGTTAAATTTCTTTTATGGTGCGTAATTTCTAGTACTTAAATTATGAAGCACTGTTAAAGTGCATTAATATTTATTTATGAATATTGCTCAGAAATCAAGGCTATTAAATAAGCACTGATTCAGTGCAAATTGATTGCATATTCCTTTTTTCCTACTTGTAGTTCACTCTGCAATTCATCATCGACATCATATCCTCCTTGCGTTAACGTACACGATTTGATATCAACTTTATTTACTTGAAGATTTTTTAATACAGCTCAGGCAACACAATGAAATCACAATTAATTACTCGTGAAGGTTACTTAAAATTAAAAGCCGAACTAGATCATTTGTGGCGAACACAGAGACCAGAAATCACCAAGAAGGTCGCCTGGGCAGCAAGCCTTGGTGATCGAAGTGAAAACGCAGATTATCAATACAATAAACGCTTATTGAGAGAAATTGATCGCAGAGTTAGGTATCTACAAAAGACGATACCTGAACTTAAAATTGTAGATTACAGCTCGGAGCAAGAAGGAAAAGTGTTTTTTGGTGCTTGGGTTGAAATTATTAATGATGAAAACGAAACAAAACGAATACGCATTGTGGGGTATAACGAAATTTTTGATATAAAAAACTATATTTCCGTTGAGTCGCCAATGGCATCAGCATTGTTAAAAAAAGAAGTAGATGATGAGGTGATTGTAAGCACCCCATCGGGCAAAAAAACTTGGTATATTACTAAAATAGAATATCCAAACGCTTAAATCACCTGCTCTACAGCGGCAACTGACTGGTAATTAAACCAATCAAACCGCCAAAGACGCCTCCCCAAACAACTAACCAGCCTAGATGTTGGCGAATCATCGTTTGAATAATATCTTTGACCATTTGTGGAGTAAGCTCTTCTAATCGCGATTTCACAACGTGTTCGATTTGAGAGTGAATGTCTTCGCTCACTGGTGTACTCGTTAATTTTTCACGTACGCTATTTTGGAAAGAGTCACTGTGAGCCATATCATTAAGCGATTGTTTCATTTTAATGATAAATGGTTCTTTCAATGGCGCTAATGCACCCTCCCCACCAAACATACCCAGCATACTGCCAAATGATGATTCCATGATTGTCGCCACTAAACTATCGTATGTCGGGCTTAAATCAGTTTCATCAATCACATCATGAAAATCTAGTGGATGACTATCTGACTCACTAACCATTTCATTAAAAAAACGATCAAGATTATCCTTGCTAAAAAACTGTTCCATTACCAAGGTATTAATACCCGCTTTGAAATCTTCAAAGCGAGCACTAATAACACCTGAACCATATAAGCCAGGCACTTTTTCAAATAACATATGAATAGCTAACCAATTCGTAACTCCACCTGCTAGGGCAAATAAACCTGTTGCCAAAACTGGCTCACGAAATGGCGTATCTAAAACGAGCCCTGTCGCAACAAGGCCTGTAGCAATCACATTAGTTATAAGGCTTTTATTCATTGTCTAGTCTTCAATCCACTTACTTAATGATTCAATAATCTTAGTTGCTTGATCTTTGCTTGAAATATTAAATTTTGAACGTTGGCTGTATTCACCATTACGTTTTTGATAACGACGAATCGTGTATTTATCTGGACCAAATTCCCCCGTTTTGCGATCAAGATCTTGATAACGATACATTAAGGTTGCCCAGGCACCCTTAGTTAATACAACCTTGTCTAATTCTTTGACGGTCATTTCATCGCCTTCCATATATTCGACCGTTAATTCATCTACTGTTTCAGCCATCGGGGCTTTCCTTTTATTAAAATTGTCTAAAAAATTGGGTTAAAATTTTGTTTAACATATAGGCATCGCGGCTACCTGCAAGCTCACGAATCGAGTGCATCGCAAATGTCGGCACACCAATATCAATTGTTTTCACACCTAAGGCACTCGCTGTTAATGGACCAATTGTACTACCGCAGGCCATATCACTACGGACAACAAAATCCTGCACAGGTACGTCTACCTGCTCCGATAGTTGGCGAAAATATGCGCTAGTCTCACTATTAGTCGCATAACGCTGATTCGCATTAGTTTTAATAACGGGTCCATGGTTCAATTTTGGACCATGTTCTGCATCATGTTTATCGGCAAAGTTAGGGTGAATCGCATGTGCATTATCAACAGAAATCATAGTGGAACGCTGAATCATACGATGATGTGATTCGATATCTGGACATAAACGCATTAATACTGATTCAAGCAAGGAACCTTGAGCACCTGATGTCGACATACTGCCAACTTCTTCATGATCAGTACAAATCAATAAGCTAGGGATAGTTTTATCCGCATTAAGCAAAGCACTTAAGCCAACATAACAGCTCAGTAAATTATCAAGCCTTGCACTACTGATGAAATCATCATTTAAACCAATAACAGCAGCTTGTTGTGTGTCATATAAGCTGATTTCATAATCAAGCACTTTGCTAATGTCACATGCCGGTTGCTGTTGCTTAACTTGCTGTAACAACAAATCGCGAAAATTTTTATTTTCGCCTTTTGCTACTTGCAGAATAATGGGTGGTAAGTGAAGTTGTGGGTTGACACTTCGGCTCTGATTAACATCACGATCAAGGTGAATAGCTAAACTTGGAATCGTTGCAATTGCTTTTTGAAAATCAATTAGTGTGTGCTTAATTTGCTGTTGTGAATCTAGGTAGCTCACTCGGCCAGCCATAGATAGATCGCGATCAAACCAAGGATTTAATAATGCTCCACCATATACTTCAACACCCAGCTGCCACAAAGTGTGACTGACTTTTTCAGGCTGTGGCTTAACTTGCAAACATGGGCTATCAGTATGCGTACCCACCATATGAAACCCTGTTTTGGCTAATTCCACATCAGGTAAAGTAAAAGCAACAATGGATGATTCGTTTCGCGTGACATAGTACGAACCAGCAGTAAGTTTGCCCCAAGCCTCTTTCTCATCGAGATATTGAAAACCATGTTCATCAAGACGCGCACTCATAGTTTCCACAGCATGAAATGGTGTAGGTGAGGCATCTAAAAAAGCCAATAAGCGCTGATTAAAATCTGTCATTGATGATGTGGGCATTTTAATTATTAGGATTCATGATTAAAAGCGTCATCATACCTAATTTAGTCCTAAATTTATTTAATTTTCTTACTTGTGTATAGCAAAATCAAGGATCTTACTGAATATATTATTTGTATTGATATACCAACACCTTTAAACCTCTATCCACTTCAACATTACGAAATACTTCTGGTGGATGCAATTCTTCTACAAGGTGACAACTCGGACATTCATCGGCAACAGTTTGTTTTAGAAAGTCAGTACCCAAGTCAGGTGAGTTCAAACAGAGCATAACTAAACCGTCTGAGCTCATAAAGTCTGGAAGGCGTTTAATAATCTTTTTGTAATCACGTTCAATATCGACACTGCCTTTTTGAAAGGAAGGTGGATCACATATCAATAAGTCATAAGGGCCATGTTTTTTAATTCGACCAAATGATTTAAAAATATCAATAGCATCAAACTTCACTTTACTGGTGTCATGCTGATTTAAACGATGGTTTTCTCTACCTTGTGTTAATGACACCCGACTCATATCAATATTGAAAACACTTTCAGCTCCTCCCGCTATGGCCGCTGTAGAAAAGCCGCAGGTATATGAAAATAGATTAAGTACGCGTTTATCTTGAGCGTGTTGTTGCACCCACTGTCGACCATTTTTCATATCTAGAAAAAGACCAGTATTTTGAGCTCGTCCTAGAGTAATCTGATACTTGAGGCTATTTTCGACTACTTCAGTCTGTGTGCAATCCTCACCGATGAGTAATTCAATAGGCCCCTGTTGTAAGTAACGGTATTGAACTTGAACTGAACGAACCTCAGGAATTACAGATGCTAATTTGCTTGCAAGCAAGCGCAGCTCTGTCTCATCCACTTCTTTATAAAGCGTAATTAATACTACTGGTGAAAGCCAATCGATACAGATATGTTCAAAACCTTCGTATAATTGACCTCGGCCATGAAAGAGTCTTTGAACATCACTATTTTCTGGTAATTGGAACGGAACGTCACTCAACATCGAATTAATAATGGAAATTGCTTATTCATCATCAGTCTCTTCTTTCTTTTTTCTAACACGGCGAGATGAACCGCCGTGCATTCGACAACGATCAGCTAAAGCCCCTTGATCCCAACCTTCAGGTTGTCTAATAACGACAGAAAGTTTACAACGACGACCATTAGCTAACTTAGCACCACATTCAGGACGGTAGCGTTTGACCTTCTCCCAGCCTTCTAATGTTTGAGTCGCTTTTCGAATCGTTTTTGCTTGCTTAAGCGTTAAATCTCGATCGGCTATCGCTTCTTTCTTTTGATCACCATTTCGCCACCAGAAACGAACAACAGGTATAGGCAAACCAAAGCGTCGCGCCAAATCATCAGGCTTGCGATAAATATCTAAGCTTAATAAAACAAGTGCCGCTTTTTCTAAGCGTGCAGTTAATTCACGACTTTCTTCAGGCGTCATCCTGACCTGCAACTCCAGCAGCAAGTAATGAAATCACTTCATTTGACAGATTGTCTACTTCACTCTCAGGTTTAGCAAAATCACGGACAGAGATCCCAGCAGCAATCACACTATTGGCATCACCTGTGATTAAAGGATGCCATTCAGGTAAAGGCTCACCTTCAGCTAATAAACGATAAGCACATGTTTCCGGCAACCAATCAAAATACTCAGCATGATCGACACTTAATTGAATACAATCAGGCATTAACTTTTCACGGTTATCATAATCTTTACAGCGGCAACTTGTGATATCTAATAAAGAACATGCGGCGCGCGTGTAGTAAATCTGACCATCATCTTCATCTTCCAACTTATGCAAACAACAACGCCCGCAGCCATCACACAAACTTTCCCACTCTTCATGACTCATTTGGCTTAAACGCTTTTGTTTCCAGAACGGCTTAGATGTTTTATCCTCTTCCGTCATGAGCATTTCTTCAGATTTAACAATATTACTTTCACCTTTGCTGGAGCAATATCGACAGCAATCAGTATTACTTGTCGGTGATATTGCGATTAATCTATGTCAAGAATGGCAAGATACCAGATCCCACGAATTGAAAACACCGTTTAGCCTACAACAACTCACGGTTCTACCTGTAATTGACATTGCAATTATTAGTGAAATTACTGAGAGTTTGCCCAAACAGCAAGCTATAGAATGGCTTAGCCTTCTACGAAATGCCCACTCACAACATATCATTCTTATTTCAGAAATCAGCCTATCTACACAGCAAGGCTGGCAATTAGCGGACTATCTTGCACTGGGAATGAGACGTGTTGGCGTGGTTGATCATTATCAAGTATTTGAGTTCGCCATTGAAACGTATCAGGCTAAACGAGATTGGCTCAACAGCAAGTTCTGGGCTAACCCAGAAAACTTTGATAAATATCGTTGGTGAAATATCTTACTCTTCTCATATAGTGGATACATATAAACTACAGATCATAAAGATTATTTCGACGCGATATATTTGCTATTCACATACCCTAAACGGCCATCTGACATTTTTATTTGAACCCAAGGAGCATGCTGTTCGTCCAGCATGGTTAACTGTTCATGCTGTTCTAGCACCGCTTTAGGCGCATAATCTTTACCCGGTCCCGATCTTAAATAGAGTTGTGGAACGGCAATCTGAAATGGGTAACTTTCTTCTTGCGCCACTTGAATATTATCTGACGCTTGTTCAGGACTAATAGATGGTGTATCCATTGATTTAGTATCTAATGTAGACAGTAAATGTCTAAATAAGTCATCTTCCACATGCACTTGTTGAGCATCACTCAAATTTACCGTTGCATCATAAACGGCTTCTACTAGGCCGATTGGTGTTAATGGGAACCCTCCCCCATGACTTTTGGCAATATAATTACCTTCCCACAACACCTCATTATTGGTGGCTCTAACCAGCTTCATTTGCACGCCAATGGAGGTTTGCGAATAAAGACCAAAATGCCCTGTTTCATAGTCTGTTAAGTCAGTTAATAACAAAGCATCACATTGAAGTTTACTACCAATTTCACTAAAGCTTGCTGGGCCAGTACCTAAAGCAGTGACAACTTGATTAACTTTTCCAAGCTCGACATCTCGAAATGGATAAGGGGCAAGGTGTGAATATAAATTCCATTGGAGATCTTGTAAGCGTTTTTCTGAAAGTTCAGACTCTGATTTTACTTTTTTCCCATCTTTAACGTCATTTTTCTCATGAGAAACGGCTACTTGTTTAATTAGATTTTTTAACGGCATGACTGCGATGCAGCTAGGAGGCGTAGTTTTAAAACCTTCGCCTAATTTATAGTGGACTGTATTTATTTCAGATTTGGTCACTCGATCATCAGGTGGATTATTATCATTAATATACGTAGTCGGTATTGACGAACAAGCCGTTAGTAAAGTGAGTATTAATGGTAAACCCAAAAAGCCATGCTTGTAATGATAAATCCGACTAGACATATTTCGTATCCTTATGTTTTTTATAGATTATAAGCACAAAAACATTACTTACTATCTGTATATTTTATATTTGTGAGCAGTTTCATGTTTTTATTCAGTTTCAGCTGCTGTTTTAGCTGAATTTAATAAGCTTCTTACTTCTGGATTATTAGGCATCAAATTTAATGCCTGCTCATAAGCTGCAACTGCATCAGCATTTCGTTTTAAATTGCTATATGAACGACCTAACAAAACCCAACCTTCTGGATTTTCAGGATTAGCTTCTAATTTCGCTCTTAAGCGCATGACCATGGCTCCTACATCTACCGTTTGACCATTAGGTGCAATCATTTTTTTCTCAATCGTATCCGTATCCATAGCCGTAGGAGCTTTAGTCTCTATATCATTACCAGATTGAGCCTTAATAGCTCTATTAAGAGCCATCACCGCATCACTATCATTGGGTAATAATGCAACCGCTTTTGTATATGCATCCACTGCTTGATCATATTGCTCAAAATGCATATACGTTAAACCCATCATCATCCAGCCTTGGGCATCATCTGGATTCTGTTCCAATCGTTTCTCTAATTTTTCGAACATAGACTTAACGTCGGCAACTTTACCCTTCTGCTCAGTTACCACTGGAGGTTTACTCATCATTGATGATTCTGTACTTTCAGTTTGAGAATTTACATTAAGTAATAAAGGACTTCCAAGCGAGTAATAAAGGGTAATCACAACAACAGGAAATGCCACGATTAAAAAGCCACTGGTTTTGTAATCACTACCTGAGTCAATACTGTTAGCGTTTGTTTGATCCACTAAATCAAGATGAAGTGTTTTTTCAATATCTTCTCGTGCCACTTTATAGTCAAACTCACTAATCTCCCCCTTATCTTTTGTTTCCTTGAGATTACTTAATTGTTCTTGAGCAATTTCAATATTTTGCTGTGTTCGATTCTCTGACTGTACCGGTTTTGCACGTAATAAAGGCAATAAAACAATAGTGAGAGCAATGATGACCATCCCAATAATAATTAACCAAATCATCCTTATTCTCCCTTCTCTAATAATTGTTGTATGTTTTTGTGCTGCTCACTGCTAAGCGGTTCATCATTTTCTTTTGATCTTTGTCTAAGTGTCGTCATTAATACTATGATTCCTACCACTAACAATAAGAACGGGCCAAACCACAGTAATATTGTTCTTGTTTTTAAAGGTGGACGGTACATAACAAAGTCACCGTAACGATTAGTCATATAATCCACGATTTGTTCTCGGGTTTGACCTTGCATGACCATTTCATAGGTTTCTTTACGTAGGTCATAAGCTAAACCAGCATTAGATGATGATAAATTTTGATTCTGGCAAACCAAGCATCGCAGTTCATCAGTAAGTTCTTTATATAAGGTTTCTTGCTGAGCTTGATCAAATTGATATATCTCAATCGCTGCATGTGCTTGAAAAGCGGCAAACATCATCAGCAGAGTCATTAGCCACTTTTTCATGATAATGGCTCCAAATTTAGCTGAGCAATTAATGGCAAAATGATCTCATCAAGTTTTTCTTGATCCACAGGACCTATACTCTTGTAGCGAATGATGCCTTTTTTATCGACAACAAATGTTTCAGGCACACCATAAACGCCCCAATCAATGCCTGTTCTGCCATCACGATCAATTGCAACTCTGGCATAAGGATTACCGAAATCTTCAAGCCATTGTTTAGCGTCATAACTCGCATCTTTATAATTTAAACCCACAATTTCAACATGATGCTCTTTAACTAAACGATTAATTACTTGATGTTCAGCTCGGCAAGCACCACACCATGAAGCCCACACATTCAATAACCAAACCCGGCCTTTCATGGCTTCAGGAGTGATAACATTATTTGTATTATGTAAGTCAGACAACTGAAAATCAGGAGCGGGTTTATCAATCAAAGGTGACGGTACTTCACGTGGATCTAGTTTCAAACCAACGCCTAGTAAAACTACAAGAAGTACGAAAATAACCAGTGGTAGACTATTTTTCATCATGCTATCACCGCCTGTTTATTTTTTTTCACTCTACGATACCGCTTATCTATAGCTGCTAAAAAGCCACCAAATGCCATCATCATTGCTCCTATCCATATCCATCTAACAAATGGTTTATGATAAATTCGTAAACTCCAACTGCCACTACCAAGCGGTTCGCCTAAAGCAACAAACAGATCTCGAAATATGCCTGCATCTATCGCAGCTTCAGTCATTGGCATTGATGATTGGTCATATGTCCGTTTTTCTGGACGCATTATGGCAACGTACTGACCCAACTCACTTGCTTCAATGGTGCCTTGATAAGCAACATAGTTATCACGCTGAATTTCTTTTACACCGATGAATTTAAACGTGTAATCCGATACGGTATATGATTCTTCTGATGCAAGACGCACGTCTTTTTCGTGACTATATACGGACGTTAGCGTGATCCCTGTGATGGTAACAGCCATACCGATATGAGCAATAACGGCTCCCCACGTTGATGCAGGTAATTTGAAAGGCGAACTTGTAGTATTTAACAGCCAAAGCAAGCTTGCCAAAGCTATCCAGCTTGCTAGTAACAAGCCAATAAAGGTTAACCCTTGCTGTTCTGGAGCAAATAACAGAGGTAACACAACTGCAAATACCAATGCTAATGAAAGTGGGATAACGATTTTTTTACCAATACGTGCAAGATCGTCATTTTTCCAGCGTAGAAAGAAACCTACTCCCATCATTAAATAAAGTGGTACCGCTAATATCACCATTACTTTATTGAAATAGGGAGGGCCTACAGAAATCTTGCCGATTCCCAAGGCATCTAATAATAAGGGATAAAGTGTTCCCAAAAGAACCGTACCAGCCATCGTGACTAAGATAACGTTGTTAAATAATAAGCCGGCTTCACGAGAAACAGGCGAAAACTTACCAACCGACCGTAAAGATTTGGCTCGGAAAGAAAACAACACCAAAGAACCACCCACAACTATCAGCAAGAAGATTAAGATAAAAATACCGCGAGCAGGATCAGTCGCAAATGCATGTACTGAAGTGATAACCCCAGAACGAACGAGGAAAGTACCCAATAAGCTCAATGAGAAACTAAAGATGGCGAGTAAGACTGTCCACGATTTAAACGCAGCACGCTTTTCAGTTACTGCGAGTGAATGAATTAACGCCGTACCCACTAACCAAGGCATTAATGATGCGTTTTCAACAGGATCCCAAAACCACCAGCCTCCCCAGCCTAATTCGTAATAAGCCCACAAACTGCCCAAGGTGATACCAATTGTCATGAAAACCCAAGCGATATTTGTCCACGGTCTTACCCAGCGTGCCCATGCGGCATCTAATTTACCATCTATCATTGCTGCGATAGCGAAGGCAAATGCAACAGAAAATCCAACATATCCCATATATAACATCGGTGGGTGAATGGCTAAACCAGGATCTTGTAATAAAGGATTTAAACTACGTCCATCCACAGGCGCGGGAAATAAACGAATAAAAGGGTTTGAAGTAAACAACATGAAGGAAATAAAACCAATGCTAACCATGCCCATTACACTCAAGACTCTCGCAAGCATAATTTTGGGAATACTTTGACTAAAGACACTCACCACAACAGTCCAACCTGACAGTAATAATGCCCAAAGTAATAAGGAGCCTTCATGAGCACCCCACACACCAGCGATCTTGTAGATCAATGGCAATTGTGAATTAGATGTTGATGCCGCATAAAGCACTGAAAAATCATCAACTAAAAATGAATAGGTTAAACATAAGTAAGCGATGCCAACAAACACAAATTGGCCTCGTGCTGCCGGTGCTGCAAAGTTTATCCATCGTGCATTGTTAAGCTGTGCTCCCGTCATCGGAATAATGGCTTGTAACAATGCCAAAGCAAACGCAATAATCAGTGCAATTTGGCCAATTTCAGGGATCATTGTTTTTCCTTTTCTGTTCTTGCTAATGCTTCCCCAACTTCTGGTGGCATATACTTTTCATCATGTTTTGCTAATACTTCTACAGCATCTACAACACCATTTTTATTGAGCTGTCCGCGTGCAATAATGCCCTGACCTTCTCGGAATAAATCTGGCAGAATGCCGTCATAACTTACCGTAATCACATCATTGTTATCAGTTAAATCAAATTTGACAGTTAAGCTTTTAGGTTCTCGTCTCACACTTCCGACTACAACCAATCCACCTAAACGAAAATCATGATTTTGTGGTGCTTTACCCGTTTTTATTTCTGTTGGAGTATAAAAAAACATCATATTTTCATTAAAAGCTTGTAGTGCCAATGCGGTTGCAGCACTCAAACCTAACAACATAAAGATGACGATATATAGCCTTTTTTTACGTTTAGGTGTCATCAGAATCATTCCTATTTAATAAATATAAATCAGTGGCTTGTCTTAAATTTCTTCCATGCTTCATGCTCGGAGAGATGACATTGAAAAGTAAAATTACGATCGCAAGTGCAATTGATGTCCACACATAAAAGGCATATCCGCCCATATACAAAAACTCAGTCATTGATTTTTTCCTCAATAATTGCTTTAAGCCATTTACTATTTGGCTCACGTTCAATCAATTCAGTTCGTGTACGAAGCAATAAAGCAATGCCGTAATACACTTTGAAAGCAAGCGCCATTACCAGTAAAGGAGCCAACATATCAATGTGCATACTTGATTTATCGGTCATACTGACCGTTGATCCTTGATGCAAGGTGTTCCACCATGTCACTGAATAATGAATGATGGGAATATTCACTACGCCAACTAACGTTAAAATAGATACTGCTTTAGATGCTGTACGCTTATCTTCAATCGCGGCATACAAGCCCATCACACCGAAATATAAGAATAACAAGAGCAATTCAGAAGTAAGTCGAGCATCCCAGCTCCACCATGTTCCCCACATGGGTTTACCCCATAAGGATCCTGTAACCAATGCTAAAAAAGTAAAAGCGGCTCCAACTGGAGCACTACTAATAAGAAGTACTTCGGCCAGTTTTATTCGCCACACTAAGGCAATAAAGCCATAAACGGCCATCACGACATAAATAAATAAAGACATCCATGCCGCAGGCACGTGAACATAAATTATCCTAAACGCGTCGCCTTGCTGATAATCAGCTGGAGCAAGAACTAAACCGCCATAAAGTCCATATAGAAGTAAGGCAATAAAAAGTATCATTAACCAAGGAATCACCCTCCCTGAAAAACGATAAAACCAAGCTGATGAAGCCATCGTGTGGAGCCATTTCATCATTGTGAAACCCCTGTTTTTAAAGCTGCAACAATTGCAAAAGGTGATAAAGTCAAACTCAACACGCATAAGGTTGCGAGAATATAAAGCGGCCCAGCAGCTGAAAATCCTGAAGCTGTGGCATTAACTGCACTGGTTCCAAAAATTAGAACAGGCACATATAAAGGAAGCACTAATAGGGCTAATAACATGCCATTTTGTGGAATAACTAATGTCAGCGTCGCCATCACTGCACCTACTAGTAGCAAGACAGGCGTACCCAATAATAGTGTTGACAATAAGGTCAGTTGGACATCAAAACTCATGCCCAAAGCAGAGGCAATAAATGGTGTCAGTAAAATCAACGGTAAAACAATTAACATCCAATGAGCTAGCAATTTAATAATTACCAAAACCGTTAATGAATGGGTTGCTAGCACCATTAACTCGAGCGTTCCATTTTCATATTCTGTCCGAAATAAATTACTCAATGACATTAAAATAGCTAATAAGGCCGCACACCAAATTATTCCAGGAGCAATAGTATTAAGTAATACAGGGGATGGCCCGATGCCAAGTGGAAATAATAGGCAAACCAACACAAAAAATAACAAGGGATTTAAGGCTTCGTGTCTATTACGAAATGCAGTCAAAAACTCACTACTGACGAGTAAATAAAGTTTACTTAATTGCATCATAATCCCGACAAAGTAAGCGTTTTGACTGATGCATCATCAAAAGACACATCATGATGTGATGACATAATCACAATGCCGCCACAAGTCGCTTGGTTTTTAACTAAAGTTTCTAATAAGTCTATTCCAGCTTTATCTAATGCGCCTTGTGGTTCATCTAATATCCAAAGTTTTGCTTTTTTTGTAAGTAATCGTGTCAATGCTAAGCGACGCTTCATTCCTGCAGAAAATTGCCTAACAGGCGTATTTGCATGGCCTCTCAACCCTACTCTATCCAATACATCTCCAATATTTGCACCATAAGAATTAGTCAAACTCGACATAATTTGCACGTTTTCTTTTGCCGTCATGCTCTCATTGATGCCATTACGATGGCTCAACCACACCATCTGTTTAGAATATTCATTGCCTGCTATGGCTAAAGGTTTTCCATGCCAACACACTTCACCTTGATCAGGTACACGTAATCCAGAAAGGATTTTTAACAGTGTACTTTTACCACTGCCGTTATTCCCTTCTACCAATAAAATGTCACCAGACGTTAAACGGACATTAAGTCCGTTAAATAGCTGGCGATGTCCCCTTAGACATTGTAGGTTTTTTGCTTCTAATATCATTTAGTTAATTCTGTAATCATTTGAGATATATGTCATAATTCAAGCTAAATATGTGGGATAAATATACACTAAAACATAAATTACGTGGTAAAATTTACCACACATAATGAGAAGCAGGTCTAGAAATTTGTCACAAGAACCTAACCAACCGTCATCATCACTAGTAAAAGCGCTACGTTGGCAGTTACAGCCTTTGGTCAAATTGTTGATCAAAAGTGGGATTACTTTCCCTTTTCTCGCGGATTTACTTAAAGAGATTTTTGTAGAAGTCGCTGATCGAGACTTTCAATTAGAAGGCAAAGAACAAACAGACAGTCGAATAAATGTATTAACCGGTATTCATCGCAAAGATGTAAAACGTTTGCGTAATACTACGAGTACAAATGAAATACCAAGCTCGGTGTCTCTTGGGGCTCAACTCGTAGCTCATTGGATTGGCTCAAAACAATTTCTCGACGATAAAAACAAACCCTTGGCTTTACCACGCCTTATTAAAACAGGCGGAGATCAATCGTTTGAAGCCTTAGTTATTTCTGTCAATAAAGACATTCGCTCTCGCGCAGTGCTTGACCAATGGTTAGATCTCGGCATCGTCTATATTGATGATCAAGATCGGGTTTGCCTCAATGCTGATGCTTTTGTACCTGAAAAAGGCTACGATGAAAAAGCGTGGTTTTTTGGAGAGAACATGCATGATCATATGGCTGCAAGTACCCACAATATGATGGGGGAACAACCTGCATTTCTTGACCGTGCCGTTTTTTATGACCAATTGACGCAGCAATCCATTGATGAACTAAAAACAACAACAGAACAAAGCGGTATGCGTTTATTACGTAAAATAAATCAGCGTGCAATGGAACTTCAAACAGCCGATCAATCGGCACCTCAAAAAAACAATCAAAGAATGCGGTTTGGCGTGTATTTCTTTAACGAAGAAGAATCATCTAAAGGGACAAATGATGATCAGTAGAATTTCACATAATGTGCAAATCACGTTAATCGCACTGTTATTTAGTCTATTCATAACTCAGAGCGCAACTGCAGGTATTTGCGATATTCCTGGTGGAAGTGGGATTGGCGGCACAGGTAGTCCTATGCATGGAATTGGTGGTACTGGAGCTGTAGCCCATCAAAGTGGCATCGGCGGTACTGGACAATCTGTGAAAAAAACAGGAAGTGGAATCGGTGGAACTGGTGCGCCTATATATAATGGCATTGGCGGTACAGGCCAACAGGCTGGTGTTGTTGTCGGAACAATCACTGGCTTTGGTAGTATTTGTGTTAACGGTATTGAAATTCACTACACGTCGAACACTCCACTTCGTCAAGATGGTCAAGCTGTTAATTCAGACAAACTGGCACTAGGACAAGTTGTTGCTGTTGGCGTATCAGGTAGAGGTAATGAAGTAACGGCAAAAGAGATGCATATTTTACACGCTGCAACTGGACCAATATCTTCTATTGATTTCGTAAAAGGTCAAATGATCGTACTTGGTCAAGTTGTGCAACTTCCAATGGATTCACATATGCTAAATCCTAATAAATCTATACAAGCAGGTGATTTTATTGCTGTGAGTGGTTTACGTGATTCAACGGGCAATATCATTGCGAGTCGTATTGATAAAGTAGCGCAACGACCAACAGTTTCACTACGTGGTCCAATATCTGCCATTTCAAATTCCAGTTTTGCTATTCAAGGAATGAAAATTAATTCACCACCTCCGGCAAACCTACAAGTAGGACAAAACGTACAAATATCGGGCCGTTTTAATGCTAGCAGCATAAAACCTAGTAGCATCACAACGAGTGTAGAGCGTCAACTTGTAGCTAATGTGGGCGGTTTAGTTAGTATTGAAGGCTATTTAACTAATGGTACCAGCCATTCAGCAACAGTCGCTGGACGTGAGATAAATGTTCCTGCCAATCTTCAACGAGAAGTAAATCAACTAAATGAACATCAAAGAGTGATTATCACCGGCACACTTTCACGCGATAATCATATCGAACTAGAACATGTATTAGTTGATTCACCTCAGATCCACGATGGAGAAATTTCATCTTCTCATCACAATGAAAGAGAAAAGGTATCTACACGTCGTGAACACACATCATCCAGTGATAGAACTGAGCATAACAGCGGTGACACTAATAAAGAGAGAGAAACGATAAGGATTGACTCACAAGACCATCAAAATAAACATGAAAAAATAGATACTCCAGAGCATCATAAACCTGAAAAGCATGAGAATGAAAGACCTGAGAGGCATGAGTATGAAAAGCCTGAAGTGCATGAGTACGAAAAGCCTGAAGTGCATGAGTATGAAAAGCCTGAAGTGCATGAGTATGAAAAGCCTGAAGTGCCTGAGTATGAAAA
>Ga0210044_10005421_pt1 | contig 17257 bp, 15 predicted proteins | sample CryGey13umfilter_2_FD_183959 | JGI IMG/M metagenome (GOLD analysis project Ga0210044, IMG submission 183959) | Groundwater microbial communities from aquifer in Utah, USA - Crystal Geyser 4/9/14 3 um filter (SPAdes) (version 2) | ecosystem: Environmental > Aquatic > Deep subsurface >... | reverse complement strand
TGAAGCATCTTAGTACCACGTGGAAAAGAAATCAATTGAGATTTCCCAAGTAGAGGCGATCGAAAAGGAAAGAGCCCAAACTGAATCCTTCGGGAGATGTGGTGTTTTGGTATGATAATATGGAATCTTGGAACACAGCTGAAATGATCTGAAAAGTTCTGGCGTAGAGGGTGAAACCCCCGTAGGCGAAGTGGGAAGAGTCCTATTCATACCCGAGTAATTGTCCTTGGTAGTGGGCAATGAATATGGGAGAAAGTAGCTTCCGAGGCTAAATATTTCTCAAGACCGATAGTGGACTAGTACCGTGAGGGAAAGCTGAAAAGTACCCCGGAAGGGGGGCGAAAAGTGCATGAAACCTATTACTTACAGACGTGCGTGGCATGAAAGGTGATTTTTTCAGATTAGAGATTCTAGCAATAGAGTTGAAGGTTTGATGTTCAAATCATCAGTGTTACGCGTTCCGTCTCGAAACACGGGCCAAGGAGCTAACTGTCATGGCAAGCTTAAACCTGTAAAGGTGCAGGCGAAGGGAAACCGAGCTCTCGCAGCTTCGCAAGAAGTCAGGAGAGGCGTGTGAAAGTGCGTAGAGTCATGGCGGCTAGGCTAGAAGCCAGTCGATCTATTCCTGAGCTAGATGAAGGCGGGCGAAAGCCCGCTGGAGGTCTTAAGACGTTCTGACGTGCAAATCGTTGTTGTGACTTGGGAATAGGGGTCAAAAACCAATCTAGACTGGCGCTTGCTAGTTCCAACCGAAGCGTCTCGCAGGGCGTGCTTTGTGGAGATGGTGTTTCCGGTAGAGCACTGATAGAGAGGCGCGGGGGAGAAATCCCTCACCTTTCATTCAAACTCCGAACGGATACACATTGTAGAAGCAAGGACACGGGTTCGTGTGGCGTAAGGCTCACGACCGAAAGGGGTTTAACCCAAACTGAAGTTAAGGTCCCCAAATTTTTGCTAAGTGTCAAGCTAAAGAGCGTGTTCTCGCCAAGACAGCAGGGAGGTAAGCTCAGAAGCAGCTATCCTTTAAAAAGTGTGTAACAACTTACCTGCCGAGGGGGGATGCCTCAAAAATAAACGGGGCTAAAGCAAAATACCGATACTTTAGATAATTATCAAAGGATGATTCATGGTAGGTTGGCGTAGTGATCGGGTCGAAGCAGGGCGGTGACGTCCTGTGGACCGGTTTCTATTGCAGATCTTGGCGGCAGTAACAGCATAGTATAGTGAGAATCTATACCACCGAAAGCGCAAGGGTTTCCAGGCAATGCGTTATCAGCCTGGAGGTAGTCGATCCTAAGATGTACCTCAACAGAGTACACCGAATGGGAAACTAGTTAATATTCTAGTACCTTGCATCAAGCGTTTGATCCATATGGTTCGCTTCCGGATAGGGGTTGTACAACCATCGTTGTATCTAACTATTCGAGGATTGGGGAGTGTCGTAATGACGAGAACCAGTCCGAGGTAGGAATGGCTTCGCGTTAGCGAAGTTTTCTCGAGTCCAGGAGACCATGAAAGACTGTGTGGTTAGTAAGATGCAAGTTCGTACCCAGAACCGACACAGGTGCGCTGGCTTAGTAAGCTAAGGTGCTACGGGTATACCGTATGGCGAGGGAATTCGGCAAATTAGTCCTGTAGCTTAGGTATAAGGGATGCCTGCGATCTTCATGAGGAATGGGGACCGCAGGTTGCAATGACAAGGGGGTTTCGACTGTTTAATAAAAACACAGGCGACTGCTAGTCCGAAAGGATTTGTATAGTCGCTGAATCCTGGCCGGTGCCGGTACCTAAAACTTGGGTTCAACCGAGCTAAGGGCCGGTTAACGCCGGGAGTAACTCTGACTCTCTTAAGGTAGCCAAATGCCTTGTCGGGTAAGTTCCGACGCGCATGAATGGAACAACGAGAGCCCCACTGTCCCCGCCTACAACCCGGTGAAGCCACATAAGGAGGACGAACAGTCCTTCATCTTCCATCGGGGAGAGAAGACCCCGTGGAGTTTTACTGCAGCTTGTGCTTGTGATATAGTAAGAATTGCACAGGGTATCTGGGAGCTATGCTTAACGTTCTCCGGGATGTTAAGAAGCAACGATGTAACACCAGACTCTTTTTGCAGTATCACTTATCCGGTGAAGACCGGAGACACGTGCAGGTGGGCAGTTCGGCTGGGGCGGCACCCCTTTGAAAAGATATCAAAGGGGCCCAAAGTTGAGTTCAAACGGGGCAGAAATCCGTTGAAGAGGGCAAAGCCAAAAACTCGACTGAATGGATTTCCAAACGCACGGAATTCATAGACGAAAGTCTGGCTTAGCGATCCTTCGTGTGCCCACTATTGGGGCCCGGAGGTGACAGAAAAATTACCCCAGGGATAACAGGCTCGTCGCGGGCGAGAGCTCCTATCGACCCCGCGGTTTGGTACCTCGATGTCGGCTTTTCCTATCCTGGTCCTGCAGCAGGGGCCAAGGGTGAGGCTGCTCGCCTATTAAAAGGGAACATGAGCTGGGTTTAGACCGTCGTGAGACAGGTCGGTCTCTGCCTGATGGAAGCGCGAATAACTGAGGGGAAGTTGCTCCGAGTACGAGAGGAACAGAGCAGCGTGGCCACTGGTTTACCGGTTGTCTGATAAGGCAGGCCGGGCAGCTAAGCCGTTTAGGCTAAGTGCTGAAAGCATCTAAGCACGAATCCTATCCCGAGACAAGTTATTCTTTCGTAAGATGAAGGTCGGCAGCAAAATACTGCGTTGATAGGAAGGTGGTGTAGATCACAAGCTTCGGCGAGTGGTGAGCCAGCCTTTACTAATAGACCAACACATCGGTTCAGCCACTTACATAGAGACTATGCGCGATGAATCATTTTCAATTCATCAAGTGGAAATATACACGACTTGTACGATGATTTTATTTTTAATCATATGTAGCGTGAGCTACGTATTTTTAATTTGATAATTACTCCTAGCGTAAGCTATACACGATTTTTTTACATTGTAGTTGAAAATACCTACAACATATTGTGTTACTTAAAAAATAGGTTTTACTCTTCACACTCTATGTCTTTTTGTAATTCTTTAGGTAATCCAACCCACCATTCGTTTTGATTCTTTGACATTGAGAAAAAGGATCTGTTATCTCTAATAGATCTGTTGGTTAATTCTTCAAAGTATCGGTTCAAGAAAATCTGACAAAAATCTAATCTTTTAGATATGTTGTGCTTGAATTATCTTCTGTTTCTTTAATTTTGATGATTACAGTATCTCCTAATTTGTTGAATATTCTTTGACGTTTTTGATTTGTTAAAATCCAGCCTAATAACACATCAATTGGTAACAAGAATGATTTTCCAAAACTACTCAAAATAATTCCTTTCAAACTGGGTTTTCCCCCATCTAATGACACAATCTTCAAATTGAGAATTTTCTTCCCAACACTTTGCCCTGTTTTGTATTCTGAAACTATCCAATATATCAAGAATAAAGCACTAGCTGGAATGTATTGTGTGTTTTCTGCCCAAAAGTCCCCCTCATCCAGTTCATAGTATATTGTTCCAAATGTTAGAAAGGTTATTGCTGTTAATATTGTTGAAATTAGTATAAAGTCAATTATCCATGCAAGAAATCTATCTGTCCATTTTGCCAAAATTAATTTTGTGTTCAAATTATCTCTGACTTGTCTAATTATTGTAAATTAATAAAATGTGTTGAACATTAACTAGTATCTGTTATAACATAGTCAGTTTATCGCATGTTTTTTACAGTATTATGTGAAAGAAAAATTTGCAACCTCTTGTTCTTCTTATGGTGGTAAGATTCAATCCTTGTTATGATGGATTTGTCTTTTTGACTGAAGTTCTTACAAATCCATACTCGCTAGCATTTTGTTTCAATCCTTGTTATGATGGATTTGTCTTTTTGACTTTAGCACACTTGTTAACAACGAGGAAGAACAAAGAATTGTTCTACCTAGTAGAGTTTCAATCCTTGTTATGATGGATTTGTCTTTTTGACAACACTTGTTTACAGTCATTGCATCTTGCCTGATGTTGTTTCAATCCTTGTTATGATGGATTTGTCTTTTTGACCAAAGAGGACCATCTGGCATCCATTTCAGTACCAATGTTTCAATCCTTGTTATGATGGATTTGTCTTTTTGACACTGGATTTAATCATGATAAATTTAGCTGCATATAGGTTTCAATCCTTGTTATGATGGATTTGTCTTTTTGACCGCAACTAAAACGGACATAGCCATGCCTATTTTATTCAGTTTTATGGATTTAATTGTCATATTTTAACAGTTTCCAATAATTATCATCTGCTATTTAAGGATCCGACAGGACAAATTTTTCTAAAACAACAGTTTAGACAACGATTATCAAAATCAGCATCAGGCATTATTCCCATTTGAATGACTTTTTTTGTCTTCTCTAGTATTTCAAATGAGTGATTTTTTACGGCATCATCAATTACTACAGAGATCTGTTTTCTTTGAGTTTTATTAAAAATCACAACTGCGTTTTTAACAGGTTTTCCAAGATTCTCCTCAATCAGAATGGAAAGCAGTCCTAATTGAACTAGAATCGTATCAGATACGTCATAAATGTCACTATATTTCCGTTCAATCAGAATTATCTCATCATCCATCTCAATCGCCTCATCTATTTTTCCAGACAGATCAAGTTTCGCAGAATAAAATTTACGAGCAACAAGTTTTTTTCCGTTACTTGTATGTGGAGTATAGTTGGGATTATTTTTTTCATGTAGTTGGTGCAGTTTTCGTCCTGCAGTAACTGTTCCCCTTTTCTGTTCGTATTGGTCTAATCCCAATACCTTGATAAAATATGTAAATTTTGGGCAAAATGAATATTCTACCACATCAGTTACTGTTAGTGGCATGTTTACAGCACCACTGATGGTTTTTTATCGGATACATATTCCTCATCAAATCCTTTTCCAATTATTTCTATTTTTCCAAAACATTGGTTGCATGTCAGTATGAGATAGAATGAATCATTTTCATCAACGATTGTCTTTATTGTTTCAATCAGATCTTTCTTATTCTGCCCAGACAAACTTCCACAGAATACACTTTTTTGGATTCTTGTAAATCCATGATTCTTTAGGATGTGAATTACTGAACTGCGAGTAGAGTTCTCAGTAATATCATAGACTGCATAATACATATTATTTTTCATGTATGCATCACTGTAGTTTCTGTATTATAATTTTGCAAAAATCCCATGATTCAGTCTCTATGGTCTTGCGCCCATTTTCAACATATGATGAAATTAGAAATTGTCTTCCTTCCTTTGTAAGAAAAATTGAGTTTGTGTCATCGTCTTGTTTTTCAAACCAGTTGTCCTTGGCCATCTTTTTTGTAAAGGATGTAACTATAATTCTGTCAACAACTGGTCTGATTATTTCTATTATGTCAAATGAAAGCGTTGGTTTTCCATAAGAGTCAGAATGGTAAAAGCCAGCGTTTGGATCAAGTCCAGAGAGAATTATGATTTTTTCAACATCACTGTATGCCATTCCATACAGATAGTTCAAGGTAGCATTAAACTCATCATGCGCTGGATGCTGACTTCTTTTGTTTGTAGACCATTTTTCAGGTAAAATAGAAGATACTGCCTGAAAATAGTTTGCTGCACATGCACCTTCCAGACCCAAAAACGTTGCCTTGTAGTCATTGGTGTATTTGATTGCAGCCAGTTTTTTTATGGAATTATCTATTGTTGAAATTGCAGTCTCTAGTTTTGGTGGAGGCAGTTTTCTGTTGTTTTTTAAATCAACTAGGAATTGTTTTTGCCCCTTTAGTTTTTTGGAGAGTATGTTTAGTGATATTTCATATCCTATAGCAGTATCTTGATTGAGATATTGATTGCGTCGTAATTCAGTGGATTTTCCTGTACTGCTTGACCACATCCTTGCAATAGGCTTTCCAGACCAAGTTGAAATTACTAGTTGAATCTGTTTTTCAATGCACAGACGTACTGCCTGCGTACTGATTAGAGAATTTGATGATATGATTATTGCATCCACTTTTTCTGCAGGAATTTCAGTTTTTCCATCAGTGGTTTGAACTATGAATGAATCATGATTTCTTTTCAATGTGCTACCATGAGTAGTAATCTCTACGATCATTTTGAACTAATTACAACTCCGAATCCCTTGGATATGCTTTTTCCAAGACCGCAGTATTCTGGAAGGATTATGCTGGAATCCCATTCGCAGAAAAAACCTGCAAACTTGTTTTGGTGTGCAATAGTCGTAATTGATTTGTAACTGTTTATTTTTACTGTTATGGTGCAATCTGCAAATATCTTCATTCCCTTTAACATGCTTAGAATATTTCCTACAAGAATCTTTTCTAGAAATTGTTTTTGATCTTTTTTTGAAAGCAATGAATATTTTGTATAGTTTTCTTTGTTTAGTGCAATCCAAGGTGATGCAAATTTGTACTTGCTTGTAACTTCTTTTGGATAATATGTGGTGTTTTGTATCTCTAGGTTAGTCAGCGGTATTTTTTGGTCTTGAGTGGTAATGTGATCAAGATTTGACATTTTTTCAAATACAATGTCTGAAAATTCTCCTATGCCCATGACTGCAAGTTTTTTATCAATTCTTTTGTACTGAATTAATGGATAGTGATAAGAATTATCAGAGTGGTGATGAAATTCAGAAATATTTGCAAACAGATGGGCTAAAAATCCTCGTAGTTGCACAGGAGTTACCTTTTTGTCTGAATCAAAGTCCAGTATTACATAACATAATTTTATTTTTTTATCATTCATTTAATAATCCCATGGTTTCATTTATTCAGTCACTACTTACAGATTCGGATATGATCCATTTATCCAATCCTACCTTTTCATCATAGATTGTTTCGAGATATTCTTTTTTTGGTAGTAGAATATTTTTTTCAAGTAATTTTTCATCGAAATATTCTATACCAATTTTATATACAGAACGTGGAAGTGTTGCAGTAAACTCTCCATATTTTTTAAAATTATCTTTCAACGTATTATTTATTAGTGCATCTCTAACTTCATCCCAATTTTCCAACTTTGGAATAAATACAGAATCCCGGTCATCTTCTGCAAAGAGTTCATTTTTTACAAAAGTCCATATTTTTTCAAAATCCAAATTTTGGACATATGTTTCAAGTTCTGCCGTTTTTGTAATATTGCGTTTGTTTTTTGCAGATATTTCACCATAATATTGCTCCAAAATATCATACAGATCCTTTGAGTTGTGTATGTTTTGCAGTCGGTTCCAAGATTCATCAAATTCTAGTTTGCTGTAGGGTATCTCACTACCATCTGTCGGATAAACCACTAGCTTAGCATTAGGATCTAATCCTTCTCGATTTAATCTTCCCATGACTTGAATGATATTATCAAGAGGTGCAGCCTCCCTATAGATATTTGAAAAACTAATGTCTACGCCTGCTTCCACTACCTGAGTAGATACCAAAACATAATTTTCTTTAACTGATAGAACCTTTAGAATATCTATTCTGTCTTTTTTTCTAATTCCAGAAGAAAGATAGATTTTTGTCTTGTTCTTGTGGATCTGTGAAATATTGTTGTAAAGATTTACTGCTTTTTTCCTAGTGTTTGCCATGACTAGTGTTTTGTTTATGATCAGTGTTGGAAGATCAAGCGTTTCTATTGCTATCTGTTTTTGTGTTTGATCAAGGTAATCATCTAAAAGATCTTTTGAGATTTTTACTTTGCTTATTTCATTGATTTCATTTGGAATTGTTGCACTGACAAGAATAATTTTTGTCCCCATATATTGACCCATTTTTTGGAATATGTCTTTTAGATTTGATAAAATAAATTTTGGAATCGTCTGAACTTCATCAATAATTAAGATTGAATTTCTAAATGATGCCATCTTTAATTTCTCTTTTGTAGTGTTGGAATAAATGGTCATCAAAAATCTTTGAGTCGTAGTTATTACAAATTGTTTGTTAAAAGACTCTATTAGAAAATTCCATTCGCGATTATATCCCTCATCATTATCTTTTCTTTTTTCTTCAAGAGACTCTGCAAACATGTGATTGTAAATTAAAACATCGTTTGCTTGTTTTTTATTGGCAAGTGTTGATTCGAATTTTCTTTCAAAATCTTCAGTCAGTGCCAAAAGTGGTGAAAAATAAAAAACTCGTTGAATTGTTTTGTCGTCTTTATATTTTGAAATTAGGTCAAGAAATACCTTGGTCTTGCCTATTCCAGTGGGTGCATTAATTACAATGACTTTTTCAGAATAGTCAAAGTTACTCATGACTTCTTTTTGGAATTTATTTCTCATGTCACTCATTTTCTCCTGTTGGGTTTTATCAGATGTCTGATCTCCAATTTCTTTAGGTTTTACTAGAGGGGCAGTATCAATACTTAGACCAAATTTTGGTACAGACCAATCCTTAAAACTACCTCTGTCGGCTTGCAATAGGCATGAAAATGCTACAGACATCTCCAAATAATCATCAGGAGTGTTGCAGGAATTTAATTTCAGATCAAACAAAACAGGTCTTGGAAATCTTTCCACACATGAATTCCAATTTAATTTTGAAAATTCCAAAATGTGGGATACTTGAGATGAAAAATCCTTGATGCTTTCTTTCATTATTTCCTGAGATGCTTTGAATTGAGGTCCTTGTTTGATCTCACCTAGACTTCTTCGTATTGTGCTATGATGTCCGTAAATTAACACAAGTATCTTGTCAATTATGTCATACTCCAATCCAATTTTAGATAAAAGATATTTTGCCGCCCATGCAGAAAATACAGAATGTTTCTGTACAAATTTTTCTGAAACCTCTTCCTGTAGTTTTTTGCTATTTTGAATTGCATTAAATATTTCTTGATACCACGGATTTATTTTGCCGACATCATGCAAGAGTCCTGAATAAAATGCAATATGTTTATTTTTAAAACTAGTCTCTGCAAAAAGTTCTTCTGATTTTCTTCCAACTGCAATCAAATGTTCTATCAGAGAATGTTTTGGTTGATCAATAGGGTGAGATAGAAATTCTCTAGTACATACAGACACTATGTTCTCCTATTTTATAAAACTTGGATAGTTTTCTTGGAGAGTCTCTTTCAATTTCATATTCTGAATCATTTATTGGAATCCAGTGTTTCAATACACGTCCGTCAAATTTTTCTTCGTTAAAAAAATGATGAATGTGTCGCTCTATCATCAATGAACCTCTATCATCTATAGGAGCCATTTTAAATATAAAATTGGGATCAATTGTTTCAGATTCATCAAGAACCACGCATTTTGTCTTTTCATTTTCAGAATCTATAACTTTTGCATCAATTTCTCTTACATCAAAAACTGATGCAGGACAATATGCGTGACCCAAATAGGGAGAGTATACAAATTCATTTTTTGTCAACGCAATAGATAGTTTTTCAAAATATTTCTTTTCAGTATCAACATAAATTGTATATCTGGGATTTTCAACCACTTCTGTCTTAAACGGCTTTGTTTTTGCTTCTTTTATGGAACGATGATTGGTAAAATATACCATTTTTTTGGGAATAGATTCCAGTTGAATTCCTATACTTGTCTGCTTGAAAAAATCCAAATATTCCTCACTGTAAATATCACCCAGTTGATCTGAGCGTTTTATTCCAATCATGGCGCTCAAAATCCCAACTACTGCACTTTTTGAGGGAATATAGTATACAGTTTGGTTTGATGTGACTGAGGGATCCCTAAATGCTGCAAAAGATCCAGATATTCTAAATGAAATGATTTTCAATCCGACAGTATTTTTACGGTGATTCCATTTGACTTTAACTTGGCTCCAAGATCATCTACATCTTCTGCAATGTCTTCTGCTCCTCTTAATTGAACCATTTCTATCTCAGATTTTCTTTTAGATAATGTATCAATCAGTTTAGAGAAATCAAATGGGGATTTGCTCAAGTCCTTTGCCATTCCTTTTAGATCTTTACTTTCATCAACAAGATTTGGAAGATCATTGTAGATTTGATTCTTGTAAGACACATCAATGTACAAGATACTTCGTTGCGGATACTTTGATCTTGTAATTAGTTTGTTTGTTCCATTCCACAAGCAGTCAGGAATCATATCTATTTTCTCATTGAACTTTTTTATAATTTCCTTATCTTCGCTGTACTTTCCAAGATTGTTTGGATTTACAGCTCCTTGTACTTTGATTAATGCAAATTCTACAGAATAGAATTTTCCAAAGGTTGAGAATTGCTCTCCAGTTTTTTCTTTTCCGACAAATCTTCCAATTATTGTAGGATTAATAATCTGAACTTTATTTACGCTTCTGGAATTTCCAAACTGTAATGGACCGGTAAGTTTTGCAGAGCTTCCCTCATTATCAGAACCTTTTCTAATTGTAACTAGTGCACCAAACAATGGGACATCAAATGTTTTCTTTAGTAGACCTTCAATTACGTCCCCGCTTAGAGAACCGATAATTTCCTTTGCTTTCCCGTCTGCTGTTGTTGGAGTTCCATTCTCATCAAAATCAACAAAGAGTGTTTCTCCTTTTACGTCTCGTGCATAGTCACGCATTGTTCTTTTTATTCTAACATCTGTAACCATTATTGTGTCATCAGGCATCATTCTAGGTTGATTTTCAAATCCAGGATCTCCGTTTGGATTTTGCTTTGATTCATAGTAAAAGAGAATCTCAGTTAGAGTCATGCTTTAATCTCCTGAGTGGAATAATATCCGTTAAAAAAGAAATAAGAGTAATCTTTCGACGCATCTTCATCAGAAATTTCTTCTTTAGGTCGAAGTGAGCTAATTTTCTTAGTCACGCTATCCTTTGAAGCATCTGCTACTTTGGCAAGTTGAACCCCCCGTGATATTCTGGAATATACAAATCGTAATCTTTCTCTGTCGTATTTTGAGTACGTCAGAATATCTCCTAACGAATTATCTCCATCTTTGTTGCTATACTTAAAATCGACATACAGTCTTGCAATTTGTCCAATTCTCAGTGCATACTCCTCATTAGAATTCAAGTAATTCTGTGTAAAATCAGTATTAATTAAGTATTTTATACAAAACTCTGATTTGGAAAAGAACTCGATTTGTTCTGTATTATTTTTCATCTTTATCCAGTCAAAGATCTTATGCCTGAACAATTTTGTAAAATACGTCAAAAGGAATTCTTTTGGGATAGTATTTCCAGATAGAAAATTTTTGACTACGTACAAGTACGTGTTCCAAAGAGGATTTTTGTTTGATTTATCTATGAGTACCTCAAATGCAGAAAAAGGAATTTTTGTTTCATCTATTTTAGAAAACATTTTTGACATTTGTTTCATTGTTAGGTTTTCATCAATCAAAAGTTCTTGTTTTGCTTGATTAACTCGAACACAGAGAATTTTAAGATTAACTTGTTCGTTGTAACCGCCTTTTGAAAGTGTTTTGTAGTTTTCATAAATCTGTGTGAGAATACCTTTCCCTGTATTCTTAAATTTATGATTATTATCAAAGAGATCTACAAATGTCCATTCTAGTCCACTAATGTTAAATGTTTTTTCTTTAGGACGAAAAATTTTTTGTAGTGACTCTTTCCCAATTCCTAAATTTTTATAAAAATCTCTCTTTTGTTTGCAGTTAATTGTAAATGCCTTATCATCATAAGACAGAAATTTTGTAGTTGTTGTTGGTGTGGATGCATAATCGGATGAAAGATTACCAAAATAATCCAAAAATGAATCTGATTCAGTTATGGTTTCTTTTTCTATGATTTTAATTTCGGAATCATTTGGTAGTATGTATATTCTAAAACTAAGGTTTCCTTGTTTTGTCAAATTGCATGGACGAGTTATAGCATATTCTAGAAACTTTCTAGATATAATTTCAAAGGCATCATTGTTTATAGTTCCTTCTTTGTCTAGCAGATCAGATTCTATATATGATGAAAACAGATTGTTGTCTTTTAGAAAATAATTTTTATTGTCGATTTTGAGTTTGACTTTTGAATTTTTATTTTGAGTGATTTCTTTGGTATGTACGCTAAGAGAATATTCGATAATGTTTGGTTTTTTGCCTATTGTGATAGATAATATGCTTTCTGAGTTTTTGTTTGTCTTTACACTGCCATAAACTTCGACATATGGACTGGGTTGTGCAAAACCCACTCTCATATCAGGGAGATTGAGTTCTTTTTTGTCAATGGTGTTTAACGGCATCTGAAGCCAATCTTGCAATTGTTTAGTCTTTTCCAAATACTCTGTAGTATATTCTTCAAGGTCTTTATCTAATGTGACTGTACCTTTCTGAAAGAAGATTTTCTTAATTGGTTGGGAGCCCCCACGAGGGTTGTTTGCAGATGATTCTTTGTTTATCGAAAATAACTCGTATCCAAGCATAATAATCCATACAAAAAGATGGATTTAAGGGTGATCGAGTGTTAATCATCTACTGTTTGTCTGGGAACCTTTTCTTTGATTCTGCATACCTTGCAATCCTTTCGGCATTAGACCACTCTTTATTTTTTTGAAAATCATTCAAACTAATCTTTCTTTATTTCGTATTTCTAAAAGTTATGACACATTTTTGGGCTTTCTGGAAAAGAAATTGCAAAAACGAAGATGAGAATTGGGTGTATAATCACTGTGTAGATGATTCAGAAGGATTACCTTAGAAATTAATAGTCTATACATTCAATCCTTCTTAGAATTCTTTTTGATATCGATAAACCCTCTTGATCTGTTTTTATGGACATTTCGAAGAAATGAAAAAGACGTAGTCAATCTTTACACTTCTCTGTCTCCCGTGATGCAATTGGCAACTGGTGGCTCCATGCTTAATTTTGGACTCTGGTCAAAAGATCATTTGGATCCGATCTCTGCTCAAAATAATCTATGTATGATTTTTGCTGATATGGCAGAATTGTCTTCTGCAACACATGTTGCTGATGTAGGTAGTGGGTTGTCGTCTCCTTCTAAATTGTGGAGAGATATCTATCCTGATATTCGACTGTATGATGTCAATATCAATTTCAAACAATTGATGGCTTCTGGTTCGGAAAAAAATATCGAATTTTTTAATTCGACTTCTACCAAATTACCTTTTGCTAATGATTCATTTGATCGTGTTTTAGCGTTAGAATCTGCACAACATTTCAAACCTTTATCTGATTTTATTTCTGAATCCAAAAGAGTTTTAAAAAAATCTGGATTACTTGTAATGGCAATTCCCGTAACTGTCGAAAATCCATCATTCATGAAATTAGGATTATTGAAATTTACTTGGTCATCTGAGCATTACAGTTTAGCATATCTCAAAGAATCAATCACATCATTTGGTTTTTCAATATCTGAAGAGCGATTAATCGGATCAAGTGTTTATGAACCTCTTGCTAACTATTATTTAAAAAACAGATTACACTTACAAGAATCTATTTTGAAAAACTATTCTTCTTACGTGGAGACAATTTTGTTTAAATCGCTACAAAAAATGAAAAATGCCTCTGAAAAGAAAATAATTGATTATGTTTTGTTGAAATGTCACTTGTGATTACACTCTGAGTATATTGCGTGACATTAAATTTTCTATGGCTAACAAATATTCTGTTTCAGAAATATTTCCATTTAATAACCAACTTGTTGTTATTTTCCACCATTTTGGAATCGTTGTTTGATGTGACTCCATATCATATTTTACATCAAAATAATTTGTATCTGTGATTTTTGTAATTTCGCCTACTGTCAATACCTTGGTTTCATGATGTTTGTATGAAAAAACTAGACCTGATTTCTTGTCAATGATTTTTATATTTTGATTTGTTGAATCGCTTGCTAACCATGATGATCTGATTTGATCATTTATTGTGTATGTTGTTTCTGCAACAATTTTCATGTTACCTGGAATTGAATCTCCTAAATTGATTGGCAATGGTATTATGTATTCATAGTATTGGCAACATTCACTTGTTTTGATTATTCCTTCAGAATTTAATGTGATCCCTTCTTTGGTTCTTCCTTCATGAGATATTTTTTCTATTTCAATCATGATTTCACTATTGTTTACTGTGTTCTCATTGTCATTTATTGTAAAATTTGTATCTTCAATTGATTTTATGGTGTGTTTGAACGATTCATTGTTTCCGTATTTATCAGAATATGAATATTTGATAAAATTTCCTTCTTTTACACATATTTTATTTTCATAACATGTCTCTTCTGTGAAATTAAATTTGATTACTCCTGATTCTAATAATGCTCTAATTCCATAAGCAAAATCACTGTCTTGATTTTCATCATTGATCCATAATTGAGCTTCTATTTTTACCCATTCAGGAATCACTCCTAGATGTTCTAAATGCCTTTCTTTAATGTAATCTGATGTTCCAAGATATTTTTCAATTTCTGCAATAAGTACAATATCTCTTGCTTGATGTGTGCTATTCCAAGCTACATGTTTGTATAATATTTCACATCCTCTTAAATTTGGATAGTTTTGATGTTGTTGAAACAAATCATACGCTCCAAGTAATTGATACTCATCATAAAAAAACTCACAAAATTTTAAAATGTCTTCTGTAGAACTAACTGCAAAATCTGGTTCATGACCAAAACTGTTTTGAATGTTAAAACTCCCTATCAACACAACTAATACAATTCCTAAAATTATTATTTTCAATAATGCTCTGTTTGATGTTTTTACTTATTAATTCCATGTAAAAAATACTTAAACACCATGACCAATTTGGCAGTTTCAAATCAATAATGACTCCGTTAACTTATTTTATGAAATTGACTAGGTTTTTATTTTTGATGTACTAACTTAGTTTATCATGTCCAATAACACACTAGGTTTGAAACTATATGGTGAAAAATGTAGTCAATTATTGAAAGAATCAGAGATTAGATTTGCAGGAATTGTTGATAAAGACGGTCAACTCATTGCAGGGGGATTTAAAGAAGGACTTGTTCCTCATGAGGGTGATGAGACACGCTTACAATCTTTTCTGGAATTTGTCTCTAAAGCATCAATACGAAAAGAATATGATGAAAGTTTGGGTCCGATCAATTATCTTGCTGCACGCCGAGATAAGGCAGTTTTAGTAAGTTTTCCATTCCCGATTACACAAATTTTACTATTGATTTCTGCAGAGCCTTCTGCTAACATTGAAAATTTAGCAAAAAAGGTTGTAGAAATATTCATTGATGTTAACTGATTCCTCAATTATCTGGAGTATTCTTTAATTATATGTGTAAAAGATTAGTATCTGAAAATGAGTTTTTGGTTTGTGTTTTTTATGTTATTGTTGTTTGTTCCGTCATTATTTGTTACTTCGTTTGCTACTGTTACTGATTTCACAACTGATAAAATATTATACCGTACTGATGATTCTATTGTTCTCTCTGGACATGTTGTATATGACCCTGATATTTTTTCTATAATTGTTCAAATAATAACTCCTAGCGGAAACGGTATGGCTCATGTTGATAGTGTTATTCCAAAAAACGACGGAACTTTTACAAAAACCATCAATGCTGGTGGTCCTACTTGGTCTGAAAATGGTCCATACACAATTAAAATTTCCTACGGTGGAAATCTTGAAAAATTCATCACTTATGAAAAAACATCAAATTATGTTCCACCAACCAACACCCAACCAACCAACACCCAACCAACCAACACCCAACCAACCAACACCCAACCAACCAACACCCAACCAACCAACACCCAACCAACCAATACTTCGCAAAATAATGATGTTGATGGTTCTTTTGTAGAAAATCCAAAAATGCGATTTTTGGGGTTTCCCTCTTTAGATATATCTCCTCAATATTATATTGATAGATACAATAATGATTCTGAATTCAAATCTTGGTTTGACTTACAATTCCCACTTTTCAGTATAGATGAAGTGGTAGGATACCCATCAACTTCAATACAAAATTATTTTTCTTTAGATAATCCACCACAATACTATATTGATAGATACAACAATGAGCCTGCATACAAATCTTGGTTTGATTCTCAGCTTCCTGGAAAAACCATTTACCATGCGTTGGGGTTTTTCACATACATTCCTGATTGGATCAAGACATATGCTAAAGGTTGGTCTACTGGTGAGATATCTGATAAAGAATTCATTTACGGTTTGGATTTTATGTTGCAAAATAAAATAATTATAATTTCTGATTTAGACGATTCGTCTTTTGTGGTGGATGCCATTCCCTCATGGTTTAGAAATACTGCTTTTTGGTGGTCTACTGATTTGATTTCTCAGCAAGAATTTATCAATTCAATAAAATATCTTATTCAAGAAGATGTTATTTTGATTGAATAATTAGAATCATTTTAATTCTGTTCTGTATATGGCATTTTATGAAAGCAACTTTTGGTGCAGGATGTTTTTGGCATGTTGAGGATTTATTCAGTAAGACAAAAGGCGTAAACTCAACTGCTGTTGGGTATATTGGTGGACAATTACCAAATCCTACTTATGAAGAAGTTTGTACAGATAAAACTGGTCATGCAGAAGCTGTAGAAGTAGATTATGATCCTGATGAGATTTCTTTTGAAGAATTACTAAAAATATTTTGGGAAAATCATAATCCTACAACGTTAAATCGACAAGGTCCAGATGTTGGAATTCAATACCGTTCTGCAATATTTTACCATGATGAAAAACAAAAAGAAATTGCAGAAAATTCAAAACAAACACTTGAACAATTAGACAAATATGATCTTCCAATTGTAACTGAAATTGTTCCTGCCCCAACTTTTTACAAGGCAGAAGAATATCATCAAAAATACTTCAAAAAGCACGGGTTTTCTTAGATTATTTTACTACTACTACCGGAATTTTCGCTGCATGTATTACATAGTTTGACACACTCCCAAAAAACATCTCTTTTGTGGAGCTTCTTCCGCGTGATCCCATCACAATCATGTCGAAATGTTCTTTTCCATGAGCGAATTTGACAATATTAGATCGGTTGCACAATTAACATATTTTGATCACATTCTCAGTATTTCTACACAGCAAGATCCAAAGCTAAGGATTAATTATTCTCAAAATATGTTCAACCATACAAAATTATCAAAAAAACCAAGACAATTCCTATCTGTAACAGGATTAACTGTTCCACAGTTTGATTCGCTATCAAAAGAAATCCAAAAACAGTACAAAGATACCGAAGTAAAACGTCTATCAAAAAAGAAAAGACAGAGAGAAATTGGCGCAGGACGACGCTTTGATCACTCCATCAGGGACAGAATTCTAATGT
>Ga0210044_10005419_pt1 | contig 17265 bp, 18 predicted proteins | sample CryGey13umfilter_2_FD_183959 | JGI IMG/M metagenome (GOLD analysis project Ga0210044, IMG submission 183959) | Groundwater microbial communities from aquifer in Utah, USA - Crystal Geyser 4/9/14 3 um filter (SPAdes) (version 2) | ecosystem: Environmental > Aquatic > Deep subsurface >... | reverse complement strand
AAGTACCTGATAACATGGTACTCACTTCGCGTGCGCAAGGCAAGTGGGCTTTGATCTCCCGCATGAGTGGTAGACGAAGGCAAAATCCTGCTGTATATTTCCCCCACCTAATCGGCATTCAGAGGACAATGACCGTGCCAGATAGGATCCACGGCGCCATTGGAGGTCCGGAACAGTATCCGGGACTGACCGAGATAGAGCGTTTAGATAAACGCCTATTGCAGCAGTTCGACGGCAAGGTGGTCGTTCAACCGTCGCTGACCCGCCCCCTGGTGAGTTTCCAGGCCAATAAAACCCGCCCTGTTTATCGCTGGTACAAGTACAAGGAGGCGTTCTCCGCTTCTTTGATCGAGCACCTCTTTGACGAGTACAAGATAGCCTGCGGGACGATATTGGACCCTTTTGCAGGAAGCGGCACGGCCCTGTTCGCCGCGGCCGCCGTCGGCATCGACGCCGATGGCATCGAGTTGCTGCCTATTGGCCAACAGATCATCGCCACCAAGAAGCTGCTTGAATCGGGGTTCACGACCGAAGACGCCAACGAGTTGCAGCATTGGTCGGCGTCGCGTCCGTGGGAGCAATCAGAGGCACGGGTGCATTTGCCTGAGTTGCGGATTACCAAAGGGGCCTACCCGGACGAGACACGGGAAGCCATTGAGAAGTACCTCGCCGCGTGCCACAGCGAAAACATCCGCGTGCAGTCAGTTCTGCGGTTTGCCTTGCTGTGTGTGCTGGAGTCGATCAGTTACACCCGCAAGGATGGGCAATATTTGCGGTGGGACTATCGGTCTGGACGGCGTCAAGGAAAGAAAGTGTTCGACAAGGGCACCATCGCCGGTTTCGAACAGGCGATCTGCGGGAAGCTCAATCAAATCATCGCCGACCTCGGGCCCGCACCGCAAGCGAGTTTGTTTCCCGTCGAGAACCCGCAAGGTGAAATTCGACTCCATGATGGATCGTGCCTGAATGTGTTGCCCCAGTTGTCCGACGGAATCTACGACGCGATCATCACTTCTCCTCCTTACTGCAACCGCTTCGACTACACGCGCACCTACGCGTTGGAACTGGCATTGCTTGGCACGGACGAGGAAGGGCTGTCGAGGCTCCGTCAGGACATGCTTAGCTGCACCGTGGAGAACCGGGCCAAAGACTCGCTGAAGATCAATCCCCGGTGGTCTGAATCAATCGCCATTGCCGACGATCGGGAGCTTCTGCAGACCATCCTTGATTACCTTGATCGCCAGAAAGCGGAAGGCGCGTCGAACAACAACGGCATTCCGCGGATGGTTCGGGGTTACTTTTACGAGATGGCTTGCGTTATCTGGGAATGCTTCCGTGTACTAAGATCGGGCGCGCCGCTGTTCATGGTCAACGACAATGTCCGCTATGCAGGCGCAAGTGTTTCAGTAGACCTCATTCTGTCCAAACTCGCTGAAGGGATTGGCTTCGACATCCAGAACATCCTTGTGCTGCCTAACGGCAAGGGCAACAGCAGTCAGCAAATGGGTGAACATGGACGCGAAGCATTGCGGAAGTGCGTTTACGTGTGGAGGAAGCCATGACACGAAAAGCCTCACGCCCCTACCGAATCCACCTGCGTTCCAGTGAAGATATCGTGACGACTTACGAAGCCACGCGTGCAGGTTTTGTGTCTTTGGCACTGGAAAAGAACCGGAGGGCCACACCTCATGTGGTTGAGGCGCGGGCACTACGGAAAGCCGCGTCCTCAGCCAAGAGACCAGCGGACCTGTTGGAGGTCAAGGGCATTGAATCGGGTCTGCTCACGGCAGCGGGAATCTCTGACAAGGCCCTCAAGCACCTTCTGCCGGAGGACAAGAGAGAAGCAGTGGAAGGGCTGATCAGGAACTTCCTCGAGCCTGCCGGTGCGAAGTTCGTGGAAGAACTGGTCTACCGATTCCTGATCGCGCGAGGTGATGCACTCGGAGGCTCCATGCGGAACATTGGAGGTGCGTTGGCGCAGAGAAAGCTCACCCGCACCATTATCTCGACTCTGACGATTGCGGGTATCCCGTATCGCTGGCAGCACTGCAAGGTCCGGGATTGGATCCACATGACCGCGGATGATTCGGACATTGAACTGTCGCTCCGTGGCTTGCATTGGGAGAACCAGAATGGTGATCGCACGCTCATCTGCAACCTGACGGTACCCCCGGTGAAGAACAATGTGGATATGTGTCTGTTCAATAGTGCGCCTGAAGAATTGGAGGTCGCCGGGTATGGAGAAGCTTCCTCCTATGTCGCGCTGGGAGAACTCAAAGGCGGCATCGAGCCCGCAGGCGCCGATGAGCATTGGAAAACGGCGCGCACCGCATTAGATCGCATCCGGCAAGGCTTCAAGAAGACCGGCACTTCGCCACACATCTTCTTTGTCGGCGCAGCGGTGGAGAAGAAGATGGCGGGAGAAATCTGGAATCACCTTGAGACTGGATTGCTGAGCAATGCCGCCAATCTGAACGCAGAGAATCAAGTGGCGTCCGTCTCGCGGTGGCTGTGCAATCTGTGACGGATGCGGGAGCTCCATCTCTGAGCATCTCGACCGGCACCCCCTGGGTATGCTGGGTCAAAAGGAGCAATTACCATGCCCACCTCCCGCACCTACACTTACCCCGATACCCGTTACTTCAACGCTCTGCCGGCGCAGATTGACGCGGCGGAGGAGATGACCAAAACCATGACGTATCTATTCCGCGACCATGGGGGTGACACGCCCCTGCGACGCCCACCCCGCCAACGCAACGTCGATCCGATGCTTCGTTCGGATTCCTACTTCACGTCGGAGAGAGACCCTCCCGCGCCCGCAGACCCCGCTGTGTCGGGCCAGGCTCGCAAAGGGGGGAATGCCCCCACGTCGGCTTGTACGCAATCACGTCAATCTCGACTTTGATTCCATGCCACAGTCCCGATTGCACGGTGGTCCGAACGGGGCGGGGCTCGGAGAAGTATTCCTTGTAGACTGCGTTGAAGCGGTCGAACTCCTCGATGTCCAGCAGATGCACCGTAGACTTGACACAATCGCAAAAGTCGGCCCCCGCGGCGCGCAGCAGCGCGCCCACGTTCTCAAGGGTATTGCGGGTCTGGTCTTCGATGGTGTCTCCCAGGATCGCGTGGGTTTCACAATCCAGCGGTCCCTGTCCGGCGACGAAGACGAAATCTCCCGCGCGAAGGACCGTTGAATACGCGCCGCCCGCTTTGGGGCCGTGTTCTACGTGGATTGGTTGTATGGATTGTTTCATCAAGTTGACCTCCAGATGATGTAAATTGCGATTCCAAATCAAAATCCCATATTCTTCAGAAAACCTCACGCGGACGACACGCACCCCAAAGTCCGCTGGTCCCGACATGCTCAAAGCTACAGGAAATGACCATGGATCGTCAACGGGCGCTTTGCGCCAAGCTCGGCGGACAGGGAAGATGTTGTGTTGTACCTGAGTAATGACCTTGCCGGAAAAACTTCGTTTGTGGAATCCCTGAGGGACAGGTATAATTGCCCTTGCACGACAATCCATCCACAGGGGGTCTCGATCATGCAACACTGCAAGATAGCATCGCTCCTGGCGCTGACTGGAATAATTGTCACGCCTCTCATCGCCCTTGATTCCTCGCAGGTTCTTTTTCATGCGCCATTCGACGGCACGCTGCAGGCGCGCACAGCCACCGGTCAAGTGGAAGCGGAGAACGGGTTCCATCCCGCGTATACCGACGGTATTCGAGGAAGCGCGGTGCGCATTGGAAAATCGAGCTGGGGCGAGACACGAGAACTGCCGGTCGCGCGCATGCCGGTGGACGTGGGGCTATGGCGTGACTATGGGAAGCAGGAATCGCTGGGGCCTCTCAGCTACCCCGCAACTGGCAACGTCAACGACAGCGAGGGAGCTCTGTCGCTCTGGTACAAGCCGCTGGGCTGGGACCTCGCCAACTCGCGCGATCACTTCATCGCCAATCTGGGAATGAAGGACAGCATCGCCATCGCGTACCTCACCTATTTCGGTTGTTTTTCTTTTCAGAATTCCGTGGGCGAGGACACGTACAAGCGGTGTATCGCCTACCTGCCAGCGGACCTGCACCAACCGAATCCGACGCGTGACACGTGGACAAACGTCACAATGTCCTGGCGTGACGACTGCATGAAGACCTGGCTCAACGGCAAGCCCCAAACCACCGTGAAGGAGGAGGTCGTTCCGTTGCGGAACCCAACCGGTGATATTCGCCTGGGCAGCGGCGACTATCAGGAAGCGGCATTTGACGATGTTCTCATTCTCGCACAAGCTATCGGCGACGCGGACGCCGGGGCGCTGTACCACAGGAACGTCGGTGAGGAATATTCCACCCGTATCGCGGCGCCGCCCATCCAACCTCCCACCATCGATGGGTGCATCACCTCTGCCACCGAGTGGCGTGGGGCTTCCTCGCTGACGGGTTGGGCCGATTCTCTGCTGGGCGTCGCGAACAGGGACCCCGCCTCCTTCAGTATCGGGCACGACAGCGAAAAGCTCTTTGTGGCGTTGCGCTGGCCGATCCCGGAGAAGTACAAGGCGGAGCGAACCAGGTACGTCGGTTCACCGTTGAAAATTTCAACGCACGACCGTGACGGCGATATCCGGCAGGACGATTATGCGGGCGTGTGTCTCTCACCTCCGCAAAGCGAAGACGTCTACTTTTTCGGCATCAACGGTGGCGGCGCGGTGCGCGATGAGAAGAACGGTGACGCGTCATGGAACGGTAACTTCCAGATGAGCCAGGCGTACGATGACAAGGCATGGATTGTGGAGTTCGCCATCCCCCTGTCGTCCCTCGCCGCGTCCGCGAACCCGGATGCCGAATGGGGCTTCAACTGTGTGCATGGAGCGCGGCAGGTCGACCTGCTCGAGAGCGTGTGGTGTTTCCAGTCGGCTGCGGCGTACCCACTCGCCCGGATGGAACTGGCCCAATCGAGACAGACCATCGACCTTCACGGGATGGGGAACCTTGGCGAAGGGGAATTGGCAATCAAAGCATCCATCCGCAATGCCGACGCTCAGCCCTTTGTGGGTGAGGCTGAAGTACTGGTGCAGGAGGATGGCAAGTCGGTGTTCGGTCCCGATAAACATCCGCTGGAAATTGCGGCAGGAGGTGAGACTGCCATCTCGGCAGTTTTCTCTCTGAGCCGCCCGCTTTACGGCGAAGCCTTCGTGCGAGTGCGAGGGGCTGAAGGAGGGTCACTGCTCGACTACCGCCTTCCCTTTGTGTTCTCGCGCGATTTGAAACTCGAAGCCAATTTCGTGCCCACTCCTTCCATTCTCCAGATGGTGCTCGACTTCGGGTCCACCTCCACCCTGAAGAAGGTGAAGGCGGGGAGCATCGCCGTGACGCCACAGGGAGCAACAAAGCCTGTGCTTACCCACAGCCTGAGCGATTTCGGTGCGGTCCGCAAGATCATCGACCTCGACTGCAAGGCGCTTCCCGTGGGGAAATATGACGTCACGGCGGCATTACAGATCGACTCCGCCGCTACTACTCTGAAGGATCGTTTCGAGAAACCAACTCCACCCGCGTGGTTGGGGAACCATGTAGGATATTCCGACAAGGTTCCTGCACCGTGGGTTCCCTTGAAGGCGACCGACCGCAAAGTCTCCTGTTGGGAGAGAGATTACACATTGGGGGCCGCTGGACTTCCGGCGCAGGTGCGAGTGCTCGGGCAGGACATCCTCGCCGCGCCCACGCGGGCCAAGCTAACCGTCAACGGAACCGAGTTGACGCTTCCTTTGGGAAGCTGCAAGCTGCTGAAGGCGACGGATTCACGCGTCGAACTCCGGGCTTCCACTCGCGCGTTCGGCGCTCAGGTTGACGGGGACACCGCAATTGAGTTCGATGGCTTCTGCTGGCACACACTGAAGCTCACAGCGCCGAAAGATACGGTGATCGACAGCTTCGCCATCGAATTCCCGCTGAAGTCGGAATTCGCCACGCTGTGGTGGCCCGCGGAGTACGTGCCCACCGGACCAGGCGGAGAAACGCCGAAGGAAGCCTATACGTCCAACCCCATCAACGGAATGCGCATCGGGGACGAAGAACACGGACTTCAGTTCGCTTTCGAGACCACCAGCAACTGGCAGGTCGACGCAGGCAAGGCGCAGCAGTTGATTCCCGGAGCAAAGGAGTATGTGGTTCGGTTTAACGTCATCGGAAGACCCACGAAGCTGGAAAAACCTCTGACACTCTCCATCGGCATCCAGGCGCTGCCCGCGCGGCCGCGGTCGCCGCTCTTTCGCATGATCGACATGGACGCCAACGTGTCCGGACTGGAGAAGGTCGACAAGGCATACTTCGACCGAACCGGCAAGCTGTTCCAGATACGGGCGGTCTACACCGAAGGTTGGAGCCGCCACTGGAACTATCACAATTTCTGGAATGAGGAAGTCTTCGAGAAGGACTTTGTGGACAAGCTGCGGGAGGGAGTGGTCGCCCGCTGGGAGCAGAACCGCAACACTCTCTGCGCATACCTCAACGTGACCACCAATGACGCCAACACACCGGAATACCGCACGTATCGCCACGAGTGGCGGCCCGTTCCTGGCACCGCGCCTTACGCTCCTCCTGAACCCGAAACGCGCAACAAAGTCGTTATGGCCAGCGTCTGTGTCAACTCGTAATCCTACACCGACTTCTACATGTATCACTTGGACAAATCGGTCAAATATCTCTCGCAGGACGGGAGGTACCCGTTGCACGTGTACCTCGACAACTCCGGCCAGATCACCTGCTCAAACTATTTGCACGGCTGTCCGCGCGAAGGAAAGACCGGTGTGCTGGCGCACCGGGAGTATATGAAACGCCTGTATAACATCGTTAAGTCGGTGAATCCGCTGAACCAGGTATTGATTCACTGTTCCGGCGACAACCGCATGTCATCGTGGGGATTCTCGGATGTAATGATTGAGGGCGAGCAGATGTCCGCACACTACATGAGTCGCCTCGCCAACGATCCCTCGCTCCCGAAGAACTACACGAAGCTCATCACGCTGGCGAAGGCACGCTCTCAGTTCCAGCCACTGGCGTACGGTCCGGACCGGTTTTACCTGTATCAATTCTGGGGATGGAACAAGTCCGAACCCCATGAGGCGGGGCCGGCGCGAGCGCACCTCTGGGGACTGATGATGATGCACGACTCCTCCGTCTGGGCGGCCGGAAACGCGGCGAACATCGTCAAAGCCACCGAGGAGCTGGGATGGGACGACAAGGTGGAATTCATCCCGTACTGGCGGAAGAACAACGGTCTGCAAGTCCGCTCGGAAGTGCAACCAGTTGTAGCGTCGGGATGGAAACGGGGCAATGGGAATCTCCTCGTCATGGTCCTCAACGACAGCGACACAGCAACTTCCTGTCAGCTTTCCATTGACTTCGGGAAGTTTGGCTTCAAAGGCAAGTCTCTCAAGGTTAGTGATCACGGTCACGGAGGTCTGGCTTACCCGGACAGTCTGCTGCCACAGGAAGTAAAAGAGAGCAACCTGCAACCCGGCCAGACCCTTGGCCTGGAGGTCGGGCAGCATTCCTACCGGTTGGTGAGGTTGCATGAGTGACTCACTGTCTCCGCCCCGGTCGTTTTCTGGAGTGAGATACCTCAAGTTGAGTGTTATAATTGGCTGTCGGAGGTGAATGAGGTGGACACAACATTCGAGTGGTTTTCCACGGCAGACTTGAGCGCCTACCGTGACAAGTACATTTCCATTGTCAACAGTCAGGTTATTTGCGCAGACGAGGACCCGGAAGTAGCATACGCTGCGGCGAAGCAGCAACACCCTGACGAGGAAATCGTTCTCTGGAAAGTGCCGGAAGATGAAGTGTTTGTTTTCGGGGTGACGAGGTAGCGATATGATCGAGTTCATGTATCGGGAAGAGAGGCTCTCGACTGGCGGAACCATCTTACGTCCCGTCGCGAAGGTTTACCTCCCCAAGGAGGACGACCAATGGGTCGCGGAGTATTTCTATGTGGACTCCGGAGCAGATTACACGCTGATCCCCTATCGGCTGGGCCATTTCCTGGGTCTGGATAGGAGAAGTGAGTCGGAGGTACGAGACATCGGCGGAATTGGCGGCGTGATCGGGACCAGACGCGTGAACCGGCCCATGAAGATAGGAGATCACACATTCCCATGTGAATTGGCTTGGGCTCAAGTGGAGCGCGTTCCCCTGTTGCTTGGGAGGGAAGGCGTTTTCGATCACTTCGATGTGACATTCCAGCAGACGGAGCGGAAGATCGTCTTTCAGTGGCGTGGATAGCATCGACCCTCGTTGTTCTGACGCGGGGATTGTTCCGTCACGAGATTGAGGTCCCGGCGGAGACAACCCACACTGCAGATCGAGAGTTGCGCGCGGGGGACGGCAAGGACAAACCTGGCAATTGCACACAAGGAGGGAACACCGTGGCTGACGAGAGTCGCAGCAAGGTCGCGTTGGAATGGGAGGGACTGCCTGTTGAGGTTCTTTGAGTGAAGGGACGCGTTGCCATGCGAATCACCGGGTTGTTCTTTCGGGCCGCTCTGTGCACCTGCGCTCTGGCTTTCCCTGGACTCTCACCGTCGGGACATGCGCTTGAACGTGATGACCTGCGACTGCATGTTTCCTTCGAGCGAGACAGTCTCTCTCCCGCGGTGGGGGTGGGACAGGCTTCCATCGACGCGCCTCAGGGGAAGGAGAAGACAATCGGCTTTGCCGCCGGCAAGCGCGGGCGGGGCGTCCACATCGCCGACGGGAAGTCCATCAACTACCAGGTGACAGATGTCTTTTCCGAGACCGAAGGGACGGTTGCCTGTTGGGTGAAGCCGGTCGGCTGGCGACAGGGCGACGGGCACAATCACTACTTCATGCGCGTCTGTGGCGACAAGGCGTGCTTCCTGCTCTACAAGTTCTATCCGGGCAACACGTGGGTCTACTTGGAAGGTTATGGCAAAACGGATGTCGTGGGGGGCTACTGGGACCAGTGGGAGGACGGCCAGTGGACGTTCCTTGCGTTCACCTTCAAGCCCGGCGAGCAGGCGTGGTATGTCAACGGCGAACCCAACGGCAGAAAGACGGAGCAACTGCTGGAACCGAGCTTCTCATCGAAGGCGTTTTTGCAACTTCAGCCGGGCAACCAGGTCATCGATGAGATCATGGTTTTCCGCCGCGCCCTGACCGCGCAGGAAGTCAAGGCGGTTTACGCAGCGAACCGGCGATGGTGTGCGGAACAGGTCACCCACCTATGGCGAACCCGTTGACGAATCCGGTTGACCGGAATGCCCTGTTGTGCAGTAACAGCCATCGTTATTCGGAGCCTCCCCGGAGGCGGTGCTATGAAGACTTCTACTCAGATGCTGCCGCGTGCGCCATCACTGAAGAGGACTGTAGTTCGGCGAATTTCGGTGGACACTAAATGTAGGCGGCGTCTCCGGACATCGAACTCAAGGAGTTCGCGATCGAACTCAAGGAGTTCACGGCGACCACCCTATAACGGGGTATCGTCGCCGTCTGGAGACGCCTCCTACTCTGGGGCAGTTACCACGCGTCTGAGAGGTTGATCAAAATGGAAACACCGATTCCCATACTGATGGTCGAGGGCTCGGACAGCGAGGAGCGTTGCCGGTGTCTGTTGCAGGCGATCAGCAGTTACGTTCTCCACTGTTGTGATTTAGCATTAGGCGTGCGAAACAATTAGAGTAACACCGAACGCAGCGGACTCATAGAGTCCGAAGTGACGCGCCATAAGAAGACGAGGCGCTCGAACAGAAACGCGTCCAATGACTTCTGTCGGAACTTCTTCCCCGGGTCTAACGAAGGTAACCGTTTACTTGGTTCGGGTACATTGTATACTCGTTAAGGTTGAGGGATGGCCCTGCGGAATCTGATGGGACGCTGTCCTGCCCCAACATGCACCTGCCGTAGGATAAAGCTCCAGCTTTGTCGATCTGCAGACTCGCCTCGCCGGGAGACAAAGCCGGAACTTTATCTTACGGCAGAAAACGTGGATTCTCAACCTTAACGAGTATATGTCATTCCGCACTTGCCTTGAAGAAGTCGGGAGAAATGTTTCCCGGAGGTAGGGTGACCCCAAGTTGGCCAAGTCAGCGAAACGATCATGTGCTGGGATGCGCTGAACAACGCGCAGTGCGCCGCCTCGAACCCAAGCTGCGTGACGAATCCGCACAGCGACGGCGCAAACTACGCCTTTGTCGATGGCCATGTGAAATGGTTCGGCAAGACCGCTCTCCCTGTGGGGGATGCGCGCTGGCTTCCGCACTAATCATGGCGCCTTCATCGCGCGGCGGTGTGGCGCAATCCCTCAGATTGCGTTACCATTTCGCACATGACCCGAAGAGACCGAATTCGCCACGTGTTCGCTGGGGGAGTCAGTGAGGTCCCTCCGGTGACTTTGCGACTCGACCTCTGGCACAACCACGCCCAACACACCGGTGGATTGCCGAAGGATATTGAGGGCTTATCCATGGAGGAGGTGGAGGACCATCTTGGCTTCTGCCGCTCCGCGCGGTATCGAGCGATGCCGAAACTGCACTGGCCCGAGGGATGGGTCGAGCAGGAACAACAGGGCAACGACACCGTCACCCACTACCGGTTTCCGGAGAGAACGCTCCACTCCGTGGAACGCTGCTTCGTAGAACAGCAACAGGCGGGAATGCGCGGGCAGATGGTGAAGTACCCGATTGCCTCGGAAGATGAATGCAGAGCCTTCCTGAACGCACTGTCGTGTGCCGACCTGAAAGCGCCCGTCGATGGATTTGCCGAGTTTGATCAGCAGACCGGTGACGCTGGTTTGCCCTTGCTGATTCTGGGGCCGGGTCCGGCGCATTTCGTGATGCTGAACCTGCTGGGGTACGAAAACGCCTACTATGCGATGGCGGATTACCCCGATGTCCTCGACGCGTTGATCACCGCAATCGAGGAGAAATTCCGCGCGCAGGTTTGGGATACGGCGCTGCAAACGACGGCGGAGTTGGTTCTCCACGGGGTCCATTTCTCCGACGATGCGACGCCTCCGCCACTGTTCCGCAAGTACTTCCAGCCCTATTTCACCGACTTCGTTCAGGCGGCACACCGAACGGGGAAGCGCGTGGTCTGGCACGCCGACGCGGCAGTCGGGAGCCTGATGGGCGAGGTACTGGAGATCGGCTTCGACGGCGCAGACTGTCTGGCGACCTGGCCGCTGGTGCAGCAGACGCTGCAGGCGTATCATGGGGCATGGCGCGGCAGGATCGTCTGTTGGGGAGGACTACCGGGAACGGTGCTGCATCCCGAATATCCCAGGCGCGAGTTTGAGGTGTACCTGGATGGTCTCACCGACTACTCACGCGGTTGCGCAAGCATCATCATCGCCGCATCCGACAACGTGATGCCGGGAGGTGAGTGGGAAAGGATACTGGCAGTGAGCGAACGATTTTGCCACGGTAACGACGCGTGTGTGACCGTCGCACCGGAAAGGAGACGCAGATAACAGTCTTTGACCCAGGCAACCATCCTCATCGCCGCCTCAATCCGCTGACTCGGGAATGGGTGCTCGTTTCTCCACATCGGACGAAACGCCCGTGGCAGGGGCAAACGGAGACATCGCCGTCGGATGTCCGGCTGACCTATGACCCGAAGTGCTACCTCTGTCCGGGTAACGCGCGGGCCGAAGGAAAGCAGAACCCCCGATACGAACATACATTCGTGTTCGACAATGATTTCTCCGCCCTCCTTCCCGATCCTGTGTGTCGTGGAAGACCTGCTCCGCATAGTTTGCTGCAGGCCGAGCCGGTACGCGGCGTGTGTCGAGTGGTCTGCTTCTCCCCGCGGCACGACCTGACCCTTGCTGAAATGAGCGTACCAGACATTCGTCACGTGGTCGACGCCTGGGTCGAACAGACCCTCGATCTTGGCGCAAAGGATTTCGTCCACTACGTGCAGGTCTTTGAGAACCGCGGCGCGATGATGGGTTGCAGTAATCCCCATCCGCATTGCCAAGTGTGGGCCACCGAGCAGATTCCCAATGAACCGGCAATTGAGGCCGCCTCCCAGCAAGAATACCTGGAGAAGCACGGGCGCTCACTGCTGACCGAGTATCTGCACGGGGAGTGGTTGTCCCGGGAACGGCTGGTGTGTGCGAACGACCACTGGGTGGCTCTCGTCCCCTTTTGGGCCGCGTGGCCGTTTGAAACCATGCTCATTCCCCGCCGTGCCGTCGCGTCATTGCCGGACCTGAATGACACTGAGCAGGACGCTCTGGCAGAAATTCTCAAACGACTGACAACGCGGTACGACAACCTCTTCGAGGTCTCTTTCCCATACAGCATGGGATGGCATCAGGAACCCACCGACGGAGAGGGATATCCGGGTTGGATATTGCACGCCCATTTCTACCCTCCCCTGCTGCGGTCTGCCTCCATCCGCAAATTCATGGTGGGATTTGAGATGCTCGCCGAACCACAACGCGATATCACACCCGAGCAGGCAGCAGAACGATTGCGGGAGCAGTCGGAGAAGCACTACAGGGAAGGTTAGGTGTCGGGATCCGAGTTCGGAGTGACGTTGGGGACTTCTAATCGTATCCTCCACATGTACGATGTGCTTCCAGCATCGACCGGTAGTTCTCGTACTTCGCGCCAGGCATGACACTGTGGCTCGTTCCGAAGATATATCCGCCGCCAGGTTTGCAGACTTCCAGATGGTGTCTGGCAATCTCCCTGACTTCAGCCGGCGTACGTGTGATCAAGTCTCCGGCAGGGACGCCGCCCCACAAGGCGATGCTCTTCCCGTAACGCCTCTTCAGGCTGCAAATGTCCATTTCGGGTTGAATGGACTGATAGACATCCACCCCCGCTTCCACGATCAAGTCCATGAGAATCCGATTGTTCCCGCAGGAGTGCAGCAGAAGCACCAGCCCTTCTTCGTGGACCTGTTCACACAGTGCGCCAAGGCCGGGAAGAATGGCGCGCCGGAACATTTCAGGCGACATGAACGGACCGGTATTGCAGCCGAAGTCGCAGCCCCACGCGACGCCGTTCAGTCCCTCTCGTTTCACATCGGCAATTCCCAACCTTGTGGATTCCGAGGTGATACCATTGAGCAATCCGTCTCTGTACGCATCGGGGTCTTCGTACAGTCGCACCCAGTTCTCCACCTCGCTGACACTCGCGTCTGCATAGCTCAGACGTGGGTGCCCCCGGAGGGGCGCAGAGAACAGGAAATGGGATCCCCCCAGTTCCCGGACAACGTGTCGCAACACCTCCAACTCCGACTCCGAAGGCTCGTCATCGGGAGGAGCCGGAGGTGACGCCCCGGGGGCAGACGCAGAGCGGGCTTCCTTCGCAGTGATGAACACGCGGTCCGTTTCCCTTGAGTATGTCAGCGTGTTGCCGCTGGAATCCCGCCAAGTGGTTCCAGACAGTTGCTCCGGGCGCTCAACGGTCGTGCCTTTCCCGATAGCCATGTGCAGGAGCACCGCGTCCCACTGGAAGTGATCCGTTAGTTTAACGAGACCCTGTTTCCAGTGTTCGATGATCTCGTCGCGTCTCCCGTCCCAGTATGCGTTTGTGGTCCTCAACCCACACCCGTAGAGGTTCTCCTCTCCAAGGACAGGCTCGATAATTTCCGGCCCGAACTGCCATTCTCCCACCGGAACGCGGTCCGGCTCCGTGTGAGCAATGGATGCAAGCGTCCGTTCTTTCGGGGTCAACTCAATTACCTCCAATGGCGTCGATAGAAAATGACGGTTACACCGGACATCGTTCACTGCGCTGTTAGAGCGTTAGCGGCAGGTCAATCCGTTCGCCGGTACGCCAGCTTGTCTCGATCGCTTCGGCTAACTCGGCGACACGATAGCCGTCCTCCATACCGGGGTCCATTGGCAAGCCGTCGCGCACGGATCGCAGGAACTTCAGCATGATGGTCGCGTCGACCGACGATGCCCCGAAATGGAACCGGTCGGGCCCGATGTGTTTGTGATACGTGTCGCGGCAATCTGGCGAGCCGTCATTACGCAACGACTGGTATTGCGGCCGATGCCAGATTTCCAGCCCATCGTCGAAAGTGAGTGTGTAATTTTCCGCGTGCAGCACGTAGGAGATCTCGTGCTTGTAAGACATACTGGAGTAATGGAAGGCGCCGACAGAGCTATTCTCAAACACGAAATCTGCGACGACTTTGTCCGGACTGGGATACGGACGGTCGACCCATTTCACTCCCACCGCGTGGACAGTTTTGACCTCGCCGCAGTAAGTCCGAAGAACGTCCAGAGCGTGACAGCAATGAAAGGGAATTTGAGAGACCTTCAGGCGAAAATTCTCCGGCCAGTTGTTGAGGCAGTTGATCATCTCCGTCTCACCGGGATGGAACCAGTTGCAGCTCACCCCGAAGATTCTCCCCGGTGGATTGTTTATCAGGTACGCCCGCGCGGCCATTTGCTCCGGGGTGAAACGCCGTATAAATCCAACCTGAACAGGAACGTCCAGGCGCTCCGCCTTCTTCCACATCTTCCACGCTTCTTGCGCGGACATGGCGATCGGTTTCTCGATGAAGATCGGTCGGCGCGCCTCCACTGCCTCGTCAAATGCAGCAGGATGCGCAAAGGGATCGAGGCTGATGAGAAATGCTTCCGCTTCATCATGTGCGATGAGTTCCTTTGACGAGGTGCAGGACTTCCCGCCATACTGTTCCACGGCAGACGCTACAGCCTGTCCGCAAATGTCATACGCCGCAACCACCTGATACTCGTTTTCTCCGCGCAGGCTGTTGAGCAAGGCCCGCGTCCGGTTGCCGCAGCCGTAGAGACCGAGCCTCACCGGATTTTTTACGTCTTCCACACCATTCACGCTCCTCTCGTGTCTACCCCTGTTCGTGCATTCTACTGCAATCGGTGACAGACCTCAAGCCGCCGCGCGTACTCACCCCGCCAATGTATTGACGAAAGCGGTGCTGCCGACCGGGCCCGAAAATTCTGTAGGAGAGAAGACCCCCGAAGTCTCAGCGCCGGGTGTCCCTTTTTGATGTTGGAATCTCAGTATCAGATCGTTGCAGTTGACTACTGCCGAGCAGTTGGTGTATTCATGTAGGAGTCGCGTAGAGAGCAATCAATACTCGTTGCGGGTGAAAACACCCCCTCACCCGTAACGAGTCTATATCAATGAGAGGCACTGGACGATGCCAGACACACTACCTCACGAACCAGTCGGGCAGCAACCTTCCCTGTCAGACTTCAACACCGCCATGACCCACTTCTACCGTGGGGAGGTGTACCGCAGCAGCGTGTGGAGGATACGACTGGATGCCACCACCAATTGGGCAGTGGTAGCCACCGCCGCGTCGCTGAGCTTCGCGTTCAGTGAGACACATCACACTCAGTTGATGTTCATCATCACTTCGCTCCTCGTAACCCTGTTGTTGAGCGTCGAAGCAAGGCGGTTCCGTATCTTTGATGCTTGGCGGGAGAGAGTTCGACTGCTGGAAGTAAATTTCATGGCGTCTCACTTGCTGGGTCGCCCCTTCAGCAAGGATGATGAATGGAGACACATCCTGGCGCGGGATCTGTTCCATCCCTATTTCAAGATGAGTCTACTAGAAGCTTTCGCGCGAAGACTGCGACGGAACTATATCTGGATTTTTGTGATCATCTATCTGAGTTGGGTATCCAAGCTCTGCATACACCCATATCCCGCCAGTTCTTTCGCAGAGCTACTGTCCAACATATCCGTGAACCCGTTTCTTGGGCTGGCGCTTTTCATCCTGTTTACGGGATACAATGCGTGTCTGCTGGCCTTGGCCGTTTGGGTGAGTTTCCGAAGGCCAGCGTGGGGAGAAATCCAGGACCCAAACAAGGGATTTGCATGGTTGAGGGATGACGAGCCGGAGCACATGGCTGAACTGTTCCAGAAAAGTCGCGGGGAGGATGGGGATCCACGCCACCACTCCCAGGATGCAGAATGCAGCCGAGAGGTGCAGGCACATGACGCTTCGTGAGTTTCAGAAAAAAATTGAAGATATCTACATTGAGAAGGACAGCGCCCGCGGAACAGCCGGCACGTTCATGTGGTTCACCGAGGAGGTTGGCGAACTGGCACGAGCGATCAAGGGAGGCGACGCGGTATCCCGTCGGGAGGAATTCGCCGACGTCGCCGCGTGGCTTTTTAGCCTTGCCAGCATCTGTGAAATAGATATGGAAGAAGCCGTGGGGAAATACGCCGAGGGGTGTCCCAAGTGCCGCGCCACCCCCTGCCACTGCCGTTAGAGGGGATTCACCGAGCCGGGCGCAGTTGTCACTCCATCGGCGTTATGTTACAATGCCGCAGGTTGAGTACGACAATTTGATTGAGGTGAGATCGAGTGAAAGAGGGAATCCATCCCAAATATGTTGAGTGTACGGTTTCCTGCGCCTGCGGTCACCGATTTGAGACCCGCGCCACGATTCCGGAAATCCACGTTGAAATTTGTTCCGACTGCCATCCGTTCTATACCGGTAAGCAGAAGATCATGGACACCGCCGGCCGCGTCGAGCGATTCAAACAGCGATACAGCAAACGACGCCGCAAAGCGGCGGGCGCTTCGGTATAGCCAACACGCCATCGGAACAATCGCTCGTGCGCGTATGCCGATGGGACACAGATATGCAATACGGCGGACATCGGATGGACGCCGACGCGCAACAGGCGGAGTCGTTCTCGACTCCGCCTGTTCGAGGTCTGAAAGTGAGGCTGCGATTACTTGGCAGACCCGCACGTTGACTGGGCCTTCAAGGAGCAATATCCTCCTGCTGCTTTGCAGGGCTTCTGCAGAGACGCCGCAAGCTGGGTTGCCTTTTCTTCTCCCAGTTGCTTTGCCGCGGCGGAAAGCAACTCCTCCTGCGCCTTGTCGACCGTCTTGTTGTAGGTCTCGATGCTGGGGGCAAGTTTCTTCCCATCCTCCTCACTGAGTCCTAACTTGTGGCTGGTGCAGTGACCGCAAAGCCGACCCTTCTGCAGAGCCGCGCAATCCGCGCACTTTGCAGGAGCGGCCGACGCCGACTTGGCGGGTCCGCACGCTCCGCAATTTGCGTATAGCACCGCGCCTGCTGAGACAACCGCTGCAATGCTAATCGCTGCTGCCAGTAATCTGATTTGCCGAACTATCACGGGTATTTCTCCTTTGCAGATGTTCATCATTGGGTAGCGACGCGCATCGCCAAAAAGTAAAGAACAATGCGCACCGGCAGGCGACGGGGTGGGACTACTCTGGGTCGACTCCCTCCGGGGAGAGCATCCGCGCGCG
>Ga0210044_10005415_pt1 | contig 17269 bp, 17 predicted proteins | sample CryGey13umfilter_2_FD_183959 | JGI IMG/M metagenome (GOLD analysis project Ga0210044, IMG submission 183959) | Groundwater microbial communities from aquifer in Utah, USA - Crystal Geyser 4/9/14 3 um filter (SPAdes) (version 2) | ecosystem: Environmental > Aquatic > Deep subsurface >... | reverse complement strand
GCCAACCCTGAAAGCCACGTCTATGGGCATCCCATGCTGCAATTTATCGATGCCAAGAGCCACAGACGTTTTTATTTTACGGTTCAAACTTATGGCACCGTGGCGCCCGGTGATTTCCTGGCGCTTGACGACAGTACTGGCAGGCCGATCGTCTCTACGGTGTTTCGAAGCAATCCGGCTTACGGCACACGTCTTTCTGGCGATTTCATCCCATGCACTGCCACGGCGGTTTCGGGAAGTTGTGCTGTGCAGACTCCGACCGACTTCAAGTTCAGCATTAACCGCTCCGATTTCCAGGGCATAGTCAATGCCGCGCAGAAGATCGACCCATTGTTATCGGGCAATGTTGCAGACTACGCTCTCGCCAATTTTCATTTCATTAACGAGGTCTATCTGGATGGCGAGCTTGGGCTGACCCTAAGCAACTATAAGCTTGAAATTTTTGGCTACTGATCGAAGATCCTTTCCTGGACTGATCTAGCACCGACCCAAAATGTGCCAGCCGAGATACAGGTGATGTCTGGTGGTGACTGGTACTGCATGAACAGCAAGGAATTAATATGCGTTACTGGCTAATGAAATCTGAACCGAGCGACGTCAGCATAGATGACCTTGCCAACCTGCCCAACCAGACCGTGGCATGGTACGGTGTTCGTAACTATCAGGCGCGCAACTTCATGCGCGATCAGATGTGTACAGGCGATGCGGTGCTTTTCTATCATTCCAATTGTGCTGTACCCGGCATCGCAGGGATAGCGCGCGTTTCCAGCACTGCCTATCCCGATGCCACCCAGTTCGAACGCAATAGCAAATACTTCGATCCCAAGGCCACGCAGGAAACGCCCCGGTGGTTTAATGTAGATGTGCAATGGGTAAAGAAAATTGAACTCATTTCGTTGGCAGAGCTGCGCCGCCATCCACAATTGGAAGGCATGCGTATTTTGCAACGTGGCAACCGTTTGTCCATCACACCGCTTGACCCAGCCGAGTGGCGCTTTATTCTGAAGCATCTAGTACGCGACTAATATGGAATGGGCGCTCGCCTATCTCGCGCTGGGTGCATTTGTTGGGCTATTTAGTGGAATGTTCGGCATTGGCGGCGGAGCCATTCTGGTCCCCGTTTTGCTGATACTGTTCAACATGCAGGACTTCCCCACCCCCTATATCATGCATCTGGCGCTCGGTACCTCTATGGCAACCATCCTGTTCACGTCACTCGCCAGCATGCGCAAACACCACCAGCATGGCGCGGTGAATTGGGCCGTGGTTCGTACCATAACGCCCGGCATTTTGTTTGGAGCAGCGCTGGGCGCGCTATGCGCCGCATCTGTTTCGCCGCGTGGACTAGGAATATTTTTTGCTTTTTTCATGTATTTTGCAGCGATTCAAATTCTGTTTGAATTACGTCCACAAGCCTCACGTCAATTACCCGGCGTGGCCGGTATGACACTGACTGGCACGTTCACCGGCTGGATCAGTAGCCTCGTATCCATTGGCGGTGGTACGATCGTAGTCCCGTTTCTAATTTGGTGTAACGTGCCGCTACGCAATGCAATTGGCACCTCTGCGGCGATCGGTTTCCCTGTCGCCATTGGCGGCACAACAGGCTATATTGTTTCTGGTCTTAGTTTCCATATGCTACCCTCTCCAAACTTGGGTTTCGTGTATCTACCGACGTTATTCTGGATCGCACTTGCCAGCGTCATGATCGCGCCGCTAGGCGCAAAAGCTGCACATCGCATGAAGATCGGGCTATTGCGCAAACTTTTTGCAGTGCTGATGATAATTTTGGCGACACATTTGTTAATAAAATTTATTTAGGGCGACTCTAAAAACTCAAGTCTCTGCGGAGTAAGTTATATGAGCCTTGTCATGACAAAGAGTGAGGCGTGTTGTTACACGATGATCACCACGATTCGAACCGCTTGATTCTTGAGGATATGCAGGCAACTGGCATGGCAAACCACTACACAATGGATTATTTTAGGCATTTTGAATTAACAGAGATGAAGAGATGATATTAAAATTCACCAAGATGCATGGTGCTGGTAATGATTTCGTAGTCATCAATGGAATGCGCCAGCACAACCAGCTTACGCTGGAGCAGCTGCGTCTGTTAGCAGACCGGCACTTTGGCGTGGGCTGTGATCAAATTCTGCTGGTGGAAACGGCACAGCATCCCGATGCGGATTTTCGTTATCGCATTTTCAATGCTGATGGTGGCGAGGTGGAACAATGCGGCAATGGCGCGCGCTGCTTCATGCGATTTGTTCACGATCAAAAACTGACGCACAAGCGTGAAATCGTGGTAGAAACAAAAGGTGGCCTGATTACGCCTCACCTTGAGGACAATGGTCAAGTTACAGTAAACATGGGCGCGCCGATTTTTGAGGCTGCACGTATTCCCTTCCTTGGCAGTAACGATGCTGTTATCCAAATGCTAGAAGTGGCAGGCGAGACAGTGCAGATTACGGCACTGTCGATGGGCAATCCACATGCGGTACAGGTTGTGACTGATGTGGAACATGCACCCGTCGCTATGCAGGGAGCGCTCATTGAACATCACCCGCGTTTTACGCAACGAGTGAATGCAGGCTTCATGCAGATAGTCGATCGTAATCACATCAAATTACGCGTGTATGAACGTGGCGCTGGTGAGACGCTGTCTTGCGGAACTGGCGCGTGTGCCGCAGTGGTAACCGGCATTCGTCGCGGCCTGTTAGACGCGCGCGTAAATGTTGCCACGCGCGGCGGGGTGCTGAATATAGCTTGGGCCGGAATCGGCATGCCGGTATTTATGACAGGACCCGCGATTGTTGTATTTGAAGGTGAAATAAATTTATAAGAGGACGGCATGAAATCTGCAGACATTGCACAATATTTACTAAACAATCCACAGTTCTTTGAAGATCATGCTGATATATTAGCGGAAGTTACACTCCCTCATCCTTACAGCGGACGCACCGTTTCATTGAGTGAGCGGCAGTTACTGACTTTGCGTGAGCAGAACAAAAGCCTGGAAAAAAAACTGCACGAGATGGTAACGTTTGCTAAGGACAACGACGCATTACAGCAGAAAGTGCATCAATTCACCCTCGCGTTATTTGGCGCGCGTGACCTGATGAGTTTGCAGAATGTCATTACGCAGAATCTGCGTGAAATTTTTTCCGTACCACATGTTGTGCTGCACATCTGGAAAGGATTGCCGCCCAGCTCGGAAGTACTGGCCTTCGCTGACCAGCAACTGCAACCCGTCTGTGCTCAGCACGCTCTCCATGACACGTTGCCCTGGTTTGGCGAAAGCGCGGCTCATTTGCATTCGTTTGCTTATTTACCATTGCACGCGGACGAAAAATCCATAGGCCTGTTGATATTGGCTAGCGAGGATGCGCAGCGCTTCTATCCCGGCATGGGTACGCTGTTCCTGCAGCGTATCGCGGAAATTGTAAGCAGCGCGCTACGCCCCTCACTGTAAAGCATAGTCAAACAGTACCGTGCAGGCTACCACTCTCAACCAAGCTGCACTGCACGGATTTCTCGATCATCTGCGCAACGAGCGCCGTTACTCCCCTCTTACTGAGGAAAATTACTCCCGCGATATTTGTCGTCTGTTTAAACTTGCTGGTGCAACGCCGTTAAATGAACTCAAAAACCATCAAATTCGCCGTTTCGTAGCGCAATTGCACGGCAGCGATTTGGGTGGCAAGAGTTTGGCGCGCATGCTGTCGGCATGGCGTAGTTTTTATTTTTATCTAATACGCGACCACCAGTTCAAAGACAATCCGTGCATCGGGCTGCGTGCGCCCAAATCGGCGCGCAATCTGCCGCATGCACTTTCCCCGGACGAAGCCGTGCGCATGATGGAATTACCCACAGCAGGCGACATACTGGCGGTACGCGACAAAGCGATGTTTGAGTTATTTTATTCTTCCGGCCTGCGCTTGGCTGAGCTGGTCAGTCTCGATCCACCGGCGCTTGATTTTACTGATGCAGTTGTACGCGTTATCGGTAAAGGCGCCAAGACACGCATCGTACCACTGGGCAGCTATGCGATTTCCGCACTGCAAGCCTGGCTGGCACTGCGCGGACAATTGGCCAAACAAGATGAAACAGCGCTGTTCGTTAACCGCAACGGTAGCCGCATTGGTGCGCGCGCGGTGCAATTACGCATGTCAGGCTGGGGCATCAAACAAGGCATCACCAGCGGCGTTCACCCACACCTGTTGCGCCATTCGTTCGCCTCACATGTGCTGCAATCGAGCGGAGATTTGCGGGCAGTGCAGGAAATGCTTGGCCATGCCAGCATCTCTACTACGCAGGTATACACCCATCTTGATTTCCAATATCTCAGTAAAATTTACGACGCAGCACATCCGCGAGCTAAAAAGAAAACTCTGTGAATAAAATTATTGTTAATGAAGGGTAGCGCATGATCGTCGACTGGGTCGGGTGAGTTTTTGAAGGATGATTATTGTCATCGCCTCAGTCAGTTTCGCGCTAGCGAGTGAAAGACACCGTCTACCGCTGGCGTGAGCGCAAGGGCATGTCTGCGCACAAGATTGGCCGCCTGTGGCAATTCCAGTTGTCCGAGATCGATAAGTGGGTGCGAGCGGGCGACGCAGAAGAACAACACAGCGATGGTCAAACGCCATCGTCAAAGTACTAAGAGGCTAGGCTGAATGCCAACATTGAACTGGATCGGCAAAGAAGCCGTCGTCAAACACCATAAAGAAGTGCCGTTTCGTCTGCTGGAACCGGTGCCGGAACTCTCCTGCGGCTCTGCTGATAGCGGCAACCTGATCGTGCAGGGCGACAACCTGCACGCGCTCAAAGCCTTGCTGCCACGCTATGCCGGCCAAGTGAAGTGCATCTACATTGATCCGCCATATAACACCGGCAACGAGGGTTGGGTCTACAACGACAACGTCAACAGTCCCGAAATTCGCCGCTGGCTGGGCGAAGTGGTCGGTAAGGAAGGCGAGACGCTGGATCGGCACGACCGCTGGTTGTCGATGATGTATCCGCGCCTGGTGTTGCTGAAGCAGTTTTTGCGCGATGACGGGGCAATTTTTATCTCCATTGATGACAATGAGGTGGCAACACTGAGGCTGTTGATGGATGAGATTTTCGGAAAGAGGAACTTTGTCGAAACGATTATTTGGCAAAAGAACTATGCACCAAAGGCATCGGCGCGCCATTTTTCTGAGGCACATGATTACGTAGTTGTGTACGCATTTAATGCAGACAATTGGGCTCGAAACCTCTTGCCTCGATCTGACAAACAGGACAGGCTATATAAGAATCTTGATGATGATCTGCGTGGGAAATGGCGCCCCAATAATATGGCAGCACGGAACTACTACAGCAAAGGTACATATCCGGTCACCTGTCCATCTGGACGAATAATTCCAGGACCGCCCAAGGGGTCATATTGGCGTGTCTCGAAGGAAAAGCTAGAAGAACTAGATAGGGATGGTCGCATTTGGTGGGGCAAAGATGGCAATAACGTACCTGCTCCAAAGATTTTTTTATCCGAGGTAAAGCAAGGTGTTGTGCCGATGAGTCTATGGTTTTATGACGAGGTCGGTCATACACAAGAAGGAAAACGAGAGCTTCTTGAGTTGGTGGATTTTGGAAATTCCAATGATGTTTTCATCACCCCAAAGCCTACCCGCCTGATCCAGCGCATCCTGCAAATTGCAACCGGCAAAGACTCTCTCATTCTCGACTCCTTCGCTGGTTCGGGTACCACGGGCCATGCAGTGCTAAAACAGAACGCCGAGGACGGCGGCACTCGCCGCTTCATCCTCGTCGAAATTGACGAGAATATCGCCCGCAACGTCACCACCGAGCGGGTAAAGCGCGTTGCCACCGGATACACCAACCCCAAGGGCAACGCCGTCGAAGGTTTAGGTGGCGGCTTCCAGTTCTGCCGCCTGTCCGCCGAACCACTGTTCACCGCAGAGGGGCAGATTCGCTCCGATGTCACCTTTGCCCAACTGGCCGAATTCGTCTGGTTCGCGGAAACTGGCACGGGGTTTCAAATCCCCCCTAGCCCCCCTTTTTCAAAGGGGGGGATGGATGTTGGTGAAGCGCAAAAGGCTTCCCCCTTTGAAAAAGAGGGAGAGCTTGCAAGGGGGCAGAGGGGGATTTTGTCGCCGTTTCTGGGTGTACATGAGGGACGCGGCATCTATCTGCTGTACAACGGCATTCTCAAGGACAAATCCATCGCCGGTGGCAATGTACTCACCGGGCCGGTGTTCGACGTGTTGCCGCAGTTCGCAGGCCCGAAAGTAATCTATGCCGCTGCCAACCGCATGGGCGGTCGCGCTGCGCGCGAGAGCATCACCTTCAAGCAAACCCCTTACGCGTTGGAGGTGTGAGTGAAGAATTCTTTTGAGCGTTGCCTTGACAAAGATTTGAGTGGTTCGTGGAATGCACTGGTGTGGTTGGTCGAGGGCACGTAGTGCGTGCAGTAATAATCTGGAGTTGATTGATTAGAGAGGTGCAGAAAATGGATACAAAGACACTGATTGATTCGGCTATGGAGCTTGACCCTGCCGAACGCTTTGAGTTGATTGACGAGCTTTTGCATAGTCTCGACCGTCCGGATCCGGAACTCGACCGCGTCTGGATCGAGGAGGCGGAGCGACGACTTGCGGCCTATCGCACTGGCCGAATGCAGAGTATTCCGGCAAGCGACGTGGTCGGCGAATTGTAATGCGCGAGGTGATGCGCATCGATTTTTCTCCGCAGGCCAAGGCGGAATTTGAGGACGGCGAAGCGTATTACGAAAGGCAGGTTCCCGGCCTGGGGGCACGTTTTCGCGCGGAAGTACGCCAGGCCTTGCTGCGCATGCGCCACTGGCCTTTAGCGGCTCCGGTCGAGCGTGGAGATATCCGGCGCATGATTCTAAGCCGATTCCCGTACAAGCTACTGTATTCGGTTGAGCCGGATTGTTTTTTCATCATTGCCGTGGCTCACATGCACCGCGCCCCGGATTACTGGATCGATCGGGAACCATCGTGACAAGCTTCACCCCGAAAACCTACCAGTCGCAAGTGCTTGAAAGTGTGGAAGCGTACTTCAAGGCCTGCCACGAACTGCCGTCACCGTCGATAGCCTTCACCGCGACCACGGAACGGCTGTGGGGTCGTGGCAATACCTACAACCCGCTATCGGGCTTCCCAGCCGATATGCCGTACTTTTGTGTGCGCGTGCCCACGGGCGGCGGCAAAACCTGGCTGGCAGCGAAGAGTGTTCGGTTGGCCAATACGCACCTGCTGCGTTGTGAGCACAGCGTCATTCTGTGGCTGGTGCCATCGAGACCGATCCGCGAGCAGACTCTGCGCGCCTTGCGCGACCGCCATCACCCCTATCACACCGGATTACGCGAAGCCGGCCCGATTACCGTTCTCGATCTGGAAGAAGCCAAGAGCGTGACGCGGGCCACGCTGGATACCTCGACCACGATCATAGTGGCCACGCGGCAGGCGTTTCAGGTGGAACAGGAAGAATGCCGCAAGGTGTACCAATCCAGCGGCGCGCTGATGCACCACTTCGACAATCTGTCGCCAACTCAGCGGGACGAGTTGCTGACCGAAGGCGAAGGTTCGGACCGAATCACGCCTTATTCGTTGGCCAACGTGCTGCGTCTGCGGCGGCCCTTTGTGATTGTCGACGAGGCGCACAACAATCGTACCGAACTGGCCTTCGACATGCTGGCGCGCTTCCGTCCCAGCGGGGTGATGGAACTGACCGCCACGCCCGATCTGGAGCGTACGCCCAGCAACGTTTTGCATAGCGTATCCGCCGCCGAGTTGAAGGCGGAAGAAATGATCAAATTGCCAGTGGTGCTGGAAACGGAGCCGAACTGGCAGCAGTGTCTGGCCGACGCCATCGGTCGCCGCGACGCCTTGCACAAGTTGGCCGACGATGAACGCCGGACAGGTGCAGCCTACTTGCGGCCGCTGGTGCTGATTCAGTCCGAGCCACGCCGGGCGGGCGTCGAGACGCTGGATTTCGAGCGCGTGCGCAGCGAGCTGATTACCAATTACGGCATTCCCGCCAGCGAGATCATCGTGGCGACCGGTGAGGAAAAGGGGCTGGAACAGATTGATGCGGATTACAAGCTAGGCATTGCCGATCCGGCTTGCCCGGTGAAGTTCGTCATCACCCAGAAGGCGCTGGCCGAAGGGTGGGACTGCCCCTTTGCCTACATCCTGGTCAGTATGGCCTCGCTGCATTCGGCCACAGCGGTCGAGCAGTTGCTCGGGCGCATATTACGGCAACCGGGTGCGAGTCATCGGCTGGCGCGGGCGCTGAATCAGTCCTACGCCTTCGTCGTTTCGCGCAATTTTTCTGAAACCGCCAGCGCCTTGCGTGACCGCTTGGTCGCTGGGGCTGGCTTCGAGCGGCGTGAAGTATCCGAGTTCGTGACAGCGGCCAAGGCCGAACAATCGCGACTGGATCTGGAAGGCCATGCCGGGCGCGTTGTCGTTCGGCCGGTAGCAATTACCTTGTCCGAGAAGCCCGATCTAAAGAGCGTGCCCAAGCCGATCCGCGACAAAGTGAGTTGGGATGGCAAAATGAATACGCTGACCATCAGCACGCCGCTGACCGAGGATGAGACCGAAATACTCAAGGCATCGGTCACCTCAGAAACAGCGGTAGCGGCAATTGTTGAAGCCACCGAAGTCAGCCGCACCACCGCCATTGAGTTTTTTCAGACGCCTGCCGAACTGGGTGAACGCTTCCGCATTCCGCAACTTGTGTTGCGCATTCAGGGCGAACTAGCTTTGTTCGATGACCCAGAGGTGCTGGAGTATCCGTGGGATCTCTCGCCTTACGATGCTGCGCCAACGGCCGACGATTTGAGCGCGCTCGGTGCTGGCTTCAAGGTTTCGGAAGGAGGAGAGATCGATGTGGATGACACCTCTGGCCGGATCATTTCGCGCTTCTTGCCCGATCTGCAACGGGATTTGGGACTGGTGTACCAACCGGAAAACTGGGATGAGACTCGCCTCGCCACTTGGCTTTGTCGTAACCTGCCGGAGCAATCCCTCACCCACGCAAGCAAGCAGGCCTTCGTGGCCGCGTGGCTGATTAATTTGCTGCGCCGAGACGATGTCACACTGGCTCGTGCCAACCTGCAAAAGTTCCTGATCCGTAATCGCCTTGAGGCTCGTATACGCGACTTGCGCAAGCTGGCGGTGGGCAAGGCTTTTCAGCAAACGTTATTCGGTGACGACGCCGCATCCCGTGTCGCGGTGAGTGATATCTATGCCTTCGATTTTCACCCGCATGCCTATGCGCCCAGCCGCGACTATGACAGCCGCTTCGGCCACTTCGATTTCAGGAAGCACTTTTACGGGCGCATTGGCGATTTCGACAGCAAGGAGGAATTCGAGTGCGCTTGCTGGCTGGATATTCAGGCACAGCAGGGCCGGACTCAGTTTTGGGTGCGCAATCTGGTGCGGCGCGAAGGGGGTTCGTTCTTCCTGCAAAAGGCGGACGGGCGCTTCTACCCGGATTTTCTGTGCCAACTTCCGGGTAATAATGACAAGCCCGGACCGGTTCTCGCCGTCGAATACAAGGGTGCTGACCGCTGGTTATCGGCCGAGGATGACCGATTGATTGGCGGGCTGTGGGCCAATCTTTCCGAGGGGCGCTGCCGATTTGTGATGGTCAAGGACAAGCGGTGGGATTGGATTGAGGAGCATCTGACGTGAGCGATGCACTGCGCCTCGAATTGAGTTGGAAGCACTACCGCCAGTTGCTGTGCGTACTGAAAAAGGTGTTTGCCGTCAGCGAGCTGGCGGAAAATCCAGTTATTCAAAATTTCCGAATAACTGCCGCTGACGGAAAAAACCATACCACCAAGCAGTATTTTTGAAGAGCAGTTGCAGCACATTCGGGAAATCCGCACTCTCCAAGCGATAACTCGTTAATTAAGGACAAATAGAGAATGACCACAAAAAAATCTACCCCGTCGTGGAGTGACGTCAAAACAAAACTGGCTGAATTCGACCGCGCTGGACTGCTCGGGCTGCTGCAAGATCTGTACGCAGCCAACAAGGATAATCAAATTTTCTTGCACACCCGCCTTAGTCTGGGCGACGATGTGCTTAAGCCATACAAAATCACCATCGACCGCTGGCTGTGGCCCGATCTGTCCAGGAATCAGGACACCTCTGTCGCCAAAGCAAAAAAGCCTATCACCGATTACAGACACGCCATCGGTCACGCGGAGGGGCTGGCAGAATTGATGGTATTTTATTGCGAGCGTGCGGCAGGGTTTAGCGATGATATCGGCCTGCAGGATGAAGGCTACTTCGATGCGCTGGTGCGGATGTTTGAACAGGCCTTAAAAACCATCGCCAGTTTGGCCGAAGCACAACGCCAACCATTATGGGACAGGCTGGATACTGTGCGCCGCACCTGCCATAACTTCGGCTATGGCGTGGGTGATGATATGGATGAACTACTTGCCGAGTACAGGGGCGATGATTGAAAGCGATCTATTGGCCGCGCTGCAAGGTAAATCCCCAGCTGATCACGCTCTTGGAAGATCAGTAATGTGTATAAAAAACCCAGTTTTTTAACCATATCCATCATGACGTGATAAGAAAATCAGATTTTTATGCACGTTTGAGTGATATGTTGTTGGTGCAGTTCAACCAGGCCGACCATCGGTGCGTGGTCGCCAGTAGACAGGAAAATAGCGCACCGCCCAAGACCCAAAACACGCCAGCCAGACTGCTCCAGCAGCGATGTACAGCCAGTATCCAGTTTGTATGGGCAATATGTCCGCCAGCACGCGCAGTATGGCGACAAGCTGTATTCCGATAAACATTAAATTGATCGGCTTACCCACTTTCATCGGCAGTCCAGAATGACCGAGTGTGACGCGCGTGGCCATACCGATCAGTAAAGTGGAGAAGCAGCCTATGGTCAGTGCATGCAAGGGTGCAAGTCCCCAGATAAAGGTTTCGCCATGGCTGATGAATAATACAAAACTTTGTACGGTAAACAGCAGCATGGCGATGCCTAGCCAGGCAAAACCGATGTGCAATATGCCTAGCAGCGGGAATTTTAGACTGCGGCGCAATCCCCAGCTGTGCGTTAAATGGAGCGCCACGATAGCCAGTGGCGCGTCGCATAGCCAAAGCCAGGCAGATGCATCATTCATTTGTAGCAGGCCATGGCCCGCGCTGGCAACCAATATGACCCACCAAGCCCAATGCGGGCTCGGGATATAGTTATGCGTCAGCGCGCTGGCGGTGAAAAATGGAATCATGCGATGCGCAACACTGGAAAATACCGGTAACAAAAATAGCCACAGTCCGCCTTGAATAGAGAAACGCAACCATGTTGTGCTGCCACCTAATAACCAGACGAGATAGGCAACGAGGCTGCACCAACCCAGGCTCAGTGCGACGAAAATAAGTTGCGGGTGGCGTTTGTTTTGGTGTGTAGTGTCAAGCAATACGCGCAAAAGTGCATACAATGCCAGGAGCCATCCCGATAACGTGCTGAAGACGGCAACAATCAACAGGGTATGGCTAGTCAATAGCCCGATAAAGAAACTGATAGCCCCTAGCATGAGTAGCAAAAAAGCGGGCACATACCGATGCGACGGAATGTCGCTACCTTTCATCCAACGTGGATAGGTTGTCATCAGAAAGCCGAACATGAAAAACGGAAACAGGCCGTACATCATTAACCATGCGTGTGCGGCACTTGGAGCAATTGCCCATGTTATGGGATGCCAGAGCACACCATAGCTTGTCAGCAACTCAGTCAGCAGCCATACCATTACGGCGACAGCTTGCAGTGCGCCGCCGAAGAACATGACGCGGTGAGGTGCGGCACTAAAGATATGCCACTGTTTTGAAATTATCATAAGTTCGTGTGGTTTATCTGCGCTCATTCGCGCAGCGTCATAGGGCGTTAGTTGAGTTTTTCCCTGTGCATTTTCGAACCATCATTAGATAGCTCTATAGTATGTCGACATTCTACTCGGTGCGGTTCATCAAACCCAGCAGGTGCTATAATTCGCGCTTATTGTGAAAAAGTTGTGTAATGTTTGCTGTCTTAAATTTCAAATCCCATCTTTCAGAATTGTTTGCGCAGGCTATGCACGTTGTTGCACCTGAAGTGACGCAGACCGACATCCTCATCGAGCGTCCCAAACAGGTGCTGCATGGCGATTACGCATGTAATCTGGCGATGCAGCTGGCAAAGCCGCTGCGCAAATCTCCACGTGACATCGCGCAAGCATTGGTCGCGGCCTTGCCTGCATCTCAAGTGGTGGAAAAGGTGGAGATTGCGGGAGCGGGTTTCATTAATGTGTTCATCACGACTGCAGCCAAACAGAATGTGGTGCGTAGTGTGCTGCAGGCAGGAGCGAACTATGGTCACATACATCTGGGCGCGGGTCGTAAGTTGCAAGTGGAATTTGTTTCTGCCAATCCAACGGGGCCGCTGCATGTAGGGCATGGTCGCGGTGCAGCGGTAGGCGATTGTTTGTGCCGCGTGTTGCAGGCGGCAGGTTGGAATGTAACGCGGGAGTTTTACTATAACGATGCTGGTGTGCAGATCGACAATCTCACGTTATCCGTACAATTGCGCTGCAAGGGTGTGACACCTGACGATCCATTGTGGCCTGAGAATGGTTATCGCGGTGATTATATTACCGATGTCGCCCGTGCGTATTTGGCGCAAGAAACGGTGGAAGCCGACGATCAGCATGTTCGGGCATCAGGTGATGTAAATGATGCCACTGCCATCCGCCATTTTGCGGTAGCTTATCTGCGTAGTGAACAGGATCTCGATTTGCGCGCCTTTGGCGTAAATTTCGATGTGCATTCGCTGGAGTCTGCACTGTATACCGACGGTAAAGTGGAGGAAGTTGTCAGCAAACTTATTGCCAGCGGCCACACATATGAGCAGGACAATGCACTATGGCTGCGCACGACAGACTTCGGCGACGACAAAGACCGTGTAATGCGCAAGAGCGATGGCAATTTCACTTATTTTGTACCAGATGTAGCCTACCACCTGGATAAATGGCGACGTGGCTTTACCCGCGTCATCAACGAACAGGGTGCGGATCATCACAGCACCATCACTCGCGTGCGCGCGGGACTGCAAGCTTTGGATGTTGGCATTCCAAAAGGTTGGCCAGATTATGTGTTGCACCAGATGGTGACGGTACTGCGCAATGGCGAAGAGGTGAAAATATCCAAACGTGCGGGCAGCTACGTCACTCTGCGTGATTTGATTGATGAGGTGGGCTGCGATGCGACGCGCTTCTTCCTCGCGGCGCGCCATCCTGACTCTCAACTGGTATTTGACATCGATCTGGCAAAATCGCAGAGTAATGAAAACCCTGTGTATTACATTCAATATGCTCACGCGCGTATTTGCAGCGTGTTGGGACAGTGGGGCGGCGATACTGCGGCGCTTGGTCAAGCCGATGTGGGTGAGCTGGAGAGTGACTACGAGCGCGCATTGTTACAGCGCCTGATTGACTACCCGCATCTGATAGAAAGCGCTGCAGAAGATTTGGCACCACATCTGATTGCATTCTACTTGAAGGATTTGGCTGCTGATTTTCACAGCTATTACAATGCTTCACGCTTCCTGGTTGAGGAAGAAGGCATTAAGCAGGCACGGTTGGCATTGATTGCTGCGGTGGCACAGGTCATGCGCAACGGCTTGCTGCTGCTGGGTGTTTCCGCACCGGAAAAAATGTAGGTTAGCTTCCTTTTACTAGCGGCTTGTTGGACTTAAAGGCCGTGAGATTTGAATAAAATGTGGAGTTACCAATTCTATTGGGTTGCGCGATGAACTTCGCGGAGATAAATGAAATTTTTTAAAGATTGATTATATGAATAAAAATAATACCACTCGATCCGCCGCGCCGCGCCGAGGTAGCATGCTACTAACTGGCATTATGGTCGGCGTGGTAGTGGGGCTGGCTATTGCGGGTGGGGTGGCATGGTATGTTTTAAAGACGCCTAACTCGTTCGTAAGTAATGTTTCACATGAAACAACTAAGCTTGTAGCAGACGCTAAGAAGCAGCTGTCCACATCTACAGCAAAAAATGAGCAGGAACCCACTTCTTCGGCGGCTATATCAGGCGTGGATGATGGCAAGCCGCGCTTTGAATTTTACAAGGTGTTAACCGACAAACAAGATGCAACAGAACGTATTCAAAATAATCGTGACGAGACGGTAACGAAGGCGAATAAGTCTGCTGGTAAAGAAACTGAGAAAGCTGGTAATGACACTGCGAAAGCAATTTATTTTTTACAGGCGGGTTCATTTTCCAATGCGGATGATGCAGATAGATTAAAAGCCAAGCTGGCTATGCTTGGCATAGAAGCCAGTGTGCAAATCGCGATCATTCCTGATAGAGGGGTGTGGCATCGCGTGCACATTGGCCCCTATAAAGACAAAGAAAAAATGAATATTGCATTAAGCATGTTGAAACAAAATGGGGTGAGCGCTACTCCAATGCTTGCGAGATAGGCGAAAACGTATGCTCGCTGGATAGAGAGGTAGATGTCTAGTTAACTTTTGAAGTGTTTTTAATTAATTTAACTTTTAGACTGAACGTTCCGTATTTGTTTGCATGAAACTGCATTAAGTTTTTATTGTTCGGCAGTATTGTGAAAAAGCAATGTGACATTTCATATGCCAGAATTAAAAATATGTAGCACAAACAAGTAGTAATGTTTTTTAATGCGGCAATTTATGTTATATTTTTGCCTGCAGTCCTAACTTTGTATGGAGATAGATATGAAATTCATCAAACAGTTTTTTGTGGTCCTAACTTTGTTATGTGTTAACCAAGCTTATGCCGAGCCTGAGCTTGGCAAAGATTACAAAGTACTCAATTCGTCCCAGTCGGTGCCTGCAGGCAACAAAATTGAGGTGTTGGAATTTTTCTTCTACGGCTGCTCACACTGTTTCAAGATGCACCCGGCGCTGACCGCTTGGGAAAAAAAGATTCCCAAGGACGTCGAGTTGATCTATGTACCGACTATTTTCAACGCATCATGGGAGCCGATGGCACGTACTTATTACGCATTGGAATTAATGGGACAGGGAATGCGGCTGCATGATGACCTGTTCAATGCTTGGAACGTGAACAACATTGACCTGAGTGACAAAGCCAAGATCGTTGACTTTGTTGGCCAGCGTGGCGTGGATCGCAAGAAGTTCAGCGATACCTACAATTCGTTCACCATGCAAAGCAAAATATCGCGCAGCAAACAATTGGCGAAGATTTATGGCATTCGCGGCACACCGTCGCTGACGGTGGATGGAAAATATCTGATTAGTGGCCTAGGGCCGGATGAAAGCATTCAAGTGTTGAACGCCATGATCGACAAGGCACGCAAGGAACGCTTGGTCAAACGTTAGTGGCCGCACAACGCGTCGTTATCAGCGGCGCATCCAGCGGCTTAGGTCTGGCGCTGGCTCAGCATTATCTTGAGCAAGGCGCGATAGTTGGGGTGTTTGCCCGTCGCGCTGATTATCTGCAAAGCCTCTCTAAGCAATACCCTCAACAAGTTTATTGTTACCCACTGGATGTGCGTGACTCGGCTGCCGTGCAAGCGGCTGCGCAGAGCTTCATCGCACACACAGGCGCGCCAGATATCGTAATTGCTAATGCCGGCATTAGTGCCGGCACACTTACTGAATATGCCGAGGACATTGATGTTTTCCAGCACATTATGGATATCAATATGTTGGGTGTAATGAAAACTTTTCAGCCATTTCTTGTACCTATGCGTGAGGTCGGACATGGCTCATTGGTTGGTATCGCCAGCGTGGCAGGATTCAGGGGGTTGCCGGGGGCAAGCGCCTATTCTGCATCCAAAGCGGCGTTAATCTCTTATATGGAAAGTTTACGTGTCGAGTTGCGCGGCAGTGGGGTGCGCGTAGTTACCATCTGTCCTGGCTACATTAAAACGCCAATGACTGCTATCAACCCTTACCCCATGCCTTTTATTTTACCAGCCGAGGAAGCAGCGTGCCGTATCGCACGAGCGATTGCTTCCGGCAAGTCATTTGCGGTAGTACCGTGGCAGATGGGGTTGATCGGGCGCATGCTTAAGCTGTTGCCTAACTGGTTATATGATCTCGTGTTTTCACAGGCTCCGCGCAAGCCGCGCAAGTTACTTTAACTTTCGTTCTTTTCTTTTAATTCGGATTTTGATTGAAATTCAATGTGTGTCAATCAAGGGCTTGCTGCCTGTCCTGAAAGAGTCATATCTTCGCGTACTCGTATGAAACGGGCGAACCGTGGGATACCAGTTTTTTCATTCAGTCCGTTATAGCGGTAGGTTACCCATTTCCCTATCTGGGGCGGATGACGCCGATCTGCGTCAGATAAGCCAGAACCCAGTCGAAAGCGCAATCCGTCAGCCGATTGCACCTCCAATGCTCCCAGTGTGTTTGCATACTTACCTTTGCCCGGCAGATAAGCTATTACCTTGGCTTCAGCACCTTCATAAGGTTTTAGTTTTAATAGATCGTCGCTGCGGATTGCCCGGTAAAATGAAGCCCCGCGATGTAGCATCAGCCCTTCCCCGCCTTGCTTGACCACCCGTCTAAGCATTGCTTTTAAAGCGGCTTGATCGGCCACTTTAAACTGCTCAACGTGGTGTACCCAGGGCTGTCCGATCTGCGCGATGACAGTCTGTAGTGCCGCATTGCGTTCGGTGTAACTACCTGGATGCGCTGGCAGATCGAATACCATGAAGTGCAGCATGCGCCACTGAGCTTCGTCGGGAATTTTTTTCCTGACGGTGGAAACTGCGCGGGAAAACTGGCCGTGGCCAACCCATAATTCTCCGTCGAGAGGAATTTTTGGCCAGCCAGCGGTGAACCATACCGGGGCTTCTATATGTTCGCCGTTCCGCGTCAATAGTTTTTCGCCATCCCAGTAACCGCGCATGCCATCAAATTTCTCACTCACCCAATAATCTGTTAGCGCGACATCGCCCCGAAGGACATTTGCCAGCATCACCTGAGGCGGCGCAAACTCTGCTGCTTGTAGGGGTAGACAACAAGAAACAAGTGTTAGCGATAAAGTACCAAGCCGTGTCCAATAGAGCAGGTTGGTTCCTAACCAGCGGCATATCATTACCAGAAAACAGATTTTTTCCATTGAAGACCTCGGCACGGGAGCACTTGCGGTTGCGGTATTGAAGATTGAGGCTCAAAACTTACGCACAGTAAGAATATGTG
>Ga0210044_10005414_pt1 | contig 17270 bp, 17 predicted proteins | sample CryGey13umfilter_2_FD_183959 | JGI IMG/M metagenome (GOLD analysis project Ga0210044, IMG submission 183959) | Groundwater microbial communities from aquifer in Utah, USA - Crystal Geyser 4/9/14 3 um filter (SPAdes) (version 2) | ecosystem: Environmental > Aquatic > Deep subsurface >... | reverse complement strand
GAGAGCGAATTTTTGTACTTTAGACTTGATGCACAAATAGAACATATGCTGCTTGACGAGTTTCAAGATACAAGTATTTTGCAGTATGAGATTTTAAAACCGCTCATTGAAGAGATAGTATCGGGAGAGGGCGTTTTTAACAATGGAAGTTTCTTTTTTGTCGGCGATGTGAAGCAGTCAATTTACAGATTTCGCGGTGGAGTAAGCGCTCTTTTTGGTTCGGTGGCGAAAGAGTGCAACGCACAAGTTGAGCCTCTGCTTACAAACTACCGTTCACAAAAAGAGGTCATCGAATTTGTCAATGCGACCTTTATAAATAAAATACCAAATTATGCTCCCCAAAAAGTACGCCCCGAAGCTCAGGGGGGATATGTCGAGGTCATCCAAAACGATGCCCCTTTAGAAGAGTCTATTACGCAGGTAAAGGGGCTTCTCTCACATGGAGCAGAGATTAATGAAATAGCCATTTTATGCGCTACCAACGGCGACGGCGAAGCTATAAAAGAAGCACTTCAGGCGGAGGGCATAGAGGTTGTAACAGAGACGACCACAAAACTTATAAACCAAAAAAGCGTCAAAGCGATGCTGGAGTATCTGAAATATCTCTATTTTCATGAAGAGATCTATAAGCAGAACTTTTTTGCACTTATAAATCAAGAGATAAGAGAGATAAAAAAAGTCGATTTTACAAGAGTAAAACTTTTGGATGTCGTGCAAAAAGCCATACAAGAGTACGGACTTTTTAGCGGTGACTTTCACCTTATACGATTTTTAAGCGTCATAGCTGCTCAGAGCAACATCGAGGCACTTTTGTTTGAGTATGAAAGGCTTGATATTTCAGCCGCCGCCTCAGATTTGAGAGGGGTGAGAGTGCTCACTATTCATAAATCTAAAGGTTTGGAGTTTGAGCATGTTATCGTGATGGACAGACTTAAACGTGCTCCTGCTGCGAGAGATGCGATTATTTATGAGTATGACAACATTACGCTGCAAAATGTCTACCTGCGAACCAAAGGTCGTGAGGCTTTGGATGATGATTATGCAAATGCTCTTGCTAAAGAAAAAGCACTCGTAAAAGAAGATAGTTTAAACGCGCTCTATGTTGCCTTTACCAGAGCCAGAGAAAATTTGTTTGTTATTTTGAAGTCAAAAGATTCGGCATTTGAGCTTTTGGAGTTGGCATGCGTGAATTCAGGCAGTTTAAACATACTCAAGACAAGCGATGAAGTCATTCAAACAATAAATAGGCAATCTTTGGAGTATAAACCATTTTACTACGGAACGCAAAGCGATATTTTGGCTCTTGAAGAGACAAAAGATGAAGATTTAAAATCCATAAATTTCGGTCTTGCCATGCACTATATGTTGGAGATGTTAGGCGAATTTGAAATAGAAAGCATTCCACATGCCAAAGATATGATGCTTAACAAATACGGCTATATTTTAGAAGAACAAGAGATAGAAGATATAGCAAATAGAGTCGAAATGCTTGTAAATTCTAAAGAGTTTAATGTTCTCATAGAAGGTAAATGCTACAGAGAAAAAGCTATAAGATATAAAAACAATCTTCGCTATATTGACCTTCTTGTAAACAATACTGCGAAAAAAGATACTTTATCTCTTTTTGCAACCGGCATGTGGAAAGTGATTGACTATAAAAGTTCAACGGCGTACTCCGGGCATCATGTAAACCAAGTGAGGTTTTATGTAAAAGCGATTCAAGAGATTACCGGCGATGAGGTAAAGGGATATATCTGCTATTTGCTTGAAGATAAAGTTAAAATAGTTGAGGTCTAAAATTTAATGATTTTATCTTTTTTAGAAGGTCTTGTTTTAGGATTTGGTGCAGCTGTTCCCTTGGGACCGATTAATATTCTCATTATGAATGAGGCAATAAAAAGATATAAAAATGGTGTCGCAATAGGGCTTGGAGCTATGAGTGCTGACATAACCTATCTCTCTTTAATCCTCTTTAGTCTTATGGCATATTTAAAGCAGCCGATTATTTTAAACACATTATCTATTTTTGGCGGGGTGTTTTTACTCTATTTAGCGTATACAATTTTTAAAAATAGAGATGCAAAAATAGATACCTCAGTACAAACTATAGAAAAAGAAAATATCTTCAAGTTGTACATAAAAGGCTATCTATTAACTTTCATGAATCCTTATACAATTGCTTTTTGGCTGAGTCTCTCCGGCTATATAACGGCTAAAGAACTAAACCCTTATTCGGTAATATTGGGACTTCTGAGTGCGATACTTTTATGGGTATCGGCGATGCCCTATTTTGTCCATAAAAGCAGGCATAAAATATCTCAAAAAATGTCCTACTCTATAGCTCTCGTTTCATCAGTTATTATGTTTGCATTTAGTATAATGATGTTCGTCAATCTTCTTGAATTATTGTAAAATCACTTCTTCAAACAAAATCTTAAATAAACCTAAATTTAAGCTATTTATAAGTTTATATAGCTATACTTTCGCCACTAAAACAAGCAGTCTGACTGTTTTGTTAAATCTCAAGATAAAGGTTCTGTGATGAAATTTACTAAAATTGCAACTCCTGAACAAATAGATCAAAAATGGGTTTTGATTGACGCTGAGGGTAAAACATTTGGTCGTATGATCACTGAAGTTGCAACGCTGCTTCGTGGTAAAAACAAAGTGTGTTACACTCCAAACATTGACTGTGGTGACTTTGTAGTTATCGTAAATGCTTCTAAAGCAAAATTTAACGGTCTTGGCAAAATTGCTAACAAAGAGTATTTTTCTTACTCAGGATACTTTGGTAGTACTAAAAGTATTAAAATGACTGAGCTTTTAGCTAAAAACCCTGAAAAGCTTTACAGATTGGCTGTTCGTGGTATGCTTCCTAAAACTAAGCTTGGTGCTAAGATGATTAAAAAATTAAAAATTTATGCAGGTGCTGAACATCCTCACACTGCACAACTTGCTAAGTAAGGATTGACATATGGCAAAAATATACGCAACAGGTCGTCGTAAAGCTTCAATAGCAAAGGTATGGTTAACTCCAGGAACAGGTAATATCACAATCAACGGTCTTTCATTAGATGCATGGTTAGGTGGATTAGAGGCTAAAAAACTTCGTGTTAAGCAACCTCTTGTATTATCAAAGCAAGATACATCAGTTGATATTGTTGCTAACACTATGGGTGGTGGTTTCGGCGGTCAAGCTGATGCCCTTCGTCACGGTATTTCTCGTGCACTAGTAAAATTTAATCCAGAGATTAAAGCAATCCTCAAACCTGAGGGTATGATGACTCGTGATTCACGTGTTGTTGAACGTAAGAAGCCGGGTAAGAGAAAAGCTCGTCGTTCTCGTCAGTTCTCAAAGCGCTAATCTTCTTTTTCGCTTTTTTACCGATGTCTTTTTGGCATCGGTAAATCTACTATTTACAACTTTCCCCCAAAAACAAAGAATAATTAAACTTTTTTATATATAATCATCGTAATAAATGTAAAGGCACAAGAATGAAAAAAATATTAGCTTTTCTCGCAATAGTAGTTGCAGCTATTGCTCTACTGCCTATGCTCGGCAATAAACTTGCTCAAAATGAACTCGACAACAGAATTGAGGTTTTAGTCTCTTATGGAGTTGAAGTCTCAAACAGCACGATTCAAGAGAGTTACCTAAATACTAAAAAACATTATGAATTTTTGGTCAAAGACACAGAAAAATTTATGAAATATCTCAGTCAATTTTCAGATGCCCAGCTACCTCCGTACGTCCATGCAATGGTTGATGGCATACTTGTCGGAGTCGATGTAACGTATAGTAATTTTCCAATAAATGACGGTGTTTATGTAGATATATATCCTCTTTCGCTGTCAAAAAAAATGATGCAAGATCTTGAAAAAAATGATCTGAATTTCTACCGTTACATTAAAAATTTGTTGCAAAACAAAGGTGTTTTATACCACATAAACTACAACGTCGTAAATAATAGTTTTAATGGTTATATTAAAGACATAAAAGAGGCGTATGTTTTAGAAGATAATTCAAAAGTAAGGGTGGAACTTTTAAATGCAAGCTATGAAGGAAACGGCATTTTGATGGCACCACAGAGACTGGCGACAAAGATTGATTCTATTAAACTGAGCGTAATAAATGCAAACGAAGAAGTAAACGTAGTGTTAAAAGAATTTTCAAGTTCTTCAAATTTTGAGTCACAAAGCACCTATGCTTCGGGAGCAAAACTTAAAGAGATAGAGTTCAGTGTTAAGGGAACAGGTACTGAGGATGCGGTCATAAAAACTAATGATTTACATATAAATATATCTTCGAATACTCAGGCAGATAAAGCAGAATATAATATGAAAACATCTTTTAAAGAACTAAATATCATTGCAAAAGCTTCTGCCCTGCAAGCAACTGATTTTAATTGTGATATTTTTTTAACTAATGTAGATAAACAAAGTATGCAAAACCTAAGAGTTTTACTCTCAGAGGCTAAAGGTTCCGTGTCTCCTGAGCTAGAAGAAAAAATCCAAAAAAGTGTAGTAAATATAATTTCTAAAGGCTTGACTTTAACAATAGCAGACCTATCGCTCGCTGAAATAGCTCTGCAAAATGCACAAAAAGTTAAAGGCTTTAGCTTAAAAGCCAAGTTGGATTTAAAAGAAGATGCGGATGTAGCACAGAAGATACAAAATGCTCCACTTATGTTGATACAAAACATAAATTTAGATGCAAAATTTAAATTTTCAAAAGCTCTATTTGCTCTTATTAATGAGCAGGCTCCTGTGAGTGTTTTTGCAAATGCTTATGCTAAAGAAGAGGGTAAAGAGTTGGTTTTTGACATCAATTTCACTCAAGGAGAGTTACGTGTTAATGGAAAAGCACTGCAATAACTGGGTATAATCACTTCTAAAAAGAGTGGTTATTATTTATGCGAGTTGTACTGTTTTTACTCCTATTTTTCAATCTTTATGCATCAACGTTGCACCTTGCAACTTCGGCAAATCCTTCAAGGCTCAACCCTCTCCTTGCCACTGACTCAAGCTCCTCTGAGATAGCCGGTTTTTTATTTAATGGACTTGTAAAATACGACAAAGATTCTTCTACAATAATAGGCGATTTGGCAAGTGAATTTGTTTATGAAAACAACACTACTTTAATCTTTAAACTAAAAGAAAATGTTTTATGGCATGACGGGGAAAAATTCACAGCAAAAGATGTGCTTTTTACATACAAAACATTAATTTCACCAAAAATTTCCTCTCCCTACAGTGCAGCATTTAGATTTGTGCAAAATGTCGAAGTTTTAGATGAATACAGGGTTAAAGTTACCTATAAAAAACCATATTTTAAGGCGCTCGAGACCTGGATGATGGGGATTTTGCCAGAGCATATTTTGAAAAATGAAGAAAATCTAATGAATGCAAGTTTTAACACAAACCCTATTGGTACGGGAGCTTATAAGTTAGAACAGCTTGAACACTCTAAAAATATTATTTTAAGGGCAAATGAGGACTATTTTGAAGGAGTTCCAAAGATTGAGCGAATATCTTTTCACGTTATAGCAGACCCGATGACACGGTTTTTGATGCTTAAATCACAGGCTTTGGACATAGGAAACATAGAACCTATGCAATATGAACGACAGTTGAGTGAGGAGTTCTTTACAAAATTCAACATCTATGAAGAGATAAGCCACTCTTATACCTACCTTGGGTTTAACCTCAGACTTGAGAAGTTTAAAAATCCAAAAATAAGGCAAGCCTTGTCTTTAGCCATAAACAGGCAAGAACTGGTTGAGATTTTATTTTTTAAACATGCGAGTGTTTGCACCGGTCCATTTTTGCCAAAAACAAAGGCATTTAACCCCGATGTAAAAGCCCCGACTCAAAATATACAAGAGGCAAAAAAGCTTTTAAAAGAGGCTGGATATGATGAAGATAATCCTTTTACTTTTGAGATAGTTACCTCTAATGCAAGCCCAATCAGACCCTATGCGGCACAGATACTGCAGCACCAACTCAAACTTGCCGGAGTAGTCGTAACCCTACGTGTTATGGAGTGGCAGGCCTTTTTAAATATGGTAGTTTTTCCGCATAAATTTGATACGGTTTTGCTTGGCTGGGGCTTGTCTGCGACCCCCGACCCTTATATGTTTTGGCATACAGACAACGACAAAAAAGGTGCCTTCAATTTGGTTGGTTATAACAATCCTACAATGGACAGGATGATAGAAGAGTCGCAAAGCATCATTGATAGAGAGAAGTTGTCTGGCATGTGGAAAGAGATGTTTAAAATAATTGTGGACGATAACCCCTACCTGTTTTTGTATATTCCAAACTCTATTACAACAGTCGATAAAAAAATAAAAAATATACAACCGAGCCTCAGTGGCATCTGGCACAACTACATAGAGTGGGAAAAATAAAAATACTCTTTATTTAAATTCATCAACTATTTCAAATAAATAATTAAAATTTAATATTTTTTAACTATAATTGTCATAATTAAAAACTATAAGTATAGAAACATTGGAATTTTCTAGTTGAAATTCAGACTGTTTTGAAGACTATTGAAGTTTTTCTTGAGGAGAAAGGTTTATGACATGGTTGAATGATATGCGTATTTTGGCTGCACTTGCGATTATTGTAGTACATGTTTCACAAGCGTTCCTCAATTTTTCGGGGGATACTAATGGTCTTTAATGGTGGACTTCCAATCTTTATTTATCATTTTTTCTATGGGGTGTTCCGCTTTTGTAATGATAAGCGGTGCACTTTTGCTTTCACCTGATCGTGACTACCCAACTTTGTCAAGTTTTTACTCAAAGCGGATAAATAGATTATTAGTACCCTTGCTTTTTTGGTCAATTTTCTATCTATATCTTGACAATTATTTTGTTATCTATATCAATGGTTAGCATTGCCACCAATACATCACCACATCGTGCAACTGTATTTATCCAAATGTTTCCCCTGTATCTTGGTTACTTTTTTGCCGGCCACTTGATATTTCACTCTACTAGAAATATAAAGACTCTGTATTTAATTTTATTTTTTATACTTTTTGGAGTGCTCACAGCTGTTGGACATTATTATGAGTCCATTTATACCAAAGGTAACTACTTTTATCAAAATTTCAGTATTACAATTGTTCCCATGTCAATATGTTTAATGTTCTTAATCAAAAAATTTCATTATTTCGGATTTAATCCAGAGGTTCAAATGTGGATCCTGATACCTTTAACTGCTGTTACAATTACTATAATGTCATTATTTGTTGCTTATATTTTTTCAAAGATTAGCTACCTAAAAAACACAATTTAATAAAGGCACCTCTAAATAGTATATATGAAAATTGATAACTCATTATAATTTGGATTTAAAGGCATCTCTAATATAATAGTTAAATTATATTCATACATCTTAAATAAAAAAGAATAAACAATTTATATTTTAAAATACACTTTTGTTCTTTTAGTCTATTTTAAAGCCCTAAAATGGGAAAAGAGGAAATTCAATGATAATACTATTCGATTTAGACGGAACACTGATAGACTCGACAGATGCGATTTTGGAGAGTTTTCACCATACTTTTGACTTTTATAAAACTCCACATGCCAAAGATAAAGATATCAAAAAACTTATCGGTTATCCATTGGACATAATGTACGCCGATTTAGGAGTAGATAAGAGTAAAGTTTGGGATCATGTTGCTACCTACAAAGAGCATTACCGCAAGATATCAACACAAAAAACATATCTAATAGAGTCTGCAAAAGAGGCTATCATTAAGGCGAGTACCTTTGCAACACTTGGCATTGTTACAACCAAAACAGGTCTCTACTCTAGAATTTTAATGGAGCACTTTGGTTTGATGGACTATTTCGAAGTTTTAATAGGTCATGAAGATGTACAAAACCCGAAACCACATGCCGAACCAATACTAAAAGCCATGCAAGCATTAGAGACTAAAGGCAAAGAGGTTTGGATGATAGGAGATACAAAGCTAGACCTAATTTGTGCTCAAAATGCAGGCGTTAATTCTATAGGGGTACTTAGCGGTTATGACTCTCGTGAAATAATAGAATCTTATACTCAATTTGTTTTTGCTAATGTGATCGAAGCTGTCACTCATCTAGAAGATAGGAAGATATCACACAATTAAGCTTAGTTAACAACTTGATGTAGAGAATTGAAGCTGTATTTAAGAGCAACTTGCCTAAAATACAACAGATTAGACTAGAAATTAAGTCACTAAAAATTGAAGGAGAATTTATGCTAGAAATAAGATGGCATAGTCGTGCTGGACAAGGTGCCGTAACAGGTGCAAAAGGTCTGGCGGATGTTATTTCCACAACAGGTAAACATGTGCAAGCATTCGCGTTTTACGGCTCTGCAAAACGTGGAGCTGCTATGACTGCATACAATCGTGTAGCCGACAAGGTGATTATGAATCATGAAAAATATATGGAACCGGATTTTGTTTTTGTAATTGATCCTGCCTTAGTATATACAACGGACGTTACTATTCACGCTAAGCCAAATACTAAATATATTATTACTACTCATTTAACTAAGCAAGAGCTTATCGCGTCTCAACCAAAGCTTGAAGGCAAAGAAATTTATACTGTTGATTGTATTAAAATTGCTCAAGAAACTATCGGTCGTCCAATTCCAAATACTCCAATGCTTGGTGCATTTATGAAGATTTCAGGAATGTATGACATAGAGTTTTTTAAAGACAGTATGGTAAGAATTCTTGGAAAATTACCTCAAAAAATTATCGATGCAAATATGATCGCAATCCAACGCGCATATGATGAAGTAAAATAAGGAACTAATGATGGCAAACATAGGTTGGGACGAATTTGAAATCGGAGCGATGCTCCGTACGTTTGATGGTAAGATAGACGATATTGCAGGAACTCTTCAAGAAGATCGTGCTTATTCACCAAATAGCTCGTTTGTAGCGAGTGTTGCAGACTGGAGAATTAAAAAACCAGTATTTAATAAAGATTTTTGTATAGATTGTCAGTTTTGCTGGGTTTATTGTCCAGATTTGTCAATTATTGCAAGAGATAAAAAAATGATCGGTGTAGATATGGATCACTGTAAAGGGTGTGGTATTTGTGTTGAGGTTTGTCCTACAAATCCTAAATCACTTTTAATGTTTAATGAGCATACAGATGAAGAAACAGCATTGGCTCAGTGGCCGACTAAAGAGGAGAAAGAATAATGGCATTTGATAAAATGGAATTAAAAGATATTGAAGTATGGGATGGCAACTTCGCAGCTGCTCAAGCTTTAAGACAGTCTCAGATTGATGTGGTTGCTGCTTACCCGATTACTCCATCAACTCCGATTGTTGAAGGGTATGCAAAGTTTTTGGCAGACGGTTATATCGAGGGTGAATTTGTAATGGTTGAGTCTGAGCATGCTGCAATGAGCGGATGCGTCGGTGCTTCAGCTGCCGGTGGGCGTGTTGCAACGGCTACTTCGTCACAAGGTTTTGCTCTTATGATTGAAGTTCTTTACCAAGCTTCAGGCATGCGTTTGCCGATTATTTTAAATGTTGTAAACCGTGCACTTGCTGCGCCGCTTAATGTTAACGGTGACCATGCAGATATGTATCTTGGTCGTGACAGCGGTTGGATTCAGCTTGGTGCTTACTGTCCTCAAGATGCTTATGATTTAAACTTTATAGCTTTTAAAGTTGCTGAAGATCATGATGTAAGACTTCCATGTATGGTGCATCAAGATGGGTTTATGACTTCACATACAGCTCAAGGCGTTCATACATTAACTGATGATGTTGCCTATAGCTTTGTTGGTGACTTTAAACCAATGAATGACATGCTTGACTTTGAACATCCTGTAACACATGGTGTACAAACTGAAGAAGATTGGCATTTTGAGCATAAAGCTCGTCAACATAATGACCTTATGACTAAAGTTTTGCCTAAAATTCAAGCTGCTTTTGACTCATTTGAAAAACTAAGCGGTCGCAAATATAACCTTGTTGAGAGTTACGATATGGCCGATGCAGATGTATGCGTTGTTTGTATGGGTTCTTCTGTTGAGACTGCTCGTGAAGTTGCAACAGAGATGAGGGCAAAGGGTATTAAAGCAGGTGTGGTTGGAATTCGTGTTATTCGTCCATTCCCATTTATGGAAATTGCAGAGGCACTTAAGGGCGTTAAAGCAATAGCTGCACTTGACCGTTCATCTCCAAACGGTGCTCCGGGAATGCTATTTAATGAAATAGCAGGCGCATTGTATAATACTGCTGACAGAGCAATGCTTTGCGGTTATATTTATGGTCTTGGCGGACGCGATTTAACTAAGAAACATTTAGCTAATCTTTATACTGAGCTTCAAGCAAATGTTGATGCCGGTAAAATAACAACTCAACTACAACAGTTTATCGGTGTTCGTGGACCGAAACTAGCTTTTTTATAAGGAGAAAACTATGAGTGAAATGAAAAAAGTAAAAAACTTAAAAGAGTTTTCAACATCGGCAGACCGTTTTGAAGGTGCAAACCTTCTTTGTCCGGGTTGTGCTCACTCTATCATTGTTCGTGAAGTTTTGAATGCAACGAACGATGATTTAATACTTTCGGCATCTACTGGATGTCTTGAAGTTTGTACAGCAGTTTATCCTTATACTTCTTGGGATGCATCTTGGATTCATGTCGGTTTTGAAAACGGTTCAACTGCAGTTGCCGGTGCTGAGTCAATGTACAAAGCGTTAAAAACAAAAGGTCGTCTAAAGCAACCGGACCGTAACCCTAAATTTGTATCTTTTGCAGGTGACGGCGCTTCTTACGATATCGGTTTCCAATGGATTTCTGGTTGTATGGAGCGTGGTCACAACATGATGCATGTTGTTCTCGACAATGAAGTATATGCCAATACCGGCGGACAGCGTTCAAGCTCTACACCAATTGGTTCTTCTGCAACAACTTCACCCGCTGGTCGTAAAAGCTATGGCGAGAAGAAAAATAAAAAAGATATCGTAGCTATTATGGCTGCTCATCAAATTCCATATGCCGCACAAGTTGCTCCCAATAAATGGAAAGATATGGTTAAAAAAATCCAATATGGTATGCAAGTTGAAGGTCCAGTATTTATAAATGCTGTTTCACCGTGTACGACTGAGTGGAAATTTGACCCTAAAGATACTATGCATATTACTGATTTAGCAACTGATTCTTTAGTTTTTCCACTGTATGAAATCATTGATAACCATGAGTTGAACATTACTTATCGTCCTAAAAATGTTGTGCCTGTTGAAGAGTATTTAGCTGCACAAGGCCGTTTTAAGCACCTTTTTAAAGATGAATATAAGTATCTCATTAAAGAGTGGCAAGAGAGAGTGGATGCCAAATGGGATATGTTGCAACGCCGAGAAGAAGCTCGCGTTTAAAAGTTTTATCTTCGACGCATCTTGCGTCCGACTCAGACATGGCATACTAGAGTATAGCCTTAGTCTGAGTTAAACATAATCTGCACCAAATCTAAAACTTTTTGTTACTATTTTAAAAACAGATTTGCATGTACGAAAAATATCTCTTGGTTCGATTTTATTTTCCCCTCTAAAATCTCTTTCGCTATTAGTCTTGTCTCTTTATCGAATTCGGTTGAAAGATGTCGCGAATAAAATAACAACCGCTCTATCGGCATCTTCTAGCAGTTTTACAAGCTCTGTAGTGAGTATATCTTTCCTGGACCTCCCGTTGAAGTTCCAAAGTTGTCAATCGCAATTTTGCAGTTACACTTTTCAACTTTGCTTATAAAGTTTACTACATATTCAAACTTTTCAATATAGTCAGACTCTACAATTTCAAAAACAATATCGTATTTCTCATGCATTATAATCCTCAAAAGTATGCCTTAATGCACAAACTGGGTATTATCGTGGTGAGAGGGCAAAAAAATAATGCTTATTATTTAATTATTGAAAAAAATAGGTTCCAGCTCTCTTGTAAATGCTCGTCTTTTTTACGAGGGAGCGGGTTAGGACTGACGAGAATACTCTGTGCAGGTTCTACATTGATTGGGCAAATGATTAGAGTTTTTTACTGTGCTTTTACTCTTTAGCCGAAATTTTTGGAAGCAGTTTTTAAGACTCTTTGAGTGAGATTTTAAAGATTTTAATTTCTTTTTTTAGACTTTAACATTTCCACATGCCAAAGAGCTTACAGCAGTTTGTCAACTGTAAAGTGAGCCGCTCCTAAGAGGGCAGTTTCTTGATTTAAAGAGACTCTTACTTGCATATTTCCCAGCATTTCACTAAAGCGTCCCTTAGCTCTAAAAGCCTTCATAAAGTTGCCCTCTGCTAACATCGGCAATATTTTCGGCGCTATGCCTCCGCCGATATATACACCTCCGAGCGACATGCTTTTTAGTGCGATATTTCCTGCCTCAGCTCCGTAAATTTCTACAAAGAGTCTTAGAACTTCTAAACATAGAGGGTCATTTTGTTTTATAGCAGATTCGCTTATTTGAGCGCTTGGGTCTTTGCCCTCTTTTAAATTTAACATAGCTTCAGGCTCGGGAGCGAAACCGCTTTGGCTTAAAAATTTGTATAAAGTATAGATGCCCGGACCCGATAAAATTCTTTCATAGCTGACATGTTGAGGAAATTCCCTACGCAGGTATTTGAGTAATTTATCTTGCTGAGTTGTAAGGGGAGCAAAATCTGTATGCCCGCCCTCTGAACCCAGAGGATGATATGCCTTTTTATCATAATATAATAGTGCCTCTCCAAGTCCCGTTCCCGCCGCGATAACGGCACGATTTCCTTCAACTGCTTTGGCATGTGGATTTAACTCTAAAAATTCATCATCACTCAGATATAACATACCGTAAGCGGTTGCTTCCAAGTCATTTAAAAGATGAACTTTTTTTGTCCCCAACTCCTTTTGCAAGCCAGAGGTAGTGATTTCCCAGGGAAGGTTTGTGGTGTGGCAGTTTGCATTTATAACTGGACCGGCAATACCAAAACAGGCAGCCTCTATTTGAGCCTTATTAATTTTAGTTTTAAACGCCGCTATAACATCGCTAAAAGTAGAAAAAGCACTGCTAGCAAACTGATGCTGCTCTTTAATGTGCAGTTTGTTCTCTACAATTTCATACAGTGCCAAATTGGTTTTTGTTCCGCCTATATCACCTGCTAGTATCATTATATTTTCCTGTTTTCAAATTAACTGATTTTTTACAAACTCGTTATAGTGACCCTCTTCATTCTCCAGCTCTTTATGTGTTCCGCGTTGTATAATTCTGCCTTCATTGAGTACATAAATAGTATCTGCATTTTTAACCGTACTGAGTCTGTGTGCTATTGTTATAACCGTTTTATCTTTTAAAAGCGGTGTTATTGTAGCAAAAAGTTTTGCTTCTGTGTGGACATCAAGGGCTGAAGTTGACTCGTCAAAAATAACTACACTCGGGTCGGCGATTATCATTCTGGCAATGCTCAATCTCTGTCTTTGCCCTCCGGAGAGTCTGATTCCATGACGACCGACTATAGTGTCGAGTCCCTTATCCATGCCGGCTATCATCTCGCTGAGTTGGGCAATATTTAAAGCCTTGTAAATCTGCTCATCACTAACACTCTCATCGCCCATCGTAATGTTAAATCTAAGTGTGGAGTTAAAAAGTATAGGCATCTGCAGGACTAAAAATATCTTCTCTCGAAGGGAGCTTTTGTTGAGCTCTTCCATTCTTATATTGTTATAGCTTAACTCCCCGCTTTGCTTTTCATAAAAGCCCGATATTACTTGGGCGAGGGTAGTTTTACCGCTTCCGCTAGCCCCTATAAGTGCTATTTTTGAACCTGATTTTATCTCTAAAGAGATGTTTTCAAGTATATTTTTCCCCTCAATATAGGAGAAGTTTAAATCGCTTAAAGAGATATCCACATGCCGAGATGTAATTGTTTTGCTTCCTGAATATTCCGTCTTAAGAGTGAGTATTTTATTGATACGTTTGAGTGCCGCCATAGCAGAAGCGTAGGAGTACTGCATGGAGAGAATGTCTTGAACGGGTGTCATAATAAACCAGATATATCCAAACATGGCAAACATCATACCGATACTCAAATCACTGTAGGCGACTAGCAAAAGCCCTGAAGCACGCAGAATTTCAAAGACTGTTAAAAAGATTGTGTATGAGAGTTTTTCATAGGCTACGCTTTTGTAGCCAAATTCGTTAGAAGTTGTTTGAATCTCTTGTGCTCCGCTTATTGCCTTTGAAAAAAAGTACTCTTCCTTGTTGCTTGCTTTTATCTGTCCATACAAGTCAAGCGTTTCTCCTACCCTCTCTTGAAACTTTTCAATAGCCAGGTTTTCCTCTTTTTTAAGGCTACCGACTCTTTTAGACATTTTCTTGCTAATAAACATAATAATAGGTTGGATTATAAGTATAAGAATTCCTAAAATCGGGTCAATCATCATCATAACAACGCCCACAGCAAGTAGGGTTAAAACTGAAGATACAAATTTGCTGACACTGGTAATAATAAAACTATCAAGGGTGTTTACATCTGTAATGAGGTTGGCAGTTATCGCTCCGCTTCCCAGAGTTTCATACTCGTTCATTGAGGCAATTTTGAGGTGTGCTATAAGTCGCTTACGAATCATAAAGGTAACATATTTCGATATCTTCGTAAATATTTTAGTGATAATAACACCAAAAATAAAGTATATAAATCTTAAAAATATGACAGCAAGCGTCACTATGGCAATATAGTTAAAAGCGCTTGTGCTTCCTAAAAAGTAGTTAATAGTGTTGACAATATAAGAGGGTTTGTCTAAAAGAACTTCATCGACCATTATGGGCAGCATTAGAGGGATGGGAACACTCACTAAAATAGCCAAAAGAGTAATAACCTGACCCCAAATAAGGGAAGGCTTTTTGTCTAAAATAAGTTTGAATATTGATTTTAAAGTAATTTTATTTTGATTCATGGCGATATTATAGCTATTAAGGTAGAATTTTAAAAATTATTTGAGAGAGAATCCTTGTGAATGATATGAAAAGAGTAGAATTTTCCGATAGTTACAGAGATAAAAAAAATGCTGTTTTTTTAGCCATATATGTAAATGCAATTTCCCCTTGGAAATATTTTAACGATGATATTAAAAGCATGCGATGTCCAGCGATTATTATGATTGACAGATGGGACGGCAGAATGGGCTTCCCCGGCGGAACCGTCAATGAGGGTGAAGACCTTTTAGATGCGCTTGTTAGAGAGGTAAAAGAGGAGATCGGTATCAATGTAAAGCCGGACAAAGTGAAATATATAGCTTCGCATGAGTGGAAAATTGTTACGCATCTTTACGGTTTAGAAGTTCTAGAAGCCGAGTTTTTACATATTTATTACCATATTCTAAACAATTTTTCCCGTTCTATTTTGCTTCACGCCTACGAAGAGGGCGACAAGTCGCACTTCATGTCAGAGATAACAGGCATAAAAATCATCCCTCTAGTGCAACATGCAGGAAAAGGGATAAATCTATTTTTAGAGAACAGCTTCGCCGGATCTGCCAAAAATGAACTGCTTATTATGCTCGATGAGCTTTTTCATATAGAGGTGAAGTAGCTATTTCATAAAAAATAACATTAGTTTCTAACATTAAGTTTATTATCATACAATTTGTTAAAAAGGATTTTGATGAAGTTGTATGAACTACTATGCGCTGTATATATCAAGTCAGATATGGCATTTGAAAAAAGCTTTGAGATTATGGCGAGATATATCAGCTTTTCCATGGCTAGAGGCTCACTTGAAGATATTCACACTAAAAATGGGTTTAAACATTATGTCTTCGGTGGCTTACTGCCCATAGAAAAAGAAAAACTCTACAAAAAAGGCTCCACCTACAGTTTCACCATCCGCTCACTTGATGAAAAGTTTATAAACGCTCTCTCAGATGCACTCAGAAAAAACATCGATAACCCCGACTTTTTAGTTGTTCACACAGAGAAAAAAGTGATAAAACAGTTTTTCATCAGCGAACTCTATAGCGTCACTCCCGTTGTAGTTTCTATAGAAGATGGCAAATACTGGACTATGCAAAGTAGCGGCGACATCCTGCAACTCCAAAAGCAACTCCATGACAATCTAGAGAAAAAATATCAAAGTTTTTATGGTGAAGAGCTAAAAGCACCGCAAAACTTCATCCAACTCTTAGAGATAAAAAACAGAGTTCCACAAAATATAAAAATCATAAAAGAGGGAAAAAAAGTAACTTTCTTTGGAAATAAGTTTAAGATAGTCCCAAACGAAGACGAAGCTTCTCAGAAACTAGCGTTTATAGCTTTGGCATGTGGAATTGGGGAGAAGAATAGTTATGGGGGTGGGTTTTTGCTGGGGAGGGGGATGCGATGATATATGATGTTTTAGAGGTTTTTAGAAAAGAGTATGAAGCTAAAGGCGATAAGTTAATTCTTGATAATTATCAGTTAAAAGATGGGCTTTATGTACGAGTAAATGACGATGGGAATTTGGATTATTTCATAAAATCAAGTCGTAAAATAAAAATAGATGGAAAGTCTCAAACAGAGCATGATTTCAAAGATGCAAATGGCAATATTCAACAAAAAACCTTAGAGTGGTTTAAAGAAAGAGATTATTACAGTAATGTTATTGATACATCAAAGTCATATGATGCCCCAAAAAAGACGATACATAATAATAACTATTTGACGCTTTTTATGAAAATAGAAGAGTTTTTAAATGTTGAATTTACACATATTGAGGATAAATTATTTAAAAAGGTTTTAAGTTTTAAAAGTTTTGATTCAAAAAATGAGAAAAAAATACTTCAAAATTATTGTCATATTATTAAATCTTTGAGTAGAAAAAAAGATGTGGCTAGGAAATTAAAAATTTTAAAACAAAAATTTGATTCCATACAGATAGTAGCAAAAGAGTATCCACTAAAAGAGTATATTAGAATATTTTTTGATAAAGATATTGATGTATACAAAAGTGAAAATTCAATATATTTGGCTTTAAAAATTTATAACGATAATAAATACTCAATCGAAGCGGATTCAGTTGTGTATGGACTGTCAAATTTTAATATGGGTTTAAATAGTAAGAAGCCTTATTTAGAGCATAAAACAAAAAAATTAACTTCACCAATCATGATTACATCAGAGTTCGCCTTGGAGACAAAAATATTTTTTGATTGGCTTGGGTTACAAAAGTATAAAACTGATTTACTAGCAAATATGTTTTTGAATAGATATTCAGATAATGGAAAACCAGTAATAAA
>Ga0210044_10005407_pt1 | contig 17281 bp, 35 predicted proteins | sample CryGey13umfilter_2_FD_183959 | JGI IMG/M metagenome (GOLD analysis project Ga0210044, IMG submission 183959) | Groundwater microbial communities from aquifer in Utah, USA - Crystal Geyser 4/9/14 3 um filter (SPAdes) (version 2) | ecosystem: Environmental > Aquatic > Deep subsurface >... | reverse complement strand
CCTGATTGCCCGTATTATTACGAAAGCTGGGAAGGACCCGCTAACGCTTCCGCACCCGGTTTTGCCGGGTGTTTCCGCCGCATGTGGCGGTGTCGGCCGTGGGCGGGAGGACCGGAGCCGTAGGCTCCCCTATGCGCCCTTGACCTGCGTCGCTCCATTGGCGCGACGCGGACAACATGCCAGCGCTGAACGTTAAATGCAACCGATGTTGTCGAGCGCTGCCCACACCGCACCAGGCGCGCCGCCGTCCATGTCGATCAGCGCCCGCCCATGCCCTTCGTCCACACTCACCACCCTGCCGATCCAGCCTGTCAACGGCCCGACCAGCATCGTCACGCGGTCGCCAACACCGAACTCCGCGCCGCGCAGCATCCGCCGCCACGCCCGTGGCGCCGCGCGCCCCAGCGCCGCGATCCGCATCATGTCATCCGTCGAGAGCCTGCGCGGCGCGCCGCCGACACCGACGAACCCGGTCACGTGGCGGGCTGTGAGCGCACGCACCCATGCGTCCCACGGCCCGTCGAAGCCGACCACGGCATAGCCGGGCAGCGCCGGGATATGCGACAGCGACTTTTCCCCGCCGCGCGCGCGGTCGATCGCCGAGCGCCAGCGCCACAGCGCATCCACCGGGATCAGCGCGTCGAGGCCCGCCTCGCGCAACGCCGTCACCGCCCGCTTTTCGCAGCCCGGCGTGACGCGCAGCAGATACCAGCGCCGCTGATCCGCAATCTGGCGCAGGTTTTCCCATGGACACCATTCCGGTTCCGCCCGCCGCACTGCATGGGCGGAGGGGCGCAGCCCCATGCTCGCGTCCACCGCCCGCGCCGCCGCCGCGCTCATGCCTGACCATTCAGTTTCAGCGGCACGTTCATGCCCGCCGCCTTCAGCGCCGCGTGGCTGGCGAAGCCATAGTGCACCATCGCGCCGGTCACCTCGTAGCGGTTCCAGCAGGCGGGCAGGCCGCCAGTCTTGGCGAAGAACGCTCCCGCCGCCTCAGCCCGCGCCTTCAGCTTGTCGCGCCGCTCGGCGTCGGAGACGAACCGCTCGGCCTTGCGCATCTTCATTTCCCAAGCCTCCTGTTATCCACAGTTTCCACAGGCGCCGCGCTGGGGGGTAAGGGGGGTATTCTTTTCTCTTCCGTTCAGGTGCGTGACAGTTTCCGGCGCTGTCGCGCACCTGTCCCGCAACTGTCCCGCAACTGTCCCGCAACTGTCCCGCAACTGTCCCAAACTGTCACGCGTGACAGTTCATCCCCCGCGCTCCGCCTGCGCCACCACCCCGGCGCGCACCGCCTCGGCCACCGAAGCGCCGTCGCGGCGCCGCCCGCGCTGCGTCAGCCACGCCTCGACGGCGCGCACCGCCGCCGCGCTGGCCGCCGTGCCGATTTCCTGTTCGATCTTCTTGCGCAGCCGCCCGAAATTCTTGCGCGCCAGGGCGTCGCTGGTTTGTGCGCCGCGCCGCTCGACGGCCTGCATCATTTCCTCGACCACCAGCGTCATCGACGGATGCGCGAGCCGCACCCCAGATTCGCCCCCGTCCTGGTCGAGCACCATCACCCGCCGCCAGCCCCACAGCGCGCCGGGCCGCACCACGCGCCACGCCTCGACGTCGCGGCCGTATTGCGCCAGATGGGCGAGGTCGCGGTCGTCGTCGGGCAGGGTTCCGGCGGGGTCCTGACTGCCGATCGACGCCGCCCACAGCATCAGCGCCGCGCCCCAGTGCTCATGGCGCCAGCGCGACACCAGCCCCGAGCCGAGCAGCGCATGATGGCGCAGGCTGAAATACGTCAGCCCGTGCAGCGTCTCGCCGCGCCGCAGCGGATAGACCGCCAGCGCCTCGGGCGCCACCACGCTCAAGCCGCGCCCCGGCGCCGCGCTCATTGCGCGGCCGCGGCCTGCGAAACGCCCGCCAGCGCCGCGACGCGCGCCATCTGGCCCGGGGTGCGCCGCGACGCCGACAGCGCCGCGACACCCAGCGGCGTGTCCGCCAGCATCCCCAGCGCGCGGCGGTACAGGTCCAGCATCGCCGCCTCGTGCTCGCGGGCGTCTGCGTCCATCGCCCGCAGCCGGACCACACGCCGCATAGTCTTGACGTCGTATCCGTTGGCCTTAGCCTCGGCATAGACCCCGCTGATCGCCGCCGCGACGTCTTTCTTTTCGTCCTCAAGCCGCTCGATCCGCTCGATCAGCGCGCGCAGATGTCCCGCCGCCAGCCCCGCTTCCGTGTCGTGCGTCGCCGTCATGATCCCTCATACCTTTCCGCCAAAACGCCAAAAAGCCCCGGCGCGGGCTGGCGCCCGCCGCCGGGGAGGTCCGACAGGGAGGAAACCGGCGCGGGATCGTCAGCCCCCGCGCCCAGCCCCGGCGGCGATCACACCGCCGGGGATCTCGAAAAGCCCGCTCATCGCCGCGCGGCCCGCGCCGCAAACCCCGCCACCGCCGCTGCGGGGCCCAACCGCCCCGTCGGGCGGTCGCCGCCGCCAGAGCCTCGGACGCCATCTCCGCGCCCTCAGCCAGCCCCAGCGCCCGGCACGCCCGCTTGGTCGCGGCGGCGATGCGCAGGAATGCCCGCGGGGCGCCCGTCACGGCCCCAGCCGATCGACAGGGTCGCCCGGAACGCGGCGGGCTTGGCGGCCGCGTTCCTGCGCGTGCAGCAGCTCGACCGTCAGCAGCGCGGCCTCGTGCGCGGAAAGGTCGGCGGCGGGAACGGCGTCTGAAGACGGCGACGCCGGGGGAAACGGCGGCCAAGGCCGCAAGTCAAGGGAGCGCCCGGCGTCAAGCAGGGCGTCGGCGTCCGCCAGCGCCAGCGCCAGCGCGCGCAGCTCAGGGCGCAGGAAGCAGCCGGCCTTGTCCGCCGGCCAACCGAACGCCTCGGCGGCGCCCGCCGCCTCGGCCCGCGCCGCATCCACAACCCCCCGCGCCGCCAGCAGCAGCGCCGAGACCTCAGGCCCCGCACCGCCGCCTGCGGAGGCGATGAGCTGTGAGCGCACACTCACCGCGCCGCCTCCCGCATCACGCGCAGCGCGCGATGGGCGTCGTTCGGACCGCCAATCATGAAAACCCCCAGGCGGCGCGCAACGCCGCCGTGATCGCCGCATCCTCCTCCGGCGTCAGCGCCGCGAGCAGCGCAGCGGCGACAGGCCCGCGCGCGGGAAGCACCGACAGCGCCCGGCCCGCGACCGGGATCACTACCGCGCGCCGCGCCGCGTCAAAAAAAGCCGGGGCGGCGCCGCCGCCGCCAACCCCGGAGTCGGGCGAGAGAAGAACCGGCGAGGCGGCAGGCCCGCCGCCGCATCCCGTCGCCGGGATCTCTGCATCGCGCGCCGTCACGGCCTTAACCCGCCCCAGCGCCGCGACCACGCCGATACCGCAACCGCCCGCGCCCGCCGCACGGCGGCGGCGTCGTAGGGGTCGCACCGGGCGAAAAAGCGGGCGCCGCCGCAGCGCGCCGGACAGCGCACCTCGACGCCAGAGGCAAGATTCTCGTTGTGGTCCGGCTCGACGTTGACGGGCCGGATCACGCCGATCGCGCCGCACCATGGGCAGGGGCCGGGCGCGATGTCGTGACCGGGATCGGCGCAAGGGACACCGCTCATATCGTGTGCCTTCCGAAAACGTGGCCGCCGCCGCCGCATGACGGGCACAGCCTGTTGCCGCTGCCCCAGCTCATGAACGCCGCGCCGCAGCACAGGCAGGCGCGCCGACGCCGCGCGGCGCGCGCCTCGGCCATCGGCGATGAGTAATCTGACGGCGCTTCAGCGGCGTCTTCGCTGCGCCCAACAGGGGCGCAGTTCCGCCGCAGGTTCTGCGCCATGTGCCGCACCGCATACTCGGTGCGGCACAGCCGCGCCGCCAGCGCCGCCCACGCCTCCGGACCATCGACGCCCTGCGCCAGATGGGCGCGCAGCGCGTTAAGTTCCCACACCAGCCAGGTGCGCGACCCGTGGCGGCTGCGCGGGCCGGTAAGCGCCCCCAGCGAAGCGAGACGCTTCGACACCGACATCGGGGATATCCCCCATATTATCGCAAAATCCTTGGCGCGGCCGCCCGCCGCCATATGGCGCGACAGAGCGGCGTCGTGCTCGGGTGTCCAGACAAGCCCCGTGGCGCGGCGGCGCGGCGCGCCCAGCGCGGCGATCTCGTCACCGCTCAGCGGCCCCGCCGCCTGACGCGGCGCTGACGCTCCACTGACGGCGGCGGCGGCATGATCGGCGGCGGCGGTCATGCCGCCTGCCCCGGTGAGAGTTGCGCTTGATTCAAGGAAAGCATCATGAGGTTGTTCCGTCAAAATCGTCGAGCGACAGCCTCCCTCCGGACATGCGGATCAGCGAGATTTGCCGCCGCCCCGGAATCGCACCGTGCTGGCGCCACTTGCGCAGGGCGTCGGTCGTGATGCCAAGCGCCTCTGAAACGGCCTTCGGGCCGCCCGCACGATCAATGATGTCGTCGATGGGTGTCATGCGCGCATGTTGTGGGAATTTAATTCCCAATGTCAAGCACCAACTGCGCGCGCTTATACCCGCCTCCTCTGCAACCATGCCTTGCATGACCGAGTGGAGCGAACGCCTGCGCGAAGCGATGCGCGATGCAGACATGAGCGCCGCCGAGTTGGCGCGTCGGCTCGACGTGGACGGTTCGCGCATCCGCAAATACGTCGGCGGCAATGTAGAGGGGCCGCGCGGCGACCTGTTCGAGCGGATGTCCGCGACGCTTGGCGTCGAAACCTTGTGGTTGCGCGACGGACTCGCGCCAAAGCGCCCCGGCGACCTTGCGTCGCCAGCGCCAGGGGAATCGGGCGACGACATCCTGCATCGCCGTGAAATGGCCCAGAGAATAGCAGGGGAGCGCCAGCGGCGGCGAATCGCAAGCGTCGAAAGCGCGGCTGCGGGCACAGTTGTCAGCAGTCTGCGATGGCGCAAGATCGAGGCAGGCGAGGTTGCGCCAACGCCGCTGGAGCTGCGCGCGATCTCCGAGCGACTGTGGTGTTCGCTCGACTGGATCGTCGGCGGCCACGTCACGCCGATAGACGACGTCGACGCCGTCGGGACCGATCGCGCGCGACGCCACCTTCAGGAAGAAAATTCACGGCCGATGCGCAATCGGAGTTGACAGCGGTAGCTTTTCGGGAAATTAATTCACGGTGAACCCAGCAGGGAGGCCGTGATGATCCGCAAATCGATCTCCAACCCGTGCAAAACGGCGCCGCGCATCGGCCTGCGGCACGCTGTGCTCATCGCCGCATGGGCGTTGTCGGCGCATTTCCTGCGCGCCGACATCGCCACGCTGATCGGCGCACTGTCATGATGAGCGAGACGGCGGCGGACGTCGCGCCCGGCCGCGACCTTGCCGCCGTGGCGGCGCTCGACCGGCCCGGCTGGACGCGCTGCGCGCCGGGCGCGCGCCCGGAGCAGCTGTGGGTGCGCTTAACCGACCTTAGGATTGACGGCGCCTATCAGCGCAGTCTTGGCAGACGATCCCTGCGCCTGATTGCGAAGATGGTCGCCAACTGGGATTGGCGGCTGGTGCAGGCGATCACGGTCGCGGAGTTGCCCGGCGGGCTGTGGGAGCTGATCGACGGTCAGCATCGCGCGGTCGCGGCGCTGACTCACGGCGACATCCACATGCTGCCGGCGACCGTGCTGCCCCCGGGCAACCGGGCAGATGCCGCACGCGCCTTTGCCAAGCTCAACACTGACCGGGTTGCGGTCAGCGCGGCCCAGCGCCATCGCGCCGCCGTGGCGGGGCTGGACGAGGTCGCGCTGCGCATCGACGCCGCCGCGCGCGCCGCAGGCGTGACGGTGCTGGCGTTGCCCCCCACCAGGGGGAAGTTCAAGCCGCGCGACACTATCGCCGCAGAATCGCTGAATTGGATCGCCAGCACCTGTGACAGGGATGTCTTGCGGCAGACGCTGATGGTTTGCGCCGCTGCAAATCTTGCGCCGATCTCTGCCCAGCAGCTGCGCGCGGTGGCGACTCTGCTTGAAGAAGACGGGCTTGATGCGCTGGATCTGCCCGCGCTGATCGCCGCCCTGCGCGACTGGGACGGCGTGCTGAACTCTGCGCACAAATTTGAAGGCGCAAGACCCGCCGCGCGCACCGCCGCGCTGCGGGCGCGCTGCCAGCGGGGTCAGTCATGACCCGCGCCCATCGCACCGAGCGGCTGCGGTTTCGCAGCTTCGCCGCCGTGCTGACCGGGCGCAGCGCCGCCGCCTGCTGGCTGCGCATCGGCGGGCGCACCGTCAGCCTGCCGCTCAGCACGCTGTCGCTGCTCACCGCCAGGGCGGTGACCGCCGCAGAGATCGGCGACCCGATCGACCCGGTGCAGATTGAGGCGTGGAAGGCCGACGACCTCGGCCTGCGCGCCGCCCCAGACCCGGCGCAGCCGGGGCTTTTCAGCCAGGGAGACGCTCAATGACCGAGGATCGTGGCCGCAACGCGGAGTGGTTTGAAAGCGCCCGCGAACCCGACGGCGGAAACGGATTGTGGCTTGGCGTCCTGCTGCTGGCGCTGCTGTTCCTCGCGGCGTGTGGCGTCGCCGCCGTCGTGTTGTGGGCGCTCAGCACCCTGTGACCACCTTTTTCTGCGCCGTCTCCGGGCGGCGCAGCGACGGGTGATCCTGCCCGATTACGGAGAACACGATGAAACTTTTCGCAACCACCATCGCCGCCGCGCTGATCGCCAGCGCCGCGCTCGCAACCCCGCCCGTGCGTAACTCCGCTGACCTGCGCAGCAGCGCCAACGGGATCGCGTCGCTGACAGATACCGGCGCGGGGAATTTCGCCGCCGGGCGCTTTGAGTCCCGCGCCTATGGCAAGAGCTACGCCGGGCGCGGCGTCACGGAAAGCACCGGCGCGGCCACCGTTCGGTCGCTGCGGTTCGGCCCGGTCAACGGGATCGCCGATGGCGCCTATAGCGCGCGCGCTCGCATCGGTCGCGGTCGCTTCTAAGAAACTGCGGGGCGGCGCTGCACTCGCCGCCCCGTCTAACGATGCCCCATCCAAAGGAACACGCTATGAAGCATATTATCGCGATCGCCGCCGCTATGGCAATCCCTGCCGCCGCGCAGGCGCAGGAGGCCGTTTCAGCCGCCGGGGCGCAGGCAATCGCCATCGCAGGCGGTGCTGGTGGCGGCGGAGGGAGCCGCTTCAGCGGCGTCGCCACGACGCCAGACGCAATCGCCCCATCTTCCAGCACCGCTATCGGAGGCCGTTCTTGCATGGTCCCGGCGACATCTGACTCGGTGTCGCTCGTTTTCATCAGCTACGGCGGCGCGCGCTGGACCCTCGATGAAGGCTGCGAAGCCCGCGCCGACGCGGAGGCGTATATCACCATCGCCTACGCTCGCATGGAATTGTTCGGCGATGAGCCGGAAGCTCGGCGCAACGTTGATCTCGCCGAGCGACGCATGGTCGCTACGCGAGACGACTATCGCACGGCATGGGCAGACCTTGCCCGGCCATGGGAAGATTTGGAGTGGAACCCATGACCAGCGCGGGCGCGGCGCATGATCCTGCGGACGCGGCGCGGCGCAGCGCGCTGGGTCACGCGCACGACCTTGAGCGCGTCGCCGACGAGCTGGCGGCGTGGCCTGCGAACTGGATGGCGGCGCAAACTTTGCGCGCCGCTGCGGCGTGGTGGCGGGCGGCGGCGGACCGCATCGAGCGCCAGCAGCGCAGCGCAGCTCTTGACCAGCTGTTCGCCGACAGCGCGGACCTGATATGACCGGCGCGCCAACCCCGCTTGTCGCCGCCCGCGCCGCGCTGGCGCCAGCCGCGCCGGAGTGGCGCGCCGTGATCGCCGCGCAGCTTTTGGCCGAGGCGCTTGGCGCCGTTCGCGCGACCGGCGCGCTCCAGGCGCTTCTTGAGAGCGGCGCGCTTGAGCCTGCGCTGCGCCGCGCCGAAGCGATCATCGACGCCACACCGGACCCGCGCGCGGTTCGCCCCGGCGACGAGGTGCTGCACCACATGCCTGCGCCGCCGCAGGGCGCAGGCCTCGGCCCGCAGCGCCGCAGCGTCGTGGTGGACGTCACGCCCGCGGCGATCATTGTCGCGGTCGGCCCGAAAGCCCGCCTGCACCTGCCGCACGGCTCGGTGGTGCGAAATTTTCGCCTGACCCCGGAGAACCGCCATGGATGCAAAAACGGCTGACCTGATCAGAAGACTGACCTTTGCGCTCGACGCCAGCCTTGACCATCTGGCGCGTGAGGCGACCCGTGAAGCTGTGCGCGAGGCCGGTAAACGGATGCGCAGCGTCACCGCGCAGCAGCGCAGCGTCATGGCGCAGGACGCCGTGGCCGAGGCGTTTGCGCTGCTGGGGTTGGAGCGATGAACCCCGCGGCGCGCGACGTGCTGGCCGAGCGGCGCCGCCAGATCGAGGCGGAGGGCTGGACGCCCGAGCATGACGACAAGCACGTGTCGGGGCATCTGGTTCAGGCAGCGCGCTGTTATCTGCTGCACGGCAGGGGCGGCCTGGCGCCGATGCAGACTGCGCCTGTGGTCTGGCCGTGGGACGCGCGATGGTGGAAGCCGACCGGGCGGCGGCGCGATCTGGTCAAGGCCGCCGCGCTGATCCTTGCCGAGATTGAGCGCATGGACAGGATGGAGACGCAGCAATGACCATGACCCTTTACACGCCGTCCGAGCGCGACGCGCGCCTCTCGCTGGCGTGGGCGCTACGCGAGACGTGCATTCGGGTCCACGCCGAATTGACGTGGGACTGGCGCGACCACCTCGCCCAGCTAGAGGCCCGCGTCGAGAACATGGCCTACAGCTTCCACGTCGCGGCCGATCGGCGCGGCGCGCGCAAGATACGCATCGCCGTGCTCAAGGCATACGCCGACCACGGCAAGGCGACATGGGAAGCACCGATCCCCGAAGGCGCGGACGGCGTGGAGGCCCGGAAATGAGCGACCGCGCGGGCATCGAATGGACCGACGCGACGTGGAACCCCCTGCGCGGCTGCTCGCGTGTCTCTGAAGGCTGCCACAACTGCTATGCCGAGCGTATCGCGGCGCGGTTCAGCGGCCCTGGCCAGCCATACGAGGGGCTGGCGGAGCGCACGGCCAAGGGACCGCGCTGGACAGGCAAGGTGGCGCTGGCGGCGACGGCGCTTGACCAGCCGCTGCGCTGGCGCAATCCCCGGCGCATCTTCGTCAACAGCATGTCCGACCTGTTCCACCAGGACGTGCCCGACGAATGGATCGACCGCGTGTTCGCCGTCATGGCGCTGGCCCCGCAGCACACGTTCCAGGTGCTGACGAAGCGTCCGGAGCGGATGGGGGCGTGGTTCGCCACTGGATTGGACACCCGCGAGGAGGATGTTGCCACGGCAATGCGCCGCATCGACATCAACAGCGGGTTCTTCACCGACTGGCCCCTCCCCAACGTCTGGCTTGGCACGTCCGTCGAGGACCAGCCGACTGCCGACGCGCGTATCCCGCACCTGCTGGCGGCCCCTGCGGCGGTGCGGTTCGTCAGCGCCGAGCCGCTGCTGGGGCCGGTGGACCTGACCGTCTATATGTTCGGCGCGCACCAGACCGAGGAGACGGACTGGATCGCCCGCCGCCTCGACTGGCTCATCGTCGGCGGCGAGAGCGGCCCCGGCGCGCGGCCGATGCACCCAGACTGGGCGCGGTCGTTGCGCGATCAGTGCGCAGCGGCAAGCGTGCCGTTTTTCTTCAAGCAGTGGGGGGGAGTGGGCGCCGTGGGACGACGACAACTGGTCGTTACCGGATGGCGTCGATGATGTTTTGGCGCGCGACCGCGCCGTTACAGTCGGCGGTGACGAGTTCCTGCGCGTCGGCAAGGCTCGCGCAGGCCGCCTGCTCGACGGCCGCACGCACGACGCCATGCCAGGGGTGGGCGCATGACCCCCGACCCCACCGCCTGGGCGTTCACGCCCCATCACGTGATTGAGGCGGTGCTGCGCCGCGTCGGGTCGCATGCCGAGCGGCGCCGGGCGCTGGCCGCAGCGTGCCTGCCGGCCGCAATGCTGACGCTGCCGGGCCACGCGCCCGAGGCTTGGGCCGCCCGCGCCCTGGCCGCCGCCGACGCCCTGCTGGCCGCCGAGGACGCCGAGCGATGACCCGCCGCCGCGCCCCGCCGCCGGCATTGCCCGCCCGTGTCCCCATGACCCGCATAGGCCCGCGCCAGCGCGCCTTGCTCGCTATCAGCGCCCGCCCTGGAACAGCGTTCATTCTTGCGAACCCAGTCACCCGCAGCTTGTGCCGACGCGGCCTGATGGCGGAGTGTGCGCCGGATGCTTTCGTGCACATCACCGCCGCCGGTCTGCGCGCGCTCGCAGACGAAGCCGACGCCGGCCGACTGGCGCTGGCGCCCAAGCTGCCAGAAAAGGAGCCAGCCCCATGACCGCGCCTGCCCGTATTCGCCTGTCGCGCGCAGCCGACTGGCGCCAGCCGCCGGGCGCGGTGGTCGTCTTGCGGCCGACGATGTGGGGCAACCCGTGGCGGCCGGGGCGGCCCTCCAGCTTCGACACGCCGGGCTGCTGCCCGGTCGGCGGCTCGATCTTTGTCGTGCTGGACGCCGCCGACGCCGTCGACCTCTACCGCCGACTGCTGGTCGGCGGGCCGGACCCGGTCGCGACCGTGCTGCCGACCTGCCTCAGCGCCGAGGACCTGCGGCGCACCCGCGACGACCTGCGCCGGCGCGCCGCCAGAGTCATCGCCGCGCTGCCCACGCTGCGCGGCCGCGACCTGTGCTGCTGGTGCCCCCTCGACGCGCCATGCCACGCCGACGTGCTGCTGGATCTGGCCAACCGATGACCCGCCCCACGCTTCCCTTTCCGCCCGCGCTGCTCGACGCGCCGCACGCCGCCGCCTACCTGTCGCTCAGCGCCACCACACTGCGCAGGCTGGCGGACGAGGGGCGGGCGCCTGCGCCGGTGCGGGTCGGCGGGCGCGTGCTGTGGCGGCGCGGGGATCTTGACGCCTGGGCCGCCAGCCTGCCCACTGACGCCGAGCGGGCGGACGAGTCGGAGACATGCGCGGCGGACCGGGCCTTTCAGTGCGGCTGAGACACGTCAAGCGCGTCGCGCGTCCGGGTGGCGGCGTGGCGTTCTACCATCGCGCGCCCGGCGGCGCGCTCACCCGCCTGCCCGATCTGCCGACTGACGACCCCGGGTTCCTCGCCGCTTGGGCCGCCGCCGAGCGCGCGCTGGGCGCGCCCGCGCCGACGCGCCCCGGCCCGCGCAGCCTCGCCGCGCTGGTGGAGCGCTATCTGCGGTCGCGCGCCTGGCGTGATCTGGCCGCCAGCACCCGCGCCGACCGCCGCCGCATCGCGCTCAGGATCGCAGACAAGGCGGGCGCTGTCGCGGCCCGCGCGATCGAGCCGCGCCATATCCGCGCCGATCTCGACGCGCTCACCCCGGCTATGGCGCGCAACCGGCTCAAGGTGTGGCGCGCGCTGATGCGCATGGCGGTCGAGGATGGCTGGCGCGCCGACGACCCCGCCGCCCTGGTGCGCCCGCCCGCGCGGCGCGAGACGCCGCACCGGGCGTGGACCCGCGCCGACGTCGCCGCGTTCCGCGCCCGCTGGCCGCTCGGCTCGCGGCAGCGCACGGCGCTCGAGCTGCTGTACTGGACCGGCTGTCGGCGATCTGATGTGGTGCGGCTGGGTCCGCAGCACCTGCGCGACGGCTGGCTGCGCTGGCCGCAGGCCAAAACCGGCGGCATGGTCGAGCTGCCGGTCGCATGCGCGCTGGCCGAGGCGCTGGCCGTCGCGCCGCTTGAAGGCCTGACATGGCTCCAGACCGACGCGGGCGCGCCGCGCACGGCGAAGGGGTTCGGCCAGTGGTGGGCGGCCGCATGTCGAGCGGCGGGCGTCAGCGTCCGCGCCCACGGCCTGCGCCACACCTTCGGCGCCGACGCGGCGGAGGCAGAGGCCACCGAGCAGGGGATCGGCGCCGCCCTCGGCCACCGCACCAGCGCCGAGGCCCGCACCTACACCCAGTCCGCCAGCCGCCGCCGCCTGGCGGAGGACGCGATGGAGAGGGTCGAACGTGAACGCCAGGGTGGCACAGAACACGGTCAGCGTTCCATCGCGATGAAAAAGTGATGTCTTTTCAATGGTGGAAAAGCACGTTGGTATCCCCTAGGGATACCGCCATCTCGTTACAATTCAACCGGTTGTGCCGGAATGTGGAACGCAACGGCGCTAGGCGCATCAATGGGTTGCGGTGCCGATGGCACACCTTAAACCTGCCGCGGGCGCCGCACGAGCAGAGAAACTGTGTTGATCGGCACCTTAAGAAGCGCACACCGCCTGCGAAGGACGCGGGCGCAGAACATCTCTCCGGGCTGGCCGCCGGTAATGGTTCAGCAACAGGCTAAGGCGCGCGCCGCGCGTCATTGCGCAACCGCTCCGCCGCCGCCTGCACCGCCGTCCAGCCCTCTGGATCTGGGCCCAGCGGACCGTCCAATATCCAACGCACCATAATGCGCCAGCCCGCATCCGTCATCGGAGCAGGCGTCATTAGCGTCCCTACCGGGGTTTCATAGCGGGTCATGCCTCGACGGCCAGCATGTCGGGCGTCACCTGCGCGCTCCACCTGTCCGGCCCGTCGATGTGGTATGTCATGAGCCGCATTGCCCGATCTGACGTATAACCGCTGCGCGCGATATGGCGGGATTTTGCGGCGAGGGTAGGATGCTGATAGACCTGCACGGCGCCGTGCGTCTCCACCTTGAAATGGTGCAGATGACCGCAGTGAATGTGGCAGTGGCGGGTGGCGCCGAACATCTCTCGATAGGTATCCCGGAACAGGTTTGGCAGTTCGGCGGACTTTGTGAGATGCTGGTGCGCATAGCCCAGCATCACCGATCCGTGACGATAGGCGCAGTGCGGCGCGGCGTGCGGCGCACCGAACAGCACCTCGACGCGCGTTTCGCGCTCATAGGCGACGCGCAGGAGCTGGCGCAGCCACACAGCCGAAACCGGATCATGGTTGCCGTCCACCGCCGCCACCTTGACGCGCGCGTGTGTCTCCAGCGCCCGGTCAACCAGGCGACGCGCGATGCGCGCAGCGGCCTCGACCATCGCCACAAAGCACGACGCGTTGGGCAGCGGGTGCCGGTTTTGGAACGTCTGCGGCGGCGGCCCCTCGAAGTCCAGATAATCCCCGAGGAAGGCGATCATCATCGTCTCGGCTGGCGGCGCGGTCCCAAGCAGATAGTCGAAGCACCCCGCGACGACGCGGTCGGCCTCGGCCACGCTCCATGGCGAGCCGCTCTCCGCGGGGTCGCTTTCCTGCCCGATGTGCAGATCCGTGACGACGATGTGATTAAGCAGCGCGGCGCGCAGCGGCTTTGATGGCGGCGCGATCGGTTTCAGGCGCGGCACGGCGCGCATGGCGTCGGCGGCGCGTCGGATGGCGTCGGCGGCGTCCGGTGTGTCCTGTTTGGTCTTGGTCCATACCACCGCTTCGCGCAGTTCGCCCGTCTCCGGGTCGCGCGTGTGCATCGTGGACAGACCTTTGACGATCTGCCCAGGCGGCGGCGGGGCAGGCGTCGAGCCGTCCAGCCCGCGCGCGGCGGCGCGCTCCAGCAGCCGCATAAACGCACCCCAGCCGATATTTTCCCCGCGCTCGGCATTGAACAGCTTGCGCGCGGCCTCCTGCGTCTTGCAGCGGGCGCGGGCGTCGGCGGCGGCGGCGGCGCGTGCGTCTCGGTCCTCCAACTCGTCGCGGGCGGCGGCGAGCGCGCCCTCGATGTCCTCAAGCGCGCCGACGCCGCTTAGGAACATCGAAAGCGATCCGGCGCTTATCCCCAGATCCTCGGCAATATCCCGCATCAATGCTGTGTCGCGACGCTCATGCACCGCCGTCAGGATACGCACCCTTTCGGCTGGATCGCGCGGCTTGCTCATGGCGACGCCTCACCGCCCGCGACCGTACGCCAGAACGCCACCAGGGCGGCCCACGCCGCGTCACGCTCCCGCAGGTAGGCTGGCGCTGCCGCGAGCGCGCCCGCATCGTCCAGGCTTAGGCACACCTGCCCGCCACAGCCCTCTGGCGTGAGCATCGGCAGCACCAGCGGCGCAGGCTCAGGCGGCGCGGCGATCGCCAGGCGCGGCGCGACCACGACGCGCGGTTCGGCCTGGCACCCCGCCAGCAGCAGGATGATGATCAGTGCGCGGGTCATCGCCAGCCCTCCGTCACCGCGCGAGCCGCCGCGCGAGCGGCGCCGTCGGCATCGCCAGCCGCGCGCAGTCGGCGGGACTCGCGCAGGATCGCGCCCATAGCCGCGTCGTCGACGGCGCGCTGCGCCTGTGCAGCCGAGAGCGCGCTTGAGAGCATCCGCGCCGCCTCTGCCTGCGTCGCAGCCTGTGCGCGCAGATCGGCGCTGACGGCCTCCGCAGCCTCGGCGCGCGCCGTCGCCGCGTCGAGCCTCAGCGTCTGGACATATGCACCCACCGCCAGCGCCGCGAACGCGCCGGCGACCAACAGCCACCGGGTGAGAGGCGACGCCAGCAGCGCGATCACGGGAAGCCCCGCCCGATCATGGCGCGAAGGTAGGCGTCACCCCACCACTGCGCTACGAACGCGGCGCCAAGCATCGGCGCCATGGCGAGCGCGAACCACATGGGCGCGGTCATGACGGCTCCCCCAGGGGCTTGCGCTCGTCCAGCCATGCTGACCCATGACTGAGCAGGCACATAACGCCGATGGTGTGGTGATACGCGAACAATGCCCAGTCGCCATTGTCCGCGATGAACGCCATGATTTCCGCCGGGAGTTTCCCCTCGATTGGGGCCATGACGCCGCGCGCGGCGAGCGTGACGAACCCGCCCGCCACCCGCGCCGCGTCAGCCACCGCAAGGGGCTTGCAGTTCGGCGGGAGCTGCTGCGGCTGAGCCTGCGCAACGCCCGCCGCCAGGATCATCGCGGGTGCGATCTTCAGCATTGGCCTGCCTCCTTTGTTGCGTTGATGATCTGCGCGCCTAGCCGTGCGGCGTCGGCTAGGGCCAGCGTGAGATACATCGGGCGAACGTCGTCGCGCGTTGTCTCGACCTCGATGCGCACGACGGCCCCGACGCGGCGGGCGGAGATCGTCGTGGTCATTCTTGCTTTCCGCCGCGCCATCCCGCTCCGCGTTCGCGCTCTCTTGCAAGCATTTCTCGCACGTCGGCGGAAAGCATCAAGATCGCGTCGCGCAGCGTTGACATGCGCTCGCCCAGCAGGTCGCGATCTCCCTCAAGTTTTGAGACGCGGGCCTCCACTCGCTCCGACCGCGCAGACGCTGCAGCAACCTTCGCCGCGTTTTGTTCAACGCGCTCATACATACCGCCGATGCTGACCAGTCCAGTAACTACGACGACAAAGATAAGCCCCAAAGCCCACCGGGCTCTACTTTCTATCTGTTCCCGCAGTCGCTGAATGTCAGCGTGCAGCATTCCCACATCGTGGTCGGTCACGTCGCGCGCCTCCATCCGTCGATCACGTTCAGGGCGCGCGGCCATGCGAACACGCCAAACGCAACGATACCCAGCGCGAGGACCGGGCCGAGAACCCAAATCGGCGCGATGCCAGCCGCTTCCGCCCATGCCGTGAGTTCGCCGCGTGCGGCCCCGGCCCCGACAACAACAGCCGTCACGCCGCCGCCGATCTTATCCGCCGTGCCGGTGCCGCCGGTGCGCGTCGGCGCTGCGGGAGGGCGCTGCCCGGTAATCGCCCTCAACGACGCCCACGTCTCCGGCCCGACGATGCCATCCACCGTCAGCCCTTGCCGCTGCTGATGGTAGCGCACCGCAGCCTCTGTCGCCGTGCCGAAAATCCCGTCCTGCTTTTCGCCTAGTAGCGCCTGGAGTTCGGCCACGGCTGGGCCGCTGTCGCCCAGCTTGAGCACGTTCGGCGCAGTCTGGCCGCTGATCCGCTCATACGCCCGCGCCATCCGCCCGGCATAGTCGTGGCGCGCGTGCAGCGGCCCGTTGTAGCCATGGGCGAATGTCGCCCAATCCTTCATCACCAGCGCGTCCGTCAGCCCGCGAATCTCGATGAACCGCAGCATGATCTCGACTTGCCCAGCCAAGCCGGACTGCGCCACCTGCGCCATCGCGACCGCGCTCTCATAGCCGATCCACTTCGCGTTCTCGCCCAGCACCTGCCCCACGCCCCAGGAACAGGCCGCATGGGCTGCCTCTGCGTCGATCATTGACGCCTTCGCAAGCAGCTCATACCGCTCCCGCTGCGTCTTAGGGTAGGGGATGTCCCCCCAGCGGGGCGCGGCAAGGCGCGACGCCGCCGCCGCCGCTCGGTCCTCCTGGCGCAAGTTGCGGTAGAACACATGATACTCAAACAGGATCAGCGGCATCTGCTTGCCGTCGATCTCGGTCAATATCTTGTTGCTGCTTTCGACCTCAATCGCCGCCATCAAGACGGAGACATCAATCGGCAGATCGCCCAGCGCGTCGCGAATGGCGTCACGGATTTCTTGATCGCGCATTTTCACCCCGCCAGAATTTCAGCCGCGCTGGGGACATCGGCCCCCTGCGGCGCAGCCCATGTCGCCCGCCCGGCAAGGTCGAGCGGGTATTTGAACACCTCCAGCACGCATCCGCGCAGGGAGGTGTTCGTCGCTGTCCCGTCGCCCAGGATGACGATGTTCGTCGGCGCGCTGGCAAGCGTGAGCGCGACGGGTTCGGGTGCAAGCGTCAGCCCGTCGTGATAGGCCGCAGAGAGGGAGAGCGCGGACCACGACAACGCCACGCGCGAATGTGCGAAGTTCCGCGCGGCGCCGAGATCGCGCGTCACGCCGCCCGCCGTCAGCGTTATCCGGCCAGCCGCGAGCGCCAGCACCGCGACTACCACGGCGCCATTGCGCAGCGTCAGGATCGGGCCGTCCACCGCCTCAGAGCGCCACTGCATCGCCAGCGCCATCGCCGCCGGATCGTAGCCGACAATGCCGCCCGCGCCCGCGTTCGCAGTTGTGTCCCACCAGACCGGCGGCGGCGCGTCGCCCGGCGTCGGCGTGACAGGGAGCACCAGCGGCAACACCGCGCCGCCCGACCCGGCCTCTGCTTTGGTGCCGTCGCCGTTTCCGTTGACGGCCATCCCGCGCCCGCCGCCAATCGCCGCGCGCCACTGATCCGCCGCAAGCCCATTTGTCAGCATGTAACGGCGCGAGATCGCCGGGGCCGGACGCGACGCGGGAGCGGGCGCGGCGTTGAGCGCCGCCAGCAGCCCCTCTCCGATCTCGGTCGCGCCGGTGCGATCAATCGCCGAGAACCGCGACAGCCCGCCCGGCGGCGTCCAGTCCGACCACCAGCCGA